>Ga0206129_10000057_pt1 | contig 176609 bp, 158 predicted proteins | sample Helgoland_Spring_8_FD_148616 | JGI IMG/M metagenome (GOLD analysis project Ga0206129, IMG submission 148616) | Pelagic subsurface seawater microbial communities from Kabeltonne, Helgoland, North Sea - Helgoland_Spring_Bloom_20160502_2 | ecosystem: Environmental > Aquatic > Marine > Epipelagic...
AGTACAAGTAGTAAAGAATCCTAAATCTGACCAGTAATTCTGTGGATAAACAATCCATTCTGAGTTTACCGCATCAGTACCTGCTGAAGCAACCCAATCATCATTCCCTTGAGTAACATCACATTTTCTAACTAATGTATGATCTTTTGTAGCATCACTAACTCCAGCAACAGGCCATCCACTTCCTGGATCTCCATTCCAATCTCCAATAAAATCAAGAATAACATATCCCCCAGTAGCAGCATCAACAGGAGAGCCTGGATTTGATCCATATACTAAACCATATCCATCATCACCATTACTTAAATAGTTATGTGTTTCATCAGCTGCAGCCAATATAATAGGATCAGAAGATCCATGTGCAACAATATAAACATCATTTGGTAAAATTACTGCTCCTGCATCAAAATCATTCCAGTACTCATAAACTCCAGTTGTTGTAGGAGCATTTGATGTGCTTGGATATGCATAACTTGATAAGTCAACAGTATCTGATGTTGGGTTATAAATCTCAAAATATTTGTTATTTGAACTTCCTTCCGCATACTCAGAGAAATATAAATTTACCATTGCTGCTAAACATGAACCATCATCAGTATTTGCCGATGCATCATAATTTCCAGCAGCAGGATCAGTACAACCATTAACTATCGCTACACAAGAACCATCATCAGTATTTGCTAATGGATCATAATTAAAGGCTGTTGAATCTGTACATCCTAAAACAGTATTAAAGTAAGTACATGTGCCATCATCAGTATTGGCAGTAGCATCATAATTAGTTGCAGTAGCATCTGTACAACCAAGTACAACCGCTACACAAGAGCCATCATCAGTATTTGCTAATGGATCATAATTAAAGGCTGTTGAATCTGTACATCCTAAAACAGTATATGTACATGAACCATCATCTATAGTTGCTGCTGCATCATAATTATTGGCAGTAGCATCCATACAGCCATAAGTAATAGAAGTACAAGTAGTAAAGAATCCTAAATCTGACCAGTAATTCTGTGGATAAACAATCCATTCTGAGTTTACCGCATCAGTACCTGCTGAAGCAACCCAATCATCATTCCCTTGAGTAACATCACATTTTCTAACTAATGTATGATCTTTTGTAGCATCACTAACTCCAGCAACAGGCCATCCACTTCCTGGATCTCCACCCATGTCACCAACAATATCTATAATTGTATATACAGAATCTGTTGCACCAGCTAAAGTAATTGCATAAACATCATCTCCATTACTTAAATAATTATGAAATTGATCCGTTTCTGAATTAATTATAGGATCCACTGAAGCATGCGCTACAACATATACATCACCAGGAGCTAACATTAATCCAGATGCAAAAGTAACATTATCAGGGTAATCCCATTTTAGTGTATCATTACAACCATTACTACAGCTTGAAAGTGAATAATATCCTAAATCAACTGGAGCCCCAGACCCATTATAAATCTCTAAGTATTTATTATTTGATGATCCCTCTGCAATTTCAGTTATAAATAAATTAGCAGCAGGATAAATACAACTTCCATCATCTACAGTAACTACAGGATCAAAATTCGTTGCAGCACTATCTGTACAGCCAACATTACTTGCAAAAACACAACTTCCATCATCAACATTTGCTAGAGTGTCGTAATTAGTTGCCAAAATATCCATACAGCCTAAATATACGGCAGGACAAGCAAGCATAGGATGAGCAAAAATAGTAGTATTAATACCAATACCAGCTGTACAAGTTCCGCAAGCAGGAACAGCAATTGTAATTGCAGCTGACCAACTTAAACCATCATTTATATTTGATGACGGATCACATCTGACTATTGAATAACCATCACCATCTCCAAGACCACCTGCCCAACTATCATCATAATCAAAATCTATCACTAAGTCACCTTGAGTATTTACTACTGAAATCTGTTCTCCGGAAGTTGATAAATATCCAGTAGACCATTCAAAAGTTGGAGCATATCCAAAAAATGTTTCAAATCCACATCCGCTTGGATATGAATTACAAGGGGAAGAACCTGAAAATGCTGCTTTTGCTAAAATTGCAAAATCACCAGATTGAAGATCATACTCAGGAAAAACAAAAGAGATCGCATCATCAATTCTAAGCCCTCCAAGAGCAATAGTATTTGAAGAATTATTATAAATTTCAATAAAATCAAGATTATCAAAATTTCCAGGATCATTATACATAAGTTCTGTAATTGTTAATCCTGAAGATAAATCAGCATTATTAAATATTACTGAAAAAGTATCATTCACCATTACATTAGTTGCTAAATCAGTTACACCCGAGATATATACATCAGTATACTGACCTACAACCAATGATGTAGATAGATTTAACGTTATAGAATCTCCTGAAGTATTAACACTAGCACCAACGACTGAAACACCAGTATAATTAGTAATATCTAATCCATTAGTAATTTCTTCAGAAGTAGTTACTAATAATGTAGAATCATTCACTACATTAACGCCTGTTACTGTTGGAGGTGTTAAATCGCCAACATCTAAGAAAACTCTAAAATTATCAAAAGCACCAAAATCAGTACCTCCGTTTTGTTTTGCTGCAACTCTTAATCTTACATGAGTAGCTCCTGAAGGAGCTGTAAACTCTTCAGTTGTCCAAGCATTCGTATTTGAATAATTTGTAGTAGTTAATCCAGTCCAAACGGTATCATTATCCCACGCAATCTCCCAACCTATATAGTCCTGACTATCAAACCCAATAGTATAATAATCAAATGCAACTTTTATAGGAAAAGTACCTGCTCCAGGTAAATTTACTGCATCAAACGTTAATGTATGCCAATTAGTTCCAGGATCAGCTGGCCAAGACCCTGATAATGTACTGGTGTAAGGATTTTGAAGATCCTGCATCCCATAGTAATGACTACCTTCAGAAGCTGAAGAAATATTACCAAGAAATGGAGCTATAACATCACCAGTACTATAAACAAAAGTACTGTTTGCATCATTAAATGTATCTGATGGAGTAGCTACTAATGAATTGCCACAAATTCCCCAGATATCCGTAGCAGGTTCATAAACAGTATGTGAATTTGGAAAATCGGAATAGTTCCAGGTTCCAGAACCTTCAAAGCCTTGAACAACAATGTTAGATTGTGAAAAGGTATCTACACTAAAGATTGTAGCCACTAACAAAAGTAAAAGGGATTTGTAAAAATTTTTCATAATAAAAATAAAATTGATTAATAAGGCCCCAAATATATGACTCAACTCTAAATTTAAATAAAAATTGATGTTAAGGTTATGAAAACATTATTAAGAAATAATTAACAAAAGTTTAAGAATGAAAGATGGAGTTTTTAACAAAAATATAACTGATGAGAATTAACACTTTGAAATAAAATAAAAACTATTAAGTTTGTAGTTAATAAAAAATTAAAAAAACAAAAAGATGGCAGTAGAATTTACAGATGCAAATTTTAAAGAATTAGTTTTAGAATCAGACAAGCCAGTACTAGTTGACTTTTGGGCAACTTGGTGCGGACCATGTAGAGCAATCGCTCCAGTGATAGAAGAATTACATACAGAACTTGATGGAAAAGCAGTAATTGGAAAAGTAAATGTTGATGACAATTCAGATACTCCAGTTACTTACGGAGTAAGAAACATTCCTACTTTATTAGTATTTAAAAATGGAGAGGTAGTTGATAAAGTCGTTGGCAATCAACCTAAAGCAAAATTACTTGAAATTCTTGAATCTCATATGTAAGATTAAAGCAAACTTAATAAAAGGGCTTTAAAGCCCTTTTTTTATTTATGAAAAACCTTGAACACATAAATCTTCCATTTAATATTGAACTATTTGCAAAGCAAGTAGTTGAGGGATTTATCACTGGTAAACATCAAAGTCCCTATCACGGTTTCTCAGTAGAATTTGCTGAGTATAGATTGTATAATACAGGAGAAAGCACCAAACATATTGACTGGAAACTATATGGTAGAACTGATAAGTTATTCAATAAAAGATACCAAGAAGAAACAAACTTAAGGTGCCAATTAGTTATTGATGCATCATCATCAATGTTTTACCCTAATTTTGAAAAACCTAACTTAAGAAAACCAAATAAATTACTATTTTCAGTGTATGCTTCTGCAGTAATGATGAATCTTTTAAAAAAACAAAGAGATGCAGTTGGACTTAGTATTTTTACTGATAGATTAGATGTGCATACTCCAAACAAAACAACCCAAAGGCATCATAGGGTAATATATCATGAGTTAGAGAATTTATTAAAAGTAGATGCTAAAGCAAGTATTAAAAAAACAGCTTCTATTGATGCTTTGCATCAAATATCTGAAATGGTTCATAAACGATCGCTAGTTATGATTTTTACTGACTTTATTTCTAACGATAAAACTTTAGACGAACAATTTGAAGCATATAAACACTTAAAACATAATAAACATGAAGTTATTTTATTTTATTTAAGCGAACCAACCACTGAAATCAACTTAGAATTTGATAATAAACCTTATAAGTTTATTGATATTGAGAGTCGTGAGGAAATGAAATTAAGTCCTCATTTATACGCGGATATCTTTAAAAAACAAACTAAAAATTTCCTTAAGGAATTGAAATTAAAATGCTTGCAATATAAAATTGACTTGGTTGAAGTGGATATAAACAAAGGGTTTGATACTATCTTAAATTCTTATTTACTTAAAAGACAAAAAATGTTTTGAAGTTTGTAAAAACAATTTATATTTGCAGCACTTTTTAAAAAAGTACGGTCTGGTAGTTCAGCTGGTTAGAATACATGCCTGTCACGCATGGGGTCGCGGGTTCGAGTCCCGTCCAGACCGCTCAGTTAAAAGATAAATCCTTGTAATTCAATAGATTACAGGGGTTTTTTAATTTCTAGGGAGGAATAGGTGGAGGAAACAGTTATTTCTAATAAACATTGATATTCTTCTCATACTTTTCAACAATCCGTTAAAAACTAACGACTTAAAGGCTTTTCCGAACACTACATCATACTTACATTTGTTTCCTAATTATACATCTATTTTGATTATGGAAGACAATAAATATTTAACTGAGAAACAAGCATCTCAATATTTCCAAATTAGTGAAAGAACACTTGGTAACTACAGAAGAGAAGGAAGATTTGAAGTTAGTAAAGTATTTATATATGTTGGAAAACAAGTGAGATATAATTTAAAGGAGCTTATTAGCTATTTTGAAAATAGCAGTTCTTTAACAAATTAATCACTATGAAGTACACTATATATATAAACCAAAAAGAATTATGCAAAACAGATTTTGATTTAGTAGATGGAGCAATACTAGATTATCTTTACTTTATATGTAATAGTAAAAATGAAAAAATAGAAGAACAGAGGATAAATGGCTACACTTGGGTAGATTACAATAAGATACTTAATGATATTCCAATGATGAGGATTAAATCTAAAGGAGCATTAAGCAGGAGAGTAAAAAAAATGGAAGATACAGGCTTTATCAAATCAATTGAAAGAAGAAAGAATGGTCATAAACTAAAGTATTTTACTTTAACTAAAAAATCTAATAACCTATTCATACAAAGTAACAATCCTATTCACGAGAATGAAAACCCTATTCATTTAAATTCATACCCTATTGACGAGGATGAACCTATAAGTACTATTAAAGACTATACTATTAAAAATAAAACAATTAAAGATGAGAGAACTCTCTCTTTTCTTAAACCAACTTTTGATGATGTTAAATTCTATTGCATAGAAAGGAATAGTATTATTGATGCCGAATTATTTTTTGAGTATTATGAAAGTATAGATTGGATGGTAGGAAGCAATAAGATGAAAAATTGGAAGGCTTGTGTTCGAACTTGGGAAAAACGAGAAGAAGACTTTTTTTAAATTATGTTATCTTTGGACTTTAAAACAATAGATTAACAAACAATTATAATTAAATATTATGAAAAAAGATAAAAAAAAGTTTGACAAGGAAGAGATTGTAGGTTATTTAACTATTTGTATATTTTTTTCCTTCCTCATTTTTTTGGGTTGGTTTTTTTTTGCTGATCATGGTTCATCAAATTCTACAAATAATGCAGATGCTTGTAAATGTGTAAGTGTCTTTAATGGACAAGAACTTAAAAAATCAATGGGAGGTGTGGCTGGTGGAGATGATTATAATAAATGTTTAGGAAAATACAAAAACTGGTCTAGAGCAAACCAAGCATGTGCTAAGTATAAGAAGAAAATTAAGGCTAAGAAAAAAGAAACTCCAAAAAAGACGGAAGGGATTTCTAAAGTCACAGATCCAGATGGGAATATTTATGAGGGTGAATTCGTTAGAGGGCAATTTCATGGAAATGGAAAAATGATTTATAAAAATGGAAGTGTTTATGAAGGAAGATGGATAAATATGTATAGAGATGGAGAAGGAAGTATTACTTTTTCTAATGATGATGTTTGGGAAGGAAAATGGAATGATGGAAAACCAACAATAAATGGTAAATGGAAGAAATATTTACATGAAGATGATCCATTTTTTGACTTAATGACAGAAAAAATTGAAACAGATCCATATTTTGAAGGAAGTGTTAGTATAAAACTAGATAAGAGAAAGGAAAGTACTGACAAAGAGAGATTAGGCTATTATAATTTAACCATGATGAATGTTATTCCAACTAGCTATAGACTATCTATAATTAACCAGTATAGAGAGTTTGCTAATGGGAATGAAGTCTATTCAGAAAAATTTAATGTTGATGCCTATCTTTACAAAAAAGAAATTGATTTAAATCATCTTTCAAATGGATATTACCATTGTGAAATACGTGTTGATTCAGATAATAATAATATTAACCAAAAAAAATTTGAAAGAAAAATTCGAGTGAGAGATAGCAGATTAGATTATGAAGACTCTGATGCCTATGTAGTAGAAGAAGCTGAAGAGGAAAATATTGATGGATATTATAATGACTCTCAATCAACCGGATATGTAAATGTTGAAAATCTGAACTTTCGAAGTACTCCAAATATTCAAGAAAATAATATTATTGGCAAACTATATAATGGACAACAAGTAGTAATTGTAAACACTATAAAATCTAATACAGATAGTCCCAAAGGATTGTTAAAAAAAGAAACTATTGTTGAATATAAAGGAGATGAAATTAAACTTCAACCTGGTAAAGCTGTAGATATTATTGGGCAAGTAGATGAATTAGGTGCTAATGGTAGAATTTCTAGAATGTTATATAAGTGCAAAGCAATATTATATAGCAATGAATCTATCAATTTTAATGTTGATGTTAATTTTCTAGATATAATCTCAACTGAAGATTGGTCTCAGATTGAAATAGAAGATGGAACTATTGGGTATGTATATTCAAAATTTATAACAGAATTGTAGAGCTTGTTATTCAATAAAATTATTTTAAATGATAAGAGATTACTCAGATAACTAAGTTAATTTCTTAAGTTTTTTTAGTAGGTTGGTTAGCGGTGCAAAAAGTGGTGCAAATTTTAGTTTGAAAGCTTGATGTAATCTAGTGAAATGAGTGTCGGTTGTAATCCTGCTACACTGATTGTTTTCTCATCATATTTTACATAAATTTTCTGTATTATTGTTGTATGAAAAAACTACTACTTATATTGCTTTGCTTACCCTTTATTGGGTTTGGGCAAATCACTTCACCTTCAGTTATTTCTAGTTCTGGTAATTCCTATAATAATGGTGGAGTAAATATGGATTATACTTTAGGAGAGATTGTAGTTGAGACTTTTCAACCCACTGTGACTCCTCTTCCTCTTACATATACTATCTTAACTCAAGGATTCCATCAAGGAATATTAAAAGTCACTACAAGCGTTGAGAATATTGATATTAAGACAAAAGTTTACCCAAATCCAACTACTAACTTTATAATTATTGAGTTAGAAAAAAATGTCAATGCCGATATATTGGTTTATGACATTAATGGAAAGTTAGTTCTTAAGGATAAATTAAATGATGAGAATCAAAAGCAATTTGACTTTAGCTTTTTAAAACAAGGGAATTATTTGCTAGAAATTACTAAAGGAGATAAGAAATCTGTTTATCAAATAAACAAATCAAAATAAGATGAAAAAACTATTTACATTATTAGCAACTGTAACATTAAGTGTAATGTTATTTGCTCAAGCCCCACAATCATTTTCTTACCAGACGGTAATTAGAGATGCTAGTTGGCAAGTTCTATCTAATCAGAATATAAGTTTAGAGATTTCAATTATTGAGGATGTAGCTAATGGAACAGCAATCTATACAGAATCTCATACTGCAACCACTAATGAGTTAGGTTTAGTTAATCTTTCTATTGGAGATGGTGGAGTAATGTCAGGATCTTGGAGTAATATAGACTGGGGAAATCACACTTACTTTATCGAAGTAGCTGTTGATATTACAGGAGGAACAAGTTATATTGTAATGGGGACTACACAATTACGAAGTGTTCCTTATGCATTATATGCAGAAACTTCTGGTTCAATGTTACCAGGTCCGCAAGGATTACAAGGTATTCAGGGATTACCAGGAGATACAGGAGCAACAGGTGCTCAGGGTCCTATTGGATTAACAGGTCCTGCAGGTACAAACGGAATAGATGGAACTAACGGAGTAGACGGTAATGATGGTACTGATGGACAAGATGGTATAGACGGAGTTGATGGTGCAATTGGTGCTCAGGGTCCTATTGGATTAACAGGAGCTACAGGCCTTCAAGGAGCACAAGGAATACAAGGTCCTGCTGGTGTAGATGGTGATGACGGACAAGACGGACAAGATGGTCCTCCTGGACAAGATGGTTCAGTTGGAGCAACTGGTTCTCAAGGAATACAGGGTCCTGCAGGTAATGATGGAGCAGATGGACAAGATGGTATAGACGGAGTTGATGGTGCAGTTGGTGCTCAGGGTCCTATTGGATTAACAGGAGCTACAGGCCCTCAAGGAGCACAAGGAATACAAGGTCCTGCTGGTGTAGATGGTGATGACGGACAAGACGGACAAGATGGTTCAGTTGGTGCAACAGGTGCTCAAGGAATACAAGGATTGCCTGGAAATGATGGTCAAGATGGAACTAACGGTGTGGATGGAACAAATGGTGTTGATGGAAATGACGGAGTAGACGGAATAGATGCAATAGTAGATTATGATTCATTAGCTAATCTTATTAGTGTAGACTCTACTTTCATTACAACAGTTGGTGGAGGAATGGGAGGTAGTTGTGACTATAAATTTCCAGATGGATTAGATGGTGATTTTATAACAGCTCCTTTAACCAATAATAATCAATCTACTCCGTATACTGTTCCTACTGGAAAAACATTATATGTAACAAGTGCTTGGGCATATGGAGTATTATCTATTACAAATGATAATGGTTCAGATTCACCTATAATTGAAAGTATTAACTATTCCGGTACAAATAAAGGAAGGAAATCACTTCAAAACCCTATTATTATTGGGGAAGGAAAAACAATTTCTGATGCATTTGGACAAGGGGGTTCTATTAATGGGTTTTTAGTTGATAATTCTCAAATAAATCCTATCACTGAAGTTAGTTCATTTCAAGTTCCAGCAGGTAAAAATTTATATATTACCAATTGTTATGGAGGTAATTTATACATAGATAATATTCTTGTAGATGATGGTGCTGGTGGATATTACACACTTGGTCATCCAATTTTAGTAAATGCTGGTCAAACAGTGAATCCAAGTGGAAGTTGTGTTTTTAACGGCTACTTAGCAGATGAAGATTACTTTGCAGGTTGTGGAGGTGGTGGTTCTTCAAGTGCGGGATTAGATTCTGCTACTGTAGCAGCAATGATAGCAGCTGCATTACCTTCTCCAGCTATTGGCGACTTTTATCAAGGAGGTATTATCTTTTATTTGGATGGTAATGGCGGAGGGTTAATTGCTTCTACATTAGATCAATCTACTGTAGATAGTTGGGGTTGTATGGGCACTCCTATTTCAGGAGCAGATGGAACAGCTATCGGAACAGGTAATCAAAATACAATTGATATTGAAGCAGGATGTACTAATATAGGCACAGCTGCAAATATTTCTTTAAATCTAACTATTTCAGGATATAATGATTGGTTCCTTCCTTCAAAAGATGAATTATATGAAATGTTCTTAAATATTGGTCCAGTTAACGCTTTGGGTTTAGGCAATATTGCTGGTATTAATTTAAATACTCATTATTGGAGTTCTTCTGAGATTGATAACGACAAAGCGTGGAGTATGTGGTTTTATAACAGCCAAAGTTATCCAAGTAGCGAATGGAAATACTATGATTACAACATTAGGGCTATTCGGGCTTTTTAAAACAAGGGAATTATTTGCTAGAAATTACTAAAGGAGATAAGAAATCTGTTTATCAAATAAACAAATCAAAATAAGATGAAAAAACTATTTACATTATTAGCAACTGTAACATTAAGTGTAATGTTATTTGCTCAAGCCCCACAATCATTTTCTTACCAGACGGTAATTAGAGATGCTAGTTGGCAAGTTCTATCTAATCAGAATATAAGTTTAGAGATTTCAATTATTGAGGATGTAGCTAATGGAACAGCAATCTATACAGAATCTCATACTGCAACGACTAATGAATTAGGTTTAGTCAATCTTTCTATTGGAGATGGAGGAGTAATGTTTGGGTCTTGGAGTAATATAGATTGGGGAAATCATACTTACTTTATTGAAGTAGCTGTTGATGTTACAGGAGGAACAAGTTACATTGTAATGGGCACTACACAATTACGAAGTGTTCCTTATGCATTATATGCAGAAACTTCTGGTTCAATGTTACCAGGTCCGCAAGGATTACAAGGTATTCAGGGATTACCAGGAGATACAGGAGCAACAGGTGCACAAGGTCCTATTGGATTAACAGGTCCTGCAGGTACAAACGGAATAGATGGAACTAACGGAGTAGACGGTAATGATGGTACTGATGGACAAGATGGTATAGACGGAGTTGATGGTGCAATTGGTGCTCAGGGTCCTATTGGGCTAACAGGTCCTCAAGGAATACAGGGTCCTGCAGGTAATGATGGTACTGATGGTACTGATGGACAAGATGGTATAGACGGAGTTGATGGTGCAATTGGTGCTCAGGGTCCTATTGGGCTAACAGGTCCTCAGGGAATACAGGGTCCTGCAGGTAATGATGGTGTAGATGGAACAAACGGAACTAATGGTTTGCCAGGTGCTGATGGAACAAACGGAACAGATGGTTATACTCCTATGTTTGGAGTAGATTATTTTAATGGTGCAGATGGTGTTGATGGTCAAAACGGATTAGATGGAACTAATGGAGTAGATGGTAATGATGGTGTTGATGGAAATGACGGAGTAGACGGAATAGATGCAGTAGTAGATTATGATTCACTTGCTAATCTTATTAGTATAGATTCAAGTTTTACGGCTAATGTTAGTGGAGGAATTGGAGGAGGTTGTGATTTCAAATACCCTGATGGTTTAGATGGAGAAGCTATTACACAAACTGTTACTGTTAATCAACCATATACTGTTCCAACTGGAAAAAGACTTTACATTAATTATGGTGAAGGATATAATGCTTATTTAAAAATTGATGGTATTACAATTATACATAATTTAGGTCATACAGAAGCAAGTAATATTGCTCTTCCTATAGTTGCTAATTCTGGTCAAGTAGTAAGCGTTGCAAGTAATGACTGTAGTTTTAATGGTTTTTTAGCTGACGCTAATACAAGTATTGAGGCAGTTACACAAACTGTTACTGTTAATCAACCATATACTGTTCCAACTGGAAAAAGACTTTACATTAATTATGGTGAAGGATATAATGCTTATTTAAAAATTGATGGTATTACAATTATACATAATTTAGGACATACATCTGCAAGTCATATTGCTCTTCCTATAGTTGCTAATTCTGGTCAAGTAGTAAGCGTTGCAAGTAATGACTGTAGTTTTAATGGCTACTTAGCAGATGAGAATTACTTTGCAGGTTGTGGCGGTGGAGGTTCTTCAAGTTCTTCTGCTATGCCAAGTGGTACAAATGTTGGAGAAATGATATTTTGGGATGGTACTGACTGGCTAGTAGTTGCTCCACCCACTGTAGTTTTTAGCAACCCTCCTTCTTTAATGTTTGTAAATGGTGCGCCAACTTGGTCAACCCCAGTATTGGGTTGTACTGATTCATTAGCGGCAAATTATAATTATCTGGCTAATATAAATGATAGTAGTTGTATAGCAATGGCAATGGGCGTCTATCATAAAGGTGGTATTGTTATCTGGCTCGATAGTACTGGTCAGCACGGCTTAATATGTGATATAAAAGATATGGGGAGCTATAATGGTGATGTAACTTGGGGCTGCTCCGGAACAGTTACTGGTGCAAGCGGAATTGCTATTGGTACAGGTCAACAAAATACAATTGATATATTAGCTAATTGCAACGTTTCAGGAACAGCTGCAGATTTATGTGTAAATAGCTCTGCACAAGGCTACACTGATTGGTTTTTGCCAAGTAAATATGAGCTCCACCAAATATATATTAATAGAATTGCAGTTGATGAAATATCATTATTGTATGGTGGTAATGTTTTAACATCCGGCACTGATTATTTGTGGTCATCAAGTGAAAATACGGCTAATGAAGCTTGGTATGAAAAAATAGATGCTGGGATTTATTTTACAGCTAATAAAGGCATCACAATAAATGTTAGGGCTGTTCGGGCTTTTTAACTTTTAAAAATCAAAACAAAATCGCATATTTTCTATTATATAATATGCCATTTAAGAAAGGAACAAGCGGAAACCCTATAGGTAGACCTAAAGGTTCAGTAAGCACTACTACTAAGCTCATAAGAGAGTATATAAGCCAAGCAATTGACGGAAACAAGATAATGGAGATGCTAGATAAGATAGAGTCTCCTACAGAGTATATTAACGCCATCTCAAAACTACTTCCATATTCAATTGGAAAGATAAAAGCTTATGAAGAGATTGAAGAAAGAGAGCCTATTAGTATTAACATTAACTTTGTAGATACTGAAGCTGAGGAAGATTAACTTAAATCACCATAAATTTTATAAATCTCTTTATGTTTTGGTGGTCTTTGTGCTTGTACATATCTATCAAAGGATGATTCTTTTTTATGACCTGAAACAACCATTATAGACCTCTTAGGCATTTCAGTATTTAGATATGCGTTTGTTGCAAATGATATTCTTCCTGTTTTAGTAGAAATTATTTCACATTTCTTAAATGTTCCATCTGTATTGGTAAACTCATCATTTAGTCCACAAAGTTCTGCTACTTTTTTTATCTTTTTATTAATTGTGTTCTCATCTATTTCAGGAAGTGAATAGTTATATTTCTTGACAATCTCCATTCCTTTTATGTGAATTGGGATATTCTGAAAGTTCTTTGTTTTTTGGCATTGAAAATTAAATGTATATCCTTCATCTTGCTGTGTGATATTACTTTTATTTAGTTGATGAAAATCACTTACTCTGATACCTAATAAACATATTAATAAAAATACATCTCTTACTTCATTAAGGTCTTCATCTATTATCTCTGTATTGATAAGTTTCTTAATATCAGGTATGTTTAAGTACATCTTCTTTTTAACCTCTTCAGTAGTCTTAAAGTCTTTATGCTGAAAGTCTAAGTTATTATGTAACTTTCTGTCTAAAGCATCTTTCATAAAGGTTTTAATTACTTTAATGCGCTTTCCAAAGGTATTGATAGAATAATTCTGATAATCTAAAACAAAGCATTTAAACTTGTCATAGAAAGTAAGGTTAATAGAATTAAAACTAACATTATATTTAGTGGTCTTCTGAAAGAGAGTAAGTGTATTAAGTGTTTGTCTGTAATCTGATATTGTAGACTTAGAAAGCTGTTTCTGTGCAGAGATATGAGAATCAAAGAAACTAAATAGGTCTATCTTTTCTTCAGGTGTTATATCTCGCTTAAAACGACTTTTTATAATATCATTAGTTATAAATATATTTTCATTTAATATTGAGAGGTATGTTTTTTCTATTTCTTCCAAGAAGTTATTTAGTAGATTATTAATCTCAGAAGATTTGGCTACTTGAGGTTTAACGCTTTGTTTCTTGTAATTCCAATTCTTAGGTAATATCTTAAGTCCTGTACTAATCTTACAAAATTTAGAATTGTAGCTTATGTAAAGTATGATAGAAGTTTCTTTCTTTGCTTTCTTGTCTTTTAAATAGAAGTTGTATCTTGCCATAAATTAGGAATAAAATACAAATATACACATCTAGTATAAAGTGGGGAGGAATAAGTGGAGGAATTTATAGTATTTAAATGTATCTAATTGGAAGTATATTCATTGAAAGTATTAATTCTTATCTAGCAAGTAAGTAAATAGAATGAAAGTAGATGAAAGTTGATGCAATATAATTAGTCCCGTCCAGACCGCAACTATAAAACATAAACCCTTGTAATCCAAAAGATTGCAGGGGTTTTTTTATTTATCAGAGGCACTAACGGGGGCAACTTTTGTAACATATAATTGTCAAAAAGTGAATGTTAATTTTGCTATTTAATTTATTAATCCGCCATATGTTTGCCATAAATTAATAAGAAAAAAAATGGAAAATATATTTTTAACTGAAAAACAGGTGGCTGAGAAGTATCAAATTTCAACAAGAACCTTACATAACTTAAGAAAGGCTGGTAAACTAAAAGAGGGCATGCAATACTTCTATTTAGGTACGCAGATTAGATATAAATCTATTGAATTGCAAGAATATTTTGAAACCTCAACATTAACTTATTAATTTTATTTAAACGTATTTATGACTTATTTTAGGGGTAAATCTCCTTAAATACTTACTATATCTAATCGTTAAAATAACACAACTTAAGTCACTAAAAATCAATGAATTATGTATAAGGGAAATCAAAATAAAATTGTTACAACTATGGGGAGCTGGTTGGCAGAAACTAAGTGGGATGTTAGCTCAACTATCACTTATAGGTATGATGTTAAAGAAAAGCAGAACTTTAGGATAATGACTGCCTTAGAGGAGTATTTAAAGAGCCTTGACAAGCCTTTTAGTATGTTTTGGGTAACTGAGTTCACTAACTATAATTATAACACTCATAACCACCTCTTATTAAAGGGTGATATTGCTGGAGATATAAACTCTTATTTAAAGTCTAAGAGTCTTATAGGAGATCATGTTAAGCACTTGCCTTATGAAAAGGGTGCAAGTTTATATGTATCTAAATATATCTGTGATGAAAAGACTAATTGGAATTTAATTGATAATAATAGCTGAAACTTTTATGATGAGGTCATGGGATTATGTTTGATGTAATTAAATCAAATATACTTTTAGTACTTCTGCAAGAGCAGAGCCATTATTTTCATCACCAAAAAAATATAAAATTAGTATTATTTAATGGGATCGTAACTTCCACTCTAATCTTTTCAGCTTTCATATCGGATTTTTTAGCTTTTATATTTACATAACCTAAGTACTCAGTTTCATTATTTATTGTATGCAATTTAGCGTAACCTTGACTTAATTGATGCTTAATTTGATATTGTTTGTCCGTAAATTCCTCCACATTTCTATTTGCATTTTGCTGAGCTGCGTATGCTGCTGCTCCATTGTAGCTGCTAGAATAAGATGTTCCATATGTTGTGCTACTCCCATAAATATGGCTGTAATTATCTCCTACATATCCACTTGCAGAGCCAGATGATGTTGAAGAATATGATGTTGTTGAACTTGAGTGGCCTGCAAGGCCAGCAGCAGCCCCCTCTATAGCTGCTAATGCTATCCCTTGCCAGAATTGGTTTTTCTCAACTTTTTTCATGTATTTTTCATGAGATAAAACCTCATGATCAACCACTTCTTCTCCAATTTGAAATGTAGCCGTAATTGCATTTGGGTTAAAGAGTTGATCTCTTCCAGTCAAGTTTTGAATTGAAATATCAATTTGAACATAGCGACCATGATTTCTACTCCATGTCGCCTGAGCTGAGACAATAAGACCTTTGTGTTTTACATACTGTATGGCGCTCCCATCTTTATAATATGTTCCATATTCTTTAACAGGGGTTTGTTCGGTGAAAGACGTTATGTCAATAAATGACTCTAACTTATTTCTGTTTATTTTGACGTTAAAAAAGCAGAAGCCATTTTTCCCGCCTTTTCCAATAATATCAAACAACTTAATTTCTGAAGGCACTTTTGCAAACTCCAAGGTAAAATTATGTTTTTCTCCTTTATTTCCTATTGCGTGCTTAGTCGGGCAAAGTGGCAAATTAATACTATTTAATAGTTTATATTTTTTATAATTAGAGTTGTCTTGAATATAGAAATTTTCTCCAGCACAAATCCCCACATTTCTTTCTTCTAAATCTTCAATCCATTCAAAATGAATGAATGTGCTAAATTCTCGAAAATCTATTTGTACAATTTTTAATTGCAAATGAGATGATTTTTCAATTGTAATGTCTTTATACTGTCCGTTGGCTGTATAACAGATTGTAAATAAAAGAGATATAAGGGTAATAAATCTATATGTGAAGCTTTTCATGGTCATAAAATAAAAATACAATATTAGTAATTTTTTTTATATAAAAAATAAATAAGAGTGCAACTAAAAGTTTAGGTTAAAAAAAGTTCCAATAACTTCCAAACTATCTCATTTATTTTCATTACCTTAGAGACCTACTAGTTAATCATCTTTTTTAGGTTTTATAAATAAAAGAAAACACACCAAAACCCGTTGTCAATTGTGAAACCTCGTACTGTAGTTCAAGTAGGGATTTTGTGCAATTGAAAAAAGTGGTTGCGGAGTCTTACAATGACAATAATTATTATCTCATCTTATTTATTATCTGCCATTGCTATGTTCTCTCCGAAAGGGTGCTTATCATGTGCATAATAACTATTTAGTTTTCTTTGGCAAATTAGGTGCATAATAACTCAAAATGTCAGAATCTAATGTGTATATCTGACTACCTATAAATAGTCCCTTAATTACGTAAACAACTATTAATCAAATACTTACAATTATACTATTGGCATTACTCTTATTAGTGTAAAATAATGTTTGAAGTAGTTAGATATATTTATCCTATCTAAGTCTTTAAAAAATTATATTTTCACGTCATGTTTACATTGCAAGAGCTTATAGAACTTAAGACTGATTTCTTTAAAGGAAAAAGAGTCAAATTAGTAAGGCATAAAGATAGTAGAACAGAATACAAAGATATTCTCAAAGACAGAGATGCTCTATTAGAGTATCAGAAAGAACAAGGAAGGGAGGTTTTTAAGAATACTGATTATTTGATTTCATTTATAGGGCAAGAAAGCACTAAAGCTTTATTGTTTGGAGTGTTTAAGGTTAATGGAGTAGATAAAAAAGAAGAGAAATTTTATTATAATCTAACTGAAGTAAATGTTATTGATGAACTTATTGATAGGATTGTAATTGACTGGGGTAAATCAGCAATATCTTGGTATCAATGGTACGATAAACAAACTAAAGAAGTAATAGAGATCTTACCTAAAGGGTATCTTGGTGAATTTAAAGGATTAACAAATTTTGTTCTTGATTATGATGAGTTGAAAAAACTTATATCTAATCCTGATGCAAATAAGGACTGGAAGAGTAATCTATCTTCTATTAATGGAATATATATGATTCTTGATACTAAAACAGGCAGTCAATATATTGGTTCAGCTTATGGTATTGGAGGTGTTTGGCAGAGATGGTCAGAATATGCTTCAAATATTCATGGAAATAATAAGAGATTAAAAGAGCTCTGTAAAAAAGATGTAAATTATAAAAAGAACTTTCAGTATACTATATTGGAAAGTTTACCAAGTAATATTAATAAGAAAGAAGTAATCAAGATAGAGAGTTTATATAAAGAGAAGTTTGGTACTCGGGCTTTCGGTTTAAATGAGAATTAAATGGCAAGAAAACCACCAAAAGGTAAATCATTAGCTGGTATTAATCCTGAGTTAGCAAAGCAGTGGCATACTTCTAAAAATGGAGATATAACACCTAATGATGTTACTTCAGGGTCTGGGGAAAAAGTATGGTGGAAATGTGATAAATCAGATGATCATGAATGGGTGGCTTCAGTTAATGGTAGAAATAGAGGGACAAAGTGTCCATTATGTCCAAGACCAAGAAGAATACCTAAGCAAGGGAGATCATTTGCAGAAAAAAATCCTGATTTAATCACTGAGTGGCATACTACTAAGAATAAGCTAAGTCCATATGATTATAATTACGGCTCAAATGAAAAAGTTTGGTGGAAGTGTGAAAAAGGTGATGATCATGAGTGGGAGGCTTCTTTAAAACAAAGAAATAATGGGTCAGGTTGCCTTATTTGTGCAGGAAAGAAAGTTGTAAAGTCAAATTCCTTAGCGACATTACATCCAGAACTTGCAAAAGAATGGCATCTTACTAAAAATGGGAATCTAACACCCAATAATTTTACTGATGGCTCTAACAAGAAAGTGTGGTGGAAGTGTGAAAAAGGTGATGATCACGAATGGCAAGAAGAAATTGTTGCAAGAACTGACAGAGGTTATGGTTGTAAAATTTGTAGTGGAAGAAAGATTGTTCAATCAAATTCTTTAGCAACATTACATCCAGAACTTGCAAAAGAATGGCATCTTACTAAGAATGGGAATGTAACACCTAATGATGTTGGACATTCAGCTCAAGATATATGGTGGAAGTGTGATAAAGCAGATGATCATGAATGGCAACAGAGCGTAAATAATAGACTTAAAGGATCAGGATGTGCTGTTTGTTCAGGATACAAGGTAGTAAAATCAAATTGTTTAGCTACAACTCATCCGGAGCTTTTGGAAGAATGGCATCCTACAAAAAATGGTGACTTAACTCCATTTGATGTAGTTTCGGGAACAACAATAAAAATTTGGTGGAAGTGTGATAAAGCAGATGATCATGAATGGTTAGTTGATCCTATAGGAAGGCAAGATGGTCAAGGTTGTCCTATGTGTGCAGGACAGAGAGTAGTGAAATCAAATTGTTTAGCTACAACCCATCCGGAGCTTTTGGAAGAATGGCATCCTACAAAAAATGGTAGTGTAACACCCTATGATATGATTGCAGGAAGTGCTAAACACAAGATCTGGTGGAAGTGTAAAAATGATAGTAGTCATGTTTGGGATGCTACAGCGAGTAGTCGTACAAATGGAACTGGCTGTCCTTCATGTGCTGATTATGGTTTTAATAGAAGTAAGGATGCTTTATTTTATATTAGAAGGATAAACTTAGATAACGGAAAGGATGCATTAAAGATTGGCATAACAAATAATATGGTTGGTGATAGAGAGAAGCAACAGATCAGACATGTAAAAGGAATTGTTAGAACCATTCTTAGAGAGGAAGTTTCAGGAGAGTTCGCTTTAGATATAGAAAGATTATGCAAGAGATTTTTTGGAAGAAAAGGATTCTTAACACAAGAGGAATTTCCAGATGGATATACTGAGACTATTAAATATTCAGAAGAGAGCCTTAATAAGATAAAGTCAATAGTTGATGAGGTGTTAAATGAGAAAGCAAAGTAGTTAGTTTATCTTCTTTAGCTTTATATCTTCAAATACTTTAAATATTTCTGGGGCTTGTGGAGTTCTTGTTTCTTGTATGTATCTTAAGAAAGATGATTCTTTTGTATGTCCAATTATTTCCATAATTTGACTAGCAGGAATGCCATTTAAGTAGCAATTAGTAGCAAAGCTTCTTCTACCATCATGACTTGTAACAATATCATGTAATATAAATTTACCTTTCTCATTCTTGAATTCTCTATCTAACCCAGCAATTTCACATATAATTTTTATTTCTTTATTGAGAATTTGCTCACTTACATTAGGCAATTCATAATTATACTTCTCAATAATTTGCATAGCAATAGGATTGATTGGAATAGTTACTTGCTTATTTGTCTTACGCATCTTTATACTTAAAGTATTTGTGTCTTGTATCTTGGTAATATTCCCTTTATTGATTTGAGGAAGATCGCTAATCCTAATTCCAAGATTGCATAGTAGCAAGAACATATCTCTGTATTTATCATGTTTCTTACTTAAATCACAATTATAGATTAAATTTATTTCTTCTAATTTTAGATATGGTTTCTTATAGGTTTTAGATAGTACTTTGAAATCCCTTTTTTCATAATCTGTATTATTATGTAATCCTCTATCCTTTGATGCTCTCATAATAGTTTTAAGCACCTTAATTCGCTTTCCAAAGGTATTGATAGAGTAGCTCTGCTTATTCATTATGAAGCTCTTTAGCTTGTCATAAAATTCTAGTGTAATTGAGTTAAATAATACCTTGTACTTTATCTCCTTTTCAAATTGCCTAAGAGTATTTAGTGTTTGTTTGTAATCTGTTATAGTAGATTTGGATAATTGCCTTTGATTAGAAATATATTCCTCAAAGAATTCAAAAAATTCAATTGTTTCAGTTTGGTGTAAAGAACTATGTAATGCTGATCTGAAAGATTCAGGAGTGAATGGTAATCCACTAGTAATTAAATCATTATAGCAAATTGATGCATTTATTTCAATCTTTTGTAATTCACTATTTAGTTTGTAATTATCTGAACGATTTGTTGATTTTATTCTCTGTTTTTTAAAATTCCATTCAGAAGGTAAAGCTCTTAAGTTAGTAGTGTATTTGCACTTCTTTCCAGCATATAGAGTCTGCAAATAAATGCGAGTTTCTTTTGATGACTTAGTGTCTTTTAGATAAAAATTTATACTTGACATAGTTAATATTTACTTTGTAAATATAGAGTTATTTAATTAATGGGGGCAATTATGGGGGCAACTTTTATTCATTTGTTTTCAACTACATTCAATTTATTTCAATATCAATAAGAAGTTTATATCTAGTAATTGATGTAATGAGTAGAAAATAGATGAATATGAATGTATATAGTGTTAGTCCCGTCCAGACCGCAACTAAAAGTTTTAAACCCTTGTAATCCAAAAGATTGCAGGGGTTTTTTAATTTCAAGGGGAAGGATTAGGGGAAGGATTTTTGTTTTAGAAATATTGTCTAACATTTTTTTTGGCATCAAATTCAGCACACAAATCTTCTTTAAATTATCTGTTGATAACTTAGCAAGTAACAATATAGTGTTAAGAACGAAAATCTATTTTTAGCTTCTATAATTTAAAGTTTCAGTTATATTGTTCTAAATTAATAAAAAAAAATGGAGAATATATATTTAACAGAAAAACAAGTAGCTAAGAAGTATACAGTGGACACAAGAACTTTATACAACTTCAGGAAAGCAGGCAAGTTAGAAAATGGTATTCATTTTTTCTATATAGGAAGACAGATTAGATACAAAGCCAATGAACTGCAAGAGTATTTTTTGAAACCTAAACATTAACCTATTAATTTTATTTTAACGTATTAAAGACTTATTTAAGGGGCGTTTACCCCCTTTAATCCTTACGTATTTAAAACTCAAAATAAATAAGTATAACTAATTAAAAATCAAAGTATTATGTATAAAGAAAATCAAAGAGAAATAGTTAGGTCAATGGGTAATTGGTTAGGTGGTATGCCTTGGGATATCTTCTCTACAATCACTTATAGATATGATATTAAAGCTAAACAGAATTATAGGATAATGACTGGCTTAGAGGAGTATTTAAAGAGCTTAGATAAGCCTTTTAATATGTTCTGGGTTACTGAGTTCACTAACAGAAATTATAACACTCACAATCATCTCTTATTAAAGGGTAATATTGTTAATGATATTACTTATCATCTAAAGACACAAAGTCTTATAGGAGACTATGTCAAGCACTATCCTTATGAAAAGGGCGCAAGTATGTATGTGTCTAAGTTTATCTTTGATGATAAGACTAATTGGGGTTTAATAGACAATACAAAGTAAATAGAAATGCCTTTGGATAATATAAACATGAAACATATAGTATTTGATAAAGGCACTGAAAGTTTAGAGGAGATTATTGAGAAAATAACATCTCAAGATACATTAGAAAGCAAAATTGGTGTGTACACAATGTTTAAATTAACTCGTTGTTTACAAAAGAGGTACAATTGCTACAATTAATCTTTATCTACAAATTAAACATCCTAATTCTTGGATTGAGATAAAGAAAATTTATTATCCAACTTTAGTTGACAGGGCTAAAAAACAATTTTACGTTATAAAAAAGAGATTCTCTAAAATGTTTTTATATTTTCACAATTAAAATAAAAAATTTATGGCGCATATAGTTAAATTTGAAATTAGAGATGAATTTCTTAATAATGATGGAGAAGAAATTGAATTGGATGGAATAGATGTTGGTTTGATTGATATTTATTCAGATGAGTGTGAAGAATGCGAAGGCGCCGGAACCAATGTTGATGGAAATGAGTGTGAAGAATGCGAAGGAACTGGAGAATGTGATGAATACATAAGTTGTGAAGGAGATGCGCAGGGTGTTCCTATTAGAGTTTATGATCAGTCAGAAGGGGGGTACACATGTGGAAATTATGATTATTATATAGTTACAGATATCCCTTTCGATTATGATATAGATGGAATTAATAATTGGAGAGATATTAAACATTTTGATTCTTATGAAGAAGCATCTGTTTGGATTGAAAATATTCCAACTATCACATATTCAGATGCAGTAGAAAAAGGATGGATAGTTACTCATGATAATGAATGTGAGGATTGTGGGAATGACTTAGATGAGTGTGAATGTGAAGATGACGGGGAGTATAAAAAGTATCATTCAAATGGACAGATAAAGGCACACTATCATATAAAGAATTTGTATAAAACAGGTGAATCTAAAGAATGGTATGAAAATGGTCAATTAAAAGAATTTAACATAGAAACAGATTTATTAAGACAGCATGAAGCTTGGAGAAAGGATGGTGAAGCTTCAGTATTTAGGAGTAAAAAACGTGTTAATGTTAAAGAAGAGTTTCAAGAGGAGTTTGAAAAGGCTTTTTATAAATCATGGCATGATAATGGTCAATTAAAATTTATGTCTAACAATAAAGGAATATTTAAATGGTATCCAGATGGTTCAAAACAAATGGAAGATTTATATTCTGACGACTATAAAGGTTTTGAGCATCCAGTTTTAGTGCTTAGAGATGGAAAAAAATATTTATATCAAAGTAAACAATATATTAGTAGGAAAAGTTGGGATGAAAGTGGTAAATTATATCCTGTCAAATTTAATAATCCTAAGATGGAAGATTCTTATGAAGAATGTAATGAAAAAACAGTAAGACTTAAATATGGAGCACAACCTTTTGATCTTCGTAAGGATATTACTGCTATAAACGTAAAATCTAATATTGAATATAAAATTTCTTCTGATCTAAGAATAACAGATTTAAATAAAGGATCTTACATTTTAAAGATAACCAATGATTATGAAGAAGCTATATCTCACAGGAAGTTAATTGTTGAATAAATTATTTTTTTTAAAATAACTCATTACTCATAAAATCAAAATATTTTCTATTATATAGTATGCTATTTAAGAAAGGAACAAGTGGAAACCCTATAGGTAGGCCTAAAGGTTAAAGAATGTTCTTTTTATTTCCAAACTATCTCAGTTATTTTCATTACCTTAGAGTCCTACAAGTTAATCATCTTTTTTAGGTTTTGTAAAGAAAAGAAAACACACCAAAACCCGTTGACAATTTTGATAACCCGTATGTTGTTCAATAGGGTTGTCATATAATTGTAAATGTGGTTGCGGAGTTTATTATTCTCTTTAGCAATTTTGAAATCCTTGTGATTTTTAAAATTGGTAATGATTTGTTATTATTCATTTTATTATCCGCCCATGTTATGTCTTCTCCGAAAGGGTAATTATCTTGTGCATAATAACTATTTAGTTTTCTTTGGCAAATTAGGTGCATAATAACTCAAAATGCCAGAATCTAATGTGTATATCTGACTACCTATAAATATCACATTAGACACGTAAACTACTCTTAATCAACAGCTTGTAGTTATACTATTGGCATTACCCCTATTAGTGTAAAATAATGTTTAAAGTAGTTATACTTATTTTTAACTTTGCCTATTATGAAGAGGTTAACAAGTGTTGATTTTATAGAAAGAGCAAGGAAAACTCATGGAGATGAATATATATATGATAAGTCTACATATAAAACTGCTAAGGCTAAGATAACAATCACGTGTAGATTACATGGTGATTTTGACCAACAAGCCTTTAGTCATCTAAGTGGTTCAGGTTGCCCTAAATGCTCAGGCAAGAATAAAACTAATGAAGAATTTATTGCTAATGCTAAAGATATACATAATGACACATATGACTATTCAAAAACGGAATATATAAATAGTGAGAAAAAGATTATTGTTATATGTAAAGAACATGGTGAATTCAAACAATCTCCAGTTGTTCATTTAAGGGGTGCTGGATGTAAATTATGTGGCATAAGAGAAAATAAGAGTAAACAAAGAAGCTCTACTGCTGAGTTTATTAAAAAAGCTAATTTAGTGCATGGTGATAGATATGATTATAGTAAAGTAGAATATGTTAATTCTAAGACTAATATTAAGGTAATTTGTAATCAACATGGTAGTTTTGAGGTTTCGCCCTCTAATCATCTTAAAAATAGGAATTGTCCTAAATGTGGGCAAATTGCAAGAGCTAATAGCCGTAGATTTACAAAAGAAGATTTTATAAATGAAGCAATTAAGGTTCATGGAGAGTTTTACATCTACGATAAGGTTGAATATATTAATAGTCAAACCCACATATTAATCACATGCCCTAAACATGGCGACTTCATAACCTCACCAAATAATCACCTAAGAGGAAAGAAATGTCGTGAATGTCATTTTGAGAACCTTTCTTTAATATTTAGTGATGACACTGATTCTTTCATTAAGAAGGCTATAGAAACTCATGGCAAAACTTATGATTATAGTTTAGTGGATTATGTTAATGCAAAAGAAAAAGTAAAAATTATCTGCAAGGAACATGGCGTGTTTGAACAGAATACTTTCTCTCATATTAAAGGTGTGGGTTGCCCATCTTGTGCTTCATATGGTTTTGATAGATTAAAACCTTCAACCTTTTATATTAGAAAACTATATATGGATAATGGTGATATTGCATTAAAATATGGAATAACAAACCAGAAACATGAAGATAGAGCCTATCAACAGAGCTTAGGATTAATGGGTGAGCTGGAAACAGTTTTTACTGCTCCTTGCTTAGGAGTAATAGCATTAGAGATTGAGGGTAAATGCAAAACTCTATTTGGACGAAAAGGCTTTATATCAGAAGAGCAAATGCCAGATGGACATACTGAAACAGTTAAATACTCAGAAAACAATCTTAATAAGATAAAATCTATTATTGATGAGGTGTTAAATGAGAAATAGTTAAACTACTTTCTTTAATTCAGTTGGATAAATCTCAAGAATCCTACTTAGCTTTACTTCTCTTTTAACCTGAACATAGTTCAAAAAGGTTGTTTCCTTTTTATGTCCTGTAATCCTCATTAAATCTCTTATTGGCACATCACTAATATATCCATTAGTGGCAAATGACCTTCTGGCTGTATGACATGTAACAAGCTCATATTTATTAGATTTTTTATCTCTATCTATTACTAACTCATCAATCTCAGCATTTCTACACACCTTCTTAATTTGCTTATTTAGTTTAGTATTTGATAGTTGAGGTAAAATGTAATTATACTTCTTAATAATCTCTAAGGCATTAGGATGAATTGGAATAGATACTTGTTCATTTGTTTTATGCATAGTTATATCAAGATAATTATCTGAAATACTATTCTTATTAACCTTTCTGTAATCACTATATCTTAATCCTAAGTAACACATCAATATAAAAGAATCCCTTGTTCTTTCAAGAGAGCCATTAAGATTTAGTTTTTGTAGTCTATTAATCTCTTCTATTGTAAGGTATATCTTTTTTGTTTTTTTTGACAATACCTTAAAGGATTTCTTCTGATATTCAAGATTTTTATTGACACCCATTTCTGTGGCATAGTTCATAATACTTTTGATTGTCTTTATTCTCTTTCCAAAGGTGTTTAAGGAGTGATTTAAGCTCTTTATCATATAGGTCTGGAATCTTCTATAGAAATCAAGATTAATGCTCTCAAAACTCACTAAATAGCTAGTGTTATTTTCAAATTCTTTTAATGTTTTATAGGTCTGTAAGTAATCTCTCTTAGTTGTTTCTCTTAATTCATTATTTTGGTCAATATAGAGCATCATATATGAGAAAAAATCTTCTTTTTCTTGTCTATTTAACCTTACATCTAAATTTTTTCGTAGAACTTTATTATCAATTATCCTATCATTAACTTGTAAGTTATGATATATATCCATTATGGCATCTTCAACACTTTGTAGTTGCCTATTAATCTCTAAACTATGTGATGCTTGTGGCTTAACTCTACAAGTTAATTTATTCCAATTTGTTGGATTTATAGAGTTCTTTGTTGAGTACTTAAAGACCTTATTATTGTAGTTGAAAAACATCAAAATAAGAGTCTCATTTTCCGATTTTTTGTCCTTTAAATAGAATTTAGAATTTGCCATAATTATCAATCTTTATATAATATAACAACAAATATTTTGAAAGGGGAAGGATTAGGGGAAGGATTTTTTAACATCAATTTCCATTTCTTTCACTTTATTTCACTTTTGAAAGGTAGTATTCATCCTTAATTTATTGAAACGAAATGAAAGGAGATGAAAGGAGTTGTATAGATAGAGGGTGCCGTCCAGACCGCTCAGTTAAAAGATAAACCCTTGTAATTCAAAAGATTGCAGGGGTTTTTTAATTTTTTTAGACTTTATAGTCATTCATAAAGGTGTAATAAATAACAACCCTAATGTTAATAACTATAAAACCCTAAAGTCTTTCTCATCATAAGTAGGCTTAAATTTACATATGGAAATTAATCACGATGATGGTAGCATGAATGCTAGTGACTATTTTAAGTTTTTTGTTTTTGTAACGCTTTCTGTTATAGCTATGTATTTGTTTTATAAAGCAATGTACTAAATTCAGTATTATCACTCTTATAAAAACAATATAATAATAATATTGTATGGTGGATGTGCACATTATATTGAAAGTAGTGTGCTTAAATTTGAAGCTACTATAATGATGGGGAAATAAAAATATAAACTCTTAAAAATTCTTTTTAAAGGTTACTATCTAACCTTTAATTTCAATGGATCAAGCTCTCCTATCTTAGAAAAAAATTCTTTTGATAAATCAACTTTCATTTTTCTAGAAAGTAAATCAACTTCATATTTGTTAAGATGATCAGCTACATTAAAAACTAAGGAATGTTTTCCCTTATGTTCAGAAACAATTTGAACAACCTCTTCTACTAATTTTTTTGAAATATCATTAACATCAAGCCTTAAAATAACATCACGAACTTCTTTATCTACAATCTCTGAAAGTAAATCAATAGAAGATATTTTAAACTCTAAATCTTCATTATAAAAACGCTTTTTTACTTTCCCACTAATATGTAACAACCAACCTTCAGTAAAAAAAGCTTTAAAGTTAATATAATCATCAGAAAATAAATAAAAACTAAATGCACCATGATAATCCTCAAAATGCAAAACACCAAATGGTTTTCCCGATTTAGTTTCTCTATGTTCAACTTTAGTAACAACTCCAGCAAATCGGATATCTTTATCCTTAACTTTTTCCATATTATTAAGCATAGCTAAATTGCCATTACAGAAATTTGAAATCTCTATTTTATAATCATCCAAAGGATGACCAGAAATATAAATCCCAACAACTTCTCTTTCTCTAGATAACAATTCCATAGTTGACCAAGGTAGGACAGGTTTAGGAACTGGAGCCTGAATACATGCCTCTACACTTTCACCAAACATATCAAACTGATTGGAATTTTCTCTATCCTTAATCTTATTCCCAAACTTAATCATTTTCTCAATATAAGTTTGACCATTATCTTCTTTAGAAAAATACTCTGAACGCTTTAAATCAAAAAGATCAAAACCACCAGCACAAACAACACTCTCCAGAGTTCTTTTATTTGCTGAACGCAAATCTACACGCGTAATGAAATCATCAAAAGTAGTGTAGTTTCCATTCTCTTTACGCTCATTTACAATTGCTTCAACTGCACCTTCTCCCACTCCTTTAACAGCACCTAAACCAAATCGAATTTCTCCTTTTACATTTACAGCAAACTTGTAAAAACTTTCATTTACATCAGGGCCCAAAACAGGAACTCCTATTCGCTTACATTCCTCCATATAATAAGTAATATCCTTAATGTCACGCATATGATTTGTAAGCAATGACGCCATCAACTCAGAAGGATAATGAGCTTTTAAATAAGCCGTTTGATAAGCAATAAGAGCATAGCAGGTAGAGTGTGATTTATTAAAAGCATAAGAGGCAAACGCTTCCCAATCTGACCAAATTTTATCAACAATATTGATGTCAAATCCATTTTCAGCACAACCATCAAAAAACTTTGGTTTTAATTTATCCAGTACCGACTTAATCTTTTTTCCCATACCTTTCCTAAGCATATCAGCATCACCTTTTGAGAAACCAGCTAACTTTTGGGAGAGTAACATCACTTGCTCCTGATAAACTGTAATACCATAAGTTCCAGCTAAATGAGATTCCATTTCAGGTAAATCATATTCAATTTCCTCAATTCCATGCTTACGCTTAATATAATTAGGAATATACTCCATAGGACCTGGACGATACAAAGCATTCATAGCAATTAAATCATCAAATTTATCAGGTTTTAGGTGCTTTAAATGCGCCTTCATTCCATCAGATGAAAACTGAAATATTCCAGAAGTTGCTCCACTTTGGAATATTTGAAACGTTTGTTTATCATCCAATGGTATAGTATCAATATCAATTTCGATAGAATGAATTTTTTTGATAATTTTCAAGCAATCCTTAATAATAGTAAGATTTCGTAAACCCAAAAAATCCATTTTTAAGAGCCCAGCATCCTCTACTACACTATTATCAAATTGGGTAACCATAAGATCAGAATCCTTAGCTCTGGTCATAGGGATCAATCCCATCAAAGGTTCTGGAGTTATAATAACTCCACAGGCATGTGTTCCAGTATTCCTAACATTTCCCTCAAGTTTTCTAGCTAAATTAATTGTCTCAGCTGTTAAATCATTCCCTTCTGAAAGTGAAATTAACTCCTTTGCTCCTACCACTTGATCCCCTTTTACTTTATCTTTTAAAGTCTTTTCATCCCAGGAGAAAATTTTACCTAAGGTAGTGAAATCAGGAACTAGTTTTGCTGTCTTATCTGCTTCAAATAGTGGTAAATCCAAAGCTCTAGCCGTATCTCGAATAGAGGACTTTGCAGCCATAGTACCATAAGTAATAATTTGAGCTACATTTTCTTTTCCATATTTATTCACTACCCAATCAATAATACGCCCCCTTCCCTCATCATCAAAATCAATATCAATATCAGGCAAGGATACACGCTCAGGATTTAAGAAACGCTCAAAAAGCAGGTCATACTTAATAGGATCAACATTTGTGATAGTTGTGCAATAAGCAACTACTGATCCAGCAGCAGAACCTCTACCAGGACCAACAGAAACATCCATATTTCGTGCTTGACGAATGAAATCTTGTACAATAAGAAAATACCCTGGATACCCTGAATTTTCAATTACTTGCAATTCAAAGTCAATTCGCTCTTTAATCTCATCAGTAATTTCAACATAACGTACCTTTGCCCCCTCATAAGTAAGATGTTTCAAATAAGCATTCTCCCCTCTTTTACCACCATCCTCTTTATCTTTTACATCAACAAAATCTAGCGGAATATCAAACTCAGGCAACAATACTTCACGAGCTAAAGTGTAGGGCTCAATTTTATCAATTAAATGCGTGATATTATCAATTGCCTCAGGTAAGTCAGCAAAAAGTTCCTGCATATCTTCTGATGCTTTAAAATAAAATTCCTCATTAGGAAAACCATAACGGAAGCCTCTACCACTTCCCTTAGGAGTTTCTTGCTGTTCCCCATCTTTTACACAAAGTAAAATATCATGAGCGTTAGCATCTTCTTTATCCAAATAATAAACATTATTAGAAGCAATAATTTTTACATTATACTTTTTTGCAAATGCAATTAAAACCTTATTAACATGGCGTTCCTCATCTAAATTATGACGATTAATTTCAACATAAAAATCATCACCAAAAGTATCAAGCCACCATTTGAATTCTTCTTCAGCTTGGCCTTCTCCAACATTTAAAATAAGATTTGGAATTATACCATAAGTGCTACCCGTTAAGGCAATCAAATCATTCTTATGTGAGGCAATTAATTCTTTATCTACTCTAGGTACATAATAAAACCCCTCAACATTTCCTAAGGAAGAAAGTTTTGCTAGATTATGAAATCCATTTTTATTTTTACATAAAAAAGGAACTTGAGCCCCATAATCCTTTACTGACTTATCATAATGATTTTTGCAAACATTTAATTCACAACCTAATACTGCTTTAAGCTTAGGAGTTTCTCCTTTTTCTAAATTAGCATTTATTGGATGGCTCAATACTGCATCTATAAATTTATAAGCTCCAAACATATTAGTGTGATCGGTAAGGCCTACAGCTGGCATTCCCATTTTAGCAGCTTTATTTACTAATGCCTTAACTTCAATAGTAGCTTGTAAAATGGAAAATTGAGAATGCACATGTAAATGAGCGAAAGGAGATTCTGAAATTTCATTCACTACCTCATCAGCTCGAGATACAATAATATCATCAACTAATTGCACATTAGCTATTGGGCTATAAGGTTCAATATTTAAGCCAATTAACTCAAAGGGAGAAGGATTTAATGATTGATAATTTCTTATCTCATTAGCTGTCATTCCAGCTTTAGTAAAAGGAATAACTGACAAACGAATTAACTCCAGAAAACATCTAGCAGTAGCCTCAACATCAGCAGAAGCATTATGAGCCTCAGCAAAGGCCTCTCCAAAAAGTTTAGTATGTAATTCGGTTAAACTTGGCCATTTAAATTTTCCACCTCTTCCTCCGGGTATAGCACAGTAATTAGTAGCGTCATCTTTAGTATCCAAAGCAGGGAAATCAGCCAACAAATTTGGCATATCTTTCCTTAATAATTCACAACCAACAATACTGTTATCAAATGAAACATTATGACCAACAACAAATTTACATTTTTCAACATCCTTCACAAACTCTGCCAATACCTCAGCTAGAGGCATACCATTTTTATTAGCTCTATCAGTAGAAATGCCGTGTATTTTTTCTGCATTAAAAGGAATATCATATCCTTCAGGTTTTATGATGTAGTTTTTAACTTCAACCAATTTTCCCTCAATATTATGTACCTGCCATGCCAACTGTACACACCTTGGCCAATTGTTAAAATCAGTTAAAGGTGCTTTCCAATTTTGTGGTAAACCTGTGGTTTCCGTATCGAATATTAAGTACATAGAATCGTTTTACTACATTTAAATAAGAACCGTAAATTTAGGAAAACAAAAAAGTCAGCCCTTTAGTTTTAAGCTGACTTTTTAATTTGTTAGTAAGTTTTGTATTCACTACATAAAATTCATTTCCTTCATCCATTCATCATTAAATAGTTTTCCTACATAACGTGTTCCATGATCATGAAAAATTACTATAACCACATCATCCTTAGTTAATTTATCTTTCAATTGATTTAATCCAGCAATAGCACTTCCCGCTGAATATCCTACCATAATTCCTTCCTCCCGGCTTAATCTCCTAGCCATAACAGCACCATCCTTATCAGTTACTTTTTCAAAATGATCAATAATAGAAAAATCAACGTTTTTTGGTAGAATATCCTCTCCAATTCCCTCAGTAATATAAGAGTAAATTTCTTTTTCATCAAACTCACCAGTTTCATGATATTTCTTAAATACTGAACCAAAAGTATCTATCCCCCAAACTTTTACATTAGGGTTTTGTTCCTTTAAATATTTAGCAGTACCTGAAATAGTACCTCCTGTACCGACTCCTACTACTAAATGAGTAATTTTTCCTTCAGTTTGCTGCCAAATTTCAGGACCCGTACTTTCATAATGTGCCTTTGCATTGGAAGGATTATCATACTGATTCACATACCATGAATTAGGTATCTCTTTAGACAATCTTTTAGATACAGAATAGTAAGATCTTGGATCATCTGGATCAACATTTGTGGGACAAACCTTAACTTGCGCACCAACTGCACGTAGGATATCCATCTTTTCTTTAGATTGTTTATCTGCTAAAACAAAAATACATTTGTAGCCTTTTTGTATTGCTGTTAGAGCTAATCCCATACCAGTATTTCCTGAAGTTCCTTCAATAATAGTACCTCCTGGCTTTAATCTCCCATCTTTTTCGGCATCTTCAATCATTTTAATAGCCATACGATCTTTTATAGAATGACCAGGATTAAAAGTTTCCACTTTTGCTAAAACTAAAGCATTTGTTTCAACAGTTTTATTAATCCTTACTAAAGGAGTATTTCCGATAGTTTCAAGTATGTTATTGTAGTATTTCATTTTAAAATTTAAGAATGCAAATTTATATTTTTTTACTCAAATCTAATTGCTTTAATAGCTGTGATTTTAGTAATAATTACTGATGGGACAATCAAAACTAAGTAACAAACCACTACAGTTCCAATATTTAAGAGTAAGATGTATGTTAAATCAAAATTGATAGGAACTGTATTCATGTAATAGGTAGCAGGATCCAAACTGATTAATGAGAATTTTTTCTGTAAAAAAGCAAAACTCAAAGCAATAGTATTTCCAACCAATAAGCCCTTAACTATCAAGTTGACTGCACTGTACAAAAATATTTTCCTTACACTCCAATTTGTTGCCCCTAGCGCCTTTAAGATTCCTATAGTTTTTGTTCGTTCGAGTATTAGAATAAGTAAAGCTGTAATCATATTAATAACACCAACAATAAGCATTAAAATAAGAATTACTTGCACATTTACATCTTGTAAATCTAACCAGTTAAAAATTTGAGGCGTTTTTTCCTTTATGCTTTGAGCATTCAAGTTATAAGGGGTTAAATTATAAACCTCATCAGTAATTTTATCTAAATTATCAAAATTAGTTAACTGAATTTCAAAGCCCCCTACCTCATTATTTTCCCAACCATTTAAGGCCTGAATATGATTGATATCTCCCAACACAAACAAATTATCAAAATCTGACATTGCTGTATTGTAAATTCCAGAAATATAGAATTTCCTTACCCTAGTAGGATTCTGAGCAAAATACATTACCAAACCATCCCCTACATTTAATTCTAAAGTTTTTGAAATGTTTTCAGAAATAAGAATTTGATTTGATTTTACACTATCATTAACTTCAAAAACTGAACCACTTACCAAATTATCCTTAAAAAAAGTCCAATCGTAATCAGATGAAATACCCTTAAGCACTACTCCTTGTATTTCATCAGCAGTTTTAATTATCCCAGCCTTAGTAGCAAAAGTACTGATGTACTTTACCCCCTCAAGATTAGTAATTGAAGGATAGAAATCTTGCTCTATACTTATCGGCTCACTTTCATAGGACTGATTATTCGTAAAGTTAGAAATAGTAATATGAGATCCAAAACCAATAATTTTATTAGAAATATCCTTTTTAAAGCCAGTAACAACCATAATTGAAACAAGCATAACCGCCACAGAAAGCGCAATAGCCAAAATTGCAATACGAAAAATAGGCTTGGTGTAAGTATTATTTTCTTCCTTTGCAGTAAATAATCGTTTAGCTATAAAATATTCAACATTCATCTTGATGGCGAAAATAAAACAAATAATCAGCATAAGTTTACTCCTACTTACTTTTAGTGCAAATGCACAAAATTTAAGATTAGGAGCCGAAAGACTTGACGCCTACCTCCCTCTGATAGAATACAAAAAAGTTGGAGTTGTAGGGAACCAAACATCTATGATTGGCAATACACATTTAGTTGATAGTTTACTCAGCTTAAGAATTGATGTTGTAAAAGTATTTTCACCAGAACACGGTTTTAGAGGAAAAGCTGATGCAGGGGCTAAAATTGAAGATGGTATAGATAGCAAAACAGGTTTGCATATTATCTCCCTTTACGGAAAAAACAAAAAACCTTACCCAGAACAACTAGAAGGAATTGATGTGCTGATTTTTGACATACAAGATGTAGGAGCACGATTTTACACTTATATTTCTACTCTACATTACATAATGGAAGCAGCTGCAGAAAACAACATAAAGGTAATAATACTTGACAGACCTAACCCAAACAGCCACTATGTTGATGGGCCAATTAGAGAAAAAGGATTTGAAAGCTTTATAGGAATGCACCCTGTACCAATTGTACACGGAATGAGCATTGGCGAGTATGCCAAAATGGTAAATGGAGAACATTGGATTGCAAGCAACTGTCATTTAACCATTATTGAGATGGAAAATTATACTCATAATATGAGTTATGACCCACTAATAAAACCATCTCCAAACTTACCTAATGCAAAAGCTATCAACTTATACCCTAGCCTTTGTTTGTTTGAAGGAACAACTATAAGTATAGGAAGAGGAACTGATTATCCTTTTCAACATTTTGGAGCACCTTATTTGGAGAGTAGTTATTCATTTACACCAAGAAGTGGAGAGGGAAGTAAGTATCCCAAGCATGAAAATAAAATTTGCTTTGGAACTGATTTAAGATTTCAAGATGAATACCTCAGTGCTATTTACTTAAAATGGATAATTGAAGCATACAAACAAAGTGATGAAAAGGAAAATTTTTTCAATAACTTTTTTGATAAATTAGCAGGAACTGATAAACTCAGAAAACAAATTATTGCAGAGAAAACCCAAAAAGAAATAAAAGAAAGTTGGCAAGAGGATTTAGAAGAATTTAAGAAAATAAGAGAAAAGTATTTAATTTATTAAAAAAAAATATAAAAATAAAGCTCGTAAATCAGCCCTTTTAATAATCTTATAACCACTTACATTTATTCCTCTTAAAAGTGCAATGTATTTTTGCATGAGAGATGTTTACTCTCCTAAACCAACAAACATAATGTTAACTGACTCAAATTTTAGCAAACTCATAGGAGCAATATAAAACTCATCATTTGCAGCTATCGTAGCTGGGCGAACACCTGGTTTTGGAGGCATACTCATTAATATTAATGAAGTAGGTGCATTGCAAAAAATACTGTCATTTCTTGATGAGAAATTTATTGCTCCTTCAAGAGTATTGTTTAAAGTTAAAGATTTCCCAACAAAGTCACTTTGAGAATTATCAGTCAAAGATAAATGCAGCATTTCAGTTGCACTAACATTAGTTCCTTCTTTTTTAACTTCAGGATTTTTAGATGCAAATTCTAAAGTAAGTAAATTCTCATCCAGAGTTTCAATCCTTACTTCCTCTTTCGATTTAGGATTAGAAGTACAAGAAGTAATTAATAGGATTGCAGATGCAAAAAGTAAATTCTTAGTCATTTTTATTTATTTTAAGGTTATTTTAAGGTTATTTTTATTTTTTCAATAATGCTGAAAACAGCTGGGCAAACTTCAATATTTTTTTCGGTTAAATTTAACAATTGATTTTGTTTTATTCTATCAGTATGCGGGAACTCTCTACATGCTTTTGGTCGAGCATCATAAATTGAACAGTAATTATCATCTCCCAAAAAAGTACAAGGTGATTTTTGTAAAACATAAAACCCATCTTCATCAATTCTTAGATACTGACTAACTAAAGCTGAAGGTTTTATCCGTAAATATTTTGCAATTCTACTAATATCTTTATCCGTAAAAAGAGGGCTTGTTGTACTGCAACAATTTGCACATTTTAGGCAATCAGTACATTCAAAAACCTCATCATGTGCAGGATGAATAAGCTTATCTAAAACCTTGGGTTTTATTTTTTTTAATCTCTTAAAAAACTGAATATTCTCCTTACTTTTTAACTTTAATTGCTCTTTATGATTGTTTAAATCCAATGAACTTAATCTCTCTTTAACTTTCTATACTTAATACGCTTTGGAGAAATATCACCCAAACGTTTTTTACGATTTTCTTCATAGTCAGAGAAGCTACCTTCAAAATAAACCACATTACTATCTCCTTCAAATGCTAAAATATGAGTACAAACTCTATCTAAAAACCATCTATCATGCGAAATAATAACACCACAACCAGCAAAATTATCTAATCCCTCCTCCAATGCTCTAAGTGTATTTACATCCAAATCATTGGTTGGCTCATCCAGTAAAAGCACATTTGCCTCTTGCCTTAATGTCATAGCTAAATGCAAACGATTACGTTCTCCACCAGATAATACTCCAACTTTTTTATTTTGGTCAGAACCATTAAAATTAAACTTAGCTACATAGGCTCTTGAATTCATCAATTTTCCGCCAACATTTACTTGTTCTAATCCACCAGTAATTTGTTCCCAAATAGTTTTTTCAGGATCAATAGCAGCATGTTGCTGGTCTACATAAGCAATTTTAACCGTCTCACCAACTTTAAAAGTTCCAGTATCAGCAGTTTCTTGCTCCATTATCATACGAAACAAAGTAGTTTTACCTGCTCCATTTGGCCCAATAACACCAACTATACCTGCAGGTGGAAGTTTGAAGTTTAAATCTTCATAAAGCAATTTATCACCAAAAGCTTTACTTACTGCTTCAGCATCAATTACATTATTTCCTAACCTTGGTCCAGGAGGGATATACATTTCAATTTTTTCTTCTTTTTTCCTTCCTTCATCTCCTAAAAGATTTTCATAATTACTTAAACGAGCTTTTGATTTTGACCTCCTTCCTTTTGGTGACATACGCACCCAATCCAACTCCCTTTCAAGTGTTTTTCTTCTTTTACTTTCTGACTTTTCCTCTTGCGCCAACCTCTTGGTTTTTTGTTCCAACCATGATGAATAATTTCCTTTCCAAGGTATACCTTCTCCTCTATCTAACTCCAATATCCATCCAGCTACATTATCTAAAAAATATCTATCGTGAGTAATTGCAATTACAGTTCCTTGATACTCTGCTAAATGTTGCTCTAACCACATTACTGATTCTGCATCCAAATGATTGGTTGGCTCATCTAATAATAAAATTTCTGGCTCTTGCAATAACAATCTACAAAGTGCAACTCTTCTTTTCTCCCCTCCTGATAAAACAGAAATTTGAGCATCTGGTTCAGGGCATCTTAAAGCATCCATAGCAATGTTCAATTTAGTATCAATATCCCAAGCTCCTAAGGACTCTACTTTATCTTGTAAGACACCTTGTTGTTTCATCAAAGCCTCCATTTTATCAGTATTTTCATAGTTTTCAGGTAATCCAAAAGCATCATTTATAGAATTATATTCTGCCAATGCATCAACAGCTTCTTGCATTCCTTCCTTTACAATTTCAATTACAGTTTTACTCTCATCTAGTTTTGGTTCTTGCTCCAAGTAACCAACTTTATAACCATCAGAGAAAGTTACATCACCTTGGTATTGCTTTTCAACGCCTGCAATAATTTTTAAAAGTGTTGATTTACCAGAACCATTAAGCCCAATAATACCAATTTTAGCACCATAGTAAAATGATAAATAAATATCTTTTAATACTTGTTTGTTGTTATTGTTGTAGGACTTAGAAAGTCCTGACATTGAAAAAATTACTTTCTTATCGTCTGACATATTTTTTTTTTTTGGAGTTACAAAAGTAATTATTACTTTAGCATAAAATTTAAAAGATGAAAAAAAGTATTGGAATATCCATTTTTTTAATTGTGATAGGTGTTGTGTTCCTATTAGACAACCTTAATTACATAAATATATCGGTAGCAGAACTCTTAAAAACCTACTGGCCTGTAATTCTTATTTGGATGGGAATTGAAAAATTAGTTAGAGATTGGAAATAAACCTCAATCTCTTTTTTCACTATTATTAAGTAAAAATAATCTTCCCTGCATTGCATTTTTTTCTTCTAAGCGTTTTTCTACCAAATGTTTGACTTCAAAGTTTTTCAATCCGTATTTTGGATGTATTAACATTCTTGCAGGAGATTCACTAAAAAATCTTTCAATAATAATTTCTGGATTTAAAAGCTCAATAAAATCTACAACCAAATCAATATACTCATCTAATTCCATAAAAGTAAACATATCTGGAGTATTCTTAAACTGATGAGCCATCATAGTGTGTTTTACAATCTGAAGATGATGAATTTTTAAGGTATTAATTGGAAGTTCTGAAACTTTTCGAGCATGCTCTAACATATCTTCTTTTGATTCACCAGGCAAACCTAAAATAAGATGACCACCTAAATGCAACCCTCTGCCATCAGCCCTTTTAAAAGCATCAATTGCTTCTTCATGTGTTTGGCATCTGTTTATTTCCTCTAGCGTTTCGTTCTTAGTTGATTCTAAGCCAAATTCCAATTTAATAAAGTTGCCTGCTTTTGCTAATTCTTCTAAATAATCTAGGACTTCATCTTTAATACAATCAGGACGAGTAGCTATTACTAATCCAATTACATCTTCATGAGCTAAAGCCTCCTCATACATTTTTCTTAAATCAGCCAGAGGCGAATAGGTATTGGTAAACGCCTGAAAATAAGCAAGGTATTTTTGAGTTTTATATTTCTTTGAAAAGAAATCTATTCCTTCGTTAATCTGTTGCTTTATAGGCTTTATAGGTTTGCAATAATCAGGATTAAAAGTATTGTTATTGCAATAAGTACAACCACCAGTACCTTTACTTCCATCCTTGTTCGGGCAAGTAAAACCAGCATCAATGGAAACCTTTTGTACTCTTTGATTAAAAGTTCTTCTGATGAAAGAAGAAAAATCATTATATCTTTCTTGTTTTTGCATATTGACAAAAATAGTAGTTTACAAACAACAAAAGCATTCTATTTCCTTATTAAAAAAAGATTATCTAAATTTGTATCATTAATTACTTTATGTCAGAAAAGAAAATTAGAGCATTTGAAGAAATTGGTTATATTAAAACACTACCAAAGAGATCTGATATAAATGACTATGAAAGCATCAAAATAAAAATTAAAAATGGTGACAAACTTACACTCTACAGAAACTTATCTAAAAAAAAAGAAATAGATGATACAAGTGATTTTGGGAGCAGTTGGGATGTATTTAATTCTCTTCATTAAACTGATCTTTTCTTTTTTTTAAATTAATAGATAAAGTGATAAGTTTATCACTTACTGCAGTTTTATACAGAAAAGGCAATAACGCATGAACTAATGCTTTGAAACTTAAAAAAAGTAAAATCAAGGAAAACTTTAAAGATTTAATAAAATGCTTAAAGTAAGATTCTCCAATACTTTTAGGATGATGAGTGAATATATTATTCATTTTACAAAATATCTATTAATCTAAAAGTATCTTTTAGCCTTACTCCTCGATCAGTTTTTTCTACTGTGCAACACTCACTATAATTATCATGTTGCAAATAAATGAAGTATTCTTTTTCAGCAGCTTCATTCAAAAACTTTTCTTTTTCTCCAAGAGTAAGTAGTGGCTTAGTATCATATCCCATAACATAAGGCAAAGGGATATGACCAGTACTGGGTAATAAATCAGCAGCAAAAACAATCGTTTTATCTTTATAAGTAATATGAGGTATCATTTGAGCCTCCGTATGTCCGTTTACAAAAAGTGCATTAAAATGATTAAAAATCTCATTTTCCCCCTCAACAAAATTTAGATGACCTGACTCTTGAATTGGGATAATATTCTCCTTTAAAAATGATGCCTTTTCTCTGTTATTTGGCACAGTTGCCCACTCCCAATGCTCTTTATTACTCCAATACTTTGCGTTTTTGAAAGCCATCTCAAAGCCAGTTCTATCTTTATTCCACTTTACACTTCCTCCACAATGATCAAAATGAAGATGAGTAAGAAAAACATCCGTTATATCATCTGCTGAAAAACCATTTTTTTTTAGAGAGGAATGCAAATTCACATCACCATGTAAATAATAATGTTTTAAAAATTTATCATCCTGTTTATCCCCAATACCATTGTCAATTAGAATAAGTCTATCTCCATCCTCAATTAACAGCGAACGCATAGCCCAAGGGCAAAGGTTATTTTCATCTGCAGGATTAGTTCTACTCCATAAAACTTTTGGAACAACACCAAACATTGCTCCTCCATCTAATTTAAAAAAACCAGTGTCAATTGTATACAAATTCATGTTAGTAAATTTTAGTTTGTCAAATATAACAATTGCTATTAATTCCTACTTTTATTTAAATATAAATTTAATAGAAATGAAGATACATTTAATCGCAATTGGTGGAAGTGCTATGCACAATATGGCATTGGCATTACTTCATAAAGGATTTAACGTGACAGGAAGTGATGATGCAGTCTTTAGCCCCAGTAAAGAACGATTAGAGAAACACGGATTACTACCAAATCAAATGGGATGGTTTCCAGATAAAATTACTTCAGATTTAGATGCAATTATTTTAGGAATGCACGCTAGAGAAAACAATCCTGAACTTGCAAAAGCAAAAGAATTAAATATTCCTATTTTCTCTTATCCTGAATATATTTACGAGCAAAGCAAAAATAAAAAAAGAGTAGTAATTGGTGGTAGCCATGGTAAAACCTCCATTACAGCAATGATTTTACATGTACTACAAAATTTAAATATTGATTGCAATTATATGGTTGGCGCTCAATTAGAAGGATTTGATAATATGGTAAAACTAACTAATAATGCTCCCATAATTATCTTAGAGGGTGATGAATACCTTAGCTCACCAATTGATAGAAGACCAAAATTTCACCTTTACAAACCGAATATAGCAGTTCTTAGCGGAATTGCTTGGGATCACATAAATGTATTTCCAACTTTTGAAATGTATGTTGATCAGTTTAGAATATTTAAAAATACGGTGAGTGATACGCTTATTTATTGCTCAGAAGATGAAGAATTATGTAAATTGACGAAAGAAGAAACAAATTGTAAAATAATACCTTATTCTACTCCAAAACATGAGATAATAAATGGAATAACAACTTTAAAAAATACTAAGTTATTAATTTTTGGAAACCATAATTTACAGAACCTAAATGCTGCAAAATTAGTATGTAATGAGTTAGGTGTTTCTGACAATGATTTCTTTAAGCAAATAGCTACTTTTAAGGGAGCAAGCAAAAGATTAGAATTAGCTAAACAAACAGAAACATCTGCACTTTATACGGATTTTGCTCACTCTCCATCAAAGTTAAAAGCAACTTGCTCTGCTATGAAAAAACAGTTTATAAACAGAAAATTAGTTGCATGTATGGAACTCCATACTTTTAGTAGTTTGAATGATGAATTCTTAGCGCAATATCAAGGAAGTATGGATACTCCTGATACAGCAATTGTGTATTTTAGCCCGCAAGCAATAGCTCATAAAAAGTTAGAACCAATTACAAAGCAACAAGTACACTCTGCTTTTAATAGAGAGGACTTATTAGTTTTTACAGATGCAAAAAAACTAGAAGATTATTTAACAACTTTAAATTGGAACAATCAAAACTTACTTATGATGAGCTCAGGAACGTTTGATGGATTAAATATTAAGAATCTGATAAAATAAAAAAGCCACTCATTTCTGAGTGGCTTATAAAAAAATGCTTTAAATTTATCTTGACATTTTACCTGATAATATACTTATCAAATCAATTAATGCCCAAATACCACATCCTCCTAATGTCAATAGCATTAAGATTCCATTAGTAGTATCTCCCATCATAAACCTATGAATACCTAAAGTACCAACTAACCAACAAACAGCAGCTAACCCCCAATCAATATCGGGAGAAGATGGTTTAGGTTGATTCGTTGTATTTTCAACAACAGTACCATCTTCAGTAACGGGGAAAGAAGCATAAATTGTTGTACTAAGCGTAAATAACGCAATCATAATAAATAGAATTTTTTTCATGTAAATACTTTTTTAGTTAATAAATTAATTGGCGTAAAAATATAATAAAAAAGCAATAGGTATAAAACTAATATTAAATTAAAATTATAACTAATCCACCTAAGGATATTATGTGGTAAAATTTATATTTTTGATAAAATATAATACTTCTTCAATTCCTTAAAATAAGAGATAATTAGTAAAGGGAATACTATAACTGATAACTTGTTAAATTGGTATGCAATTACAAAGTCTAAATGTATTAAATGTTGTATGGCTCTAGTCATACCACAAGCATAACATTCTTTATCAAACAAACATACTGATAAACATACTGACTCACCAGAATCAAAAAATGTAGAAGGTAAAATTAACAACAAAACTGGAATTACTAATAATACAATAAAAATAAATTTATGCTTCATTCTGTAAAGATACAAAACTTAATTATCCTAAATTTGCATCATGAGAATATCAATAATCATATTATTTTTCACTATTTCTTTTCAAAGTTTTTCTCAAAACACCTTTAGCTATTTAGGTACATTAATCTTAAGCAACAATATACCTATTAGCTTTCAATTAGAACTTGAAGAACAATATGGTATTGTAAATGGGTATTCCATCACCAATATAAATACCCCAGATGCAACCAAAAGTGAGATAAGTGGCTTGTATTTCAAATCAGATAATTCTTTTCAATTACAAGAAACTCAGATCTTACACTCCTTATCAGAAGCTCCATTAAACACTTTCTGCTATATCAATATGAATTTAGCATTTAAAGGAAAGTTTGGTTCTAAAAGGTTAGAAGGTACTTTTATAGGTAATTTTATGGATAGCACACAATGTGCTAGTGGTAAAATTTTTTTGATGAAGAAATCAAAAATTGAAAAAAAAATAAAAAATATAAAAAATATAAAAAATAAAGTTGAAAAAAATTATTATAAAAAGTATGCTGACACTACATTAATTAAAAGGACAGAAATTTTAAAAGATGGAGATGATTTTACTATAAATTGGGAAAGCAATAAAGTAAAACTATACATCTGGGATGCAAACCAAGAAGATGGTGACAAAATCACTTTAAAAATAAATGGAGACATTATTTTACATGATTTTGAAACGGAAAACAAAAGAAAAAAAATAAAATATCAATTAAAAGATGGTGAAAATATTATTGAAATAACTGCAACCAATTTTGGAACATCACCACCAAATACTAGTAGAATTGAATTAGTTGACAGCAAAACTAAATATCCAATCATCACTCAACTGGAATTAAGAAAATCAGCAATAATTAAAATTGTAAAATAAAAAACCCTCTACTAAAAAGTAAAGGGTTAATTTTTAAAGTGAACTTGGAGGGATTCGAACCCCCAACCTCCAGAGCCGTAATCTAGTGCACTATCCAGTTATGCTACAAGTCCAACTTGGGTGCAAATATAATTTATTTGAACTATACTAATTTAGTTTCTTAAAGAATTTCAACATCTAATCCGTAAAGAGATAAATCCTCTTGTAACGGAATTAAATCTTCAGTTTTTCCAACTGCAATTTCACAACTTCCTTTGTAGTGAACTAAAACTGCACACTGCTCTGCCTGAATAGTATCATGATCACAAATTGCAACTAAGCAATCAATTACATGATCAAAAGTGTTGTAATCATCATTGATTAAAAACAACGCTTTTTCTGCTACTTTACTAGAAGAATTCTTTGGTGTATATTTAGGAGTTTTTTTCATCATTTTTATTTTTACCAAACATAACTTTTGTTTCCTCACCTTTAATTAAACGTTCAATATTTTTTTGGTGAGTTATTAACGATAAAATAGGAACAAAAATTGCAAACAAATTTAAGGATTCATTAGCTGACTTAAGTACAATCAATACAAAAAATGGAAAAGCTATAGATGCTATAATCGACCCTAGAGAAACATACTTTGAAATTAAGAATACGACTACAAATACACCAATAGAAAAAAGAGCAGCCCAAAGGTTTAAACCAATTAAAAGTCCTAACATAGTAGCAATCCCTTTACCACCCCTAAAACCAGTATAAACAGGAAATAAATGACCAATAACAGCAGCAATTCCAAACGCCAATTGATTCTCAAAAAATAATTCTGGAGAAAGCTCAGTTACGTTACTAATAAAATGAACATAGTATACAGCTAACCACCCTTTAAAGATATCCATAAAAAGTACCGGGATTCCAGCCCCTTTGCCTAAAACTCTAAAAGTATTTGTTGCTCCTGCATTTCCACTTCCATATTCCCTAACATCAATTTTATAGAAAATCTTACCAAGCCAAACTGCAGAAGGAAAAGCCCCCGTTACATAAGCAAGCAAGACAAATAATATGATTTCTGTAGTTATCATTTAAAGTTCGGCAAGATAGTAATTAATACTTTTTCTTAGCTAGTTTCAAGAACTTCTCAGTAATGTCTTCAGGAGCAATCATATAACGGTAAGCAGGAGCACCTTTTGCACGCTCTGCTTTCCTTTTACCATCAGGAACAGAAAGAATTGAAGCATTAAAATCTGGATTAGTTGACCAAGAACGCATCACTCCATTTTTGTATTGGAAATAATACTCGTCATAAAATTCTGTGGTTAAATAAATAGTTAAAACATCAGAATTTTGACCCTTTTCAATAATAATATAACCATCAACTAACGAATTAACTTGTTTATTCAAAACACTTCCTACGCCAATATTTCCTTTTGACACAAATGCTTTATTTACATTATCCCAATTAAAATTAGTTTTAGCAAAAACAAGAGAATGTTTCATCTCATTAGGAAATTTTGAAAAATCATCTTTCATTTCTAAATCAACTAAAAGCATCTCCCCTTTCTCCTTACCAAGAACTCTTTTTAAATTCATTGAGAATTTCTCATCATACTCAAACATATCATCTCCAGGAGCATCATACAAATCTTGCCCCATAATCTGCAATGCCTCTTCAGAAAAGAAAAAATCAAGCATAAAGAACCCATCTAATTCAGTTTTTTGAGAAGCAATATCATGAGTAACATTACCAACATTTAACGCTTTGACTTGCCCTAAATCTAAATTCCAATCCATCACCCCCTCTCCTTTAGTTTTACATGTTTTTTCATACAAGGTGTAATAGTTTGATAAAGAATCAGGACCCCCTATAATATATGCAAATTGTTTTTTATCATATCTTAAAGTAGAAGAAGCTGATAAAATATCGAAATCGAGAGCTTTTCTTTTTTTCTCACTCATAAATGTAGAATATAAATCTGTTGAATCAAAATTCATAACCAATGCTGATGAAAGTAAATCCTTCTTATCATTATAGATTTTATCATCTAAAGCGAACACTATATTCTTAGGATCTATTTCAGACTTGAATTTAATCCATGATTTATCAAGTAAATCACAAGAATGATTTGCCATAAAATAACCATCAAAAGTCAAGTTCTTTTTATCAGCAATTAAATCAACACTACCTTTAAAATCAAATTTACTATCAATATGAAATACTTTATCTGTAGCAACATCACCCCTTGCAATAGTAATAGTATCAGTCCCTACTCTAATCTCTTTAAAAAATATTTGCTGTTCATTATTCATAGCATCTTTATAAGTATAATCACCATTGGCAGTATAATTATGTGCTGATTTAATATCAATAGTAGCATTAGTAAAAATATGGTATTCAGTTAAATCATCTGCAATAATAGTTGCTCCAAATAGCGTTTGAATAACTGCATTTTTAGCAACTGTTACAATTCCAGAATCAGGATTAATAACAGCATCCGCGATAAGAATTTCTTCAACTCCTACTGTGTTTATTATATAGTCTTTAATACTATAAGTAGCAGTTTTTGCAGTAAACTTTAAAGAGTCTTGAGTAGGATGAATAGATACAAAATCAGAACCTTTACCCTTAGCAACAACCTCATCACCCAGAGTAAACAATTCGTCATCCATCGCCCACCTCAGCTTATCAATATAAGAGATGTATTTATTAGCGGGAAACTCAACATATGAATTACCACCATTTGAATAAAACAGTCCTTCACGGGTTTTCAAATCAATATGTGACCTTAGATTATTTGCTCTAATTGCAATATTTTTTGAATCATCAAACACTTGAAGATTAGCTTCTTCTGAGCCAAACCAATTTGCATTAAAGGTAAATGACTCTGCATCAACATCAGCTTTATCTAATGACATAATACCTCCCCCCGAAAGTGCAGTAGGTTGTAGTAATAAATCTCCTTTGAATGTAGCTTGGTCATGATAAAAATTAAAAACATCTTTAGTTTGATAAACCTCTAGCCTGTCGTTATATGGCTCAAAGTGAGTATAAGTTTCAGTGTTTTTTACATCAGGAAATTCAATTCCACTAGCTACTTCAGTAAGAGCAAAAATTTGTGTATAAAAATTAGTAGAATCAGGGAAAAAGAAAATTTCTTCAGCTGATGCTTTTGATGTTAAGTATGCAAAGTCTCCACTCCCTTTTAATCCTTTATGGCTCAAATGAATATCATTATTATACTTTCCTTTTCCACCATAAATATCAAATCCATCAGCTGGAGTTTTTCTAGTAAACCCTAACGAATAATCATCTTGCAATCTTAAAGTATCATCAAATATGGGGAAGATCCCTGCTGATTCAAACACACCTGCAAACCACAATCCTTTTCCTGTGTAATTATCTAAGCTATCAATTTCAAAGGGCTGTAAATGAAAAGAGAAATTATCTCTTTTATAAACTCCATCATAAATAGAATTCCTATCAAAATAAGCGTAAGAATCCTCAAACGACCTAAAGATTGGGAATTCAGGAAAACTATCTTTTCTAACCCCTGATTTATTTGTTGGATCATCAATAATTAAATCACCAGTTACTGCTTCAATAACTGTTCTAACTGGAGTTAAAATTTCATCACCATACATGTCTTTTTTAATAGGATGTACAGGAACTGAAAGCTGAACAGAATCAATTTTATTCAAATCAACTTTAAATTCATCATAGTGAAAAAAGAAATCTCTTCCGAAAAGATTTAACCTCCCTTTACCCGCATAAACCTGACCGTTAAATACAAAATCTCTATTTTTCTTTACCACTAGTAAGCCATCTTTTGGATATAAATAAACAGCTCTTTCTTGGCTTAATTCTATCTTATGAATACCTAAGATATTTAAGTCTTTCGTTTTAATATTTAAAGTAGCATTTACCAAATTTTTATCAGGAGTTTTGTACTCTCCCTCTGAAATTATTGAATTGAAAGTTATAACATCATAATCCCCAATTTCTGATGCTGCATTAATATAATTATACAACTTTGGAAGAACTGTAATTCTCTCCTCACCAAAATCATAGAAGATAAAGCCATCATTAGCCAATTGAATAAGATAATGCTGAATTTGAACAATTGGAAAACGAGAGAATTTCGCAAAATCCTCAACATAGAATTTTTCTTCTTGCTTTACTTTAACAAAATTATTAACCAAAAACAATGGGTGAATTGCATCAATCCCTAGCATAGATTCAAATTTCTGTTGCAGAAACCTGTCAACAGACTCAAATTCAACCCTGGATTCAGCTGTTCCTGGCAAAGAACCGAAAGCGATAATATCATCATCAATATTCCATTGTAAAAGTTCAAAATCCATAGTTACATTATGGTAAGTATTTAACATTGGAGCTCCAGAAATCCCATTAGATTTTCTATAAAGTTGCAACTCTCTTTTGCTGTCAATATACTTAAACTGCAAATTAGCATGATAAATCGAATCACCATCAAAATATATTTTAACACCAGCTTCTTGTGATGAGATACGATCAGGCTTTAAACTAAAGCGATTTGCATTTGCAATAAAAACATCTTTACCATCTCTTTTAAATACGATTTTTGCTTCAGCATACTTTCCACCATCAGCTATAAAATCTTTACCTTGCATTTTATAACCACCTCTATAGTCTACATTTGGGAATATATCCTGAAGCTCTATATTTTTACTGTATGAAGTGAATTTAGGATAATTTTTAGCTTGTTTTCCTTTAGATACTTTATTGATTACTTGCCCAAAAATTGGAGTATTAAAAATATATTTATTCCAAAAAGTAGCAGAATCTGAAACAAGAACACTTTTTCGTGTGTCAATCTTATATGATTTAATCTCAGCATAAATTGAGTCCTTTGACATTCCTTGAGATTCCCAGTTTATCACCCCATTTGTACCAAACCATTCGTTAGAAACAAAATAATACTTGCCTTTTGTTCCAAAGATATCATAAGAACCACCCTCAGCTGAACAATTTAAAACGAAAGGATTGTTAAAAACAATAACTGGTTCAATCATTTCAAAAGTAAATTTATAATCTGCTTTACCTACATTCCAGGATGCAGATTTACTTTCACGCAAAATATTATTCGATACTAAATCAGAAGAAAATGAGTAAAACATAACCAATTTTTTGGTTGTTGTTTCAGCTAAAGTCTCTTGAACTACATTTAACCATTCAGGAAGCATTGTTTCTCCCTTAGCATGATTATCAACAAGAATTATAGCAGCTAAAAACTCCTGAAAATGAGGCTTAGCCCGCATTCTTTTCTTAAGCATCTTATCAGAAACCTGCATAATAATATTTTTTTCAGATATTGCTAAAAATTCAGATTTCTTCTTAAATTGTTTAAAAACTGATTTTAAATCCGAATTATCAGATGCATTCATAAAACCCTCCAATTCAACTAAAAATACTGGGAATTCTTGAGTGAATTCTTTTACCCTACCCTCCTTTTGACCAAAAGAACTCAAAGAAAACCCAAGAGTTAATACTAAAAGTACTAAACTCTTTTTAAATATAACATTTGCCATTTGTTTTTATTTTTTAAAACAACTAATTCCAGCCCAAGTTGCTTTGATTTATCTAAAATTAAAGGAACATCCTCTTTTAAAAAACCACTGAAAATAATTTCTGATTTATCTTCCATAGCCCCCACAAAAGTTTCTAAATCATTTAAAATTATATTTCTATTGATATTTGCCAATATAATATCAAATTTTGAGTCTCCAATTGCATCTGCATCACCATGAATAAAATCAATATTTTCAACATTATTTAGCATTGAATTCTCCTCAGAATTCTCTACAGCCCACTCATCAAAATCAATTCCAACTAATGATGAAGCACCTAATTTTGAAGCAAGAATCACTAACACTCCTGTACCACAACCCATATCCAAAACTGATTTTTCTTTAAAATCAAGATTAAACATTTCATTCATAATAAGGGATGTTGTTTCATGATGACCAGTACCAAATGACATTTTTGGTGTAATAATAATTTCATGATCAACATCTGATATTTCATCATGAAAATGTGCTCTAATCACACATTTATCATTAATTGTTACAGGATCAAAATTACTTTCCCACTGCTTGTTCCAATTTTCTTGTTTTACTTTACTAATTGTAAAACTAAGTTCAGTAGTTTTTGAAATATCATTGAGGATTTCACAAACTAAATCTTCTTTTAATAAGTGAGATTGCACATATGCTTTTACTCCATTTTCATCCTCAGAGTAGGACTCAAAATCAATTTCATTCAATCTAGCAACCACTATTTCAGAAAATGGATTTACTTCACCTAACTTGATATTTACTTCAGTATATTCCATTAAAAAGATTGTGTAATTGCAACAAAATCATCAGCATTTAATGATGCACCACCAATTAATCCCCCGTCAATATCTTTTTGAGAAAAAAGCTCAATTGCATTTTTTGGCTTACAACTTCCACCATATAAAATTGAAGTGCTTTCTGCAACTTCATTTCCGTATTTCTCAGCTAACAAATTTCTTATAAACGCATGCACTACTTGTGCCTGATCTGTACTTGCAGTAACCCCAGTACCAATTGCCCATATAGGTTCATAAGCAATTATAATGTTTTTAAACTCCTCAACAGAAAGGTGAAATAAACTCTCTGATATTTGAGATTTAATCCAGTCAAAATGAACCCCATTTTCTCTTTGTGCTAAACTTTCTCCACAACAGAAAATTACTTTTAAATCATTTGCAAATACTTGTCCTACTTTAGTTTTTAAAAGCTCATTTGTTTCAGTAAAATTTGTTCTTCTTTCTGAATGACCTAAAACAACATATCTTGCACTACAAGATGCTATCATACTAGCAGAAACCTCTCCAGTAAAAGGACCTTTTTCATTTGGACTACAATCCTGTGAAGCAGCAACTACCTTAGGGATATCAGCACACATTTTTGCTACTTTATACAAATAGACAAAAGATGGAGCAAGTATTACATGTGTTTTATTATCTTTAGGTAATTTATTCAGCACATCTTCTACTAAAGCTAAACCCTCCGCTCTATTCAAATTCATTTTCCAGTTTCCTGCTACTATATTCTTTCTCATATTAACTTATTCTTATTCGGGGGTCGAGCCACCCATATATTAAATCAACTACTATATTTATAATTACAAAAATTGATGCAATAAACAGCACTGAACCCATTACCACTGGCAAGTCCATTTTATTTAAAGCATCAACTATTTCTTTTCCAATTCCGTTCCAAGCAAAAATATATTCCACAAAAACGGCCCCTGCTAAAAGTGAAGCAAACCAACCCGAAACAGCAGTTACTACAGGATTTAAAGCATTGTGTAAGGCATGTTTAAAAATTACAGTAAATTTACTTAAACCCTTTGCTGTTGCAGTTCGCACATAATCCATTGAAAGCACTTCTAGTAAAGAATTTCTGCATAACTGAATGATCACTGATAGTGGGCGAATACCCAAGGTTATTGCTGGCAGAATTAGATTTTTAATTTGCAAGAATGAACCTCTACCATAATCATCAACTTCATACAGGCTACCCGTCATGTTTAAAGCAGTATAGTTGTGCAGTACAAAACCAAACAACCATGCAATAATGATAGATGAAAAAAAAGATGGAAGGGACATACCTAAAACTGAAAAAAATAGAATAAACTTATCAATTAAAGTATCCTTATACAATGCTGAAAACACTCCTAAAATTAAACCTAAAAACAAAGCAAAACCAATGGAAGAGAGTGCTAACACAAAAGTATTTTTAAAAGTATTCCAAAGTATTGAAGTAACAGGAGTACCTTTACGCACAAATGACTCTCTTAAGTAAGGAACCTTAAAAACAAGGGTATAATCAGCTATCGAAAATAGTTTTGAATATTGATATTTGCCACTACTTAAAGAGGTAAAAGCAGTTTTATTATTATGATGAAATGAAAGTGGTAAAACATCATTAAAGTACAAAGCATATTGTTCCCCAATCGAACGGTCAAAAGCATATTTTTGCTTGATAACAGCGAGCTGATTTGCATCCTCACGTTTGTCTAACATCATACGAGCAGGATCGCCAGGCAATACATTAAACAAAAAGAAAACTAGCGTAAGCACCCCCAATAAAACTAGGATACCATATGTTATCTTTTTTATAATGTATGCAAGCACAATTTTATTTATCTAAAAGTAGTTGTAGTTCTTCAGCTTGATATTCATTATACCCACTACCATCAAATAATCTTATTTGTTTTGCTCCTTTGTAAAGTATCACAATTGGGTTATCATAATCAGGGAAAGTAATCTCCATATAACTATCTATTTCATCAGTATCATAATTTGCAAATGGCATTACTTGGTAAGGATATTGATTACCTACATATTCAAAAAATTTAGGAATATTTTCTTGTTCAGTATCTGAAAACACGATATGAACAGGCGGAAAATTATCAGATAAGTTAGATAATGAATCTATACTTCTAGCAGCATGTTGGCAATGTTCACATCCTGCATCAAAATAGCATAGAATTTTATAATCTTCTGAATTTTTAAAGCTCTCATCTTCGACAAATAAGACGAAACTATTACCTTCTGATTTAGTTTGAGATGAAACCGGTAAGAACGCAAACATAACTAGTAAAACAGTTAATAATTGTACACATAATTTTGAAAAACTATTTTCTTTATCATCAGTAGTATTTTTATACAAATAACCCAAAATACCAATAGTAATTATGTTTTTAATTAAAGCTTGTAGAGGAGACATAGGAATCAATTCTCCAAAGCAACCACAGTTTTCACTATCACCTAAAAATAAAGAGTATGCCAAATGTAAACTAAACACAAAAATCATAAGAATTGAGGTTGGGATAACTAGTTTCTTAAGGTAATTTTTCTGTAAAACAGCAAAAGCAATAAAGAACTCAATTGCTATAATAAAACGAGAAAAATAAGGGGCTAACCCTTCTGAAAAACCCATTGGAATCAACTGTCCTTCTTCAAATATTTTAGTTATCCCATACATTGGTGTTGGGTACAACTTTGCAACTGCTGAAAGCAAGAATAGTGCTGATAAAAGCACGCGAATAATTAGTGGTAAATTCTTTTTCATAATATTATTTATTTTCTAATTTAATTAACGCAAAAACGGCATAGTTTAGCATATCTAAATAATTTGCATCTACTCCTTCTGATATTAGTGTTGCTCCATGATTATCTTCAATTTGCTTTACCCTAAGAATTTTTTGCAAGATTAAATCAGTTAAAGAGCTCACACGCATTTCTCTCCACGCCTCACCATAATCATGATTTTTAGCAATCATTAACTCCTTGGCAATATTGGCATGTTTGCTAAAGATGTTCATAACCTCATTGTAATCCAAATCCTCAGCCAAATTAGAAACACCTAAATCAAATTGAATAAGGCCAATTACTGCATAATTTACAATTCCAACAAACTCATTAGAAATATCCTCAGCAATCTTTTGTTCTCCCTTTTGTTCTATTGATCTAATTCTTTGTGCTTTTATAAAAATCTGATCAGTTAATGAGCTGATTCTTAGTATCCTCCAAGCACTCCCATAATCTTTCATTTTCTTAGCAAAAATGTCCTCACATTTTTTTATTATTGAATCGTATTCTGAAATTGTGTTTTCCATAAAATGTTAACAGTTAATAATTCCGAAATATACAGCAATTATGAGCTCAAAAGAAAATATCATCAAAACCAATTCCGCCATCTTTTCAACAAAAGATGCAGTTGTAATGGGAATATTAAACCTTACTGATGATTCTTTTTTTGATGGTGGAAAATACTCAAATAAAGAAGACATAATTGCTAGTTGTAAAAAAATGCTAGATGAAGGAGCAAAAATTATTGATATTGGAGCCCAATCATCAAGACCTGGAGCATCTCAAATATCATCAAAAAAAGAACTTAAGAAGTTAATCCCAATTATTAAATTGTTAAAAAACAATTTTCCAAACATTCTAATTTCAGTTGATACATTCTGGTCAAATACAGCAAAAGAGTGTGCGCTTGTTGGAGCAAATATTATTAATGATATTTCTGCAGGAGAAATGGATAAGAAAATGTTTCCAATTATTGCAGAGCTGAATCTTCCTTATATTATGATGCACATGAAAGGGAATCCACAGAACATGCAAAACCACCCAGAATACAATAATATTTTTGATGAGTTAAGTACTTATTTTAGCAATAAAATAGAAGAACTAAAAATTTTAGGATTTAACAAAATAATAATTGACCCTGGTTTTGGTTTTGGAAAAACACTTGAACACAATTACCAAATATTAAATAATTTAGATGCTTTTAAATATCTTAAATGCCCTATACTTACTGGCACATCACGAAAGTCAATGATTTACAAAATACTAGATACAACAGCAGATAACGCATTGAACGGTACAACAATAACAAATACTATGGCTCTATTAAATGGAGCAAACATATTAAGGGTGCATGATGTAAAGCAAGCTATAGAGTGCATTAAAATCACTACATTCGCAAAAAATAATTATTAATGGAATTTCTTCAAATTGGCTTTATTGAACTGATTGATATTGCGCTAGTTGCAATATTAATCTATCAACTTTACAAAATAGTAAAAGGCACGGTTGCAATAAATATTTTTATTGGTTTAGCAGCCATTTACCTCTTATGGAAAGTAGTATCAGCTTTTAATTTCCAGCTTTTAAGCGAAATATTAGGACAATTTATTGGTGTTGGTGTTATCATACTTGCTATTGTTTTTCAACAGGAATTAAGAAAATTCTTAATGATGATTGGAAAGGGTAAGGTTATTAAAAACAAAGGACTACTAAAATTCAATTTTAGTGTAGAACACGATAATCACCTTAATACAAATGCCATTGCAAAAGCATGTGAAGATATGGCCAAAACTAAAACAGGTGCTATTATGGTAGTTACTCAAATGGATGATTTAGCCGTATTTGCTGAAGGTGGTGTAGAAATGAATGCAGAAATTTCAGTACCTATTATTGAAAGTGTCTTCTATAAAAACAGTCCACTACACGATGGTGCTGTAATAATAAGAAATAATAAGATTATAAGCGCAAGGTGCGTATTGCCGGTAAGTAACAGTCAAGATTTCCCTGGTCACTTAGGAATGAGACATAGAGCAGCTGTAGGAATTACTGAAGAATCAGATGCAATAGCTATAATAGTATCAGAAGAAACAGGCGGAATAACTTATGTAAAAGATGGTGAATTATTTACAAAAAGAACCGCTCGACAATTAGAACAATTCCTCAACAGAGTATTTATTCCACAAGAATAAATTTCTTGCTAATATTATATCTTCATTAAATAAATTGATGGAAACATTAAAATAATCAGGAGATTTTTCATGTTTTTTAAACTACATTAATTCCTCATCAATAGCTAAGTTCTGTAAAAATAAAATTGAATTTTCTATATCTTTATGCAGCAATCTATCTTCAGCTAAAAAAGGAACTTCAGCTCTATAAGCATCTAAAATACCTTCTATAAACTTAGATGATTTAGCATTACGAAACGTAATACCTTGAGTGGCATTTAACAGCTCAATAGCCAATATTCTTTCCGTATTTTCTATAACCCTGAATAATTTAGTAGCAGCATTTGCACCCATACTTACATGATCTTCTTGTCCGTTTGATGAAACTATAGAATCAATTGAAGCAGGTGTACACAATTGCTTATTTTGACTTGCAATACTTGCCGCTGTATATTGTGGTATCATCATTCCAGAATTAAGTCCAGGATCTGCCACTAAAAATACTGGCAATCCTCTCAACCCCGAAATTAACTGATAAGTTCTTCTTTCCGAAATAGAACCTAATTCTGACATGCCAATTGCTAAATAATCCATTGCCATTGCCAGAGGCTGTCCATGAAAATTACCTCCTGATATTACTTTATCCTCATTAATAAATACAGTTGGATTATCAGTAACTGAATTAATCTCAGTTGTAAAAACATCCTTTACATGAGAGATTACTCCTTTACTAGCACCATGAACTTGTGGCATACACCTGAAAGAATAAGGATCTTGAACATGCTCCTTCTCCCCTTCTTGAATTTCACTTCCAGCTAAGAAAGCACGGATGTTTTCAGCTGTTTTTAATTGTCCTTTATGAGGACGCACCAAATGAATTAACTCATCAAAACATTCATTTCTTGCGTCAAATGCTTCTAGGGAAATCGCACCAATCATATCTGCCATATATGATAATTTCTGAGATTTTAGCAAACTCCACACACCATAAGCACCCATAAATTGTGTTCCATTAAGCAGGGCTAATCCTTCTTTAGATTGCAAAGTAATTACTCCCCAATCATTCTCTTTCATGATAGATTTTGATTCTACTTCCTTACCTTTTACTACAACTTTCCCTTCTCCTAATAGCGGTAAAGCAAGATGAGCTAAAGGCGCTAAATCACCACTAGCTCCTAAACTACCTTGCTGAAACACAACAGGAAGAATATTTTTATTAAACATTTCAATTAAGCGTAAAACTGTTTTTAATTGCACTCCTGAATGTCCGTAGGATAAAGATTGTACTTTTAGCAACAACATAATTTTAACTACATCAACAGGCACTTTATCACCAGTCCCACAAGAATGAGATAGGAGTAAGTTTTTTTGCAACTTTCCTAAGTATTCATTGGAAATTTTATGATTACAAAGTGAACCAAAACCTGTATTTATGCCATAAATTGGTGCATCAGATTGTTCCATTTTCTTATCTAAATAATCACGGCAATCTTGTATCTTTTTTTTTGCTTTTTCGCCTAAAGTCAGTTGTCTTTCTTCATCAATAATTTCAGCAATAACTGAAATACTTAACATTTGTTCTCCTAATTTATAAATACTCATTTATGATAATTCTTTTATTAAATCAGTAACATTCATATTGCTCTGCTCGCCACTATCCATATTTTTAACTGACAATATTGCAGATTCCATTTCGTCCTTACCAACCATGATAACAAACTGAACACCTTTGTTATTGGCATAGGTCATTTGCTTTTTCATTTTTGTTTTGCTAGGAAAAAGTTCTGCACTTATGCCTGCAGCACGCAATTGCTTTAACAATGGTAAACAAAAAGCTGCCTCCTGCTCACCAAAATTAGCAAACATCACTTTCGTACACACATCAATATTATCGGGAAACAAACCAAGCTCTTTCATTACAATATATATTCTATCAATTCCAAAAGAAATACCAACTCCTGAAACATCTTTAAGTCCAAAAATTGAAGTCAAATCATCATATCTTCCACCACCACCAATTGAGCCAATAGCAACATCATTTGCTTTTACTTCAAGTATACAACCTGTGTAGTAATTCAGTCCTCTAGCTAAGGTAACATCAAAAATCAAATTAGCGGATTGTAAACCTATTTTTTTTACATTATTCATTACAAATTGTAATTCTTCTAAACCCTTCCCACCTATTAATGATTTTTCTAAAAGGGATGATAAATCACCAACATTTTTCGTATTCAGAAAAGCATCTAAAATAGAAAAGGCATCTTTTTTCACACCTTTACTTTCCATTTCCTCTTTTACCTTTGCGAGCCCAATTTTGTCTAACTTATCCAAAGCAATCACTACTTCATCAAAAAAATCTGTTGCTCCCATAAGCTCCACCATTGCAGATAGAATATTACGGTTATTTATGCAGATATCTACATTAGGAATTTGTAATTTTGTAAATACATCATCATAAAGTTGCACTAATTCAACTTCACAGAGCAATGAATCAGTACCAATCACATCAGCATCACATTGGTAAAATTCACGATACCTTCCTTTTTGAGGCCTATCGGCACGCCAGACATTTTGCATTTGATAACGCTTAAAAGGGAAGATAATATCATTTCTATTCTGCGATACAAAACGAGCAAAAGGAACGGTTAAATCATAACGCAATGCCTTTTCAACTATCTGTTTTGTTAATGATTTTGAATCTGTATTCTCATCAAATTGTGCTTTTGATAAATAATCTCCTGAGTTCAATACTTTGAAAATCAATCGATCACCTTCATCACCATACTTACCTGTTAAGGTTTGGATATTTTCCATTGTAGGCGTTTCAATCGGTGCATAGCCATAGCACTCAAAAGTTTTTTTAATAGTTTCAAAAATGAAATTTCTTCTGAACATCACTTCAGATCCGAAATCACGCATTCCTTTAGGTAGTGTTGGTTTTGTATTGCTCATAATTGTTTGCAAATATCGTAAAATATTATAGATTAATTTCATTAGTTTTGAAGCTAAAATTAAGAAATACTAAACACAAACTATTATGAAATATTTAATTCCAATTTTAATTCTAATAATTTTTTCATCTTGTACTTTGAAAAAGCATGAAAATGCTAACATTGTGATTCAAGATCCTGTAGAAATTATGGCCATTAAAAAAGTACTAGAAACACAACAGGAATGTTGGAACAATGGTGATATTAATGGATTTATGGAAGGGTATTGGAATTCTGAAGAATTAATATTTACATCACTAAATTATAAGCCAGCGTTTGGATGGAAAAATACTATAGATCGATATAAAAGCAGTTATCCAACTAAAGAAAGTATGGGTGAACTTAAATTTGAATTTTTAGATTTGAAACTAATTTCAAAAAATACAGCAAGTTTGAAAGGAAAATGGGAATTGATAAGAGAAAAGGACAACCCTATGGGACTGTTTTGGCTAGACATAAATAAAATTGAAAAAAAATGGTTAATTACAAAAGATTCTACAATATCATTTGAGATAAATAGACCATCATAACTTATGAATAAATACCTTTCCTTAATAAAATTTAGCCATACCATATTTGCAATGCCATTTGCTTTGATTGGTTTTTTCTTGGCAACAAAAAATTACGATTTTGAGTGGGTTACACTTGCTTATGTTGTGCTTTGCATGGTTTTTGCACGCTCGGCAGCCATGGCTTTTAACCGTTATATTGATAGACATGTTGACACGGCTAACCCGAGAACTGCTAAGCTTAGAGAAATACCAAACGGAAGTATAAAAGCAAACTCAGCTTTACTATTTGTTATCATTAACTCTTTATTATTTATAGTAACTACATATTTAATAAATCCACTTTGCTTAGCGCTTTCTCCAATTGCTTTATTCGTAGTTTTAGGATATAGTTACACCAAACGATTTACTGCATTTTGCCATTTGATATTGGGCTTAGGTTTGGCACTTGCACCCATTGGCGCTTACTTGGCTGTTAGTGGTGAGTTTAATATCATCCCATTATTCTTTTCAGCAGCCGTACTTTTTTGGGTAAGTGGTTTCGATATTATTTACTCTTTACAAGATGAGGATTTTGATAAAACCCATGAACTCCATTCTATACCTGTATTACTAGGTAAAAATAATGCGTTAATACTATCAAATATTTTACATCTACTCTCTTTTTTCGCACTAAGTATTGCAGGGTCATTAGGTGGATTCAGCTTATACTATTGGATAGGTTTTTGGATTTTTTCCGCCCTACTAGTTTACCAACACACTTTGGTAAAGCATAATGATTTAAGTAATGTAAATCTTGCTTTTTTCACCACAAACGGCATAGCATCCCTCATTTTTGGTGCATTTGTAATTGCTGATTTATTGCTTAAATAGTCCTTTTTTATTTATTGATTTATTTTAATCTAGGGGATTAAAATTTGACTAATAATTAAAATATTTTTCCAGGATTTAAAATCTGATTCGGATCAAAAATTTTTTTTATTCCTTTTTGTAATTCTATGTTTTTATCGGATAAAACAATACCTAAATATTCCTTCTGAACTAAACCTATTCCATGTTCACCACTAATTGTACCCCCTAAATTTTTGGTAAGTTCAAAAATTTCACGAATTCCAAAAGTGAGTTTATTATTCCAGTCAGTGTCAGACATCTCTCCTTTTATTATATTTACATGTAAATTTCCATCTCCTGCATGTCCATAGCAAACTGATTTGAACCCATATTTTGCACCAATTTCTTTTACTCCTATTAATAGCTTTGCTAATTCAGCTCTTGGGACTACAGTATCTTCTTCTTTGTATACCGAATTTGCTTGTACAGCCTCTCCTACCGATCTTCTTAATTTCCATAATTGTTCTTTTTGACCTCCACTATCAGCAAGTAGTATCTCTCCACAATCAAATTGCTCCATAACTTCAGCAATTTTTTCACAATCCTTATAAAGTAAATCAATATCATTACCATCAACTTCAATTAAAAGATGAGCTTGTACATTGTCTAATATCTGAATTTCTATATCTGTGTATTTTATTGTCCAATCTATCGCATCTCTTTCAATAAACTCTAAAGCTGATGGAGTAATTCCAGCTCTAAAAACTGCTGATACTGCTTCACAAGCTTGTTCAGCTGAAGAAAATGGTGCAAGCATGGTAATATCTTTGGTTGGCAAAGGGATAAGTTTAAAAACAATTTTAGTAATAATCCCTAGAGTACCTTCACTTCCAATCAACAATTGTGTTAAGTTGTATCCAGTTGAGTTTTTAAGCACATTTGCTCCTGTCCAAATAATTTCTCCAGTAGGTAAAACAACTTCCAAGTTTAAAACATAATCTTTAGTAACACCATATTTCAGAGCTTTCGGACCACCAGAATTCTCTGCCAAATTTCCACCTAAAAAACAACTTCCTTTACTTGCAGGATCTGGTGGATAAAAAAGTCCCTTCTCCTCGACTGCATCTCTAAAAACTTGATTGATAACACCCGGCTCAACTTTTGCTTGTAAATTTCTTTCATCAATTTCAATAATAGAATTTAACCGTTCTGTACTTAATGCAATTCCTCCTTTTATAGGCAAACTTCCTCCACTTAAACCAGTTCTTGCTCCACAAGGTGTAATAGAAATTAATTTATCATTGCAATAGGTTACAATTTTTGAGATTTCTTCAGTATTTTTAGGTTTTAAAACTACTTCTGGAGGATAAGATAAATCCTCAGTTTCGTCACTACTATATTCTAGTAATTTACCTTCATCTGAAAAAATAAAATCAGCACCAACAATATCTTTTAAAACTGCTAGATTATCAATATTTATCTTCTTGTATTCCACATCACAAATTTAATTAAATTCGCCACACCAAATATAAACTTACAATTCAAAAATGAAAAAAATACTAACACTTTTCTTAGCAATATTAATTATAACTCCAACTTTTGCTCAAAAAAGAGATATCACTCTTGATGATTTATGGCAGAATTATACTTTTAACCCATCAAATATTAGGGGATTCAATTCTATGAATGATGGAGAGCATTATTCTACTATGGAAAAAACTGAAAATGGGCAGGAAATTATAAAGTATCAATTTAAAGATGGTAAAAAAGTTCGTACACTTTTTTCAAGTGCTGATTTCAATATTCAAAGAATTAACAATTATACTTTTTCTGATGATGAAAAGCTATTATTATTAAGCACAGAAACAGAGAAAATTTATCGCTATTCCTCAAAGTCAGCTTATTATATATATAATATTTTTACTGACAAATTAAAGAAACTAACGGATGACAAAGTAATGTATGCAACATTTTCACCAACTGGAGAGAAAGTAGCTTATGTTTTTGATAATAATCTTTATATCAAAAATCTCAGAAGTGAAAAGATTACTCAAGTTACCACTGATGGAAAAAAGAATCATATTATTAATGGTGCTTCTGATTGGGTTTATGAAGAAGAATTTGCTTTAGTCCGTTCATTTGAATGGTCAAAAAATGGAGATTATTTAGCTTATTATAAGTTTGACGAAAGTAATGTAAAAGAATTTTCAATGGACTTATTTAAAGGTGGCTTATACCCTATCCAGGAAGTTTTTAAATATCCTAAAGCTGGAGAAGATAATTCAGTTGTAAAAATCTACACTTACAATGTAAAAGAAGCTCAAAGCACTTTCATTTACACTGAAAAAGATTATGAATATTTCCCAAGAATCAAATGGACTAACAATGCTAGAAAATTAGTAATACTAGCAATGAATCGCCATCAAAATGAACTAGACTTTATAGTTGCTAATGCAAATGATGGGAGTAATAAAATACTCTTTACTGAAAAAGACAAATACTATATTGATGTAAATGACAACTTAACATTTCTTCCTGAAGATAATTTTATTTGGACATCAGAAAAAGATGGTTTCAATCATGTGTATTTAAAAGATTTTGAGGGAGGTGAAATTCAAATTACAAAAGGAGATTGGGAAGTAACATCCTTTCATGGAGTAGATTCTGACAAGATGGAAATATACTATACATCTACTGAAGATGGCTCAACAAATCGTTCTCTTTTTGTTCAAAATTTAGATACTGATGAAAAAAGAAAACTTTCTACTAATATAGGTACAAATTCTGCATCATTTAGTAATGGACTAAAATATTATATGAATTCTATTTCTACTGCAAATTCTGCTCCAAAATTCACTCTACATAAAGCTGATGGGACTCAACTTAAAGTTTTGGAAGACAATGCTGAATTTGAAACTAAAATGGAAGAGTTTAATCTTTCAGAAAAAGAATTTTTCACTATCAAAACAGAAGATGCAGAATTAAATGCTTGGATGATTAAACCACCTGATTTTGATAAAAACAAAGAATATCCTCTTTATATGTTTTTATATGGAGGTCCAGGTTCGCAACAAGTAACCAACTCTTTCGGCTGGATAAACTATTACTGGTACCAAATGCTTGCTCAAAAAGGATATATTGTTGCTTGTGTGGATAATAGAGGAACAGGGGGGAAAGGATCAGAATTCAAAAAAATGACTTACAAAGAACTAGGAAAATATGAGACTATTGATCAGATAAATGCAGCAAAATATCTTGGATCACTTCAATATATTGATGCTAATAGAATTGGTATTCAAGGTTGGAGTTATGGAGGTTATATGTCCTCATTAGCAATTACAAAAGGTGCAGATGTTTTCTCATTAGCAATAGCAGTTGCTCCAGTAACCAATTGGCGTTATTACGATAATATATATACAGAACGCTATATGCAAACCCCACATGAGAACGCAAGTGGATATGATGAGAACTCTCCAATTAATCATGTAGATAAACTAAAAGGCAGTTATTTATTAGTACATGGAAGTGCGGATGACAATGTACATGTACAAAATACTATGGAAATGATTTCTGCTCTTGTAAAAGCAAATAAACAATTTGATTTATTCATTTATACCGATAAAAACCACGGAATATATGGAGGTAATACACGTCACCATTTATACAAAAAAATGACTGATTTCATTTTAGATAATCTATAACAGAAAAATTTACTATTTTCGGCAACTATTAAAAACAAAAAAACACTATGATACAAATTATTGGCTACATCCTTTTTACAATATTAATATTATATATCGCAAAAAGCTATCTAGATAAGAAAGGGCATCCTAAAGCATTATTCTATTTGTTTTTTGCTGAAATGTGGGAAAGATTCTCATTCTATGGAATGCGCGCTTTACTTACCTTGTACTTAATAAAAGATTACTATGCACATCTCGAAAATAATGAAGAAGTAGCGTATGGGATTTATGCTGCTTATGGTGCTCTCGTGTATTTAACCCCACTCATTGGCGGTTATTTAGCAGATAAGTTTATCGGCTACAGAAAATCGATAATTTATGGTGGAGTACTTATGGCACTAGGACACTTTTTTATGGCTTTCCCAACAGATTTCTTCTTTTATGGAGCACTTGGATTATTAATTATTGGTAATGGATTCTTTAAGCCTAATATCTCAACATTAGTTGGTTCTCTTTATGAAGAAGGGGATGTAAAAAGAGATGGAGGGTTTACTATATTCTATATGGGTATTAACTTAGGAGCTATGATTGCTCCTCTTTTTTGTGGTTATTTAGGTGAAGTATATGGGTGGCACTGGGGTTTTGGAGCGGCAGGAATTGGAATGCTAGCAGGTTTAGTGGTATTCTGGAAAGGAATTAATGCAAATGTATTGGGAGATAAAGGATTGCAACCAGCCGAGTATATTGGAAAGAAAATAGCAGGATTATCTATTACTAACTTTATTTATGCATTAGGATTTTTAGCTGTACCTGTCTTTGCATACCTTATTATTCTTGACACACAATCAGAAGTATTAGGTAATGTACTAACTATTGTTGGTGGTGCCGTTCTACTTTATGTTGGATATATTATTTACGATTTTAAAGTTGTACAGAAAGATCATCAAAGTGGAGATAGGCTAATTGCAATTATGATACTTGCTGTATTTTGTACAATCTTTTGGGCATGTTTTGAGCAGGCAGGAAGTTCAATTACTGTTTGGGTTGACAAATGTGTAAATCTAGTTGGGATGACCGCATCTCAAACAAATGCAATTAATCCTTTTTATATAGTACTTTTAGCTATTCCATTCTCTTGGTTGTGGACGAAGTTAGGTGGGTTAAATAAGAATCCAAATACTCCAATGAAATTTGCACTTGGTATTTTCCAATTAGGATTAGGCTTTTTGATATTTGCATCTACTGCTCACTTCATGGGTGAAGATGGAAAAATCCCTTTCTTATTTGTATTCTTAGGATATTTCTTAATTACTACAGGTGAGTTATTTTTATCTCCAATAGGTTTGTCAAAAGTAACAGAGCTAGCACCAAAGAAGATTGCAGCATTTATGATGGGGGTATGGTTCTTGTCTTCAACTTTTGCTCATTATATTTCTGGTGTGATTGCAAAACTTACAACTTCTGGAAATGAGATAGAAAGTAATTGGCTTTCTGATTTAAGCAATTGGTTTATGGGCAACCCAGATACTTCAAATGAAGCAGTAGCAATCCTTTTACAATACAATAGTATATATGGACAGATAGGATTTGTTACAATATTTATAGCATTATTCGTTGTTATTATATCACCATTTATTAAAAAACTGATGCACGGCATCCACTAAAAAAAAAAAAAAAAATGAAGAATTTATTAGCAGTATTATTAATCGCATTTTCTCTTAACGGATTTGCACAACAAAAAGAATTAACTTGGCACACTGATGTTAATAAAGCAGTCAACCTTTCTGTACAAAGCGGAAAACCATTATTCTTCTTTTTCACTGGAAGTGATTGGTGTGGTTGGTGTATTAAACTACAAAAAGAAGTATTCTTCTTGCCTGAATTTAAAAAATGGGCAACTAAAAATGTAATTCTAGTTGAGCTTGATTTTCCTAGAAGAACTCCAATTTCTGATGAATTGAAAAAACAAAACAGAGAACTCGCAAATATGTTTGGTGTAAGAGGCTATCCTAGTGTTTGGCTAGTTACACCTAGTATTACAGAAGGAAAAGTTAACTTTAATAAACTAGGTTCTCAAGGTTATGTTAGAGGCGGCCCTTCAGCTTGGATTGCTGGTGCTAACAAAATCTTAAATAATTAATCAAATGAAAAGGTTAGTTATACTTTTATTGGCTATTACTCCTTTTACTGCGTTTTCACAAGGAGCTTTAAAAAATAAAATCGATTGGATTCCTTTAGAAAAAGCCAAAAAATATGCTAAAAAGTATGATAAAAATATTCTTGTTTTTTTCTATAAAAAAAATTGCCAATATTGTGAAGAAATGAAAAGTGAAACTTTATCTGACCAAACAGTTATTGATTTTATCAATCATAATTTCTTTCCTGTAAAAATTGATTCAAGAACTAAAGATACAATACTGTACAATAGGATAAAATATTCTAATCAACAACCCATATCACATGGATCAACTTTTAGGCATGACTTTTATCACGAAGTTGCAAGATTTAATCGAAATGGAGAAGATTTAACTACAACTCCAACTGTAGTCCTCTTCAATAGTAAATTTGAAAAAATTAATGTGTTACCAGGAAAACAAGCTAAACCACTTCTTTTAAGAAATATTAAAGCATATATCAAATAAAAAAGGAGCTAATTATTTAGCTCCTTTTTTATTAGTGGGTGACTGATGGGACTCGAACCCACGACCCCCGGCACCACAAACCAGTGCTCTAACCAACTGAGCTACAATCACCATTTAATGGCTGCAAATATATAATTTTATAGCATATTGATGAATAAACTTAATACATTTGTAACTTATGAAAATTGATAATAAAAAATTAAAGCTACAGGTTGAAGGTATGACTTGTGCTAACTGTGCTGCAGGAATCAAAAAGCACTTAGAAAACAATGGATTACAAGATGTAAATGTAAACTTCTCAACTGGTGAAGCTAGTTGGGGAAATGATAAACAACAAGATAAAAATGATGTTGCAAAAACTATTACTAACCTTGGTTATAAAATAAAATCATCATCAAAAGAAGAAGAAAAAGGATTGTCTAAAGTTGAAAATTATTTCTATTTTACTTTAATTTTTACACTTCCTCTTTTTTCACATATGTTCTTACCTAAGGGTAGTATTATTCAAAATCCATTTTTACAATTTATACTCTGCCTTCCAGTATATATTATAGGTGTTTCGTATTTTGGGAAAAGTGCTTGGGGGTCGATAAAAACAGGTATTCCAAATATGGATGTACTAATTTTTACAGGTAGTTCAGCTGCTTTTTTCTACAGCGTATATGGTTGGTTAATTAATTATGGAACACCAGTAGTCCATCATTATTTATTTTTTGAAACAAGTGCAACTATTATTACTCTAGTACTTCTTGGAAATGTATTGGAACACAAATCTGTAAAGAAAACTACTACAGCAATTGGGGATTTAACTGCAATACAAAAAGTAATCGCAAAAAAAGAAATAGAAGGAAAAATTACAGAAGTTAATTTTGAAGATATTAGAGTAAATGATATTCTTTTTATTAATTCTGGTGATAGAATTCCAACAGATGGTATTATTCTTTCTGGGACATCTTATATAGATGAATCCATGATCACAGGTGAAAGTTTTCCTATAAATAAAACAAAAGGAGATGAAGTAATTGGAGGAACTATTATTACTGATGGAAATCTAAAAATAAAGGCTACTAAAATTGGAGATGACACTATACTTTCTCAAATAATTGAATTGGTTAAAAATGCGCAAAACAATAAACCTAACATTCAAAAAATAGGTGACCAAGTAAGTGCTGTTTTTGTACCTGTTGTTTTAACTATCTCTCTAGCCACTTTTTTTATTGGCCATTATTTTTTTAATATTGAAATACAAGATGCTTTCTTAAGATCGATTGCAGTACTAGTAATTTCATGCCCTTGCGCAATGGGATTAGCAACCCCTACAGCAGTTATGGTAGGAATTGGTCGTGCAGCAAAAAATGGAATTCTTATAAAGGGTGGTAGTACCTTAGAAAAATTAGCTAGTATAAAAAATATAGTTATTGATAAAACAGGAACACTCACGACAGGCAAGTTTATTGTATCCAAATTTAATATTCTGGATGGTGATGAAAATGATGTTAAAGATATTATTTACAATATTGAACAGCACAGCTCACACCCTATTGCAAAATCTTTATGCAATGCATTCCAAGAAAATAGTAGTATACTCAAACTATCAGATATTATTGAAGAAAAAGGAATTAGTATAAGTGCTAATATTAATGATAATGTCTATACTATTGGCTCATCAAAAATATATTCTTCAGCAGAAAAATATGATTTATGTGTATTAAAAAACAAGGAACTTATTGCTACTCTTAACATTAGTGATGAACTAAAAAAGAATACAGATTTAGTTATTTCATCCTTACATAAAAGTGGCTACACTACTACCCTATTAAGTGGGGATAAAAAAGAAAAATGCAATCAAATAGCTTCTGAATTAGGCATTACAACAACTTATAGCGAACAATTTCCACAAGATAAAATTGAAAAAATTGAAAAATTAGTAAGTCGCAATAAAACAGCAATGGTAGGTGATGGTATAAATGACGCTCCTGCCCTTGCAAGAGCAACTATTGGAATATCTTTAGGTAATGCAACACAAATAGCTATACAATCAGCAGATGTAGTCCTGTTAAATAATGAAGATTTAAGTCAACTTCCACAAACAATGCAAATTGGTAAGCATACTCTACTTACAATAAAACAAAATTTATTTTGGGCCTTTGCTTATAATTTTGTTGCTATCCCTATTGCTGTAATGGGACTTCTTAACCCTATGTGGGGGGCATTTTTTATGGCATTTTCTGATGTTATAGTTATTGGTAACTCAATTAGGTTACGATATAAGAATATTTTTTAGTATCTTAGCATCAAAAAATTATTAAAATAAATAACAAAACAATATGAAAAAAACATTTACAATTATTACAAGTATATTATTTGCTATTAGTTTATCTGCACAAATAACTCCTGGTCAAAATAATCCTGACTTAAAAGTTAAATATGATAAAGTAATTTTGAGTGGTAATGAGGACTTATCCCATTTAATGGTTAATCCAAATCCTCACACTTATCCAGTACTTTCTTCGAATTCAAAAAGTACAATAACATCAGAGGTAATTGGATGGACAACGTATGATCTACAATCAAATGGCTCTATTCAAAACAGAATTGTTGTGCATGATGATGGAACTATGTCAGTTGCATGGACTATGTCTGCAGAACTAAATTCTACATGGTCAGATAGAGGAACAGGATATAATCATTTTGATGGGAGTAATTGGACTTTTCCAGCTCCATCACCTCCATTTTCAGAGCCTAGATTAGAGGATTCAAGAGTTGGATGGCCTTCTCTAATTGCACTAGGAAATGGTGGTGAGCGTGTTATGACTCACAGCACAGACAATAATGTTCTTAATCAAGCTAGTAGAACTACAATTGGAACAGGGACATGGACTAATTCAATGCTTGGTGAGAATTATCTAATATGGAATAGATCAGCAGCTGGTGGATTGGATGGTAATACTATTCATACTATTGCTCTTACTGAACCAACAGGAGGAACTTGGACAGGATCGCTTTGGCATGGATTAAATGGAGCCGTGCTTTATTCTAGATCTCAAGATGGTGGTAATTATTGGGATATTGATACGATGGTAATTCCAGGCATGGATTCTTCTAGTTTCCTAGGGTTTAGCGCTGATGATTATGCTATTGCAGCACAAGGAGAGACTGTAGTTATTGCATACTTTAATGCCTTTGGAGATTCTTTCATAATGAAATCAACAGACAATGGAGATAATTGGACTAAAACTATCTTTCTTGATTTCCCTGTTGATAAATATGTGATAGATTCTGGAATAGATTTAGATGGTGATGCTGTTTTAGACCAAGTGTATTCTACAGACAATACAGGATCTTTAATTCTTGATGCAAATGGAAATGCACATGTATTTTATGGAATAATGAGTTATTCAGATGATGATTTGGCTGATGGAAATTGGTCGTATTTCCCATTATCAAATGATGGAATTGCTTATTGGACAGAAAGTTTTGGGCCAGATAATACTCCAGCAACAGTACATACTGGAGATACTTCAGTATGGTATTCTGATATGATGAATGATCATATGATTGCTCAGGCCCCAGATTTAAATGGTGACCCTGATGTATTAGGTATTGATGAAATAGGAGGATACGCGCTTTACGGGAGAGGTTTAGCTTCAATGCCAAGTGCTGGGCTAGCTTCAAATGGGGATTTATATCTTTCTTTCTCAGGGTATACTGAAACTATTGATAATGGAACACAAGTATTTCGACATATATATATTACAAAATCAGAAGATGGTGGTATCACATGGAAAACTCCAGTAGATGTAACACCTCATGATGATTGGAATGGAATGCAAGAATGCGTTTTTGGATCTATGAGTCCAGTAGTTGATAATAAAATAAGAATTGTATACCAATTAGATTTTGAGCCAGGACTTAGTGTACAAGGTGATGAGGATTTTGTTGATTGGAATGCTATTACTTACTTAGAGATTGATACAGTTGGTTTATTTGATAATACATCTACTGCAGTAATTGAATTAGACAATACTAAATCAAAAGTAGATTCAAGAATATTTGACTTAGTAGGTAGAGAATGGAAATCTGATTTTGCTGACTTACCTAAAGGAGTTTACATTATTGACGGAAAGAAAGTATTTAAAACTAAGTAATTAGATTTAAACACATATAATTAGAAAGCCGAGCAAATGCTCGGCTTTTTTTGTATTACAAATTTAAAAGGGAATCAATCTTTGGAAGTTGGTGTACTATAAAACCCTCAGCATATCCACAATTGGATTGCCTGCCTAAATTTTTAGCTCTATAAGTAACGCTATCCAAAAACCCTTCAGTGGAAATAATAGTTTCCGATTCCTTACTTTCAGGATTAAAAAACTGAGTAGAATAAGCTTTAACAGCATCTAACTTCAATGCAAATTGATTTGAAATGTCTACAACAATATCAGGATTAATATCATTAAATTGTATGTAATGATAAATCGCTTTTGGTCGCCAAATCTCTTGTCCTGTTTTAATCTTTTCTAACCCAGATAAAAAACACGCATCAATAGTAATTTGTGATGATCTAGTATGATCAGGATGTCTATCAGAAATTGCATTAGTAATAACAATCTCAGGCTGAAATTCTCTAATCTTTTTAATTAAAGCTATTTTATGTTCTTCATCATCTTTAAAAAAACCATCTTTAAAGTTCATATTTTTACGTATTGCAACTCCCATAATATCAGTTGCTTTGTTAGTTTCCTCATCTCGAATTTTAGCTGTTCCCCTTGTGCCTAACTCACCTCTAGTTAAATCAATAATACCAACCTTTTTACCTTTTTGAACTTCTTTAATAATAGTACCTCCACATCCTAATTCTACATCATCAGGATGAGCTCCAAAAACAAGGATATCTAATTTCATATTAATAATATTTTTTATATCTAATTTTACCAAGAATTGCCGATAAAATCATCAATGCAAATAAATAATACACAAATGTTGGTATTGGCATTGGATCTCCCGCAGCATAAGAATGCAAACCAGATAGATAATAATTGACACCAAAATAAGTCATTATGATTGTCCAAATAGCAAACATAGAAACCATATTAAAAGTAAATTTACTTCTAAGTGCTGGTATAAATCGCATATGTAAAACAAAAGTATAAATTAATATGCTTACTAAAGCCCAAGTCTCTTTCGGATCCCAACCCCAATATCTACCCCAGGACTCATTGGCCCACACACCACCCAAAAATGTTCCAACTGTAAGCATAAAAAGCCCAACCTCAAGGGATTTTTCATTAATAATTGTAATCTCAGCAAGTGTATTCTTAAGACTTATTTTATTATCAGAATTTGTAAATACAATAAGCCAAAGAGAAATTAGTCCAAGAATAGCTCCTAAAACTAAGAAACCGTATGAAGCTGTAATAATTGCAACATGAATCATTAACCAATAAGATTTTAAAACAGGTACCAAATTTGTAATTTCAGGATCAAGCCAATTAAGATGTGCAACCATCAATAACAAACCAGATACTACTGCTGTAGCTGCCAAAGTAAGTACTGACCTTTTTGTGTAAATTATACCTGAAAGGATAGTTGCCCAAGCAATGTAAATCATTGATTCATAACCATTACTCCAGGGAGCATGTCCTGAAATATACCACCTTGCCACTAATCCAAATGTATGAATAAAAAATCCAGATATTATCAACCATTTAAGAATTGAAATAAAAACAGAAACCCACTTTTTCTGTTGAAACAATTGAACAATTACAAAAGAAATAAGTAATAATCCTAAGATAAAATAATATAAAAAGAGGTTAGAAAATAACCCTAATTTATTAGTGCTGATTTCTAAATTAATTTTTAATTTTTCAGGCAAGACCTCAGCACCATACCTTGCTTGAAACTTATGAATGTAGCTTACAATACTATCAGCAGATGACCAATCATTATTTTCTACCCCTTCTTTAATTCCTTTAAAATACATAGGCATTATATTAGCCACAAAAAGAGAATCATTGTCTGAAAAATCAACAACTGAAGTATAAGAAAGCCAAGTATTATTGGAATCATTTGGCAAAGGGAATAAACGAAAAATACCACCACTAAAAACAGCAAAACAAATATTTACTCTTTCATCAACTTTAATTACATCTTTATCAAATTGTCCTCTGTCTTTAGGTAATTTTTCATAAGCTTTCTCTACATCTTGAGTTAACAAGTAATGACCATTTTCTCCAAAAAAATCATTAAAACAAACTCTAATATATTTTGAGTTTAAATCAGAGTTATTTAACAATTCTCTTAGTTTTTGATGACTAACCTTAATAATTGGTTCTTTACTCCAAGAAACAGGATCATGCATCATGCCAATAATTACTTGGGTTGCTGACTGATTATTATATTTACCTTTGCCATAAATTTTTCTCAAATATTCTGAATTTTGAGTATGGACTGGTTTTAATCTACCACCATTATCCTGGACTACTAAAGCATCAAAATTTGCAATATGATTAGCAGAAATTATATCAGTTGCAAACACTGAATTAGAGAAAAACAAAGGCAATAATATAACGACACTTAACTTCTTTAATTTTTGAGTTAAAGAATTATATCTTGTCTTTTTAGTTAAGAATACAAGCACAAAACCTAAAATTAATAAAAAGTATCCAATATACGTAACTAGTGTACCCCACCAATCATGATTTACTGAAAGGATTGTTCCTTTTTCATCTTTGTCATAAGAAGATTGAAAAAATCTAAAACCACCATATTGTAATACATTATTCATAAATATTCTATGCTCTTCTTCATTTTCACCATCCAAAACACTTACTTCTGCTGCATACGAACTAGGACTCATTGATCCTGCGTATCTGTCCAATTGAAAATCTCTTAGTTTAACCCTGAAGGGAGTTGTGTAATATTTTGATCCATAAGATAGTTTGAAATTCAAATTATCTATAGCAAAAACCTCATCACTGCCAGCATATCCTTTACCTCCATAAAGCGTAATCAAATGTTCTTTTCCATTAGCCATTACTTTAACAATAAGGGCATCCTCTGCACCATCAACCATAACGTTTGAAGTAGAAATAGGGATTCGTTTTGCATTATCTAAAACATTTTTCAATACTAAGTTTAAGCCATTAATAGTATGTAAAGTCCGCCTGTTAAATAAGAAATTTTGCAAAGAATCAAAAGAAGAATTTTCTCTAGTGTCCATACTCATTACATGTACAAAATTTGGAGAATTGCAGTATATTAAATCACTATTAGAAGAGAAGTTTATTGCACCAACTATAGGATTATTAAATGTAAAAACTTCTCCTTTAATTATTCTTTGTTCTTTATCTGATAAAAACTCATCTTGCATGCCATTTTCACCAGGAACAATAAGGTGCAACATTTTCTTTCCACCTTCAAAACCTACAAATAAAGAATCCTTAACATTAGGCAAAAATTCAATAGATCTTATAGCAATATCATTTTCCTTAAATTTAACATTTATATTAAAAATGTTAGATGTAATTCCTGACAAATATAATTTCTTATCATACTTATATTGATGTTCTTTATCATCAATATGAATCTGTAAAAAAGTATCGTCAGATATGAACAAATTAGTGGAGTCTCCTTCCCTAATATGCATCATTCCTTCATATGAAATGTACCTAGTAATGCCAGCTCCTATTAAAATACAGATAAATGCAAGATGAAAAGTTAGAGATGCTATTTTATCTAATCTGAAAAGCTTTCGTTTAATAAGATTATAAATCATATTATAAGTAAGTAGAATAAGAATCCCTTCAAACCACCATTTACTAAAAATTAAAGCTTTTGATGTTGATCTTCCAAAGTCATTCTCAATGAAAGTAGCATAACCAATTGCAAAAGCAAAAAGCAAAATTAAAATAGTCATCAATTTCATTGAAGAAAGAAACTTTATTACTTGATTTATCATATCAAAAATTTTATGCAGCAAAATTACTAATATTTATTAAGTTTGTAATCAAATTAAATGAAATGAAAGATATCATTTTAATAGGCTCAGGAAATGTTGCCACACATCTAGGAATTAATTTAAAAGATAACAATTTTAATATTGTTCAAGTAATAAGTTCAACTTTAAAAAACGCTAAAAGTCTTGCAACTAAACTAGATTCTGATTTTTCAAATAATATTTCTGACCTAAAAAAAGCTGATTTAATAATTATTGCTGTATCAGATAACGAAATTGGAAATATTGCAAATCAATTAAACAATACTCCTATAGTTCATACATCAGGAAGTGTTGGAATGGAAGTATTTAAAAACAATAATAATGCTGGAGTTTTTTACCCATTACAGACTTTTAACACAAATATTGAAGTTGCTTTTAAGGAAGTTCCGATTTGTATAGAAGCAAACAATAAAGATTTTGAAGTAGAAATTATCAAACTTGCTCAAAACATTTCTGATAATGTAATAAAAATGGATTCTAAACAAAGAAAACAACTGCATATAGCAGCAGTATTTTCCTGCAATTTTACTAATCAAATGTTCGCAATATCTGATGATATTTTAGAGAAATCCAATATCGATTTTAATTTACTTTTACCTATAATTAAACAAACTGTAAAAAAGCTTAAAACAAAAAAAGCAATTGAAGTTCAAACTGGTCCTGCAAAAAGAAAAGATCTTGAAATTATTAAACAACATCTCAACCTAATTTCAAATAAAAAAAACAAAGAGATTTACAAGCTAATTAGTGAGTCTATTATCAAAACTCATGAATAAATTTTTAGAATTTACAAAACTAATTAGGTTTAAAAACTTAGTGATGATTGCTCTTACACAAGTGTTATTTAAATACTCTTTAATAAATATGTATTTAGAGAATTTCTCCCTTAATAGTTTTCAATTTATCATTTACCTTTTGGCTCTATTACTTGTTGTTGCGGGAGGGTATATTATTAATGATATTTATGATATAGAAACTGATAAAATAAATAGAAAAGAAAATCAGATTGTTGGAAATTCAATATGTTCAAAATCTGCATTCAACTTTTATTATTTACTTAATTCTCTAGCATTTTTATTTGGATTTTATATTGCATTTTCAATTGGAAAAACTGCTTTCGGATTTATATTTATTTTCTTTGCATTTAGCTTATGGAGGTACTCAAAGCAACATAAAACTTCTTTTGCAATTGGAAATTTTCAAGTAGGATTTCTAACAGCTTTAAGCATCCTAAATCTTATATTATTTGATTTAGTTCCTATCGGAATAAATAATGAAAATGGCTCATTAATAATATCAAAAATAATTATATTTTATGCAGGATTCTCATTTTTAACAACTCTAATAAGAGAAATTGTTAAAGATATAGAGGACTTAGAGGGAGATCAAAAAATTAATGCAAAAACATTAGCAATCACTTATGGATTAAAAAAATCAAAAAACATTGTTCTGGCTTTGACAACTGTAACTATTTTTTGTATAACATATTTTCAATACTTTCAATATAGTGTTATTTCTACCCAATTTGAGTATGAAATCTCTATTTGGGGAGTAAATGACATCTCAATTATTTATACTCTTTTACTGCAAGGTTTATTTCTTTTTTTTATTTATAAAAGTTTTAAAGCAATAAATAAAGAAGATTTTCATTTTTTAAGTATACTTAGCAAAATTATCATGTTGGTTGGAATACTCTCAATTCCAGTTTTCACTTTTTTACATCAAAACTAATGCTTACAGAAAAACTAAAGAAATACAACATTATACTTGGCTCAGCTTCTACTAGAAGAAAACAACTCCTCAAAGGAATTGGTTTGAATTTTTCAATAAAAATTACTGACAAAGAAGAGTCTTACCCAACTGACTTAAAAGATGTTCAAGTTGTGGAATTTCTTGCAAAACAGAAAAATAAATTTCTATCCAAAGGATTAAAAAGTAATGAATTATTAATAACAGCCGACACAATTGTTAGTCAAAAAGGTAAGATTTTACACAAACCAAAAGATAAAAATGATGCTAAAAATATCCTTTTTAATTTATCAGGAAATAGCCACAGAGTAATAACAGGTGTTTGTATAAAAACATTATATAAGGAGGTTACATTTTCAACAATTACCACTGTTCATTTCAATAAGTTAGCAGATATAGAAATTGAATATTATATTAATAAGTTTAAGCCATTTGACAAAGCTGGATCATACGGAATACAAGAGTGGATTGGGTATATTGCAATTGCAAAAATTGAGGGTTCTTACAATAATGTTGTAGGGCTACCAACTGCTGATTTATACCAAAATTTAAAATTATTCATCTAAGGGATCTAAAATTCTTATCTTTGCAACAAAACCAAAAAATGTTAAAGCTTAAATTTAGTTCAATTAACAAAATATTAATCGTTTTAATTGTAGTGCAGTCCTGTACACCAATGAAAAAGATCACTTATCTTAATAAAAATCAAAATAGTGAATGGGACGTATCTCCTATACCACCAAAACATCATTTAGAAATAGGTGATATTTTAATGGTAAAAGTAATCAGCAGGAATGAAGAATCAAATAATCTATTTAATATTGAAAGCAATACAAATAGTGGAAATCCTACACTTACTGCCGCAAATCTATACTTAAACGGTTTTACTATTAACCAAGAAGGGAATATTGACATACCTAATGTTGGAGAAATATTTGTGCTCAATCAAACATTAGAAGAAGCCGAGCAAACAATTATTAAAAAAGCAGAGAACTACTTAATCAACCCTTTTGTAGTTGTGAAGTTAGCTAACTTTCAGTTTACAATTCTTGGTGAAGTAAATAATTCAGGAAGTTTTCCTGTCTATAAAGAAGGTCTAACAATTTATGATGCAATTGCAATGGCAGGAGGAATTAATGATTACGGAAACCTTACAAAAATTAAGATTATTCGATCTAAAAATAATAAAAAACAAATTCATAAAATTGATTTAACTTCAAGTGACATTTTAACTTCAGATTTTTTCTATTTAAGAAATAATGATTTAATTTATGTACAGCCTCTTAAATTTAAAGGATTTAAAAAGTCACAATCTCAATTACTACTTTCAGCATTAACAACTTTTGCAGTTTTGTTTAATGTATATTTAAAATTCTCAGAATAAATTTATGATTGAAAATCAAAATCAACAAGAAGAAACTATTGATATTAAAGCCCTAATTCTGAAATACTCTCAATACTGGTATTTCTTTTTACTTTCAATTTTATTTTTTGGCTGCTTAGCCTTCCTAAGTAACAGATTAACAGTTCCTGAATATAGCGTTTCAACGACATTACTAATTCGAGATGATAACAATACACAGCTTGGAGCCGAAAACCTATTAGAAGGCTTAGAGCTGTTTAGCGGTAAGCAAAACATAAAAAATGAAATTGTCATTTTAAATTCATATACAAGTACTGAAAAAGTTATTAGAGAACTTAAACTTGGACTTAGTTACCATCAACACGGATTTTTTCAAACAAATGAACTGTTTGAAAACTCACCTATAACTGTTGAACTAGATTCTAATCACAACCAAATAACCGAGACTATATTTAAGATTGAAATCCTTAATGAAAATGAATTTCGAGTATTAGCCACTACAGATGATTTATTTCCTTACAACTTAATAACTGAAAAATTTGATAAAACATTATTAGCAAATATTGACCTTGATAGAACTTACAAATTTAATGAAGAAATCAAATCTGAATTCTACTCATTTTTAATAAAGAAAAGTATCTTTTTTAATTTAGATAAAATCAAAAAAGGAAGACTGAGCTATTCTTTTAAACTTCACCAAAACAGGAAGTTAGCACACAATCTTATAAATGACATTATCATTAATCCTATTAATAAAGAAACATCTATTCTAAAACTGAGTATTGAAGGTAAAACACCTAAGAAAAATATCATTATTCTTGATAAAGTTACTGAGATATACATTAGAAGTGGCTTAGATGAAAAGAATATTATGGCAGTTAATACCATATATTTTATTGATGATCAGCTTGCTATAATTCAAGATTCATTAACTAATATTGAAAATCAAATCAAAATTTTTAAACAGCAAAACGCTAATCTTGATTTGGTGGACAAAGAGTTTGGTGCATTTTTTCAAAAACAAAGACTAGATAACACACTCTCGGAGCAATCTGTAAACATTAGATATTACAAATCATTATTATCCTACTTAAGAGACGATAAAAACACAAATTCAATTGTGTCACCAACTTCAATGGGAATCAGTAATCCTGAGTTAAATGGTCTGATCAATCAGCTTTTGCAACTTTATGCTAGTAAAGGCGAATTACAACTTACAACAACCAAAAAGAACCCTGCTTATCAAGCTGTTTTATCACAAATAGAACATACTAAAAATACTATCATTGAAAATGTAAGAAACCTAATTGCTTCTGCTACAATTTACGAAACAGATCTTAAAAACAGAATCAATACCTTTAATTCAAAAATCAGTAATTTACCAGCAGCTGAAAAAGAATATATTATCTTAAAAAGAAAATATGAATACAATGAGCAAACAGCAATTTATTTACAACAAAAAAGATATGAAGCATCACTAGCAAAAGCAGGTACAGAATCAGATCATAAAGTAATAGACCCTGCAAGATTAGACTCAGAAATACCAATAAAACCGAGAAAAAGTTTAGCTTATTTTATTGCTATTTTACTTGGTTTCCTTATTCCAATTGCAATTATTTCATTAAGAGATTTCTTTAGTGACACTATTTCTAGTAAATCAGACTTAAATAATGCTTCTAATATTCCAGTTTTAGGTTTAGTTGGACATAGCGATAAAGCGACAAGTATGGTTGTTTCTACTGCTTCAAAATCAATTATAGCAGAATCATTTAGATCATTAAGAACTAATATTCAATATTTAGCTGCGGAAAAAGTAAAAAAAGTAATTACAATTACATCATCAATTGGAGGAGAAGGAAAAACATTTACTGCTATGAATCTTGCAGCAATATTTGCGTTATCAGGGCATAAAACTATTTTAATTGGTGGTGATTTAAGAAAACCTAAACTTCATGAGGATTTTAATATAAACGATGACACAGGCTTAAGTAGTTATTTAATACATAAGTCATCATTACAAGATGTAATTACTAAAACTGAAATTGAAAGCCTAGAAGTTATTGGATCAGGCCCTACTCCACCTAACCCAGCTGAACTTTTAGATAGCCCAAAAATGCAAGAATTAATAACTGAACTAAACAAGACTTACGATTATGTTATTATTGACACACCACCTATTGGACTAGTTACTGATGGTGTAATCTTAATGCAACATGCTGACATTAATTTATATGTAGTTAGACATGGATACTCAAAAGCAAAATCATTAAGTATAGTTAACAACTTATACGAACAAGAACAAATTAAAAATGCTCATTTTATTATCAATGATTTTAAATATTCATCTTCAGGATATGGCTATGGATATGGCTATGGATACGGGACATCAGGATATGGTTATTATGAGGAAGAATAAAACTAGCAATAACCACTAATATTAAAAGCCCAATTTTATTGAACTTTTTCTTTCCATAATTATTTTATTTTTATCAGTTTTGCAAAAAATTTAAAAGTATGAGTAACAAGACAGGAACACCAGCAAATAAAATACAAGATTTACAGTTTTTTGGAGAGTTCGGAGGGGTAAACCCATCCATTACAGATTCATCAACTTTTACCTATTTAGCAGGTAAAACTATGGGAGATGTATTTGATGGGTTACAAGAAGGTTGTTATCTTTATTCTCGTCATACTAACCCATCAACTTCTTATTTAGGACAAGCAATTTCCGTAATGGAATATACAAAAGGAGCTATTCTTTCAGCATCAGGAATGAGCGCAATTACAACTACACTTTTGCAATGTTGTAGCTCTGGGGATGAAATAATTAGTAGTCGTACAATTTATGGTGGTACTTATGCTTTTATGAAAAACTATTTACCAAAGTTCAACATCAAAACAACTTTTGTAAACACAACTAAACTTGAAGAAATTGAAAATGCAATTACTGAAAAAACAAAAGTAATTTATTGTGAAACAATGAGTAATCCTTTATTAGAGGTTTCAGATATTAATGCTATTGCTGTAGTTGCAAAAAAAAATGGTATTAAATTTGTAGTTGACAACACCTTTACTCCTATGATTTTTTCTCCAGCAAAAATGGGAGCTGATATTGTGATTCACTCATTAACAAAATTTATTAATGGCACTTCAGATACTGTTGGTGGAGTTGTTTGTTCTGATGAAGAGTTTATTGGAAGTATGATTGATGTAAATTCAGGAAGTGCCATGCTTTTAGGTCCTACTATGGATTCTGTTCGTGCAGCAAGTATTCTTAAAAACATCAGAACACTTCATTTAAGAATGAAAAAACATTCTGAAAATGCCCAGTACTTATCTGAAAAATTCCAAACAGATGGCTTGAGAGTAATCTATCCAGGATTAGAAAATCATCCTCAGCACGAAATGATGAAAAACAGCATGAATGACGGATTTGGTTTTGGGGGTATGTTTGTTCTCGATACAAAAACTAAAGAAAAAGCAAATACTTTAATGGAAGAAATGCAAAATAACAACCTTGGTTATTTAGCTGTAAGTTTAGGGTTCTACAAAACATTATTTTCTGCTCCAGGGTTATCTACTTCATCTGAAATACCTGAAGAAGAAAGAGAAACAATGGGGCTTTCTGATGGATTAGTTCGTATCTCAATCGGACTAGATAATGACATTGAAAGAACTTACAATACTATGGTGGATTGCATGAAGAAGGTTGGGATTTTATAGATCAATGTAATAAAATTTTAGCTTAATACAACATTAATTTTTCTTTTATCTTTACGCCTTAAATCAATAAGATGACAGATAAAAAAACGCCTTACTTTTTCGCACTTTTACCAATTATAGTATTAGTTGCACTTTTAGCATATAATGTAGTCTTATATGGAGACAATTCTCTTGGGGGAGCAAATCAATTAGCTTTACTTTTTGCAGCAGCAACTGCATCAATAGTAGGAATAAAATTTGGAGCAAAATGGAAAACTATCCTTGATGGAATAAGTAAAAATATTTCGAGTGCAACTCCCTCGTTAATTATCTTATTGTTAATTGGGGCGTTAGCAGGAACCTGGCTCTTAAGTGGAATTGTACCTGCAATGATTTATTATGGATTGCAAATTTTAAGTCCGGAAATATTTTTGTTTGCCACAGCAATTATTACAGCCATTGTTTCTCTTACAACAGGAAGTTCATGGAGTACTATTGCTACTATTGGAATTGCTCTTTTAGGAATAGGACAAGCACTTGGGATGCCTACAGGGTTAATTGGTGGAGCCATCATTTCAGGAGCTTACTTTGGAGATAAAATGTCTCCACTTTCTGACACAACAAACCTTGCACCTGCTATGGCTGGTACAGATTTATTCACTCATATTAAATATATGATGTACACAACTATTCCATCATTTGCAATTACGCTTATCATTTTTTTAGTAATTGGATTTACTTTTGAATCATCAGTAAATCAAGATATAAATATGCTTTTATCAGCTATTTCTAATTCATTCAACATAAGTGGGTGGCTCTTTTTAGTTCCAATTTTGGTAATTGCACTTATTATTAAAAAAACTCCAGCCATTCCAGCATTATTAACAGGAACACTCTTAGGAGGTATCTTTGCAATAATTTTTCAACCAGAAGTGGTGATGTCAATTACTAATTCTGAATCATTAAATATAAGGTCGGCTTATATGGCTATTATGAATGCAATGGGAAGTGATATTGCAATTACAACAGATAATAAAATGATAAACAACTTACTTTCCACTAGCGGAATGTCTGGGATGCTAAACACTATATGGCTTATTATTTGTGCTATGATTTTTGGGGGAGCAATGGAAGCAACATTACTTCTAAGAAGAGTTGCTGAGCCAATAATAAAATATACTGATAGTACAGGAAGTTTAATTGCAACTACAGCCGGAACATGTGTCTTCTTTAACATTACAGCCTCTGACCAATATTTGGCAATTGTGGTTCCTGGGCGTATGTTTGCCAATACTTACAAAGAAAAAGGATTAGCTCCTGAAAATTTAAGTAGAACTTTAGAAGATAGCGGAACCGTTACTTCAGTACTTATCCCTTGGAATACTTGTGGAGCAACTCAATCAGCAGTTTTGGGTGTAGCAACCTTTGCTTATTTGCCTTTTTGTTTCTTCAATCTTATTTCACCACTTATGACAATTGCTTATGGTTTGCTGGGAATTAAGATTAAAAAGCTAGAAAATAAAATAATTATTGACTAAGAAAATAAGCCTTTTAAAACATCAACAACATAATCAACTTCTTCTTTCGTATTGTATTTGCTAAATGAAAATCTAACTGATGGTCTCTTTGAATTAGGATTAATCTCCTGAATAACATGAGATCCTTTATTACTGCCTGATGTACATGCACTGCCTCCACTACACGCAATTCCTTTAATATCTAAATTAAACAATAACATCTCAGCCATTGGAGTTTCAGGGAAACTACAACTAAGCACAGTATATAAACTATTATCTATATCATCACACATACCATTAAACTTAACTTGAGGGATATGCTTTTTCAACTCAGCTATCATATGAGACTTAATTCTCTTAATATATTCTGTTTCCTCTTCCATTTTTTCATAAGCCATTTCCATAGCATGAGAAATTGCAGCAATACCAATTAAATTTTCAGTGCCAGCACGCATATTTCTTTCTTGAGACCCTCCACTAAGTAATGGCGAAATTTTAATGTTATCAGATATATATACGAAACCAATACCTTTAGGTCCATGAAATTTATGAGCTGAAGCTGCTATAAAATCAACTTTAATTTTTTGTAAATCATACCTATAATGAGCCATAGTTTGTACAGTATCAGAATGAAATATTGCATTATGTTCTTTGCAGATATCTCCAATAGCAGTAATATTCTGAATAGTTCCTATCTCATTATTTGCATGTAAAATAGATACGAAAGTCCTTGGGTGACTTTCTAATAACTCTTTAAGTTTTGATAATGAAACCTGACCCTTTTCATTTACTTCAACATACGATAATTTAATCACTCCTGACTTTTCTAACTCCTCAAGCGGATGTAACACAGCATGATGAGAAAGCTTAGAAGTAATAGCATGAGTAATATTATGATCTTTTATACCACATTTAATAGCCATATTATCAGCTTCAGTCCCGCCAGAAGTAAAGAAAATATTTCCTGGAGATGTATTTAAAAAATTTGCAATTTTTTTTCTACTTGTCTCAATAATACTTCTAGTTGCACGCCCAAAAGAATGTTGTGATGATGGATTTCCATAATGATTTTTCATTATATCTGTCATTACATCAATCACTTCAGGTGCCATTGGTGTTGTTGCAGCGTTATCAAAAAAAACTTTTTTCATATTTTATATCAATTCTTTAATCTCATTAATCATATCATTCGCAAATTTATTTGCTTTTTCCTCTCCTTCACTCTCAGCATAAATCCTAATTATCGGCTCAGTATTTGATTTTCTTAAATGAACCCAACCTTCTTGAAAATCAATTTTTAGCCCATCAATAGTTGTGATTTTTTCATTCTTATATTTCTCCTCCAAAGTTGCGAGAATTGCATCAACATCAATCTCAGGTGTGAGCTGAATTTTATTCTTTGAAATAAAATAATTAGGATAACTGTCCCTTAGTATTTTTGCAGAAATTTTTCTTTCAGCAAGTTGAGTCAAAAATAAAGCCACACCAACTAATGCATCTCTACCATAGTGTATTTCAGGGTAAATAACACCCCCATTGCCTTCTCCTCCTATAATTGCATTTGTAGCTTTCATTTTATCAACCACATTCACCTCACCAACTGCTGAAGCCTCATAAAATCCATTATGATTATCCGTAACATCTCTTAAAGCTCTTGTAGAAGAAAGATTAGAAACTGTATTTCCTGGAGTTTTACTTAAAACATAATCAGCAACTGCAACTAGAGTATATTCCTCTCCAAACATACTTCCATCTTCACAAACTATTGCTAGCCTATCCACATCAGGATCAACCACAATACCAAAATCTGCTTTTTCTTCAACAACTAATTTTGATATTTCTGTTAAGTTTTTAGGTAGGGGTTCAGGGTTATGTGGGAATTTACCGTTTGGCTCACAATATAATTTTACACACTCCACTCCCATTTTCTCTAGCAATCTTGGAATCATAAATCCTCCTGTTGAATTTACTGCATCTACTACAACTTTAAATTCTGCAGATTGCACCAAATCAACATCTACTAAATTCAAGTTTAAAACTTCTTCAATATGCTTATCGTTAAAGCTATCATCAAAATTATATTTACCTAAATCATCAACTTCTGAAAAAGTAAAAGCATCATTTTCAGCTAGTGCTAAAACTTCCTCTCCATCTTTTCCAGATAAAAACTCTCCTTTATTATTCAAAAGTTTTAATGCATTCCATTTTTTAGGATTATGACTAGCAGTAATAATTATTCCTCCTGCTGATTGTTCTATCTGAACAGCAACCTCAATAGTTGGAGTTGTAGATAGACCTACATCTAAAACATCAAAACCACAACCAATTAAAGTTCCAGAAACAATATTACTTACCATTTCTCCAGAAATACGCGCATCACGACCAATAATTATTATATTAGAAATATTAGATTGTTTTCTGATAAAAGTAGCATAGGAGGCTGTAAAACGCACGATATCCAATGGAGTAAGAGCATCTCCAACACATCCACCAATAGTACCTCTAATTCCTGAAATTGATTTAATTAATGTCATTTTCTGCTTTTGATTTAATGCGACAAAATTAATAGAATTATCTTATATTTTTATCTTTGTAAAAATTAAAACTGTAATAAATGAATTTCTTTTTAACAGATATTCCTGAAAGAACAAAAAAACCAAGGGAAAACGGACTCACAATGATGATGGATAAAGGGTTAAGTATCAATGATACCAAAAACTTTATTGACATGTGCGGAGCTCATATAGATATAGTAAAACTAGGATTTGGAACTTCTGCAATTTCACCCCATATTGAAAAGAAAATAAAATTATACCAAGAAGCAGGACTATTGGTATACTTAGGAGGAACATTATTTGAGGCATTTGTTATAAGAGGAATGTATGAAGATTATAAAAAACTACTAAGGAAATGGAATTTAAATATGTGTGAAGTTTCTGATGGAAGCATAGATATGAATCACATTGAAAAATGCAATTATATTAAAGATTTATCAAAAGAATTTAGAGTAGTATCAGAAGTAGGTTCTAAGGATGAAAAAAAACTCATTGCACCATACAAGTGGATTGAATTGATGCAAAAAGAATTAGAGGCTGGTAGCTGGAAAATAATTGCAGAAGCTCGTGAAGGTGGAAATGTTGGAATATTTAACAAAGGAGGTGATGTGCGATCTGATTTAATTGATGAGATCTTAACTAAGATACCAAATAAAAATATTCTTTGGGAGGCACCTAAAAAACCACAACAAGTTTGGTTTATAAAACTTTTAGGACCAAATGTTAATCTAGGAAATATTGGTTGGCAAGAAGTTATTCCATTGGAAACATTAAGGATAGGCTTAAGAGGAGACACTTTTCATGATTTTCTAAATAAATAATCAATGAATCATTATATTATTCTATTCTTTAAGGGAATGGCCATGGGTGTTGCAAATGTAATTCCTGGTGTTTCTGGAGGCACAATTGCTTTAATCACTGAGATTTATGAAGAACTAATAAATTCGCTTAAATCATTTGATAAAAAGGCGTTAAAACTAATTATCTCTCTTGACTTATCAGCTTTTATACAACATACCAACCTATACTTCTTAATAAGTGTATTTGGCGGAAGTGTCGCTAGTGTATTTAGCATTGCTAGTCTATTTAAATATCTGTTTTTACACTCCCCTATTCTTATTTGGGCCTTTTTCTTTGGCCTTATTATTGCTTCAATATATTTTGTTGGAAAACGAATTCGGCAATGGAACAGCATTAGCATCCTAAGTCTCATCATAGGAACAGTAGCCGCCCTATTTCTTTCCTTTATAACTCCTACAAGCGAAAATAGTAATCTGTTTTTTGTTTTTGTCTGTGGAATTATTGGAATAAGCGGCATGATGTTACCTGGATTATCTGGCTCTTTTGTATTAATACTGATGGGTAATTACGAACTCCTTATGGTTACAGCAGTAACAGAACTTAATATTCTTTTACTAAGTGTTTTCGTGCTAGGATCCGCTTTTGGTCTTATCAGTTTTTCTCATATACTTTCCTGGGTACTAAAACATTACAAAAACCAGACTCTCTCTCTACTTACAGGATTCATACTAGGTTCATTAAGCATTATCTGGCCATGGAAAGTGGTTGCAAATAGCATTATTGTAAAAGGCAAAGAGAAAGTCATTGCCTACAAGTGGTACTTTCCAAATGAACTAAATACAGAGACTATACTAGCTATTCTACTTATATTAATGGGTATATTTAGTGTATACGCACTAGATAAATTTTCTATAAACAAAAAATAAATGCGAACTTTTGGATTAATAGGAAAAACTCTATCACACACATTTTCAGAAAGATATTTCAATGAAAAATTTGACAAGAAAGATATTAATGATGCAGAATACAAAAATTTTGAATTGAAAAGCATTGCTGATTTTCCAAGATTCATTGCAGATAATAAGCTATCTGGACTTAATGTTACAATTCCATACAAAGAAAGTATTATTCCTTTTTTAGATGATTTAACTGATAATGCAAAAAATATAGGTGCTGTAAATACAATTCAATTTATTGATGGAGAAACTATTGGTCACAACACTGATTGGATAGGTTTTTCAAAGAGCATTAAACCTTTATTAAGACATAGAAAAACAGCTCTTATTTTGGGTAATGGAGGTGGAGCAAAAGCAATTAAATTCGCATTAAATAAGTTAAATATTAAGCACAAAACAGTTAGTAGAAATACCGCATTTGATTATTCAGATGTAACAACTAAAACAATTGATTATTATTCAATTATAATTAACACAACACCCTTAGGAACTCATCCAAAAATACATGAATTTCCTAAAATAAATTATACGGAATTAAACTCAAAAAACTTATTATTTGATTTGATTTACAACCCAAATGAAAGTAGATTTTTACAATATGGAAAAACAAAAGGAAGTGAGATAAAAAACGGCTTAGAGATGCTACAAATTCAAGCAGAAGAAAGTTGGAATATTTGGAATCTGTAGTCGTTAAATATTAGTAAATTTGCAATCAAATATTACGAAAAGTGAACCAAAATAATGAACAAGAGCTTACAGAAGAAGTTTCTATTAACAAAGAAACTAAAACTAGCAATAACTCTAATTTAAGTTTGGAAGAACTTATAATAAGAGTTGATGAATTGTCAGAAAACATTAACCCATACTCTGTATCAAAAGAAATTGAAGAAATCAAATCTTTATTTTACTCCAAACTTAAAACTGAGCAAAAAGAGGAAGGAGCTCAAATAGCAGATGAGATAGTAGATGTAGTTGAACTATCTGAAAATACAGAAGTAAAGGAAGTAAAAAAACCTTTACATCCACTAGAAGTAAAATTCAAACAATCCTTTGGTAATTACAAAAAAATTAAGTTCGAATATAGGAAACAAAGAGAAGAAGAGGAAAAGAAAAACTTAAAAACTAAGCAACAAATTATTGCTGATATAGATAAACTAACTCAAGAGGACGAGTCAATAAAAAAGACTTTTGAGCATTTTAGAATCCTACAAGAACAATGGAGAAACACTGGACATGTTCCTCAAACTGAGAACAATAACCTTTGGCAATCCTACCATCATCATGTTGAGTTGTTTTATGATTTTATTAAACTCAATAATGATTTAAGAGATTTAGATTTCAAAAGAAACCTTGAAGAAAAAACTGCAATTATTGAAAAAGCAGAAGCTTTACTAGATGAGAAATCATTAAATACTATGCATGATTCTTTACAGGAATTGCACGAACATTGGAAAAATGTAGGGCCAGTGGAAAGAGAACAAAGAGAAATTATTTGGGAGAAATTCCAAGAAATAAGCAGAAAATTAAATAAGAAAAGAAACGACTATTTTACTAAAAGGAAAGAGATAGATGCTGATAAATTAGCAAAAAAAGATGCAATTTGTCAAAAAATTATTGATTTAACTAAAAAAAACTCAACTTCACATAGCAAATGGCAATCACTTACTAATCAATGCAATGATCTTGAAAAAGAATGGAAAGGAATTGGCAGACTAGCAAAAACAGACAACAAAACAGCTTGGAATAATTTACGAACTGCTCTAAATGAGTTCTATAATAAGAAGAATGCTTTTTACAAAGAAAAGAAAGAGGAAGTAAAGGAAACATTAAATACAAAAATTGCAATTGCAGAAAAAGCTGAAGCATTGCAAAATAGCACAGATTGGCAAGGAACTGGAAATACACTAATCAAACTTCAAGAAGAATGGAAAAATTCAAGTTTTGCTCCAGCTAAGCAATCTAATGAGATATGGAAAAGATTTAGAACTGCATGTGACAACTTCTTTAATGCCAGAAAAGCACACTACAAAGAATTAGATAAAGAAAAAGAAGGAGCTTATACTGAGAAGGCTAACTTAATGAAGGAAGTAGAAATTTTTAAAGCATCTTCTGACACAAAAGAAGATATTAAGAAATTAAAAGAGTTCAGTTCAAAATGGAAAACCCTAGGACATGTGCCTAGAAACAAGATAAAAATTAATGATCAATTTTTCACTTTACTAAACTCAAAATTTGAAGATCTAGGACTAAGCAAAAAAGCTTTAGCAAACGAACAGTACAAAAATAAAATTAGATCACTTAAAGGAAATGACAAAGCTGTTGAAGGCGAACAAAGATTTCTTAGAGGAAAAATTGATACCCTTATAAAAGACATCTCTCAGTACGAAAATAACATATCATTCTTTGGGCATGGAAAAGGAACTGAACCTTTAAAAAAGCAAGTTGAGCAACAAATTGAAAAAGCTAAAAAAGAAATTGAAGAGTTGAAATCAAAATTGCAAATGCTAAAATAAAAGCACATGCAATTTAAACTGCAATCAGAGTTTTCTCCTACTGGAGACCAACCAACAGCAATTAAAGAATTAGTTGAAGGATTACAAGATGGTTCTAACTTTCAAACTTTATTAGGAGTAACAGGATCAGGAAAAACATTTACAATTGCAAATGTGATTCAAGAAGTGAATAGACCCACTCTTGTTTTAAGCCATAACAAAACTCTTGCAGCTCAACTGTTTAGCGAATTTAAACAATTTTTTCCTGATAATGCAGTAGAATACTTTGTATCCTATTACGATTACTACCAACCAGAAGCTTACATACCTAGCTCAGGAACTTTCATTGAAAAAGATTTATCAATAAATGAAGAAATTGAAAAATACAGACTCAACACCACTTCTACCCTCTTATCAGGAAGACAAGATGTAATTGTAGTTTCATCAGTAAGTTGTATTTATGGTATTGGAAACCCAGAAGACTTTCATAATGGAATAATTGATCTAATAGAAGGGGATATTATCAGTAGAGATCAGTTTTTGCAAAAATTGGTATCAGCACTTTACAGTAGAACAACTGCCGAATTTACAAGGGGTAACTTTAGAGTAAAAGGAGATACAGTTGATGTTTTTTTAGCACATAATGATATTGGATATAGAATTCATTTCTTTGGAAATGAAATAGAAGAAATTGAAAGTTTTAACCCAGAAAATGGCAAAATAATTGATACTCTTGAAGAAATTAGGATTTTTCCAGCAAGTATATTTGTAGCTTCAAAGGACAAAATACATGGCGCAATTTCTGACATACAAGATGACTTACGAAAACAAGTAGATTACTTTCAGGAGATCGGACTGAGCACAGAAGCTAAAAGACTTGATGAGAGAACTCAATTCGATCTTGAAATGATTAAGGAATTAGGGTATTGCTCAGGAATTGAAAATTACTCACGATACTTTGATGGAAGGAAAGAGGGCAGTAGACCCTTCTGTTTATTGGACTACTTCCCAGATAATTTTCTGACAGTTATTGATGAAAGTCATGTAACCCTACCACAAGTAAGAGCAATGTATGGAGGTGATAGATCAAGAAAGAACAATCTAGTTGAGCATGGCTTCAGATTACCAGCTGCAATGGATAATCGCCCATTAAAATTTGAGGAATTTGAGATGATTAATCATCAAACAATATATGTTAGTGCAACTCCTGCTGATTATGAATTAGAAAAATCAGAAGGGATAGTTGTAGAGCAAGTAATTCGCCCAACAGGACTACTAGACCCCATAATAGAAGTCCGTCCTAGCAAAAATCAAATTGATGATTTACTAGAAGAAATTAGAATAAGAATAGAGAAAAAAGAAAGAGTTCTTGTTACTACATTAACAAAACGAATGGCTGAAGAATTCAGTAAGTATCTTACAAAATTTAGCATTAAATGTAGGTATATTCATTCTGATGTAGATACACTTGAAAGAGTAGAAATATTACACGGTTTAAAAGAAGGAGAATTTGATGTACTTATAGGTGTAAATCTACTAAGAGAAGGATTAGATTTGCCTCAAGTAAGTCTTGTAGCAATAATGGATGCTGATAAAGAAGGATTTTTAAGATCAGAAAGAGCCTTAACACAAACTTCTGGTAGAGCAGCCAGAAACATAAACGGACTAGTAATCATGTATGCTGATAAAGTTACAGGATCAATGGAAAGGACAATAAAAGAAACTAACAGAAGACGGAAAAAACAGAAATTTTACAACCTAAAGAAAGGCGTTTCACCCCAACCTTTACTAAAGAAAAAGGATAGTGAATTAGTAAGAAACCTTAATCCATATAAATTTACAAAACCAAATTCTAAACCAATAATTGACTCATCATCAGTAGAGCACTTGCAAAAAATGGTAAAACAAACTAAAAAAGAAATGGAAAAAATGGCAAAGAATCTTAACTTTATGGAAGCTGCACGATTAAGAGATAAACTACAAGAATTGGAGAAAAACCTAAAAAATAAGCTATAAAAAAAGCGAGCATTATGCTCGCTTTTTTTTCTATATTATATTTTGCTAATTAAGCGTTTACAATATTTTTAGCTACTGGTCCTTTTTCACCATCTCCAGGTTCGAATGCTACAGCTGCTCCTTCTTTAAGAGTTTTGTATCCTTCTACTTGAATTTCTTGAAAATGAGCAAAGTAGTCAGTTCCGTCTGAACCTTCAATGAAACCATACCCTTTACTTGCGTTAAACCATTTTACTGTTCCTTCCATAATTGTTTTTTTAAAATTTATTAATACTAGTGGGAACAACCCCACAAAACTGCTGCAAAGATAACAAAATATTTAATATAGCAACTTATCAGTAGATACTAGAGTATTTTTCAATAACATAGCAATTGTCATAGGACCAACCCCACCTGGGACTGGTGTAATAAAACTCGATTTCTTTGATACCTCATCAAAAGCTACATCTCCCAGAAGTTTCCAGCCACTTTTTGTTTTATCAGACTTTACTCTTGTAATCCCTACGTCAATAATGCAGACCCCATCTTTTACCATATCAGCAGTTACAAACTCAGCTTTACCAAGAGCAACAATCAAAATATCAGCTGTTTTAGTGATCTCTTTAAGGTTTTTTGTTCTACTATGTGTAAGAGTAACCGTGCAATTTCCTGGATTATTATTACGAGCCATTAAAATACTCATTGGTGCACCAACAATATGACTCCTACCAATAACTACACAATGTTTACCGGAAGTTTCTATCTTATACCTATCCAATAATTCTAAAATACCAGCTGGGGTTGCTGGTAAATAAGTTGGTAAGTTCAACACCATTCTACCAATATTTGCTGGATGAAATCCATCTACATCTTTTATAGGATTGATAGCTTCAGTTACTTTCAGTTCATCAATATGAGCAGGCAAAGGCAATTGGACAATCAAACCATCAATATCAGAATTGTCATTTATCTTTTTAACCTCAGCCAATAATTTTTTTTCAGATACATTAGCATTAAAACGAACTAATGTAGAATCAAAACCAACTTTATTACATGCTTTTACTTTTGCATTTACATAAGTTTCACTTGCCCCATCGCCCCCAACTAAAATAGCAGCTAGATGAGGTTTCTTTCCTCCACCAGCAACTAAGTTAGCAACTTTAACTGCAATCTCATTTTTTATATCGTTAGCTGTTTTTTTTCCGTCAAGTAATATCATTATTTTTTTATTATTGTTGTTGGTTTTACTCACGCCTAGCGCCTTTTTAAAGAGCGGAATATTTTAAACATTTAATCTAAAGTATAACATCTATGTGCTAAAATCTACTAATTACATTCCAGTAGTACCACCCTTCCCTTTCATCATTTGAATCATCTGCTTTGCTCCACCACCTTGCATCATTTTCATCATTTTACCCATCTGACTGAATTGCTTAATCAATTGATTTACCTCAACTACTGTAGTACCACTTCCACTAGCAATTCTTTTCTTACGGCTACCATTCAACAACTTAGGATTTTCTCTTTCTTGCTTTGTCATAGAATGAATAATTGCCTCAATTCCTTTAAAAGCGTCATCATCCATATCAACACCTTTCATTGCTTTACCCATCCCAGGAATCATTCCAACTAAATCCTTCATGTTACCCATCTTTTTGACTTGCTGAATTTGTTTTAAGAAATCATCAAAACCAAATTGATTTTTAGCAATTTTCTTTTGAACTCTCCTTGATTCTTCCTCATCAAATTGTTGCTGAGCACGCTCAACTAATGAGATAACATCTCCCATTCCTAAGATACGAGAAGCCATTCTTTCTGGATGAAAAACATCTAATCCATCCATCTTTTCAGAAGTACCAATAAACTTAATCGGCTTATCAACTACAGAGCGTATAGTAAGTGCAGCACCACCTCTTGTATCACCATCTAACTTTGTGAGTACTACCCCATCAAAATTCAACCTTTCATTAAAGGATTTTGCAGTATTTACTGCATCTTGCCCTGTCATTGCATCAACTACAAAAAGAGTTTCATTCGGATTAACTGCTGATTTTACAGCTGCAATCTCTTTCATCATTTGTTCATCAACAGCCAATCGACCAGCAGTATCAATTATAACAACATTATGTCCGTTAGTTTTTGCATGCTTAATTGCTGCTTGTGCAATTTCAACAGGATTTTTATTTTCTCTATCTTGATATACATCAACGCCCACTTGTTCAGCTAATACTCCTATCTGATCAATAGCTGCTGGACGATACACATCACAAGCAACCAATAATGGTCGCTTGTTGTTTTTACTTTTAAGCGATAAAGCTAATTTACCAGAAAAAGTAGTTTTACCACTACCTTGCAAACCAGCAATAAGAATAACAGTTGGTGAGCCATCTAAAGAAATAGCAGATTGCTCGCTTCCCATTAGATTAGCCAACTCATCCTTCATTATTTTGGTAAGTAATTGCCCAGGATCTATAGCTGTAAGCACCTTTTCACCCATTGCTTTTTCCTGAACTCTAGATGTAAATGATTTAGCAGTTTTAAAATCAACATCTGCCGCAAGTAGTGCCTTACGGATTTGTTTCATTGTTTGGGCTACATTAATCTCGGAAATACTTCCATGCCCCTTTAATATTTTAAACGCCTTATCTAGTTTTTCTGATAAATTCTCAAACATTTCTTTTTACTTTTTTAACTTTACAAAAGTAATGAATTCAATCATTACTCCACAACCACTCCATATAAATCAAAGTGGTCTGTTTTTTCAATCTTAATATTAGCAAAATCACCCAATTTTATATAGGTGACATTTGCTTTTACTAACACTTCATTATCTACATCAGGGCTATCAAATTCAGTTCTACCAATAAAGTAGTCACCTTCTTTCCTGTCAAATAGCACTTTAAAAGTCTTGCCTATTTTCTTTTGATTTAATCCCCAAGAGATATGAGTTTGCAAGTCCATAATTTCTTCTTGCCTTGCTTTCTTCACTTCATCAGGCACATCATCTTCCAAAACATGGGCAGAAGTATTTTCCTCATGCGAATAAGTAAACACCCCCAATCTATCAAACTTGGTATCCTGTACCCATTGTTTTAATTCTTGGAATCTTTCTTCTGTTTCACCAGGATAACCAACAATCAATGAAGTGCGAATAGCCATATTTGGTACTTTTTTCCTAAAAGCTTTTAATAAATCATTTGTCTTTTGATGAGAAGTTCCTCTTTTCATAGACTTCAAAATCTCATTATTAATGTGTTGTAAAGGAATATCAATATAATTACATACCTTATCATTATCTCTAATCACATCCAACACATCCTGCGGGAACCCTGTCGGGAAAGCATAATGCAAACGAATCCACTCAATACCCTCCACTTTGGAAAGTTCAATTAGCAAATCAGCCAACCTTCTCTTTTTATAGATATCCAACCCATAATACGTTAAATCTTGAGCAATAAGAATCAATTCTTTTACCCCATTTTTGGCTAAGTTTTTAGCCTCAATAACCAATTGTTCAATAGGTGTGGACTTGTGCTTCCCTCTCATTAATGGAATAGCACAAAACGAACAAGGTCTATCACAACCTTCAGCAATTTTAAGGTAAGCATAATGTTTTGGTGTAGTCGTTAAGCGCTCACCCAATAATTCATGCTTGTAATCAGCACCTAAAACTTTCAATAATTTTGGCAAATCAGTTGTGCCAAAATACTGATCAACATTAGTGATTTCTCGTTCTAAATCTGGCTTGTATCGCTCAGAAAGACAGCCTGTAACATATAACTTATCAATCATTCCAGCCTCTTTTCGCTCTGCTTGATCTAAGATAGTATTGATGGATTCCTCCTTTGCATTATCAATAAAACCACAGGTATTTATCACTACAATATTGGCATCATCTTTTTCTGATTCATGCTCTACCTCCATTTTGTTGGCTGCCAATTGCCCCATCAAAACCTCAGAATCATACACATTTTTAGAGCATCCTAAAGTGATAACATTAATCTTATTTTTCTTTGTTGATTTTGTTCTCATTAATTAAATAGTGAGTCTACAAACTCATTTTTATTAAACACTTGTAAATCTTCAACACCTTCTCCTACACCTATATATCGCACAGGAATTTGAAACTGATCAGAAATACCAATAACTACTCCACCCTTAGCAGTTCCATCTAATTTAGTAAGTGTAATAGAACTTACTTCAGTTGCTGCCGTAAATTGTTTTGCTTGCTCAATTGCATTTTGTCCTGTTGAAGCATCTAAAACTAACATTACATCATGAGGAGCTTCAGGAATTACTTTTGCCATTACATTTCTAATTTTTCCTAACTCCCTCATTAAATTCACATTATTATGCAATCTTCCTGCTGTATCAATAATCACAACATCAGCACCACTTGCTTTTGCTGACTGTAAAGTATCAAAACAAACAGATGCAGGATCAGAACCCATATCTTGTTTTACAATTTCCACACCAACCCTATCTGCCCAAATTACTAATTGATCAACAGCTGCTGCTCTAAAAGTATCTGCCGCACCTAACACTACTTTTTTACCTTGTTGTTTAAACTGGTGTGCTAACTTCCCTATTGTTGTCGTTTTCCCTACGCCATTAACACCAACCACCATAATCACATAAGGCCCATCAACTTTAGGAATTTCGTCATAACCTCCATTTAATAATAAGGAAATTTCTGCTTTTAGAAAATCATTTAGTTCAGCAGTATTGATATACTTTTCTTTCGCTACTCTCTCCTCTAATTTGCCAATAATTTTTAATGTGGTTTCCACCCCAATATCTGAGGTGATTAACGCTTCTTCAATATCATCAAGTGCCAGCTCATCAATAGTTGATTTACCAGCAACTGCTCGTGATATTTTACCAAAAACATTCTCCTTTGTTTTCTCTAAACCCTTGTCAAGTTTTTCTTTTTTATCTTTTGAAAAAAAATTAAATATCCCCATTATTAATGCCTTTTTTAAACAGAAAAAGCTCCTTTCAAAAATAGAAAGAAGCTTTTAATTTGTGTATAATTTAATACTATTTTTTTGCAAAGAATTCTTTTACCTTATCCTTTGGTACAATTTCACTTTTAAAAGAGTAAGATCCGCCCTCTGTTTTAACCATTTTCACAGCTTTACTAAACGCCTTAGCTCCTTTCTTCTGTAATGATGCTACTGTCTTTTTTGCCATTTTCTTTTATTTTATTTCTTTATGAACAGTCATTTTCTTCATGATAGGGTTAAATTTTTTCAATTCCATCCTATCTGGAGTGTTCTTCTTATTCTTAGTAGTAATATAACGAGATGTTCCTGCTAATCCGCTTGCTTTATGCTCAGTACATTCTAAAATAACCTGAATTCTATTTCCTTTCTTTGCCATCTTCTTATAATTTATTGGGCTGCAAATTTAATTAAATAATCTAATACCAAACCAAAATTTACATCTTTTTAACATCTATAAAAAACAAGTCATCTCTTACTTTAAAATCATTCTTATCAAAGCCTCCTAAATCTTGCTCTTTCCACTCCGAATTTGGGTAAACCCAAAAATCCTTACTTCCTGTATTTATCAAAATAGGCATGTCAAATTCAGGAATTGCTGCCCACCTGTACAACAAAGTAATATTCTTCCCTTCTTTTTGAAACTTATATTGAAATTCTGGGATTTTCTTACTTTTCAAATACTGACTAAAAAAAACTGTAAAATCTTTTGCTGATTTTTCATTGATATAATCCATGATTACTTGTCCATCTACAGTTTGATACTTAAAATCATTTGCAATTCCTTTTATAATGTCAAACCATAACTCATCATCTTCAATGAGATTTCTTAGAGTATGCAGCATTAATGAGCCTTTAAAATACATATCTCCACTACTTCCTGTTTGGTTGACATGATATGGGCCTATAACTGCCTTGTCATTCCTAACACTCTTTTTTTGGTTATTTACATAACTCAACATTGCATCATAGCCATGCATGCACTCAACATACAATACTTCAGAATAAGTACAAAACCCTTCATGCACCCACATATCCGCAATATCATTTGTGGTAATAGAATTTCCCCACCACTCATGCCCACTTTCGTGCACAATAATAAAATCAAAAGCAAGGCCGTCTATAAAGCGAGTATTCCCATGATAACCTGGTAAGTAATCATTCCCATAAGCAATAGCTGACTGATGTTCCATTCCTAAATAAGGTGTTTCAACTAAAGCATAACCATCATTCCAAAAAGGATATTCTCCAAAGTAATTTTCAAAACATTTCATCATAGGCTTTACCTGTTTAAAATGCTCTTTTGCCTTTTCTAAGTTATCATGCAATACATAATAATCCATCCTTAATGTATCTTTTAAAGAAATATAAGAATCTGAGAAATGCTTATAATCACCAATATTTAGCGTTACATTATAGTTATTTATAGGATATGAAACAAACCATTCACTTACATTTACCCATGATTCCAAATATTGATTCCAAACAGTTGTGTCACTTCTTAAGTCACCATTTGCAATAATCTTTAAGGGATAACGTGCCGTACAAGTAATACGCATACTATCTGGCTCATCAGATTGATGATCTTTATTAGGCCACCAAACGCTAGCCCCTAAACCTTGACAAGAAACTCCAATCCAAGGGTTTCCATTATTATCTTTTTTCCAGGAAAAACCTCCATCCCATGGAGCATTAACAGCCACTCTTGGATATCCTCCATACCAGACTTTAATACTTAACTGCTCACCTTTCTTAACTTCACGATTGAAATAAACATAAACAGCATCAAATTCTCTGCTAAATTCCAATTGAGACTTTTCAAATTCGATAATTTGCACCTCCATATTAGAAGCTAAATCTATTTGAAACCAGCTAAAATCTGTTAAAGCAGTAAAATGAATAATATTAAATGATCTCTCAATAGACTTTTCCTGTTCATCAATCATGACTTTTAAATCATAGAAAGTAACATCATAGCAAGTTCTGATAGGGGTAAGATTTCCTCTTAAACTATCTTTTCGACCAAATTCTTGCGCTTGTCCAACAAACGCGAGAGTTAAAAAAAATATTAAAAATTTATTTTTCTTCATAAAAAAAGCCCTTTTGAAAGGGCTATTTTAAAATTGATTATTTTTTATTTTGTGAATGCAATTTCACAAGATGATGTTTGTGTTCCTGCTAAAGGAATTTCAAAAGCTAAGTTTAATGTCAAATCACCATTAGAAGCAGACTCAATCATCCCAGAACCTGTAATATCAACATCAATCACACCAAAATCTCCTGTATCAAGTGAGATTTTTTGATCATCTTGAATAGTAACTACTCCATCATAAGAAACATCAGCCAACACATTCTCTCCATTTATATCCATAGAAACAACACCTTCTCCTTCTCCTGTTATCTCTATAGATTCAGGAAACATATCATTTAGTGGTACTGGGAAGTCTCCTGTAAAAGGAATGCTAATTATCAAATCATCACATTCAGAAGAAATATCCCATATCCCTTGAGCAATATCATAAGTAAAAATACAGCTACCATCATCAAAGTTCGCATTTAATAAATAATTCATAGCGTTAAGGTCAGTACAACCATTTATTAGTGTTGGCTCGATAACAACATCATCTTCTTTTTTGCAAGAAGATACTATAATAGACAAGCTAACAAACAATACTACTGGTATTTTAAATATATTTTTCATTTTGATTATAATTCAGTTATTAAATAAAAAAAGTTGCCATCAAAGATAGCAACTTTTTATAAATAAATATTTTTTATTAATTATACTAGTATATTACCATTTGCTTTAGCTGTAGCTAAAACAGCAGCAATACCTTTTTTATCAATTGTTCTTATTGCATTTGCAGAAACTTTTAATATTACAGTTTCTCCTGTTTCAGGAACAAAAAACTTTTTAGTTTGTAAGTTAGGATAAAACCTTCTTTTAGTTTTATTCTTAGCATGAGACACATTATTGCCTACCATTACTTTCTTTCCTGTTATTTGACAAATTCTTGACATATCTTCTTATTTTTTGGGCTGCAAATATACAATCTAAAATAACTAAATTGAAGTTTATTCTTCTTTTTTTATTTTATCAATTAACATTCTTAAACCTTCATCAGCCGCCTGATTAACAACACTTTGCCTGCTTCCAGAAAAGTAAAACTTACCTGAAACCAGCTTTGTCTCTGTTGCAATTGCTATAAAAACAGTGCCAATAGGATTTTTTTTTGTTCCTCCTGAAGGCCCCGCATAACCACTTGTTGCTAATGAAAAATCAGAATTAAATTTATCTTGCACATTTAAAGCCATTTGCTCAACAACTTCAGTACTTACCTCAGATTTTTCATCAATCATTCTTTGAGAAACACTCAAAAAATTAACCTTTATCTCATTTTGATAAGCAATAATACCACCTTTAAAATAAGCAGAAGAACCTGAAATAGAAGTAATTTTTGATGCTATTAATCCAGAAGTGCAACTCTCAGCAACTGAAATACTAATATTTTCAGCAATACATAAATCATGCAATTGCTTAATAATATCCATCTCTAAAAAGAAGTAGTTGGCCCTGTTATATGCCTTACTTCTTTTGGCCTAATACTCATCACAGGAATATCAGAATTATTAATAATATAACGAGCAGTAACACTAATATTATTAGATAATGTAAGCTCTTCCTTCTTAGTCATTATCATTATTATATCAGCATCAAATTTCTTTTCATAATCAAAAATAAAATCCCCAAGATTCCGCTTTTTCTCTCCTTCAATGATTTCAGAAGTACACTTTACCCCTGCATCTAAAATAAACTGTTCAACTTGTTTAATATTCTTAATAAGCTTAGTTCTTACCTCAATATTATCTCTTAAAACAACTGAAACTATTCTAATTGTAGCATCCCAATATCTTGCATATTCTAAAGCATAAGTAACTTTTTCTTTAGTCTGTTTTTCTAAATCTAAAGGAAGAATAATATTCTTGCAACCATCTCTATGATATTTTCCTTTAATAGTAATAACCGGACATTTTGAAAGTCTTACCACTTTCTCGGCATTAGAACCAATAAATTTACTTTTACTATTAACACCATTAGTTCCCATTACAATTAAATCAGCTGAAATCATATCAGCAACCTTATTTACTTCTTCATAAACCCTTCCCTTGGCAACCATAATATCAATATCAACACTATATTTCGCACTATATACTGATGCAATATCTTCTAACTTTGACTTAACCTTAACTTTTAACTCATCGGATTTATCATCTAAAAACAAAGATTGTATCATACTTTGCCCCTCAATTACTGATAACAAAACAACATCAGAATTTTTAATTTTTGCTAGATTAAATGCTTGACCTAAAGCAACAATTGATTGTTCAGAAAAGCCGATAGGGACTAATATTTTACTTGTTGTCATATTGATTAAATTTATTATGTTTGAAAATGCAAAATTACACATTTCTATGAACATGATAAGTGATACAGAATTAATCCTTAATGATGATAAAAAAATTTATCATTTAAATCTTTCTAAAGATCAAATTGCTGATGATATAATTTTAGTTGGAGACCCTGGTAGAGTTGCACTTATATCTAATAAATTTGATTCAATAGAACACAAAGTGAGCAATAGAGAATTTGTTACTCATACTGGCCAATTAAATGGAAAGCGAATTTCTGCAATCTCCACAGGAATCGGAACAGACAATATCGATATAGTTATTAACGAACTTGATGCTCTTGTAAATATTAATTTTAAAAATAGGACTGTTAATTCTGATAAAAAATCATTAAATCTAATCAGATTAGGAACTTCTGGTGCTTTACAAAAAGATATAGCTGTAGATTCATTTCTTGTATCTTCTTTTGGTTTAGGATTTGATAATTTAGCACACTTTTATGTAGATGATAAAATGCTTAAACAAGAAATGTGTGTGAAATATCTGAAACATGCTAATTGGCCAAAAAACTTATCCGAACCCTATTTTGTAAAAGCATCTGAAGAATTGCGCAATCAATTTTCTGATTTAAAACAAGGAATTACAGCAACAGCACCAGGATTTTACGGACCACAAGGAAGAAAGCTAAGAATCGCTCCATCAATTTCTGATTTGCACGATAAAATTGGAAGTTTTAACTTTGAAAACCATCAAATTACAAACTTTGAAATGGAAACTTCTGCACTTTATTTTTTAGGACAATCTCTAGGACACAATACTCTAACTATTTGCGCAATAATCGGCAACCGAATCACACAAGATTACAGTAAGGATTATAAAAAAACAGTTGAAGAAATGGTTGATTTAGTGCTTAAAAGAATCTGCTAACAGTTATCGTATCAACTTTTATCTAACTGAATAAATCTGTAAGCAAAAACTGCCAATATAGCACCAAAAATTGGAGCCACTATATACAACCATAAGTAAGTTAAATCAAAAGAAAAAATAGCAGGACCAATACTTCTTGCAGGATTCATTGATGCACCACAAATTGGACCTGCAAAAGTAGCTTCAAAAGCCACTACTCCGCCAATTGCTAAGGCAGCAGTAATTCCTTTTTCTTTTGCACCAGTTGACACATTTAATATTACAAACATCAGAATGAAAGTTAAAATTAACTCCAAGAAAAATGATTGCATCCAGTTATCTTTTAAAGGCAGGGTTTCTCCCATATTTACAGCATTAGGAAACATAAAATATAAAGTAGCAGAAGCTAAAATAGCACCAAAAATTTGAAAAAATATATATTGTAACAATTGATTAGAAGGAAAACGTTTTGCAACACAGAAAGCTATAGTTACTGCTGGGTTAATATGAGCACCAGAAATATCTCCAATTGCATAAATCATTGCCATAACTACTAACCCAAAAGAAAGTCCAATACCCAAGTGAGAAACAGTCCCTTCTGTAATACTATTAATTATTATCGCTCCAGCACCAACAAATACCAATATGTAGGTGCCTAAAAATTCAGCCCAATACTTTTTCATTTTACATTTTCTTTAAATTTATCCAATATAAAGTCTGGAGCAAAACAAGGTTTTCCAGTTTCATTATTAACAAAAACTAAAATAACTTCTCCAACATTTAACAAATCACCTGCATCATTAAAAGTTTCATAATTAAAAGTGATTTTAGTAGAGGGAAGTTCTTTAACAGTAGTTTTTATAGTTAATTCATCATCATAAAAAGCAGGTTTTTTATAATTGATATTCATATTTACAACAGGAAGAGTATAGCCTGTTTTCTCAATCTCTTTATAAGAAAGTCCCATTGAACGCAACAACTCCACCCTGCCAACTTCAAAATATTGAGCATAAACACCATAATAGACAAAACTCATTTGATCAGTTTCTGCATATCTTACTCTAATTTTTATTTCTAAAGAATACATGTTGCAATAATACACAAAAGCTTTAAAATGTGTAATATTGTATCTCAATGAAATTAAAAAACTACACTATATATACGTTAGCAATAATTGTTATTGCTTGTTCTCCTAGCTACAATTTACAATTGTATAATGATGAAGTAATTGAGGTGCAATTTCCAGTTGACAGTACAATCTTAACTATAATCAAACCTTACCAAAATGGCATTGAATCTCAAATGAGTGAAGTACTTTGCGTATCAGAAATGGAAATGAAAAAAGGAAAGCCAGAAAGTTTGCTCGGCAACTTTGTTACTGATTTATGTTTAAATTATGCGGATGCTCATGTGTGTGTTATGAACAATGGAGGTTTGCGATCATCCCTTCCAAAAGGGAATATAACTATAGGTGATGTATACTCATTAATGCCTTTTGAAAACGAATTAGTTGTTTTAGAGCTAGATATCGAATCCTTTAAAATACTTGTAGACTATATTACTAAAAGAGGTGGAGAACCTTTTTCAGGCATGACACTTATAGCTTCATCAAAAGGATATGACATTCAAGAAGTGACTAAATTAGGTCATTTTTTCGATTTCAATAAAGAAAATAAGATAAGAATACTAACTTCAGATTACCTTGCAAATGGTGGAGATAAAATGTGGTTTTTTAAGGATAAAGAGCAAGATAAAGTTGGTGTAAAATTGAGAGATGCAATTATTGACCATTGCCGAAAATCTGACACTATAAGTTCAAAATTAGATAACAGACTAATCTTTACTGAAAATGAGAAATAGAAGACGTTTCATAAAACAAAGTGGATTAGGGATTCTTGGACTCTCATTAGTTCCTCAATTATCATTTGCAAAAAAAGGAGATGTAAAAATCACTATCTTACACACCAATGATATGCACAGTCACATTCAACCCTTTACAAGTGGAAAAAACAAAGGATTAGGTGGAATGGCTCAAAGAGCTGGCTTAATAAACAGCATAAGAGAGAAAGAAACTCATGTTCTTTTATTAGATGCAGGAGATATTTTTCAAGGCACACCATATTTTAATTTCTATGCAGGAGAATTAGAGTTCAAACTAATGAGTAAAATGAAATATGATGCTGTTACCATTGGAAATCATGATTTTGATAACGGACTTGAAGGTTTAGCAAAACAATTACCTCATGCTAATTTCCCTTTCCTAATTGCAAACTATGATTTTAATGACACAATACTAAAAGATAAATTTAAACCTTACAAAATATTTAATAAAGGGGAAATAAAAATTGGAGTTTTTGGAATTGGAATAGAATTAGATGGATTAGTTCCTAAGGAACTTTACGGAAACACTATATATAAAGATCCAATTGAAACAGCCAACAAATACGCTACACTTTTAAAAAAAGAAGAAAAATGTGATTTAGTAATTTGCCTCTCACATTTAGGATTTAAGTACGAGAATGAAAAGGTTTCTGATATGGTTTTGGCTACTCAAAGTCATGATATTGATTTGATTATAGGAGGACATACTCATACCTTCCTTAAAGAACCTGTAAACATGCTTAATTTAGACAGAAAAGAGGTGATTATCAACCAAGTTGGTTGGGCAGGAATTAACATTGGCAAAGTGGATTTTCATTTTAGCCAAAAAGGTGGTGAAAAAAAAGTTATAGGCAGGTCAATATTTGTAAAAAATAGTTCAAAAAAGAGTATAAAAAAGGGTATTTAAGGAGTTTTTAATAATTACCCTTATCTAGCAGAATATACCTGTAAAAAAAACTTTAAATTCAAGTGTTGATTTTCTTTTATATTAACAATAACTTCTTCATATTTGCTATCAACAAAACTAAAAGAAAGACTAATAACCGATTTATCAATCGCTTAACCAGAACCAAAAAATGCAAGAAAAAAGTTATCAAGAAATATGGAATAACTGCCTAAAAGTAATTAGCGATAATGTAAGTGTACAGAACTTTAAGACTTGGTTTAAACCAATTAAAGCTGTTGCACTAAACGAAAAGATACTTACCATTCAAGTACCCAGTCAATTCTTTTACGAATGGTTAGAGAAAAACTACATCACTCTTATAAAGAAAACTATTAAAAGAGAATTAGGTAAGGACGCGAAATTAGAATACAACATTTTACTTGATACTCCTGGAACTAAAAAACCTTACATAACTAAGATACCTAGTAGTGGACAAGCAACTGTAACAAACAATCCAGTAAGTATGCCTATGGATATGGGTAGTGGCTCTTCAATTAGAAATCCATTCATCATTCCTGGTTTACAAAAAATAAATATTAATCCCCAACTTAACGAATCCTATACTTTTGAAGCATATGTCGAAGGAGAATGCAATAGATTAGCTCGTTCAGCAGGATTTGCAGTTTCGCAAAACCCCGGAGGAACATCATTCAACCCATTATTTATTTACGGAAGTGGAGGATTAGGAAAAACACATTTAGCTAACGCAATTGGTATTGAAGTAAAAAATAATCATCCTGATAAAACTGTTTTATATGTTTCAGCTGATAAATTTCAAACTCAATTTGTAGATGCAATAATGGACAACAAGAAGAACGATTTTGTTCATTTCTATCAATCTATTGATGTTTTAATTATTGATGATGTGCAATTCCTTTGCGGAAAAGAGAAAACTCAAGATGTTTTCTTCCATATCTTCAATCATTTACATCAAAATAAAAAGCAACTCATTTTAACTTCTGATAAAGCTCCTGTTGATATAGTAGGAATGGAACAAAGGTTATTATCTCGTTTCAAATGGGGTCTTTCTGCTGACTTACAATCACCAGAGCTTGAAACTAGACTTGCAATTTTAATGAAGAAAATAAAGAAAGATGGAATTGATATACCTTATGAAGTAGTGGAATATATTGCATACTCTATCACTTCAAATGTAAGAGAATTAGAAGGTGCTTTAATTTCTCTTCTAGCTCAATCATCTTTAAACAAAAAAGAAATTACAATTGATTTAGCAAAAAACATGCTAGATAAATTTGTAAGAAATACAGTAAGAGAAGTATCTATTGACTTCATCCAAAAAGTAGTTTGTGATTATTTTGATATTCCTATTGAGATAATGAAATCAAAAACTAGAAAAAGAGAAATTGTTCAGTGCCGTCAATTAGCCATGTATTTTTCTAAGCAAATGACAAAAAGTTCATTAGCTATGATTGGCAAACATTGCGGAAACAAAGATCATGCCACTGTACTCCATGCTTGTAAAACAGTAAATAATCTTGCGGATACTGACAAAAGATTTAAAGGATACATTGCTGATATTCAGAAGAAATTAACACTTTCTTAAAATCATGAAAATTTTAATGGTTTGCCTGGGAAACATCTGCCGATCACCACTAGCTGAAGGAATCTTAGCGTATAAAACACAACACCTAGATGTAACTGTTGATTCTGCAGGAACAGCAGGATACCATATCGGAAAATTGCCAGATGAAAGATCAATTAAAATAGCAAATAAGTATAAAATAGATATAAGCAACCAAAAAGCGAGACAATTTAGTAGAGCTGATTTTGATGAGTTTGATATTATTTATACAATGGATACCAATAATTTCGCACACCTAACTTCTCTTGCAGAAAATCAAAAAGAGAGGGATAAAATACGAATGATTTTAAACGAGATAAATCCAGAATCTTTTGATTCAGTTCCTGATCCTTACTATGGAGGTGATAACGGATTTCACATAGTATATAATATGCTAGATACAGCATGTAATAAAATTATTACTCAAATTGAATAAAGGACAACTTTACTTAATCCCAACAATACTTGGTAAAGGGACTGAAGAGACAACTCTGCCTTCTACTATACTCAAATCTATAAAAGAAATAGATATTTTTATTGTTGAGAACCTAAGAACAGCTAGAAGGTTCATCAAAAATATTTACAGAGAAAAAGACATTGATGCCACAACATTTTATTCTTATGGGAAGCATGATACTTTAAGCCTAGAGAAAGACTTTTTACCACATATTTTATCAGGAAAAAATGTAGGTCTACTTTCTGAATCTGGCCTACCTTGTATAGCTGATCCTGGATCAAAAATTGTAGAATACGCGCACAATTTTCAGATTAATGTAGTGCCATTTGTAGGTCCTTCTTCAATATTATTAGCACTTATGGCTTCTGGTATGAATGGACAAAACTTTGCTTTTACAGGATATTTGCCGATTGATAAATCTGACCGAAGAAGAGCTTTAAAGTATTTGGAATCACTTACAAAAAAAACAGGCCAAACTCAAATTTTTATGGAAACTCCATATAGGAATCATCAATTATTTGATGCAATTATTAAAGTTTGCAGCAACAATACAAAGCTTTGTATTGCTAGTGATATTACACTACCTTCTGAAAATATTAAAACAAAAACTATTGAAGAATGGAAGCAAGAGAAAATAAATATTAATAAAAAGCCAGCAATTTTTCTAATGAATTAAATGTAATGACAGTACCAAAACTAACAATTTAAAAGAGCCTCAGTTGAGGCTCTTTTTTTATATATCTTTGCAAAAATGAAAAGAGTAAAAAAATATTACGAAAGGATTCCTAAACCTTTAAGAAATAAATACATACTTACCATATTATTCTTTATCTTCTGGATTATTTTTTTAGATGATTACAATTTAATAAAACAAAATCAATTGCAAAAAGAAGTGGAGGAATTAGAAAATCAGAAAAACTACTATACAACACAGATCAAAAAAGACAGCACAGAGCTTTACAACCTTAAAAACACTGCTGAACAACAAGAAAAATTTGCAAGAGAAAAGTTTTTAATGAAAAAGGATAATGAAGAAGTTTTTATTTTAAGAGACAAAACAAATGACTAAATTATTTTCAGCATTTGAAGCTGTAAGCAAAGAGCAGTGGAAAGAAAAAATAATCAAAGATTTAAAAGGAGCTGATTATACTAAAAAATTAAAATCAGAAAATGATTGTATTGCAATAGACCCTATCAATCATAAGGATGAAAATATAGATACATATAATTGTACTTTTCCTGAAAAATGGGAAGCATACCAGCTTATTGATGCAACTAATGCTACTCAAGGAAATAAAAGAGCATTAGAAGCCCTGAATAATGATGTAAGTGGAATCTGCTTTTCAAACCCAAACAATCTTGCTGTTTTATTGAAAGATATTGAGATTAAGCATATCAGAATTGATTTCAAAAACTATTCAGATGACTTTCCAAAAAAATGGAAAGAATTTGTAAAAGGAAAAGAGACGATTGGATCATTTCATGGAAAAACTAATGTATCAATTCCAAGCTACCTAGATACAATTTTTGCCATAGGAGAAACTACAAAGCAACAAATTTTAAATGCTTTAGAGCAAGGAATCAAAAGCGACAAAATTAATCAATTCCATTTTGAAATAGGAAGTAGTTACTTCTTAGAAATTGCTAAAATCAAAGCATTTAGAATAGTTTGGGAGCAAAAAACTAGATCCATTCCATTTATTTTTTGCAGTACAACTTTAAAGAACAAAGAAGATGCATTTCCATACAACAACATTTTAAGGAGCACTACAGAGTGCATGTCAGCTGTTTTTGGAGGTGCTGATGCAATTATGATTAACTCTTACAATCAAAGCTTTGAAAACCCAACAGAATTCTCAGAAAGAATTGCAAGAAACCAGCAGACAATTCTTAGGAAAGAAAGCTATTTAGACAAAGTAAAAGACCCATCAAAAGGAGCATATTATATTGACTATTTAGTTGCAGAATTATTAAAAGATTTTGAAATAAAAACCGTTTCAAAAACAGAAAAATTCTATATAAAAAAATGGTTAAGCCCTGAACAGATTGAGATAAAGAACTCTTATACTAAAGAAGATATTTCAGCAACAGAGCATTTAAATTTTGTTGCAGGAATTGCTCCAAACTTAAGAGGTCCCTATTCAACTATGTATGTAATGAGACCTTGGACAATAAGACAATATGCTGGCTTTTCTACTGCTGAAAAATCAAATGAGTTTTATAGGAAAAATTTAGCTGCCGGACAAAAAGGACTTTCTGTTGCCTTTGATTTAGCAACACACAGAGGATATGATTCTGATCATGAAAGAGTAATTGGAGATGTTGGTATGGCTGGGGTAGCGATTGATTCGGTTGAGGATATGAAGATTTTATTTAACAAAATACCATTGGATAAAATGTCTGTATCCATGACTATGAATGGAGCAGTTTTACCTATACTAGCATTTTACATAGTAGCAGCAAAAGAACAAGGAGTCAGTTTAGGTCAACTATCTGGAACAATTCAGAATGATATTTTAAAGGAGTTTATGGTAAGGAATACTTACATCTATCCACCTAAACAATCCATGAGAATAATTTCAGATATTTTTGAATACACTTCAAAAAACATGCCAAAATTTAACAGTATTTCAATTTCAGGTTATCATATGCAAGAAGCAGGTGCTACTGCTGATATTGAACTTGCATACACTCTTGCTGACGGATTAGAATACATAAAAACAGGAATTTCAGCAGGAATGGATATTGATTCATTTGCACCCAGAATATCATTCTTTTGGGGCATAGGAATGAATCATTTTATGGAGATTGCTAAAATGCGTGCTGCAAGAATGTTATGGGCAAAAATAGTTGCTGAGTTTAAACCAAAAAACTCAAAATCATTAGCACTAAGAACTCATTGCCAAACAAGTGGGTGGAGCTTAATTGAACAAGATCCTTTTAATAATATTACAAGAACTTGTGTTGAAGCAATGGCTGCAGCAATGGGAGGTACACAAAGTTTGCACACCAATGCACTAGATGAAGCAATAGCTTTACCAACTGATTTCTCTGCTAAAATTGCTAGAGACACTCAAATATACCTTCAAAAAGAAACAGGAATTACAGCTACTGTTGATCCATGGGGAGGATCTTACTATGTAGAAAAACTTACAGAAGAAATTTCACAAAAAGCTTGGAAACACATACAAGAAATAGAAGAACTGGGAGGTATGGCTAAAGCTATAGAAACTGGAATTCCAAAAATGAGAATTGAACAATCAGCTGCAAGAAAACAAGCTAGAATTGATAGCGGAAAAGATACTATTGTTGGTGTAAATACTAATAAATTAGCAAATGAGGATAGTAATTTAGAATTCCTAGAAGTAGATAACACTGCTGTTAGAAAATCACAAATTAATAGACTAAATAACATTAAAGGCACAAGGAACACTAAAAAAGTAAAGACTGCCTTAAACGAACTTACGGCTGCTTGCAACAATACTAATGCTAATCTACTTGAGCTTGCAGTAGTTGCAGCAGAAAACAGAGCTACACTAGGAGAAATCTCAGATGCATTAGAAGTTAGCTTTGGAAGATACACTGCAAAAAACCAAACAATATCAGGAGTATATAAAATGGAAATACAAAACAATAACACTTTTAAAAAGGCTTTAGCATTATCAGATAAATTTGCTGAACAAAAAGGAAGAAGACCTAGAATAATGATTGCGAAAATGGGGCAAGATGGGCATGATAGAGGGGCAAAAGTAGTAGCTACTTCTTTTGCTGATATTGGGTTTGATGTAGATGTTGGGCCTTTATTCCAAACACCAGAAGAGGTTGCAAAACAAGCAGTTGAAAATGATGTTCATATTTTAGGGATTTCATCATTAGCAGCAGGACACAAAACATTAGTACCACAAGTTATTGCTGCATTAAAAAAACAAGGTCGTGAAGATATTTTAGTAATTGTTGGAGGAGTAATTCCTCAGCATGACCATAACTTTCTCTTTAAATCTGGGGTAAGCAATGTTTTTGGACCAGGAAGTATTATTGCAGAATCAGCAATTGATATCCTTAAAAAATTAATACAGTAAAGTAATTAGTTTAAAGGTGGATCTTCACATTTTTTTGTTAGAAAACGATAATTGATACCACAAGTAAATTGGTTCTGTGAGGCAAATTGCACGCCATTTAGGTCTTGATAAAGTGGGATTTCACTTGTAGCGAAAAATGTAAAGTTATTTTTAGAATAACTTATTTGTGGTATAAAAATCAATTTTTTTCCTCCTGTTGCCTTTTGTTTTTCAAGTAAGGTAGTGGCCTCATATTCATTTGAAAGAACAAATTCAAGTAGTTTAGATTGCTTTACTTGCAACTGACCAATACTTTCTCCTTTTAATTGTGTGGTTACTCCCCATTTTCTGAAAACTGTTTTGCTCACAAATAAGGATAAACTTGCGTAATCCCCAAATTTCTCATCCAAAGAGTTATATCCTTTTCTTATGTATAACGAGTTTGCAAAAAGTCTAATTTTTTGTTTTTTATACTCTCTCAAAAAAAAAGAGTAAAACATTAAGTCTGTTCCACCAGTAGAAAGCTGAATAGTTGGTGGTATTAATTCCCAAATATCAGTTCGTATCTCCATAGTGTCTGTATGTGAACCAATAGGTAATTTAACCCCAAAACCTAAAGTAACTTCTGTTCGTATATTCCCGTTATTTTCATTGTAGATGTCATACCTTGGGAAGATAATTAGGTCCCCCAATCCTGATGAGCTAGCACTTGTGTCTTGGCCTTTATAACTTAAAGTTTTATTTAAGTGATATCCTGTAGCTAGTGAAAGAGTTAACTTTTTATTGATTCCATAATCTGTTCTTAAAAATAGGTATTTACTACTTAGCTCATCATAAATTCCTTCTTGTTCTACTTCTTCTGCTCCTTCAAAGAATTTATTAGATTGATTAACTTGATAATTTAGAGATACTTCCATTTGATACTGCTGCAATACTCCAGTAGCAGTTCCTCCTGCAATAGGGTTGCTTCCCCCTCCAGAGCAGCATCCTTGTGAAAAAGTAAAATTTTGAAATAATAAGCTGAAACTAGCTAGAACAATTAAACGCATATTGATTATTTATTCAAAGTGAATTTAAGGCTTGTTGTTTTTGAGTCTGTAGTCATCTGTAAGAAATACAATCCTTTGGTTAGTTTACTTACATCTATAGTAGTGTTTTTAGTATTGTCAGTGTTTTGGCTCAATACATTTTCGCCTAACATGTTAATTACATCAAACTGAACAGGAGTTTGGCTGTTGTACTCTACATTAATTGTCCCAGTTGTAGGATTAGGATAAGCTGTCAAGTTTAAATTATTTTCTGCCTGCTCATCAATTCCAGTTGAAGAAGTAAGAGCAAGTGTTATTGCATTTTCTACTCCAATTTGGGTAGTTTTATTGTCGTTTTCATTGTAATATATTGTGTGCGTATTTTTTCCTAAAACAACCACTTTTGGCATCCCTACTGTTCCATAATCAAGCATATCTAAATCAGTAGTTGAGAAAAAAGCATCAGTTGCAATATTATAGTTTGAAGCCCATCCTGACAAGTATGAACATGTATTATTTGCATAATCGTCAGCTAAATAGTATTTTACTCTACCTGGATGACTTGTTGCAAAAGACTGAACAGCATCAGATGCATATCCTGCATATGTAGCACATGGAGAGCATGGCATTACCCAACAAATAACAATTACATTTCCTGCATCAAGGGAGTCAAATAAGTTATGTGTAATCCCATTACAATCATTAGTTATAAAATCAGTAGCAGTAGTTTGTGCAAATGAAATATTGGCTACAAATAGCACAAGTAAACTTTTTAAAATATATTTTTTCATAGGTTTATTCTTTTTCTATTGGTCGTTCGTATTTGCAACAAAAATGTAGGTTATTATAACTTTCATCAGTTGCTTTATATAATTCAGTATCATAACCTACTAAAGCTATGGCTTTGTGTATGTCATCCAAATTAGTAAGTTCTGGATTAAACTTAACTTTCATTTTTCCATTAACTACATTCCATCTGGCTGTTTTAATACCATCAATAGATTTTACTGCATTTTCAATGGTTGTTTTACACATCTCGCATTTTCCCCAAACTTTAAAGTCTTCCTTTTGGTATTTAGGTTTTTCAGCAGCAACTGTAAAAGAAAAAAATGCAAGGCAAACTAGTAAAAGTACATTCTTTATTTTTTTCATAATTTATTTTTGTTATTCTTCTTCTTTAAATTCAAGGTGCTGACAACATGAAGGTAAATTATCATGTGCTTTCTTATTTGCCTTTACATCATCTGCATTATAACCAAGTAAGGAAATTACTTTTCTTAACTTATCAGCATCTGTTTTCTTTGTCTTGAAAGTAACTGTAAGTACTTGGCTCTCAATATCAAGATCTACTGCTGTTACTCCTCTTGTAAATTGCATTTCTTCTTCTATTCTTTCTTTACAACACAACCCCTCAAAACAAGATGCAGAGGTTAGAATTTCTACTGTTTCTTTTTGTGCCCAAGCATTTATTGTTAGAATGCTGAATAAGGCAATGATTAGTTTCTTCAATTTATTATTTCTTTAATTATTATTTAATTTTATATCTAAGCCCTGCATAAATTACTCTACCCATAACTGGAGCATAAATCAATGATGCATCAAACACTTTTGAATTAGGATTTTCAGCATCAATTATTGGATTTTCTTGCATCTCGCTTAATAAATTCTCCCCTCCTAAATACACATCAAACTTACGGAACTTTTTTGTTACTTGGGCATTATACAAATAAAAAGGATCTGAAAAATCCTCATCAACTTGAATTTGATTTTCAACTTCATGAAGAGGAACTCTACTTTTCCCAACATAATTTGCAGTTATATCAAACACCCATTTATCAAAGTTAGTAGCGTATGAGATATTAAACAATCCTCTATTCTTAGGTGTTAATGGTGCTGTTTTATCATCCCCTCCAAAAGTAGTTCTAACATCATTAATCTTGTAAGCTATCTTAACATCAAAACGATCGAATAATTCATATGCCAGATCAAACTGCATACTATTAGCATAAGATGTACCCTCTAAATTAGAAAAGGATAACTCGCCAGGAGTCTCTATATCAACAACTATTTTATTTTCAAATTCTGTTCTATATGCATCAGCATTAAATGTTCCTTCTCTACCAAACAGCTTAAAGCAATGAGTTAAATTCGCACCATAATTCCATGCAATCTCTGGCTTTAAATCATTTGCAATTTCAATAGTTCTTGAAGATGCTAAAAAAGATGCATTTTCAACAAGTACATTAGCTATCCTGAATGCTTTACCTGCCGAGAAACGAATTGCAGTACTCTCTGATGGATTGTACTTCATATTTAATCTTGGTAAGTAATTTACTTCTTCCGTTTTGTTGTAATAATCACCCCTTAAACCTGCAACTAAATTAAAACTCTCACCCCACTTATATGCATATTCTGAGAAGAATCCACTCACTAAATCAGTTCTGATTCTATCAGAAAACAAAACATTAACACTATCAGAAAAACTCTCAGTATATCTATCAGTATAATTACTAATACCATACTTTAATTTATGATTTGTAGTAGCTATATAAGTCTGTCTTATAAAATTAAAGTAAGCGCTTTCTTGCAACCCTTTGTAATCGTTTTTACCAAAAATAGCTGTTTGATTATGTCTTCTGAAGGAAGTTTGAAGTCCCATACTTTTACCAGGAGTACTAGGTAATATCGCTCCTGTTTTTGAAGTAAACTCTATCAAATCATTATGAATATTTACTTCAAAAGGATTAGTAACATCTTCTTTAGTTCCTCCAATCCTATCTTCTACCAAAGCCCTTCCTGTAAGGCCAATATGATATTTTGCACTTGCATAGTCCCATCTGTTCAGCACATTTATCTGTTTAGTTTTTGGCATATCTAAAAAACCATCCCTAATACCATTCTTGGGATTGGGATTATCAACTTCTCTATCAAAATAAGAAATATGCGTAAATAAATTACTTGTCCATTTCCCTGATTTTTTAGCAAATAATAAATTATTTTCAAGCTTACCTTCTGAGTTTGTGTAAGCATTCCAAAATAATTTTGGTGCTGTTTGCGGTTTATAGTACTCTAAATTAATCTGTCCTGCAAAGGATTCAAAACCATTTACAACTGAACCACTTCCCTTTATAATCTGAATAGACTCTATCCAAGTACCCGGTACATAACTCAAACCATAAGAAGAGGAAATCCCTCTTATTAAAGGCATGTTTTCTTGGGTTATCTGAGTATAAGCACCATCCAAACCTAACATTTGAATTTTTTTAGCCCCACTTACCGCATCAGTAAAAGTTACATCAACTGTTGCATTTGTACTAAAACTTTCTGATAAATTACAACAAGCTGCTTTCTCTAACTCTCCAGTTGAAAGCGTTTGCATATTTATTGTGTTTATAGTAGAAAACTTAGTAGTATTTACCTTACCCTTAACTTTTACTTCACCTAGTTCTACTGATGGTTTTAGGTAAATATGATAATGACTCCATTCAGTTATTTCTTGGCTGTAAGCTTGGTAACCCACATAACTAACAACCATAGTTGATGGATATTTTTCAGGAGAAGGGATTAAGTAGTAACCTTCTGAGTTTGTAGCAACACCTATTGTGGTCCCTTCCCAATACACATTAGCTCCAGGAATACTAACCTCACTACCATCTTGAAGTTGCTCTACAACTCTCCCTTTTATTTTTTTTTCTTGTGCTTTTGTATTTGTTGTTGCAATAAGCACTATTGCAATCAATAGTATCTTCTTCATTTTTTAATATTTAGATTATTATTCAGTTTGTTTACTGAATAATATCTTATAATAAAAATGACTGTATCTGAGATAAAACAGGTTTATTTAGCTTTGGTGGAGGTATGCCACTTTGAAAATTATTTGAAATTTTTGAGATAGAAAATACATCAGAACAAATAATATTAATTATCGGGTGTACTAAGAGTGAAAAATCATACTTAGAAAAAGAAATAATGGTTTCAAAATCAAAATGCACTAATTCTGTTTCGCTAGCACAAGATTTATCTTCTGTTTCCGGGCAGCAAGCTTTTTCAATCTCTAACATACAGCATGTTACTTTCTTCTGCACCTGTTCACACTGAACTTCTTTTTCTTGGCTACAAGAAGGAACTTCAGTTCCTAAATAAACAGCACCGCCTTCTGCACATTTCATTTTTGAAATATTCAAACCCATTGACAAAAGCATAATAAATATTGCCATAGGTATAAAGATGATATTTTGTATAATCCATTTCATTTCAATTACAAATATACAACAATTTAAACAATTTAAAACATCTTGCTTTTAAATCTTATCTATTCTATCTCTTTTAAATATTGAAATAGTAAAATTTTGATTAGTATTAAAAGGGGTAAAATGAACTTTCTTAAAAGAATCAATAACAGTAAAAGACCCTTTAAATTGTTTTTTCAAATCTAATTCAGAATATTTGCAAATTTCCAAACCACTACATTTATTTGGACCATCTTCTGAGAAGGTAGCTAACAACATATAATCAGAAATAGCATAATCCACTAGTTTGTTATATTTATTTTTATCTTTCTCATTTGTTAGAAAATGAAATACTGCTCTATCATGCCAAATATCATATTTATCTATTGGCTCAAATTCAGTTATATCAGAAACAATCCACTTTACTTTATTTGAATCCTTTCCAAGTCTTTCTTGTGCTCTTTTAATTGCATTCGTTGAAATATCCAACACAGTAATATCGATATAACCTAACTTAAGTAAATGATCAACTAAAAAACCATCTCCTCCACCAATATCAATAATAGATGCATCCTTTTTTAATCTTAATGATGCTATTAAAGCAAGAGAAGTCTGTGGTACCTGCTGAAACCAAGAAACCTCTTCCATTGCCTTGGTAGCATAAATATTGTCCCAATGTTTTTTACTCATTTTATAAAGTTGAAGGACATAATTCTACAGATAAAGGAAGTTGAGTTTTTTTAATCGCGGCAAAACCACCCTCAATATTAGTAACATTATGAATTCCCTCTCTTTTTAAGAGTGAACAAGCAATAACAGAACGATACCCTCCTGCACAATGTACAAAATTTTCAGAAGTAGAATTTAGTTTTTTATTTTCCAAATCACCTAGTGGATTAAGTACCGCAGAGATAATATGCCGGCTTTTATATTCAGCTTCTTTTCTTACATCAATAATATCAATCACATTATCTGCTTGGTAAATTTCATCAAAATATTTAGCTGATATAGACGATATAGTTGCTAAATCATCTTGTTCCCAAACTTGAATACCACCATTTAGATGCCCCAACACATTATCAAAACCTACACGAGATAAACGAGTAGCAACTTCTTCCAATCTATTTTTATCACATACTAATAAAATTGGGGTTGCTACTTGTTTGATAATTGTGCCAACCCAAGGAGCAAAGCCACCATCAATGCCAATAAAAATAGAATTTGGAATAAAACCTTTTACAAAATCTGCAGCACTTCTTACATCTAAAATAATAACACCTGATTGTATTGATTTTTTTTTAAACTCCTCAACTGAAAGGGAAATATTTGCTTTAACAATATTATCATTTTTAGGGTTATACCCTAGTTTGTTTAACGTTACATTTTCAGGGAAATAAGCTGGTGGAGGTAAGATTCCTTCTGTTACTTCTTGTATAAATTCTTGCTTAGTCATATCTGGACGCAAAGCATAGTTATTTACTTTTTCATAACCAATTGAGCCGATTGTTTCCTTGCTCATATTTTTTCCACAAGCAGAACCAGCACCATGCCCAGGATACACAATTACCTCATCCGGTAAAGTCATAATTCTAGTCCTTAAACTATCAAATAACATTCCAGCTAAATCCTCTTGAGTTAAATCAGATTTCTGTGCTAAATCAGGCCTACCTACATCCCCTAGAAACAAAGTATCTCCTGAAAACAAGGAAACCTCTTTTCCATTTTCATCAATAAGTAAATAAGAAGAACTTTCCATAGTATGCCCAGGTGTATGTAGTAATTTTATAGTTACATCACCTATTTTAAACTCTTGATTATCTTCTGCAACTAAACAATTAAAATTAGGTTTAGCAGTTGGTCCAAATACAATTTCTGCTCCTGTTTGCTGAGCCAATGTTAAATGACCACTTACAAAATCAGCATGAAAATGTGTTTCAAAAACATATTTAATTTTTGCTCCCCTATCAGCAGCCATAGTGATATAAGTTCCTACCTCACGTAGAGGGTCAATAACAACAGCATCTCCGTTACTTTCAATATAATAAGACCCTTGCGCTAAACAGTTTGTATAAATTTGTTCTACTTTCATTTTAAATTAACTCTTTTAATAATATATATATTGCCGTTGCTAACACAAACCAGCCAAAGCCTTTTTTTAATTTTTTGCCGTCAATAAAATTATTTAAGTAAATACCTAAAATAATTCCAATCATTGAAAGTCCCGCAAAAGTAAGAAGGAAGTCCCAAGCAATATCAATATTGCCTATATCTCCTAAAAATCCAATTAATGATTTTATTGCAATAATCATTAATGAAGTAGCTACTGCCTTTTTTATTGGTAAGTTAGCAAATAATACTAATGCTGGAATAATTAAAAAACCTCCACCTGCACCAACTAAACCAGTTAAAAGACCTATAACTAAACCTTCGATAATAATTAAAGGATAATTAAAATGCACATCTTTATTCAATACTGCTACATTCCGTTCTCTTAACATACTAATAGATGCTGCCAACATGATAACTGCAAAGAAAATCATAACTAGCATATCCTTTGTAATGATAAAACTATCCAAATTAAGTACTACTTCAGGAATTGAAGGGACAATTAATTTTCTTGTTAAAAATACTGAAATAAAAGAAGGTATAGCAAAAACTATACCCACTTTATATTCAATCATACCTTTTTGTGCATTTCTTATCGTTCCAACTAAAGCTGTACTGCCTACAATAAATAAGGAATATGCAGTAGCCGTAACCGGACTTACACTTAATAAATATACCAAAACTGGTACCGTTAATATAGACCCACCACCACCAGTTAATCCCAAAACAGTTCCAATAACAAGTGCCCCAACAAATCCATATAAATTAAGTGCTTCCATATGAACTAATTATAATCTTTGCAAATCAACACTCATCCATCCTCCTCCATTATATACTTTTTCAAAACCATTTGATGAAAGGTATGAAACTGCTTGTCCACTTCTGTTTCCAGACTCACAACACATTACCATAGGCTGCAATGCTTTAAGCTCTTCAATTCTATCAACTAACTCATCCAAAGGAACATTAACAGAACCTGAAACATTACCTCCCATAAACTCACCTGGAGTTCTAACGTCCACAATTGTAATTGCAGGATCATTAATTAAATCTTGTAAATTCATTTTTCTTTTTTTTAAAATTATTTATGATACAAATTAACAAACTATTTAATTCTATATTGTAATATTTGTAACAAAATAGAAGAAAACTTGAACATATAAAATAGTAGCTTTTACTACAATTTAATTTTATTTAACAACTCTTTTTTATCAATCGTACCAACATGCCTGAATTTCTCAATACCATCTTTAAATATAATAAAAACAGGCACCCCTCTTACTTTGTATTTTCTCACTAACTCTTTATTAGTATCAGCATCAATAAAAACAATTTTTACATCCTTATTCTCTTTTTTTATTTCTTCAATAACTGGCTTCATCTTTTTACAAGGAACACACCACTGCGTACTAAAATCAACTAAAACAACATTATTACTTTCTATAATATCAGAAAATTCAATAACTGAAATAGATTCTTGTTTTTTGAAAACCTTGTCTTTTGTTTTAACAAATTTAAAATCAGCTAATTTCCAGGCGCCGAAACCTCCTATAAGATTAAACACTTTATAAAAACCTAATTCTTTCATTTTAGCTACAGTTTTAGAGCTTCTTCCTCCGCTTGCACAATACACATATACAGGCATATCTTTTGGCAATAAATTCAATTTAGATGTAAAATCAGATGCATAAAAATCAATATTTGTTGCATCTTGAATATGCCCTTTATTTACCTCATCAATAGTTCTAACATCTAAAATAATTCCTTCATCAGAATTAATTAGTTTGCTAAATTCTTTAGCATCAACATTATTAACTACTTGAGCTTCAACTGGCCCTAATGAACAGGACACAAAAACAAAACTTACTAAACTATAAATTATTTTTTTTATCATTATTTATTTTAAAAAATCTCTTATTAAATCAAAAACTACACCTCCCATAAACATACCATAAAGAGTACTTTTATAGCATACTGAAGTTATAGCACATGTACTTGTATTGCACCCAATATATTTCCAGTACAAATATCCTGATATTCCTCCAATAATCAATCCAAATACTATCATAACTTTTCTTTTAGGCATTAGCTGCTTAATTTTCTATTTAAACTACTCCAACCTCCTCCGTTATAAGCATTGACACCTCTTGACTTTGCATAAGAAGTAGCTTGCCCACTTCTCACGCCTGAAGCGCAACAAAAAATAACTGACTTATTTAAATTCTCTAATTTTTTAATCTTGGATTTAATCTTATCTAAAGGAACATTAGTTGAGCCATTAATATGTCCAGAATTAAACTCTCCTGGAGTTCTTACATCAATTAAAATTGCACCATCCTTTATCAAATGATTATAGTCAGTTACCTTGCTTCCAAAAAGTCTCTTTAATATTGACATTTTATTTAATTTTTAAGTTTGATAGTGCAAAGAAAAGAACAATAAAATAAATATAATGTAACAATTGTTACAGAGTAAATTTAGCTGTTAAAAATCAAGAATTTCAATTTGATTTCTATGAAGTTTGATATTTCCATCTATCTCCAATTTTTTAAGAATTCTGCTCACTACAACACGAGATGTATTTAATTCTAATGAAATGGTATTATGAGTAATTTTTAAAAATTCAGATTTATTTGCAATTACTTTATTCTTAAGGTATTTAAGTATTCTGTCATTCATATTCATAAAAGCCAATGAATCAACTGCTTCTAACATCTCTACAAAACGGTTGTTATAAGAACCAAATACAAACGCCCTCCAACTCTTATAATGCAACCAGTCCTCAAGCTTATGGACTGGTATAAGTAACAATTCAGAATCTCTTTCAGCAATAGCTTTAATCTCGCTTTTAGCTCCTTTCATGCAACAATTTAATGTCATTGCACAAGTATCTCCACCTTCAATAAAATACAAGATATAATCATCCCCATCATCATCAGTTCTAAAAACATTGATAGCACCAGTAATAATTAAAGGGATAAAAGTCATTTCCTGACCTATATCTATTAGATAGTCGTTCTTCTTAACTTCTTTTAACTGAGCAACAATAGACACCTCATCTAGCAATGCTTTCTCAAATAGAGAAGAAAAATTAGCTTTAACTAAAACTTTTATATCCATTATATTAAATTTTAAACCCTTGATGTGGCTTTAAAATTCCTCTGAGTTTATTTACTAAATCATCTGTTACAATCATATAAGAATCAGATGAAAATTGATTCTTCTCTTCAGCACCAAATTCAAACACATCAATACTTTCAGTTTTACAATATTCTTTCAAATGAATTAAATGATGTTCAGCAGTTCTCAATGAACCTTCTCCACTAAAATTCCAAACTAATTTTACTTTCATATTTTTAAAAGAAAAAACCTTTTACTACCAGATAAGGAATAAGAATATATAATATTGAATCTCTTATCAAATAAAACATAAAGAAATAAAATAAAATCTTCCAACCCCCTTTTCTTAATACGCCTTTAAATCCATCTTCTTTAAAAACAGCAATATACTCTTGAAGAAACTTAACTCTTAATAGCTTTTTAATTTTCATTTAGAATGATAAAATAGTTTTTTTAATAATAGTAATACACTCCATTAATTGTTCTTCTGTAATTAATAGAGGAGGAGCAAAACGAATAATATCTCCATGAGTTGGTTTTGCCAACAAACCATTGTCTCTTAGCTTTAAACATACATCCCATGCCTCCTTGCCGTTTTTAGGTTTTATAATAATTGCATTAAGCAATCCCTTTCCTCTAACAAGAGTAATCATATCGTTATCGAAATCTCTTAGTTCTTTTCTAAATATCTTTCCTAGTCTATATGCATTTTCAGCAAGATTTTCATCAATAACTACTTCAAGCGCAGCTTGAGCTACTTTACAAGCAATTGGATTGCCTCCAAAAGTAGAACCATGCTCTCCAGGCTTAATACAGAGCATAATTTCATCATCAGCTAATACGGCAGAAACAGGAAAAACTCCACCAGAAATAGCTTTACCAAGAATTAATATATCCGGACGTGCGTCTTCATAATCACAGGCAAGCATCTTACCAGTACGTGCAATACCAGTTTGGACTTCATCAGCAATAAATAAAACATTATATTTATCACACAATTTTCTTACACCTTCCAAATAACCCTGATCTGGAACAACAACACCAGCTTCTCCTTGAATTGGCTCAACCATAAAAGCACAAACATTAAAGTCTTGAAGCTCTTTTTCTAGCGCTTCAAGATTATTATATGGAATCAAATCATATCCGGGCATAAAAGGACCAAAACCTTCATAAGAAGAAGGATCATCAGAACTAGAAATTGCAGCAAGTGTTCTACCCCAAAAATTTCCATTGGCAAAAACAATTCTAGCTTTATTCTTTGAAATACCTTTTTTCATATAACCCCATTTTCGTGCTAATTTATTAGCAGTCTCTCCTCCTTCAACACCTGTATTCATAGGTAATACCTTGTCATAACCGAAAAGTTTTGTTATAAATTGTTCATATTGGCCTAATACGTTATTATAGAAAGCTCTAGAAGTGAGCGTTAAAGTATCAGCTTGTTTTTTAAGTACATCTACAATTTTAGGATGACAATGCCCCTGATTTACTGCTGAATAAGATGACAGAAAATCATAATATTTTTTCCCCTCAACATCCCATACAAAAACTCCTTCTCCTTTTGCCAAAACTACAGGTAAAGGGTGATAATTATGCGCCCCATATTTATCTTCTAATTCTATATATTTTTTTGACTTAAACATTTTTACTACATTTATAATTAAAGTGCAAATATATGCATAGAAATTAAATACAGCTATGAAATAAAAAAGTAGGTTGAAAAATAACTAGCCCATCAAAAAAACCTCACTTTTATAAACTAAGTGAAACGAAAATTATTTTTAAAAAGAAGATGGTACCAATAAGAAACTATTGCCTAAAGCCCCACTTAACAATAAAATTAATGAAACGAAAATTATAAATCATAATAACTACTGCAAAAGAAAAAGTTATTATACTAACAAAAAACTAAATACGAAACTTCTTTGTTAGCCACTACGGTTACTATTTTTAGATAATTGTGACAAAATATAAATACAACACCCAAAAACATAATTATTTTAAAAATAATACAGCAATGATACAATCCTAAAAGTGCAAAATCAATCAATTTAAATATGGATGCTGAAAATTTAAACTAAAATTAACATAAAAAAACTAAAATCAAAAACTTTTATTTTTTATCCCTTTTTCATTAAGTTAGCGATTTTTCAAAAATTTCATAGAAAATTGATGTTTGAATAATTTTGATGTTTTTTTGCTAATATAATTTATTTTTGCAAAATGGGAAAAAATAGAAGACAGCCAATTTTAATAGAAAATATTGAAATTATTGATACAGCAAGTAAAGGAAAATCAGTAGCCAAACATGATGGAAGAACTATATTTGTACAAGGTGGAGTACCTGGAGATATTTGCGATATTACTGTTTTTAAAAGGAGAAAGAAATATTGGGAAGCTAGAATTGAAAAAATACATTCTTATTCTGAAAAAAGAACAGAACCAAAATGTGAACATTTCGGAACTTGTGGTGGTTGCAAATGGCAAAACATGAAATACGAATCTCAACTTAATTTTAAACAAAATGAAGTACTTAACAACCTAAAAAGAATTGGAGGCATTGATCTGCCGAATCATCAAGAAATAATTGGTAGCAAAAATGAGTATTTTTACAGAAATAAAATGGAATACACCTTCTCTAATAAAAGGTGGCTTACCATTGAAGAAATACAATCACAAGAAGATATAAAAGACAAAGATGCTTGTGGGTTTCATGTACCTGGAATGTTCGATAAAGTAATAAATCTGAATAATTGCTATTTACAACAAGAACCCTCCAACGCAATCAGATTATCAGTAAAAAAGTTTGCTGATAAAAATAATCTTACTTATTTTGATATTCGGCATCATAAAGGGCTGTTAAGAAACCTGATGATTCGTACTTCATCCACAAACGATATAATGGTTTTAGTTCAGTTCTATGAAAACGATAACAAGAACATCAATTTAATTATGGAATACATTAAAACTACTTTCCCTGAAATTACATCTTTAATGTATATCATCAACCAGAAAGCTAACAACAGCATGTACGACCAAGAGGTGACTTGCTATAATGGACAAGATCATATCATTGAAGAGATGGATGGACTCTACTTTAAAATTGGAGCGAAATCCTTTTTCCAAACCAATAGCGAGCAAGCAAAGGTATTGTATCGCAAAACAAAAGAACTTGCAAATATTACATCTGATGATTTAGTTTACGACCTTTATACAGGCACAGGGACTATAGCACAATATGTTGCTAATTCAGCTAAAAAAGTTGTTGGAATTGACTCTGTAGACGAAGGAATAAAAGCAGCTTATTTAAATGCAGAACGCAACAATATTCACAACTGCACTTTCTATACTGGAGACATGAAAGAGATTTTTACAGATGAATTCATTTCAAAAAATGGAACTCCTGATGTAATCATTACAGACCCACCAAGAGATGGAATGCACAAAAAAGTAGTAGAGCAAATCCTTAAAATTAGTGCAAAACGAATTGTATATGTAAGTTGTAATTCAGCAACACAAGCAAGAGATTTAGCTTTGATGAATGAGAAATATAAAGTTTCACATATTCAGCCAGTAGATATGTTTCCGCAAACACACCATGTAGAAAATATTGTTGTTTTGGAATTAAAATAGTAATTTTAACAAAAAAACAGTATCTTTAATCATCTCATACCAAAACATCAATCCTGCAATAAGGAAAATAGAATATGATTTTTGTTTACAAGATTGTTCGTGTTTTAGTAGTGGAAATAATTATCGCAACATGTGGGAATTTACAACTATCATATTAAAAAGATATAAATAATTGGGAATAACAAAAATTTATTAAAATGAAATCAAATAACATAATTACTGCTACTGCCATTGTTCTTTTCCTCGCTGGAATTTCACAGCTTATAAGAATTTTTTATGGATGGGAAATTACAATATCAGAATGGGAAATGCCAATTTGGGTAAGCATTATAGCAGGGGCTATTCTTGTATTCTTATCTTACAACCTACTTAAACTCAAAAAATAATGAATGATTTTTGGGAAAAATTAAAAGACCTGTATGACGCAAATCCTATATTATTTGGCTTTTTACTTTTCCTAGATTTATCCATATTATACTTAATAATTCAATACTTCTTTAACTAATGTTCTTAAGAATTCATCCTGATAATCCAGACCCAAGGCAAATAAAAAAAGTTGTAGAGTGCCTTAAAGATGGAGGTGTAATTATTTACCCAACTGATACTGTTTATGGATTTGGTTGTGATGTAAATAATAAAAAAGCAATGGAAAAACTATGCCTATTAAAAGGTATCGATATTAAAAAACATAACCTTGCATTTGTCTGTTATGATTTAAGCCATATTGCTGATTTTACTAAACACTTGGGAACATCAATTTATAAATTGATGAAAAAAACTTTACCAGGGCCTTACACTTATATTTTGAATGCAAATAGCAGCATTCCAAAGCTATTTAAAAACAAGAAAAAAGAAATTGGAATAAGAATCCCAGATAATAATATTCCCAGAGAAATAGTAAAAGAGCTAGGAAATCCAATAGTTACAACATCAGTAAAAGATGATGATATAGAAATTGAAAACAGCACAGATCCTGAGTTAATTTATGAATATTTTGGAAACAGAGTAGATATGGTTATTTCAGGAGGTTTTGGAGATAGCACACATTCAACTATTATTGATTGCACTGAAAATTACCCTAAAGTTATCCGTAATGGAAAAGGGGATACTAACTTAATTTACTGATAATTTTAATAACTTGAGGTAATATTAATTCAACTCCATCATTTACAATTATGTAATCAGATAATTTTTCTTTTTCTGATTGTTTCATCTGGCTCTCAATTCTACTTTTAACTTGATTAACTGAATCATTATCTCTTTGTTCCACTCTTTGAATCCTAATATTTTCAGGAGCAGTTACACAGATTATTTTATCAAGTCCTATATGTGAATTGCTTTCAAACAAAATGGCTGCTTCTTTAAACACTAATTCAGACTCTTGCTTTTCACACCAATCTAAAAAACTTTGCTTTACAAATGGATGAACTAATGCATTTAAACCCTTAAGTTTTTTAATATCAGAAAAAATAATACTTGCTAAAATTTCTTTTTGTAATTTCCCATCACTATAAATATCATTACCAAATATTAATTTGATATTATTAATTAATTTTAAATCTGAAGACATGCATTTTTTCGCTTCAACATCTGCATTAAAAACAGGAATTCCCATTTGAGAAAACAACTTAGCAACAAAGGTTTTACCTACTCCAATTCCTCCAGTTAATCCTATTTTTTTCATGATTTCATTTTGCAAGAAAGTTCCTGATAAACAGCTTCATATTGTGGTAAAATATTTGGCAAATCAAAAGTATACGCATGTGCTAAAGCATTTTTTTTGAATAGCTTTAGCTTTTCATTATTTATCAGTATCCTTAAAGTGTCATTTGCCATTTTTTTCACATCCCCTACTTCTGATAAATAACCTGTTTTACCATCAATATTTACTTCTGGTAGACCACCAGTATTAGTCGATATTACCGCCACTTTACTTGCCATAGCTTCCAAAGCAACCAAACCAAAACTTTCTCTTTCTGAAGGTAAAATAAAAATATCAGTAATGGAAAGCATCTTTTCAATTACCTTTAACTTTCCTAGGAATTTCACTTTATCACAAATACCTAATTTTCGGCACAATTGCTCTGCCTTTAAGCGCTCAGGCCCATCCCCAATCATTAATAATTTTGCTGAAACTTCTTTTTGAACTTTATGAAAAATCTTGATAACATCTTCCACTCTTTTTACTTTTCTAAAATTTGAAATATGTGTTAAGATAAACTCATTCTTTTTTGCAAATCGATTTCGCAATTTCATATCATCTTCCTGCTGATATAAACTCATGTCAATAAAATTAGGTATAGCCTTTATCTCATTTTTAATATTAAAATGTTCTAAAGTTTCACTTTTTAAATCCTCAGAAACAGCTGTTACAGTATCTGACATATTTATTGCATATTCAATAACTGGTTTAAATGATTTATCCTTACCCAAAAGTGTGATATCTGTACCGTGCAAAGTAGTTACAATAGGAATATCAATACCATGAGTTGCTAAAATTTGCTTAGCATTAACCGCTGCACTAGCATGTGGAATTGCATAATGAACATGCAAGATATTTAACTTTTCATGCAAAGCTACATCTACTAATTTTGAAGTCAAATTAAGCTCATAAGGTGCGTATTCAAAAAGTGGATAATCAGGGACACTTACTTCATGATAATAAATTTTTTCTGAAAAAATATCAAGTCTAAATGGTTGATCATAAGAAATAAAATGTACCTCATGACCTTTTTCAGCGAGTGCAATCCCAAGTTCGGTAGCCACTACTCCACTACCACCATAAGTTGGGTAACAAACAATGCCTATTTTAAGTTTCTTAATCATTTAAACTATCATAAATTATTTGCATAATATTAGTTCTTACATCCATATTTAATAACTTCTTATTGTTTGCATCAGGATGAATTCTATTTGATAAAAATACATAAACTAAATCAGTTGATGGATCAGCCCAAGCCAAAGTTCCAGTAAAACCACTATGACCAAAACTTGATAATGAAACGTATTGGCAAGTTGTACCACCTTCTTCTCCCTCCAGAACTGGTTTATCAAATCCAGCTCCTCTCCTATTATCATTATTAGGAAATTGACATTTTGTAAATTCCTTTACCACTTCTTTTGATAAATATTGTTCACCTGCGTACACTCCATTTTGCAAATACATTTGCATCAATTTTGCTAAATCATTAGCATTAGAAAAAAGTCCAGCATGACCACTAACACCACCCTGCATAGCCGATCCCATATCATGTACATACCCTTTTAAAAGCTGACTTCTGAATTCATAATCAAATTCAGTTGGAACAATTCTATTTGGATTAATTCTACCCAAAGGTAAATATCCTAAACTTTCCATTCCAAGCCCTTTATAAAATTGTTCCGCAACAATATTATTAAGTTTCTTTTTATATTTCGACTCAATCAACTTCTTAAAAAAGTAGTATCCTAAATCAGAATAGCGATAATTTTTATCTTCTAATAATTCTGATTCTTTTATTTGCTGAAAAATTGAATCAGAAAATTGAGCGTGAAGATAAATTCCCTCAGCAACTTCAATAGGATATTCTTCTGATTCAAATTTACTATACAAAGTATCTCTTAAACTCATAATACCAGAAATACTGTCCTTTTGTAAAGTTCGTTTGTAAAACGGAATCCAAGGGTATAGTCTGGACTGATGAGATAAAATCTCACGTATAATTAAATCCTTTTTATCAGAACTATCAAGAGGCATATAAACTCCTATTTTTTCATCTAAATCAATACTACCATTATCAACCATGCGCATTAAAACAGGTAAAGTTGCTCCAATTTTTGTAATTGATGCTAAATCATAAATATCAGAATTACTTACGGCTATTTTTTCATCATAAGTATGATAACCGTAAGATTTATTAAAAAAAATATCACCATCTTTTGCGATTAAAATCTGACAACCAGGTGTAGCTTTATTAGCAATTGCATTTTCAGCAATACTATCAATTTTATAAAGCAAATCTGATCTAAAATTTATTTCTTCAGGAGACACATATCTCATTCTAATAGGTTCAGTTTTAAACCCTGTATTTATTTCATAATGATTAGATGTAACTGGTATTTTACCGCTAATTCCAATACCACCAAAAATAGCTTGAGCACTCTGTTCTTGTGCTACTTTACTATTCTGATAGCTAAGTAAAAGCACATCAAAATTATTAATAAACATAAAAGAATTCAAACTATAAGGATTTGCAAAAACAGAAACCACAATTTTAGATTGCAATGCAATAGACTGCAATAAAATATCTGCTTTTCTATCAATTCTATAGTCTTTCCAAGCATTAGCATTAGACTTATGCACACTGGCAATTACTAAATTAAATTTTGAAAGTTTATTCAATAAAACTGCTTGCTGACTAGCAGTCGCTTTCTCAGAAATTGTAAAATGAGTAGTTGGAGCATAATTAGACAGCATAGACTGAAAGTCAGCACCACTTTCACCAATAGAAACAGAAGCAATTCGCAATGTGTCTAGTCTTTTTAAAGGCAACAAATCATCATAATTCTGCAACAAAGTTAATGATGATTTTACCAATTTTTTATCTAATAGTTCAGTTTCACTTGTTATAATTTCATCAGTAATTTTTTCCAAATTTACAGAAGAATAATTATCTAGTCCCATCCATTGTTTTGCTTTTAAAATCTTTAAACATCTTGCATCAATCTCTTTTTGAGTAATTTGATTTTTAGCAATTGCTTTTTTAATTTCTTCAATTGCTTTTGGAACATTCAAGGGATAAAGTAAAACATCATTACCAGCAAGTAAAGCTTTTACGTCAACTATTCCTGGTTCATAAAAATCACTTACCCCTTTCATATTTAATCCATCAGTAATTGCCAAGCCAGTAAATCCCATTTCTTTTTTTAGCAATCCATCCACTACTTTAGGAGAAAGAGATACAGCCAAATTCTTAGTATTATCTAGTACTGGTATATGCAAATGAGCAACCATAATTGAACCAATTCCATTATTAATTAACTTTTTAAAAGGAACTAATTCAACTTCATCTAAACGATACTTCAGGTGATTTACTGTAGGTAATGTTTTGTGAGAATCAGCATCTGTATCACCATGTCCAGGAAAATGTTTTGCACAGGCTAAAATCTTATTATCTTGCATTCCCTTCATGTAAGCTACACCCATCCGTCCAACTTTCTCAGGATTTTCACCAAAGGAACGGTTATTAATAATTGGGTTTTCAGGGTTTGAATTAACATCAACAACAGGAGCAAAATTAATGTGAGTTCCAATAAGTTTGCATTGACGAGCTACTTCTTCTCCCATTTGGTAAATTAAGTTAGTATCTTCAATAGCACCCAAAGTCATTGGCCAAGGAAAACTCAACGCAGAATCCAATCGCATAGCCACCCCCCATTCTGCATCCATAGCAATCATTAAAGGAGTTTTAGTTATTGACTGATAATAATTAGTCAACTTGGCTTGCCTTACAGGACCACCTTGCAAAAACATCAAACCACCAACATTATAATGTTCAATCAAATCAGTAATTTGTTGTTTATGTGCGTCTCCTTGATTAGAGTAAGCAGTAACTACAAACAACTGTGCAATCCTCTCTTCTTCAGATAAAGTTAGAAAAACGCTATCAGCCCAAGAAGTTGAATCAGTTAAGAAAACAGCATTACTTTGTGCATTTGTATTGGAAATATTACTAATAAAAACTACAAAAAGCAATATTAAAATCTTAATTTTTATCATAGTCGTAAAATTATAAATTGTAGGTAAAATCAAAAAGAATTAACAAAAGTAAAATCATTACTTATCAACTAAAATATTTAATACTTTTGTAAATATGCATGCACCAAAACTTCCATCATTTTTTAAAACAGAAAATAGTAAAAGATTTATGTTTAAACCAAGGTATTATGATGAAAGTAAGGAACGTATTGAACAACTAAAAAAAGCAGGGAAATCTCCTCTAAAATTCAAAAGACAAAAGATGAAACATCCAGCGCAAAAAGGAAGAGCAAGAATAATTATATTTTTGATTATTATTTTATCTTTGTTTGCATACAAATTCATCATTAATTAAGACAGATTTTACATTGGATATCATTCAATTATTACCAGATCATGTAGCTAATCAAATTGCAGCCGGAGAAGTAATTCAAAGGCCAGCATCAGCTGTAAAAGAAATGCTAGAAAATGCATTGGATGCAGGAGGATCTGAAATAAAATTATTCGTAAAAGACGCAGGGAAAACACTTTTGCAAGTAGTCGATAATGGATGTGGAATGAGCGAAACAGATGTTAGAATGTGTTTTGAACGCCATGCAACATCAAAAATTAAATCAGCAGATGATTTATTTGAAATACAAACTATGGGATTTAGAGGAGAGGCAATGGCGTCAATTGCTGCTATTGCTCATGTTGAAGTCAACACAAAGTTGACATCTAAAGAATTTGGAACTCATTTAATCATTGAAGGAAGTGAAATAAAAACACATGATGATTGTGCAACAGCTAATGGAACATCAATAAAAGTTAAAAACCTTTTTTATAATGTTCCAGCAAGGAGAAATTTCTTAAAATCTGATAAAGTTGAGATGCGACATATAACTGAGGAATTCACAAGAGTATCACTAGCAAATCCGAATGTAAAAATGCAAATGTTTCATAACAATAACGAGATTTTTCATCTTCCAATAATTAATTTCAGACAAAGGATAGTTAATATTATTGGTGGTAAAAAAAATGAAAATTTAGTACCAATTGAAGAAGAAACTACTGTTGTTAAAATTGATGGATTTGTAGGAAAACCAGAGTCTGCAAAAAGAACAAGAGGTGAACAATACTTTTTCGTAAATGGTCGATTCATAAAAAGTAACTATTTAAATCATGCAGTTAGTAAGGCATTTGAAGAATTGATTCCTCATAATTACTTCCCATCTTATTTTATTAATTTAGATATTGATCCAAAATTAATTGACATCAATATTCATCCTACAAAAACGGAAGTAAAGTTTGAAGATGAACAAGCAATTTATGCAATTATTAGAGCTTGTGTAAAACGATCATTAGGCGCTTACAATATTGCTCCAACTCTTGATTTTTCTCAAGAAATTTCATTTGACTTAGAAGATAAACAAACAACAATAAAAGAACCAACAATTAAGGTTGATTCATCTTACAATCCCTTCGAAAATAAAAGCGAAAACCAACCAAAACAAACAGAGGGAAAAGCAGAAGAAGAATGGGAAACTCTTTCTTTTGAAGAAAATTTTGTTCCAGAATTCGAAAATACTGATTTGCAACAGATAGGAAACCATTTTATAGCTGTGCCAAATTCTAATGGGTTGCTTTTAATACACCAAAGAAGAGCACACAAAAGAATCCTATTCGAATATTTCACAAAGGTTTTAAATAGCAACAAAGGACAATCTCAACAATTATTATTTCCCAAAGAAATTGAATTGAATAAATCAGAAATTGAAATAATTACCTATATGACTGATGAATTGAAGAAAGTTGGATTTAATTTTGAGGTAAAAGAAAACCACATTTCAATAAGCGGAATTCCTCCAGAATGCCAAGAGGAAAACTTGCAATTTGTAATTGAAAATTTAATTGAACAACATAAAAATTCAGAAGATTTACTAACTGAACAACAAAATACTTTAGCAGTTTCACTTGCAACTTCTCTTGCTATAAATGAAGTAAAAAAGTTAAGATCTGAAGAAATGATTGGTTTAAAAAATGAATTGCTAAAATGCGACATACCAAGCGTTTGCCCAATTGGAAGACGAACAATGATCAATTTAAAAACTGCTGATTTAGAAAAATACTTTTAACATGTACAGACCAACATCATTTAGAGAATTACCAGAAATAATTAAGAACCTATTAATTATAAATGGACTATTATTCTTTGCAACTATTTCTTTAGAAAGTTATGGGATTGACCTTACACAGCTTTTAGGTTTACATCAGTTTCAGTCAGAAGATTTTATGCCTCATCAATTGATTACGCATTTCTTTATGCACGGAAATTTTACTCATTTATTCTTCAATATGTTTGCTCTTTGGATGTTCGGTAAAATTCTGGAAAATGTATGGGGAGCTAAACGATTTCTTATTTATTACATAATAACAGCTTTAGGAGCTGCCGCACTTCACTTAGGAGTTAGTCAGTATGAAATAATGAGTTTGCAATCGCAAATTAACCCTTCAGATCTAAATATTTTACTAGAAAACGGAAGAAATGTTTTGGAAGGCAATCAAAACTACACTAATGCTTTAATGGGAAAATTAAATCTATTAATTAACACCCCAACTGTTGGTGCATCAGGAGCTGTTTTTGGTATTCTATTAGCATTTGGAATGTTGTTCCCTAATACACTCCTATACATCTACTTTGCTATTCCTATAAAAGCAAAATATTTTGTAATGATTTATGGAGCATTAGAGCTATATTTAGGATTAAGCAATAATCCAGCTGACAATGTTGCTCACTTTGCACACTTAGGAGGAATGCTTTTTGGCTTTATATTATTAAAATATTGGCAAAAAGATAGAAATACATTTTATTAATGGATAATATTTTAAATAATCTAAAACACGAATTTAAGAAAGGTACTATCTTAAATAAACTCATCTATATTAATGTAGGGATGTTTTTATTATTCAGCATATTAGGAGTTATATCTTTTATGTTTCAGTTTGATATTTCCCCATTATTAAACAAACTTTACTTACCAGCAGAAAATAGCAGGCTTATCAGTCAGCCATGGACTTTCATTACTTATATGTTTTTACATAGTGGGTTTATGCACCTTTTATTTAACATGTTGTGGCTGCATTTTGGCGGAAAAATATTTTTGCAATACTTACATCCAAAACAACTTTTAAGCACTTATATTCTAGGAGGATTTAGTGGTGGATTACTTTTCATAATTGCATACAATTACATACCCTCTTTACAAGGACACCTTTATGGATCACAAGCTTTGGGAGCATCAGCTTCAGTACTAGCAATTATTGTTGCAATTGCAACTTACACGCCCAATTATAGCGTTCAGTTTCCATTTATAGGGTTTGTAAAACTAAAACACATTGCAATCTTTAGTGTCGCTTTGGATATCATCAGCATTCCTAAAGGAAATACTGGAGGACATATAGCGCATATTGGAGGAGCTATTTTCGGATATATCTACATTAAACAGTTACAAAAAGGAAATGATTTTAGTACAGGTTTTTCTAACTTCCTTGAAAGGCTATTCAACACTTTTAAAAATAAAAGTAAACTAAAAACGGTACATAAAAGAGCTAGAACTGATTATGAGTTTAACGCAGGAAAATCAGCTCAACAAAAAGAGATTGACAAGGTTTTAGAGAAAATCTCAAAATCAGGATATGAAAGCTTAAGTAAAAAAGAAAAAGCAACACTATTTAGTGCGAGTAAAAAATAGATGAAAGGGTTATCATTAATTAACAAGTTACTTTATTTGATAAACTCCCTGAGTTTATTTACACTACTACTCTCCTATTTATCTCCATTTATAAGCCCAACTATATTTTGGCCTATCTCATTTATTGGCTTATTATTTCCAATTTTATATCTAGTTAATTTGGCTTTTTTTATCTACTGGATTATTGGATTTAAAAAACCTATGTGGGCAAATCTTATTATTCTTTTATTAGGAATAGGAAATATTGGAGCATATTTCGGAACAAACCCTGATGCTACATCATCAAAAAAAAATACGAAAATATTATCCTATAACGTAAGGCTCTTTAACAGATATGAATGGTTAGAAAAACCGAATGTGAAAGAAGATATTTTTAGTTTTTTTAAAGAAGAAAATCCTGATATTTTGTGCATACAAGAATTTTATAGTCCCAATGAAATTCCAGACTTAAACTATCCTTACAGACATATAGGATTGCAAAGTAAAACGAGCCAATGGCATATGGCTATTTACAGCAAACACACTCAGATAAAAAAGAAAACTGTAAGCATAAAAGGGGAACGGATGAACAACACTTGTATCTATTCTGATATGATAATAAATGAAGATACAGTTAGAGTTTACAACATACATCTAGCTAGCAATTGGTTTAAAAATACTGACTATTCATTTATTCAAAATCCACAGAAAGCAAAAATAAAAGAAGGAATTATTGGAATTACAAAAAGAATGAAAAGCAGTTTTATTAAGAGAGCTGAAGAAGTAGAAATAATAAAACAGCACATGGCCAATTGCACTTATCCGATTATAGTTTGTGGAGATTTTAATGACACTCCTCTCTCCTATGCATACAACTCAATAAAAGGAGATTTGAGTGATGCATTTAGAATATCAGGAAAAGGAATTGGTAATAGTTTTGTGAAAATTCCAGCTTTAAGAATTGACTACATTTTGCATGACAATGAACTAAAGAGTATCAATTACCAAAAGCACAAACAAGTCCTTTCTGATCATTATGCTGTAAGTTGCGAAATTGAAATTGGAAATTAGTCTAAATATTTTAGTATTTAAATATCAGAGTAAAAACTAACAACTAATTATTATCTTTACCCCATGCAACTATTCTTCACAGCAAACCCAGAGAGCGAAATTGTTCTTTCCAAGGAGGAAAGCAAGCATGCTACTAAAGTTTTAAGAAAAAAAGAAGGGGACATACTTAACTTTACTGACGGAAAAGGTGGTTTTTACAAAGCTGAAATAACAGTAGCTGATACTAAAAAATGCAGGCTGCAAATTATTAGTAGCGAACAAAAACCAAAACAACACAACTACCATTTACACATTGCTATTGCTCCAACAAAAAACATGGATAGGTACGAGTGGTTTTTGGAAAAAGCAACTGAAATTGGTATAGATGAAATTACCCCTATTATTTGTGAACGCTCTGAGAGAAAAGTAATTAAAGCAGAAAGATGCAACAGAATTTTACTTTCTGCTATGAAACAATCCTTAAAATTGCATTTACCAAAACTGAATGAAACAATTACATTAAAAGACTTTTTAAAACAAGATTTTGAAGGAAATAAATACATTGCTCATTGTGGAGATGGAGAGAAAACAAAATTAAGAAAAGAAGAAAAAGCAAATAAAACTACAGTTTTGATAGGGCCTGAAGGCGACTTCTCTGCTGGGGAAATTGAACTGGCTTTGCAAAACCAATTTAAAACAACAAGTTTGGGGACAAGTAGATTGCGTACAGAAACAGCAGGGCTAGTAGCTGTCCATACTATAAATTTAAAATACTAGAATGAAAAAGCTATTTTTAATATTAATGTCACTTCCAATTCTATTAATTGGGCAAAACACTTACCAAATAGCAGTACTTAAATATAATGGTGGAGGTGATTGGTACGCAAATCCTACTGCACTGCCCAACCTTATTGCTTTTGCAAACGAGAACATAGGTACTAACATAAAAACTAAACCAGCAACTGTAGAAGTTGGAAGTAGCGCTATTTTTAATTATCCTTATTTACACATGACAGGGCACGGAAATGTAGTATTCAATTCCAGTGAAGCTGAGAATTTACGCACTTACCTTTTAGCAGGCGGCTTCCTACATATAGATGATAATTACGGAATGGATGCTTTTGTTCGTACAGAAATAAGAAAAGTTTTTCCTGAAACTGATTTAGTTGAACTTCCAACTAATCATCCTATTTTTCATGGGAAATATGAGTTTCCTAATGGCTTACCAAAAATCCATGAGCATGATGCAAGTCCTGCTAAAGCTTATGCAATAATTGTTGATGGGCGTTTAGTTTGTCTTTACACTTTTGAATCAGATATTGGTGATGGTTGGGAAGATGCAGAGGTCCATAATGACAGTGATCATATAAGACAAAAAGCACTACAAATGGGAGCAAATATTTTGGAGTATGTGTTCTCTAACTAATCTTTAATCAACAAAAACTCAACTTCTTGCGGATAGAGACGCTCAAGTTTCACAAAAGACGGCAGGTTATTTATCTGTACTTTTAATCTTTTGGTGTTTTCATCTAGTTCAGATGCATCAACTGTAATTTTTAAAAAATCTGTTTTTAAGAAATTATACTTGCTCTTTGGCAAGCGAATAGTAGCACTAATCTCATTAGGAAACAACTTCAATGTATAACCTTTTTTAAGATTTTCGACTTTAACTTTTTGAGTCATTTTCTGCTCAATAAACTGCTCAACATTTATGGTTACACTTAATTCCGTTTCTTTAGTTTGTAATCCTTCAGGAATTATCAAATCAACTTTAATACTAGTATTCTCAAAAACATTATCAATTTTTAAAAGTTCAGTGGAAATTTCAGTTAATGAATCTAATACATTTTGATCTCCATAAATCGTGATTTTTTCAGGATTTAACTGGATTTCTGATGACAACCAATATTCGCTTTTTAAAGTAATATCATCAAACAACTTTATAGGTACTTCTTTTTTTGTTTTATTAGCAAAAGGAACAATTAATCGTTCAGGACTTAAATCCATTATTTCCATTGAACTTCCTAAAATCTTAGCTACTTTTTCTCTTTTTGAATTTAAAATCCAAAATAAATTCTTACCATTTTTAAAAGGTTTAGAGTTAGCAATTTCATAGTCCAGTTTTAATGTCTTGAAATTAAAAAAATGATAAAAAACAATTGAGAATCCTGGAGCTTTTACCCTAGCTTCTATAAAATCAATTGGGGGATTAATCTCAACTAAATCAACAGGGTAATTCTTGTAATTTACAGTAACGGAAAGAGTTGTTTCGTGTGTTTTTGAAAGCATACTCAAGAACCAAAAGGAGAAGGAAATAAAAAGAAAAAGTGAATAAGTATTGAACTTCTTATTTTTTGCAACTGACTTAAAAAAATGAGCTATTGATTTTTTTAAGTTGCTAGACATTATTTTTGCTCTATACCAGCATCTCCACTCATTGATACTGCAGTTTTTTCAATTTTCAAAGTATTTCCTCCCATAACCTCAACAATAAAAGTATCTTCTTTTACATCATTAATTTTACCATGAATCCCTCCAATAGTAACCACTTTATCACCTTTTTTAAGTGCTGAACGATATTCACGCTCTTTTTTTTGTTTCTTAATTTGAGGACGAATCATAAAGAAATACATTACGGCAAAAATCATACCGAACATAATTAACGAACTCATACCTGTACCTGCTGCTTGTAATAAAATCATATTATTCTGTTTCTGGAACTAAAACAGTTCCTTTTATTGTTAAAACCTTTGTACTTGGAATAGCATTAGTAACCAAAGTTACTGTTTTGTTTTGCTTTCCTTTTTTATTTCCACTATTGAAAGTAACTTTAATTATTGCTTCATTACCTACTGCAACTGGTTCTTTTGGCCACTCAGGTACAGTACAACCACAACTTCCTTTTGCTGAACGAATTAATAAAGGTGCATCACCAGTATTTTTTAATATAAACTCTGTACTCACTGACTCGTTTTGATACATTTCACCAAAATCAAAAAAGTCCTGAGCAACTTCAATTACAGGCATTGCAACAGGATCAGCATTCTCATTTGCTGTTAGAGGATTATTTACTAAATCAATTGTTATTTTTTTATCATCAGAATTAGAGCAAGATGCAAAAAAAATTACTGATAATATAAGGGTGAAAAATGTTTTCATAATGACTTTCAAAACTAAGTAATTTTATTAAACTAAACCTCTACCAATTTTTTTAATCTTTCCTTCTCTAGTATATGTCTTTACAAAATTATCTAAAAGCCCATTAACAAACAATTTGCTTTTTGGTGTGCTGTAGTATTTTGATATTTCTATATACTCATTCATAGAAACTTTTATAGGTAAATCTGGCATTGATAAGATTTCTGCAAAAGCCATTTTTAAGAAAAGTTGATCCATTTTTGCTATACGATCAATTTCCCAATTTCTTGCAAATTTTATAATAATTTCTTCATAGTCGGAATTATTATTAATTGTATTTCTAAATAACTTTAATGCAAATTCTTTATCCGAACTGTCCTTAAAAGCTTCTTTTGTATCCATGCTTTTACCTTCTTTAATATCACCAAAAATAATAGCTGCAATAAATGGTAAATCATCTACCCAGTAAATACTTCTTTCTTCAAAAATATGATGAACAAGTTCATTTTTAAGAATGTAATCGTTTAGGGCATTAATAATAAATTTCTTATCAACCTCAACATCATTATTTTCATTAGCAATATATTTTTGATACAAGTCAGACTGATAAAGTTCCTTAAACAACTTATGTACAATATCATGATCGTTTTTAATCCAAATACCAGAAAATTTTGCTACTTTATCCATCACATCCAAATCATTTCTAACACTTGTAATAATATCATTATCAACAAAACGAGTATTAGGATTTAAATCCAATGAAGTAGGTAGATACTTTTTCTTCCCTTCATCATAAAAATTATCAGCATGCTTTACAAGCTGAATCAATAATGAGATGATTACTAATTTTAGTTCTACTACTTCATCAAAATGCTTTAGCATTGCTCTTTCAGCAACTGGCATTTCATTTACTTTAGTGGAAAGGTAAGAATATAATGACTGCATTACTTTTACTCTGATGTGTCTTCTACTTAACATCTAAATTATGCGTTTTTTCTATCGTTAATTCTTTGTTCAGCAATCTCCAAAGCAGCAGCATGAGTTGTCATATCTTCTAGCTCAGATTTCTTTAAAATCTCCAAAGTTGTATTGTAAATCTCTCTTGTTTGATTTATTGCATGTTCTTTATCATATCCTTTAATTTCAGAATATACATTAATTAATCCTCCTGCATTGATTAAGAAATCAGGAGCGTAAACTATTCCTTTATCAGAACATAATTGCCCGTCTCTTACCTCTTCTGCTAATTGATTATTTGCAGCACCAGCAATTATCTCACATTTTAATCTGCTTAAAGTAGAAGGATTTACTGTTGCACCTAGAGCACAAGGAGCGTAAATATCAATATCTAAATCATAGATTGCATCTCCCATTACAATAGTAGCGCCAAATTTCTCAGCAAGCTCAGCTAATCTTGTTTTGTTAATATCATTAATAATTACCTTAGCACCTTCTTCAGTTAAGTGTTTTACTAGGTTTTCTCCTACATGGCCAATGCCTTGTACGAGTACAGTTCTTCCGTCTAAATTATCACTTCCCCATTTGAATTTTGCAGAAGCTTTCATTCCCATATATACACCAAAAGCAGTAACTGGTGAAGGATCACCACTTCCTCCCATACTTTCAGGAATACCAGTAACATGCTTAGTTTCCATACGCACATATTCCATGTCCTTAGTACTCATTCCTACATCTTCAGCAGTTATATATTTACCCCCTAAACTATCAACATACTCACCAAACTTACGCATTAACGCTTCAGTTTTTTGAGTTGTAGCATCACCAATAATTACAGCCTTACCACCACCTAATTCTAAGCCAGAAATTGCAGCTTTAAATGACATTCCCCTTGAAAGTCTAAGAACATCTTGTATTGCATCTTCTTCATTAGCATAATCCCACATACGAGTGCCTCCAAGTGCAGGACCTAAAGTTGTATCATGTATAGCAATAATTGCTTTTAAACCTGTTTCACTATCTTGACAGAAAACCACTTGCTCATGTCCCATCATTGTCATTTTACTAACTACTAAACCTTCATTTGTAATTGTTTTTTCTGCATTTACTATTGTCATAAGCTAGTCAAATTTTAGTTATTTAATCAGATAACCCACAATTAAAACAGAAATAAATCATATTTTTAAAAGGGGTCGCGAATTTACTTATTATTTTTGGCAAATCAAATAAAGTACTTAATCAATTAATGAAACCTCTATTTTACTTAAATAAATTTTTTTGGAAATACCGAAAATTACTACTGATAGGATTTTTTTTTATAGTAGTTGCTAACCTATTTGCGCTATACCCAGCCGAGTTTGTAAGAAAAGCATTTGATGCCGTGCTTTTAAGCATGAATGAAGGAACAAATACTGAACAAGGAGTAAAAAACATCCTTTTAAAATATGGAGGACTAATAGTAGCTTTTGCAATACTCAAAGGAGTGTTTATGTATTTTATGAGGCAGACCGTAATTGTAATGAGCCGTAAAATTGAGTTTGATTTAAAAAATGAAATCTATCAGCAGTACCAATACCTTAGTATGAGTTTTTACAAACAGAATAAAACTGGGGATTTAATGAACAGAATATCAGAAGATGTAAGTAGAGTCAGAATGTACTTAGGACCCGCACTAATGTATGCAATAAATATCTCAATACTGTTTTATTTAGTTATCAGCAAGATGTTAAGCATCAGTACGACCTTAACTTTTTATGTATTACTTCCTTTACCAATACTTGCAATACTTGTTTATTTTGTAAGCAGTAATATCAATAAAAGAAGTGAAAAGGTACAAGCACAACTATCAAAACTTACAACCATATCACAAGAGACTTTTTCAGCAATTAAAATTATTAAATCTTTTGGTAATGAAACAAACACCTGGCAAGTATTTTTAAAATCGTGCAAAGAATACACCCATAAACAATTACAACTCGTAAAGATAGAAGCCTTCTTTTTTCCACTTATAATAACTATGATAGGTGCAAGTACTATACTTACAATTTACATAGGAGGATTGGAGAGCTTTAAAGGATATATCACCACAGGTAACATTGCTGAATTTATTATTTATGTAAACATGTTAGCTTGGCCAGTAGCATCTGTCGGGTGGATTACTTCAATAATTCAAAGAGCAGCCGCATCACAAGAAAGAATTAATGACTTTTTACTACTGAAATCAGATATAAAAAACACAAAAAAAGCACTAACTCCTATTACAGGAAATATTACCTTTAAAGATGTAAGTTTAAAATATAAGGACACAAATATAGTAGCACTAAACAACATCAACTTTACAATAAAAGAAGGCACTACCCTTGGAGTATTTGGCAAAACAGGCAGTGGAAAATCTACTATTGCAAACTTAGTATGCAGACTGTATGACACAACAACAGGAAATATCACTTTTGGGAATATAAAAATACAAGATCTAAATTTATTTAGCTTACGCTCCTGCATAGGATATATCCCACAAGATGGTTATTTATTTTCAGGAACTGTAAAAGAAAATATTGCATTTGCAAGCAACACCTTAAATAAAGATAAAGTAATTAATGCAGCAAAAAAATCAGAAATACTTGATGAGATTGACAGCTTTATTGATGGATTTGAAACTATAATTGGAGAAAGAGGTGTGCAACTATCAGGAGGACAAAGACAAAGATTAGCCATAGCCAGAACCTTTTACAAAAAACCGAACCTCTTTATATTTGATGATTGCTTATCAGCCATTGATGCTACCAAAGAACAACAAATACTTAAAAACCTAAAGAAAGAAAGCAAAGGAAAAACATCAATAATAATTAGCCATAGAGTTGCTACATTAAAAGAAGCCGATAAAATCGTTGTACTTGAAAAAGGAGAAATAATTGAAGAAGGTACGCACCAGCAATTACTAGCTAAAAAAGGCTTTTATTTTGACATATCTCAAAGTCAGAATAAATCAATTTGATGATTAAATATTGTGCTATTTTTTTAGTTACTAAATATTTTCTATATTTGGCACATGAATAAAAACTAATAAATGACTGAGAAGCGAGAGATAAAAGATATATTTTCAAAGAAAGTAAAAGCAGGAAGAAGAACCTATTTTTTTGATGTAAGAGAAACAAAAGCAAGTGACTATTACATGACACTTACCGAGAGCGTAAGAGATTTTAATGAAGATGGTGCTCCAACATACAGAAAACACAAGTTATACCTTTACAAAGAAGATTTTGCAAACTTTAAGGAAGCATTTGAAGATGTAAGCAACTTTATTATTGCAGAAAAAGGAGAAGAAATAATCTCAAATAAAAAGTTTGAAAAAAGGGAAGAAACGCCTACTGAGAAAAAAGAAGAATCTTCTACAGAATTTACTGAAGTTAATTTTGATGATTTAGGAAAGGATTAAAATAACCCCACTCAAAAACACAAGTGAAAGTCCTACCAATTGTTAGGGCTTTTTTCTTAACAACTATCCTATATTGTTGATAATTACATTAGTTTGCAAAGATACTATTAGTAATTAGCATAGTACTTTTATAGCCGTAAAACACACTATAATTATGGGAAGAATAATTGCAATTGCAAACCAAAAAGGAGGAGTAGGGAAAACAACAACTGCTATTAATTTAGCAGGCAGTTTAGGAGTGCTAGAAAAGAAAGTATTACTTATTGACGCTGACCCACAAGCCAATGCTACTTCAGGAGTTGGACACAACCCACAAAAAATAAAACAAGGAATATATGAATGTTTAATTGGAAATTCAATAGCTAAAGATTGTATCCTTGAAACAAGAAGCCCTAACCTTGATTTACTGCCAGCAAATATTGATTTGGTAGGTGCCGAACTAGAACTTGTAAACTTGAAAGAAAGAGAGTACAAGATGAAAAAAGTACTTGATCCTATACAAAACAATTACGATTTCATTATTATTGATTGTGCTCCATCATTAGGACTTTTAACTTTGAATGCTTTATCATCAGCAGATAGCGTAATAGTTCCTATACAATGCGAATATTTTGCATTAGAAGGGCTAGCAAAATTACTTAATACAATAAAAGTAGTACAACAAAGGCTCAACATAAAACTAGAAATTGAAGGGCTTCTACTTACTATGTATGATACTCGTTTGCGCCTATCCAACCAAGTAGTTGAAGAAGTAAAAAAACATTTCCAAGACATGGTATTTAAAACAATTATCCAGAGAAATGTTCGTTTAGGTGAGGCACCATCATTTGGAGAAACAATTGTAATACATGATGCGACAAGTAAAGGTGCAATCAACTACCTTAATTTAGCTGATGAATTACTTAAAAAGCTGCAAGTAACTGTATAACTATGACAAAAAAGAAAAGCTCATTAGGTAGAGGGTTAGCATCTATATTAGGCACTAGCACTTCTGAAATTACAAGCAAAACAACTACTGATATAAAAACTGAGACCCATGTTGTAGGAACAACTCACGAAATTCATATTTCTCAAATAGTAACGAATCCATTTCAACCAAGAACAGATTTTGATGTAGAAAAATTAAATGAGTTAGCCGTATCTATTGAACAACTAGGAATCATTCAACCAATTACAGTTCGTAAAATGGGATATGATAAATTCCAATTGATTTCCGGAGAAAGAAGATTTAGAGCATCACAAATTGCAGGACTTGATAAAATACCTGCATTTGTAAGAATTGCTAACGACCCAGAAATGCTTGAAATGGCATTAGTTGAAAATATACAAAGAGAGAACCTAAATCCTATTGAAGTAGCACTAAGTTACCAAAGACTCATTGATGAAATAAAACTTACGCAAGAGCAATGCAGTGAAAAGGTTGGGAAAAACAGATCAACTGTAACTAATTTTTTACGACTTTTAAAATTGCCTGAAGTAATACAAAAAGGATTAGGGGATGGAAGAATTAGTAACGGACACGCAAAAGCGTTACTAGTAATAAAAGATGAAAATTCACAAATTAACCTTTTTCATGATACAGTTGCAAATGGATACTCAGTACGAGAAGTAGAACAGTTAGCTAAGGAATTTTCTACTATTACATACACAAGAACTTCAATACAAAAAGTAGTTAACACTCCTACTCCACTTGCGTTTTCTCAGCAAAAAATGGTTCATGATTTATCAAGAAGTTTAGAAAAGGATGTAGAATTAAAACGGAACAAAAAAGGGAAAGGTAAATTGATTATTCCATTTGCTAATGATGAAGATTTAGAGCGCATATTCAACATTCTAAACAATTAAATTGCCTGTTCTTAAAAAAATATTTATTGCTTTTTTTGTAGGATTTTCCTTTACAACATCAGCACAAGAATATGGCGAGAAAATCCCTAAAAGAGCAGCACTATATTCTGCAATACTGCCTGGATCTGGACAAGTTTATACCAAAAAATACTGGAAAGTTCCTGTAATTTATGGGGGACTTATCACCTCAGCTTATTACATAAACGAAAGTAATGATTTGTTCCAATTGTATAAATCCACTTACCTAAACAGATTAGATGGAAATTTCACTGATAACTTAAACTATTCTGATAGTGATTTAAGAACATTAACCGAACATTACAGAAGAAACAGAGAGGTATCAGCATTGCTTTTCACCCTAACTTATATTTTAAACATCTTTGACGCCTCAGTAAATGCACATTTGTTTGACTATGATGTTAGTAAAGATTTATCATTACACATACAACCTGTATATTTTTCAAGAGAAAATGCAAGTGGTGTTTCGTTATCCTTTAATTTATAAATTTGCCATATGAATATTGCAATTTTAGGAAACGGAAGAATGGGCAAAAGAATTAGTGAACTAGCTACAGATAAAGGACACACAATTGTTGCTACCTCATCTTCAGAAAAACCTGCAACCACTTTAGATTTCAGCTCTACTGATGTGGCTATTGATTTCAGCACTCCATCTACTGCATTTGCAAATATCAGCCATGCAATAAACAGTGGCATTCCTGTTGTTTCAGGAACAACTGCTTGGCTTTCCAAGCTACAAGATGTAAAGGATTTATGTCTACAAAAAGAAGGTGCTTTTTTATATGCTTCAAATTTTAGTTTAGGAGTAAATCTGTTTTTTGAACTGAATAAAATGTTAGCTACACTGATGAAAAATCATGATTACGAAAGTAAAATCCATGAAGCACATCATACCCAAAAACTAGATTCTCCAAGCGGCACGGCCATTACATTAGCAGAGCAAATGCAGAAGATAACAAATACTAACTCAGTTATTACTGTTGATAGAATTGATGATCTTTTCGGAACACATATTATAAGTTACAATTCATCAGTTGATGAAATAGAAATAAAACACACTGCTAAAAATAGAGATGGATTTGCAATGGGGGCAATTATTGCAGCCGATTGGATTATTGGAAAAAAAGGAGTTTTTAGCATGAAAGATGTTTTAAAACAATAAAAAAAATCATTTTAGGATTATGAAAAAATTAAAAGAAGTATTAGGAAAATCATTTAAAGTTGTAATATTTATAGGCGCAACAATTATATGGAGTTTATTTGTTTATTCTATAGATGGAGAATGGCTCTATTTTGCACCTTTAATTGCTGGTGATATTTTATTTTGGGAAACTATCTCATGGCAGTTCTGGAAGAAAAAGAAAAAGAAAACTAAGAAGAAAAAAGGTGAGCTAAGAAGCTGGTTTGATGCAATTGGTTTTGCTGTAATTGCAGCAACTATTTTACGAACTTTCCTAATTGAGGCCTATACTATTCCTACTTCATCAATGGAAAAATCAATGTTAGTTGGTGATTTCTTATTTGTAAGTAAAGTTGCTTATGGACCTAGAGTTCCTATGACTCCAATTGCATTTCCTTTAGTACACCATACCATGCCAATTGGAGGAGGAAAATCATACTCAGATATCGTAAAATTACCTTATCACAGAATGAAAGGCTTACATAATATTGAGCGGAATGATTGTGTAGTGTTTAACTGGCCAGCTGAGGACATTGGAAGGCCAGTAGATAAAAAAGAAAACTATGTAAAAAGATGTGTTGGTATTCCTGGAGATGTTCTTGAGCTTAAAAATGCACAGTTGTTTGTTAATGGTGCCCCTCAAGAAGAATTTGAAGGAATGAAAAAACAATGGACTTACTATGTAAGCACTAATGGAATAGGCTTAAACAAAAATATCCTTTACAAAAAATATGATATTACTGAGCCTATCAAAAGAGGCGTAAATCCTAATGAATATAATATTACGTTAACCAATAATAGCCGTGACGCTTTTAAAACTTTTCCGTACATAACTCGAGTTGAAAAAAGAATTGACAAAAAAGGAAACTCCACTCACTACTTTTTTCCTCATGATGAAAATTACAAATGGAATGTAGATAATTTTGGTCCTCTTACAATCCCATCAGCAGGAAGTACTATAGACATTTCATCTGCAAATATTTCTATCTACAAAGATATTATTGGAAGGTATGAGGAAAACAAACTAGAAGTGATAAATGACAACATTTATATAAACGATAAGCTAGCAACTACCTATACCTTTTCAATGGATTACTACTGGATGATGGGAGATAACAGACACAATTCTGCTGATAGTAGGTTCTGGGGATTTGTACCTGAAAACCATATTGTTGGGAAAGCTTTATTCGTATGGATGAGTTGGGATAGAAATGCAAAAGGTTTGAAAAAAATCAGATGGAACAGATTATTTAGAAGTGTTAAATAAACCTTTATTACCTACTGCTTATTTAGCCCCAATTTCCTATTACGCTATTTTATTGAAATATAAAAATTGTAACATAGAAATGCATGAGCATTTTGTAAAACAAAGCATCCGTAACAGATGTGAAATTTATAGTGCTAATGGTAGATTAAGATTAACTATTCCTAAACAAAGGAAAGGAAGTAGTAAAACCATTATCAAAGATATCAAAATTTCATATAAAGAAGATTGGCAAAAAAAACATTGGAATAGCATAAAATCAGCTTACAAATCCTCCCCTTTTTTTGAATACTACCAAGATGAAATTGAGCCCTTTTTCAAAAAAAAAGAAAGTAAACTAGTTGATTTTAACAACAATTTACAAGAAGTAATTCTAGAGCTTTTACAAGATTGTAATTATCCTGATTTTACAACATCATATCATTATAAAATAGAGTTTGCTGATTTTAGAAATCATGATTTCAAATTAGAAAACTTATCAAAATACAACCAAGTATTTATGGAAAAGCACGGTTTTATTCCTAACCTATCTATATTAGATTTACTCTTTAATTTAGGACCTGAAAGTTCAGATTATTTGCATAAAATAGACATTAGTATTAATTTTTAAGATTATAGAGAAAATAAGTATAAAATCTAATATCTAACATCTATTTTCTATTTTTGACAAAAAATTACAGCATGGCAGATTTAAAATTCAATAAGAATGATGATAAAATGAGGTTGCTTATTTCAGAGATGAAAAGAAAGCATGGTCAAGTAGCTTTAGGAGGAGGAAAAAAGAAGATTGAAAAACAACATACCAAAGGAAAAATGACTGCTCGTGAGCGTATTGACTACCTAAAAGATACTGATGCTAACTTTTTAGAAATTGGTGCTTTTGTTGGAGATGGGATGTATGCTGAGTATGATGGCTGTCCATCAGGTGGGGTTGTTGCAGGCATGACTTATGTAAAAGAGGTGCAATGTATAGTAGTTGCCAATGATGCTACTGTAAAAGCAGGTGCTTGGTTCCCCATAACAGCTAAAAAGAATTTGCGTTTGCAAGAAATTGCAATGGAGAACAGATTACCAATCATCTACTTGGTAGACAGTGCAGGAGTATTTTTACCATTGCAAGATGAGATATTCCCAGATAAAGAACACTTTGGTAGAATGTTTCGAAATAATGCTCGTATGAGTTCAATGGGAATTACACAAATTTCTGCAATTATGGGAGCTTGTGTTGCTGGAGGTGCTTACCTTCCTATCATGAGTGATGAAGCACTAATTGTAGATAAAACAGGAAGTATATTTTTGGCAGGAAGTTACCTAGTAAAAGCGGCTATTGGAGAGAGCATTGATAACGAAACTTTAGGCGGTGCTACTACTCATTGCGAAATTTCAGGCGTTACAGATTACAAAGCAAAGGATGATAAAGATGCTTTGGATAAAATCCGAAATATAATGGATAAAATTGGCGATACCGAAAAGGCAGGTTTCAACAGGAAAGAAAATAAAAATCCAAAAGAAAACGAAAGAGAAATTTACGGAATATTACCTAGGGACAGAGCAAAACCTTACAACATGAAGGATATCATTGATCGACTTGTAGATAATTCCGAATTTGAAGAATACAAAGAAGGATACGGACGATCCCTAATTTGCGGATATGCCAGAGTAGATGGCTGGGCAGTGGGTATTGTAGCCAACCAAAGAGAGATGATAAAAACTAAAAAAGGAGAAATGCAATTTGGGGGTGTTATCTATTCAGACTCTTCAGATAAAGCAGCACGATTTATTGCCAATTGTAATCAAAAGAAAATACCATTGGTCTTCTTGCAAGATGTTACTGGATTTATGGTAGGCTCTCGTTCCGAACATGGTGGAATCATAAAAGATGGTGCCAAAATGGTTAACGCTATGGCTAATTCTGTAGTTCCTAAATTTACGGTTATTATTGGAAATTCATATGGAGCAGGAAACTATGCTATGTGTGGAAAGGCTTACGACCCAAGACTAATTGTTGCTTGGCCTACTGCTCAGTTAGCAGTTATGGGTGGTGAACAAGCAGCCAAAGTTTTATTGCAAATTGAAAAAGCTAGCCTAAAAGCAAGAGGAGAAGAAATTGACAAAAAAGCAGAAGAAACATTACTGAAAAAAATCACGGATAAGTATGATGCTCAAGCCTCTCCTTACTATGCAGCATCTCGCTTGTGGGTAGATGCTATTATCGATCCCTTAGAAACCAGAAAAGTTATCTCAATGGGAATTGAAGCAGCTAATAATGCTCCTATAAAAGAAGTTTATAATCCTGGAGTAATACAATCATAAAAAATAGTTGTCATCCTGAACGATAGTTGAAGAAATATTCTTGTATTAGGAAAATCTACAAACTCAAACTACAACATGCTATATGAAGAACTATTTGTTAAAAAATATAACATTTCTGCCAATCTGGAAATTCTTTCTGTTGGTGTTATTGCTCTAAACCGTCTCACTTCATTATTCGTTTTTTTGAGACAAAATAACTAATTAGCTCCCCACATTTCTACTCAAGCTCTGAGGAAACTGAAGGTATATCAAATTGATAAAACTTATAACAATTTTTACAAAGAGCAGATGTATTTTTAGAAATTACTTCTCAGTATTTTTTATCAATACCTTTTGAAGCTTCCTTGAAATTTTTTAACTTTATAAAAATATAACAATAATTATAAAAATCTATAAAAACTTGTTTCACATTTTCAAAGTCATTCAATCTTTGTTTTCTATCATTCTTTATTCCAATCTTCTTAAATCGTAATTTTCTAATCAAAACAAGTAACTCTGAAGGAGTTTTTTCACTGTTTAACAATATCTAATAAATTTTGACTCTCCTTAACATAAAACATATATTACATAATCAATTGAAATAAATAAAATATCATTATAAAAAACTAGCATTTCACCCACCCACCAAAATCTAAAAACTCACTACTCCTATCTAACTTCTAATTCCTATATTTGCAACCTTTAAAACAAAAAAGAATGATTAAAATTACTCTTCCTGATGGAGGAATTAAACAAGTAGAAAGCGGAACTTCAGCTATGGATATTGCTATGGGTATTTCTGAAGGATTGGCACGAAATGTGCTATCGGCTAGTATAAATGGAGAAGTTTGGGATGCAAACCGTGCTATCACCACCGATTCTACCCTTACCCTACATACTTGGAATGATAAACAAGGAAAGATGAGTTTTTGGCATTCTTCTGCACACATTATGGCAGAAGCTTTAGAAGCTCTTTATCCTGGGGTTAAGTTAGGTATTGGTCCTGCAATCGATAATGGATTTTATTACGATATCGATTTAGGAGACAGAGTATTATCTTCTGATGAGTTGCCAAAAATTGAGCAAAAAATGAAAGAATTAGCTTCTTTGAAAATGTCGTTTGAAAGAAAGGATGTTTCAAAAGAAGAAGCAATTGCTTATTTTGTTGAAAAAGGAGATGAATATAAGCTAGAATTACTAGAAAAATTAGAAGATGGAAACATCACTTTCTACTCACAAGGTAATTTCACTGATTTATGTAGAGGTCCGCATATTCCTTCATCAGGAAAAATAAAGGCAATTAAGTTATTAAATATTGCAGGAGCGTATTGGAGGGGAGACGAGAAACGTAAGCAACTTACACGTATTTATGGAGTATCATTTCCCAAGCAAAAAGAACTTACTGCACATCTAGAATTATTGGAGGAAGCTAAAAAGCGTGACCATAGAAAACTAGGAAAAGAAATGGAGCTGTTTACTTTTTCACAAAAGGTTGGGCAAGGTTTACCATTATGGTTACCAAAAGGTGCTCAACTACGTGAAAAATTAGAGAACTTCCTTAAAAAAGCACAAACACAAGCAGGGTATTTACCTGTAATCACACCACATATCGGCCATAAAGATTTATATGTTTGTTCTGGTCATTACGAAAAATACGGAGAGGATTCTTTCCAACCTATCCTAACTCCTAATGAGGGAGAAGAGTTTTTTTTAAAACCTATGAACTGCCCTCACCATTGTGAAATTTACAAATCAAAGCAATATTCCTACCGTGATTTACCCGTTCGTTTTGCAGAGTTTGGTACTGTTTATCGTTACGAACAATCAGGTGAATTGCATGGTTTAACTCGTGTTAGAGGATTTACTCAGGATGATGCGCATTTATTTGTTCGCCCTGACCAAGTAAAGCAAGAGTTTATTAATGTTATTGACCTTGTCCTTTATGTTTTCAATGCCTTAGGTTTTGAGGATTTTAAAGCACAAATCTCTTTGCGTGACCCTGAAAACAAAGCAAAATATATTGGTTCTGATGAAAACTGGGATAAAGCAGAATCTGCAATTATTGAAGCTTCTGCTGAAAAAGGATTAGATACAGTAATAGAATATGGAGAAGCAGCATTCTATGGTCCTAAGTTAGATTTTATGGTAAAAGATGCTTTAGGTAGAGAATGGCAATTAGGAACAATTCAGGTAGATTACAATTTACCAGAACGTTTTGAACTAGAATACACAGGTACTGATAACAAGAAACACAGACCAGTAATGATACATAGGGCTCCATTCGGTTCAATGGAAAGATTTGTGGCTGTTTTAATAGAGCATTGTGGAGGTAATTTTCCTCTTTGGTTAGCTCCTGATCAGTTTACTATTCTACCTATTAGTGAGAAATATCACGATTATGCTGAAAAAGTATCTCAATTCCTAAAAAAATACGATATTTGCGGCCCAATTGATCATAGGGCTGAAACTACCGGAAGAAAGATTAGAGATGCAGAAGTTTCAAAAATACCTTACATAATAATTGTGGGAGAGAGAGAGGAAAATGAAGGAACAATCTCAGTTCGTAAGCATGGTGGTGAAGATTTAGGAAGTATATCTTTAGAGAAATTTAAAGATTTAATTACAAAAGAAATAGATAATTTAACAGCTTTTAATAACTAAAATAATAGAACAATCGCAAAAAAGAGGCCATTTAGAGGAAGGGTAGTTAAGAAAAAATTACACAAAACTAATAGAGAAATTACATCAGCATTCGTAAGAATGGTAGGTGAAGGTGTAGAGCCAAAAATCTGTTCCATTGATGACGCAATGAAAATTGCTAATACCTTAGGACTTGATTTAGTAGAAATTTCACCAAATGTTGATCCTCCAGTTTGTAAAGTTATTGATTATAAAAAGTTCATTTACGACCAAAAGAAAAAGCAAAAAGCTATAAAAAGCAAGGCGCAAAAGGTTGTAATAAAAGAATTAAGGTTCGGCCCAAACACTGGAGAACATGATTTTGATTTTAAATTGAAACATGCCAAAAGTTTTTTGGAAGACGGAGCAAAAGTAAAAGCGTTTGTATTCTTTAGAGGAAGATCAATTGTATTTAAAGACCAAGGACAAATTTTACTTTTAAAACTTGCACAATCCCTAGAAGATATAGGAGTGGTAGAAAATATGCCAAAGCTTGAAGGAAAGAAAATGATTATGATAATAGCACCAAAAAAGAAGAAATAAAACTAAGAGACAATGCCAAAAATGAAAACAAAGGCTGGAGCCAAAAAAAGATTCAAACTAACAGGTTCTGGTAAACTAAAAAGAAAGCATGCGTTTAAGTCACACATCTTAACAAAGAAAGAGACTAAACAAAAGCACAATTTAACTAAGACTGGATACGTGTCAAAATCTGATACCAAAAGTGTTAAACTTCAGTTAGGAATTTAAAAAAAATAGGTTATTAACCAGGTATGTAGTTCAAACAAGGGTATAAAAATTAAAAGCCACTATACACCAAAAACAATTAAATTATGCCAAGATCGGTCAATTCAGTAGCTGCCAAAGCTAGAAGAAAAGCAATTTTAAAAGCTGCCAAAGGTTACTTTGGAAGAAGAAAAAATGTACATACAGTAGCAAAAAATGCTGTAGAAAAAGGTTTGCAATATGCATACCGTGATAGAAAAAACAAAAAAAGAACTTTTCGTGCATTATGGATTCAAAGAATCAATGCAGGAACAAGACAATTTGGAATGTCTTATTCAGTATTTATGGGTAAAGTTCACGCTAATGGAATCGAATTAAACAGAAAAGTTTTAGCTGATTTAGCAATGAACCATCCAGAAGCTTTTAAAGCAGTAGTGGATAAAGTAAAATAAATTTTTTAGTTGGAATTGAAAAAGAAAAGGCGAACAAATGTTCGCCTTTTCTTATTACTTATATTTTTTAAACTATTTAGTAAGTTCCTCTTTCACTATTTTAGAAATAAGCGCACCATCTGCTTTCCCGTTAAGCCTACCCATTAATGGTCCCATGCATTTTCCCATATCAGAAGGAGATGCTGCACCAACTTTTGCAATAACTTCTTGCACAACTTTTCTAACTTCTTCCTCTCCCATTTGAACTGGTAAATAAGGTTCTAAATAAGCCAATTGATTCACTTCATCAACAGCTAAATCTGGTCTATTTTGTTCTGTAAAAATGACAGCAGAATCTTTTCTTTGCTTTACTAATTTAGCAATTAATTTTAATGAAATTTCATCAGAAACCACCGGAATTCCTTTTTTAGTAGCTTCTAGCATTATTGCAGATTTTACAGCTCTTAGTGCTGCAAGTTTATCTACATTTTTAGCTTTCATAGCATCTTTAATATCAGAATTTATTTGTTCTTGTACGCTTTTCATTTATTGTATTTTTTATTCTTAGTTCTTAAATTTTCTAATGCTTCAATTGCATAAGTATACTCTGGGTTTAATTCAATTGCCCTATTATAATCAACCTCCGCTTGCTTTACATTTCCTAAAGTTTCAAAACAATTTCCTCTTGAATAATAAGCTTCATAAAACTCAGAATTAGAATAAATCGCATCAGAAAAATTATTTGTTGCTACATCATAAAGACCTAATTTCATATGTATAAATCCTAAATTATAATGCCCACTACTATTAAAAGGAAACACTTTATGAAGATCGGCATAAGCATCTAAAGCCTTATTCCACTGCTCCATATCTTGATAAAAAAGAGCTTTATTATACAGTGTGAGTTCATCAGATGGATTAACTCTTAGTGCATTATTATAATAAACAACTGCAAGAGTGTCTTTTTTAATATGAAAAATCTGTCCTAACTGAACATAGGATTCATAAAAATCAGGGTTTACATTTATTGAGTTTCTAAAACAATTTATTGCAAAATTTTCCTTACCTAATTGCCTGAATGTATAACCTAATAACATGTGAGTTTTATCTTGATTATATTCTATTTTTAAAGAGGTATTAAAAGATTCAATTGCCTGCTTATAACTCTTTGGATTAAATGCACCATAAGCTATCATAAGCTCCCCCATTAAAGCATGTGAATGATAATTGCTGTCATTAATCTTGATTGATTTTTCTAAATGATGTTTTACTAAAGAAGGATATTGAGAGTTAGCATTTTGAATTTTTGAAAGTTCAAAATATATCTCAGCAATATTAAATTGAAAATCCGAATTAAGAGAATCTAATTTAATAACTTCTTTATAATCAAAGAGCATAGACTCTAAATTGTTCATTGATTTATTAAGAGCAACCCTTTTCAATAAGAGCTCAACATTTGTAGGTTTTTCTTTTATTTTTTCAGACAACATAACAATTGCTGACTTTTCTTCCTTTTTCTCATCAGAAGTGCTGCAAGAGTAAGAAAATAAAAGTACAATAAAAGCAAACTTCTTTAACATAAATTACTCTTGTGTGAGTGCATCTTTAATTTTAGTTTCAATCTCATCAGATAACTCAGGATTATCAGCAATCATTTGTTTTACTGCATCCCTACCTTGTCCAAGTTTAATGTCACCATAAGAGAACCATGAACCAGCTTTCTTTACAATATCTAAGTCAACTGCTTTATCCAAAACTTCACCTGAACGAGAAATTCCAGCTCCAAACATAATATCAAACTCTACTTTTCTGAAAGGTGGAGCAACTTTATTTTTAACTACTTTTACTCTAGTTCTGTTCCCAATAATATCCTCACCATTTTTAATAGCACCTATCCTTCTGATATCTAAACGAACAGAAGCATAAAATTTAAGTGCATTACCTCCAGTAGTAGTTTCTGGATTACCAAACATTACACCAATCTTCATTCTTAATTGATTGATAAAAATAACTGTACATTGAGTTTTACTAATAGTAGCAGTCAATTTTCTTAAAGCTTGAGACATTAAACGTGCATGTAAGCCCATTTTACTATCTCCCATTTCACCTTCAATCTCTGATTTTGGAGTAAGAGCAGCAACAGAATCTACTACAACTAAATCCACAGCACCTGAACTAATTAAATGATCAGCAATTTCTAATGCTTGCTCACCATTATCAGGTTGAGAGATATATAAATTATCTACATCTACGCCAAGTGCAGCTGCATAAGAGGCATCAAAAGCGTGTTCTGCATCAATAAATGCAGCAACACCACCTTGCTTTTGTACTTCAGCAATAGCATGTATCGTTAAAGTTGTTTTTCCTGATGATTCAGGACCATAAATTTCAATTACTCTACCTCTTGGATAACCACCTATCCCTAAAGCTAAATCCAAGTTAATTGAACCTGTTGGAATTGAAGCAACATCCTCCACTACTTGATCTCCTAACTTCATTACAACTCCTTTTCCATATGTTTTTTCTAACTTACCTAATGTAAGTTCCAAGGCTTTCATTTTAGCACTTTGCTCCTTATTGCTCATAGTAATATATTTTTTACAAATTAGAGAAATTCTTAATCAATCATCAAAAAAAAGACCTTTGATTTATTAACAAATTTACTTTTTTGAGAAATACTTACAGATATCTGTAATACCGCACCTTTCGCACTCAGGTCTTCTTGCTTTACATAAATATCTTCCATGTAAAATAAGCCAATGATGTGCAATATTTAACTTATCTTCAGGCAAAATTTTCAATAACTGCAATTCTGCTTGCAAAGGGTTTTTGGCTTTAGTTGTTAAACCAATCCTATCAGCAACCCGAAAAACATGAGTATCCACTGGCATAGCAGGAATATCATAATAAACTGAACCAACAACATTAGCAGTTTTCCTTCCTACACCAGGAAGTTTTTGCATGTCTTCTAAATTATCAGGAACTTTGGAATTAAAATCATTTACTAGCATTTTAGCTAAACCAGACAAATGTTTTGCCTTGTTTCTTGGATAAGAACAAGATTTAATTAAATTAAAAATCGCATCAATAGAGGCTTCAGCCATAACTTCAGCAACTGGCATTTCAGCAAATAATTTTTTTGTAATTATATTTACCCTTTTATCAGTGCATTGAGCAGAAAGCACAACAGCAACCGTGAGTTCAAAAACATTATTATAATCTAATTCTGTTTTTGCCTCAGGCATATTTTCAGAAAAATGAGCTATAAATTTTTGGGTAATTTCTTTTTTATTCACAGATACAAAGCTAAAAAATAAAAGGAGGCAACAGCCTCCTTTTATTAACCAAAACCACTTAGTTTAAAGAAAATAAAAACTTATCTTTTGATTTAGTTTTAATTACTTTTACTGAACAAGCATACGCTAGCAAAGCTTCAATTGTTTCTTTTTTTGGGCCTATATGTGTTTCATTTAGGATTTTGTGTACCACTTTATCAAAAGACGAAAATTCTTCTTTTAAAAGATGGTCCCACAACTGTAGAGTATGGGTTTTTATCATATATAGTGTTTTTATTATACATTTCACCAATCCTAACGCACACTTTATAAGTATATTATATCAAAATAACTTTATTTTTGAGCAAGGTCAATATTTTGCTCCTCTGCTAATTTTCTTAAATTGATAAGGGCATAACGCATCCTCCCTAATGCAGTATTAATACTGACTCCTGTAATTTTTGATATTTGCTTGAATGACATATCTTCAAAATACCTCATTTTTAAAACCTCCATTTGATCTTCTGGCAAATTCATAATAAGCATCTTTAAATCAGCATGAACTCTTTTTCGAGTCATTTCTTCATCTTGCCCTCTATCCCCATTATTAATTACATCAAAAATATTAAACGTATCAGTAGGTCTGATTTTTCTCATTTTTGAATCCTTCCTGAAATGATCAATCACTAAATTATGTGCAATTCGCATCATCCAAGGTAGAAATTTTCCTTCTTCATTATAATTCCCTTTCTGCAAAGAGTTAATTACTTTTATGAAAGTATCTTGAAAGATATCTTCAGTAATATCACGGTTTTTAATTTTAGACATGATAAAAGCAAATACTCTACTTTTATGCCTTGTCAATAGGATTTCAAATGATGCATTATCACCATTTAAATAATTTGATACTAATTCTTTATCAGGAATTGCGCTCAATAACATATACTCAGTTTTTAGTTAATAAAAATTTAAAGTAAATGTTTTTCTATAAGCGTATTTTTGTGTTAATTGATTGACAAATATAGTAAAACAAATTTAAATATCCAAATCTTATTTCTTAATTTCGCAAATTATGTAAAACTAAATGACGAAAAAGCAAACTAATACTAATGATACTATTGAGATTAGAGGTGCAAAGCTTCATAACCTTAAAAACATCTCAATAAGCATACCAAAAGACAAATTAATTGTCATTTCTGGAGTATCAGGAAGTGGAAAATCATCTTTAGCCTTTGATACTTTGTTTGCAGAAGGGCAAAGAAGATACATTGAAAGTCTCTCATCTTATGCTCGCCAGTTTTTAGGAAAACTGCAAAAACCTGATGTAGATGAAATATTAGGAATCTGCCCCGCTATTGCAATTGAACAGAAAACTACTACCAACAATCCAAGATCAACTATTGGTACAAGTACAGAGATATTTGATTATGTAAAATTACTATTTACTAGAGTAGGAAAAACCTACTCCCCTATTTCAAATAAGGAAGTAAAGCGACAACAAGTAAGTGATGTAGTTAATTTTATAAACTCTTATAAAGAAGGTGAATTGATTATCATACTTTCAAAGTTTAATTCTGAAAATAAAAACACTTTAGAATCCTTGATACAATTAGGATTTTCAAGAATCTACTTTGATGATGAATTACACAAGATAAAAAACCTTATAAAAGAAGGGATATCAATAAAAAAGAAAGAAGTTCATATTGTAATTGATAGAATTCTGATTGATGAGTTTGACAATGAAGCTAGGATAGCTGATTCTGTTCAAACTGCATTTTTTGAAGGAAAAGGAGAATGTTGTGTTCTAGTTAATAACAACAAAACTAACTTTTCAAATAGATTTGAATTAGACGGCTTAACATTTGAAAAACCAAGCACAAATTTATTTGCTTTTAACAACCCATATGGAGCTTGTAAAGTATGTGAAGGATACGGTACAATATTAGGTATTGACAAGAAAAAAGTAATTACAAACCAAAACTTATCAGTTTATCAGGGAGTAGTTGCCTGTTGGAGTGGTGAAAAATTAAGCAAATGGAAAGAACGTTTTATCATTCGCTCAGCAAAATTTGATTTTCCTGTACATAGGCCTTACAATGAATTATCAGCAGAAGAGATAGAATTGTTATGGAATGGGAAAAACAAATGCAAAGGAATCAATCAGTTTTTTGATAAATTAGAAAGTAATAAATACAAAATACAAAATAGAGTATTAATTGCAAGGTATAGAGGAAAAACTGACTGTACGGAATGTGGAGGGAGCCGACTAAGAAAAGATGCACTATATGTAAAAGTAGGAGGTAAAAATATTGCAGAAATTAACAGAATGAGTATTACAAAAGCTATAGATTTCTTTAAGAACATAACACTAAAGAAGGAAGATCAAAAGATAGCTGAAAGGCTTTTATTAGAAATAAATAGCAGACTTTACTATCTTAATGAAGTTGGGCTAGGCTACCTAGATCTTAACAGAAAATCAAGCACTTTATCAGGAGGAGAATCCCAAAGAATAAATCTAGCAACATCAATTGGAAGCTCACTTGTTGGAGCAATGTACATACTTGATGAGCCAAGTATTGGATTGCATTCAAAGGATACTGAACGCCTCATTAAAATTTTAAAAGAATTAAGAGATATAGGCAACACAGTAATTGTTGTAGAGCATGATGAAGAAATTATGCAAGAAGCTGATCAGATAATTGATATAGGACCAGAAGCAGGAATAAATGGTGGTGAAATTATTTACCAAGGACTCCTAAAAGATAGTTTTAAGCAAAAAAGTAGTTTAACCACTCAATATTTATTAGGGCAACTTGAAATACCTACACCAAAAAAAAGAAGAAACCTAAAGTACAAAATATCTATTTCTAGAATCTATCATCATAACCTACTAGATTTAAGTGTGGATATACCACTTGGTGGATTAACACTAGTAACAGGTATGAGTGGCTCAGGGAAATCAACCTTAGTAAGAGATGTGGTGACGCCAGCAGTAAATACTTTTTTAGGAAATTACTCATTAGTAAGTAAGAATTTTGAATCAGTAAATATCACTACTAATAACATTACTAAACTAGAGTTTATTAATCAAAACCCTATTGGGAAATCCTCTCGTTCCAATCCATCTACTTACATAAAAGTATATGATGATATTAGAAAATTATTTACTAGACAAACACTAGCAGAACACAGACAATACAAAACTGGTTTTTTCTCTTTTAATGTAGATGGTGGACGGTGCGACAATTGCAAAGGAGAAGGAGAAATTACAGTGGAGATGCAATTTATGGCAGATGTACACTTGGAATGTGAGCATTGCAAAGGAAAAAGGTTCAAAAAAGAAATACTGGAAATTAAGTTTGCAGAAAAAAACATCTCAGATATTTTAGATTTATCAGTTGATGAGGCAATTAATTTTTTTACGAGCAATAATGAAAGAAAAATTGCATTAAAACTTCAACCATTACAAAATGTTGGGTTAGGTTATGTGAAACTAGGACAATCTTCAAACACCCTAAGTGGTGGAGAGGCTCAAAGAATAAAATTAGCACTCTTTTTAAGCAAAGGAAACACAAGCGAGAAAACACTTTTCATTTTTGATGAACCTACAACTGGTTTACACTTTCATGATATTAACAAACTTTTAAATTCCTTTTATGCACTCATTGAAAAAGGCCATTCTATTATTTGCATTGAGCATAATATGGATGTAATAAAGTGTGCTGATTGGATTATTGACCTTGGACCTGAAGGAGGTAATAAAGGAGGGAAAATTGTTTTTGAAGGAACTCCAGAAGATATGATAAAAAGTAGAGCCTCAATTACTGGAAAATACTTGAAAAGAAAGTTTTAAGATTTATAATCCAAGTAATTCTGCAAAATAATAGTAGCACTTACTTCATCAACTAAGGCTTTATTTTGCCTGCCTTTCTTCTTAACACCACTAGCTAATATGCTTTGTTTTGCTATCTTTGAAGTAAAGCGCTCATCAATTTGATACACAGGAATAGTTGGGAATTTTTGTTTTAACCTTTTTACAAATCCATTTACATGCCTCGTGCTATCAGTAGCACTTCCATCTAAATTTTTAGGATCACCCACCACAAAACATTCAATCTTTTCTTTTACCAATATATCAGCAATAAAAGCATCTAAAGAATTAGTAGTAACAGTAGAGTGCCCAGTTGCAATAATTTGCAAAGCATCCGTAATTGCAATGCCTGTACGCTTAGTTCCAAAATCAATACCAAGAGCCTTCACACTTATTGTTTTACTATCTGATAAGTAATTCCTTCAGGCATTACTTTTACAGTGTATGTGCCTGTTGAGTATTCTTTTAAATCAAAAGCTGTATTTCCTTGCTGATTTGCTAAAGATGAAATCAATTTACCATTAGTATCATACACCTCAACTTTATGATTTTTTGCATCGTTAAAAGTTAAGTTAAAGCTTCCCATAGTAGGGTTAGGGAACAACTCAAAGTTAAAGTTATTCTCATCAATATTTGTTGATTGTCCTAAATCAATTGGAGGGAAAACAATATAATCCAACCAAGCACAATCCTCACCATCCTGCCAGCCAGAATCTTTATCATATTCCCATTCTAAATCATGATTACCAACAGTAACAGGGAAAGAAACAAAGCTCCAAGAATTATCAATACCTGACCACTCCCCTTGTTTGTTTCCATCAATATAAAATTGTAAAAAATCATAATCTTGTTCAGATGAAACAAACTTATAGAATGAAATATCACCAGGAGCAGTAACATCAACATTAATTAACAAATGTGAAACTTCACCGTCAGGTAATCCTGCACCTGACTTAGAAGAATTAACTCCCTCATAAACATTTATATTATCAATAGTCCAAGGATATACAGGATCATTTACCCAGGCATAATTTGTGAAATCACCAGTTTCATAATCTTCATCAATAATTCCTATAGTTACAGCAAAAGTTGCATTATGAGTATAATTTCCATCTGTTAAATTAAAAGGAAACTCAGCATAAGTTCCTACTGGTGTATTTGCAGCAACAGTAATATTGAATGTAGTAGTTTGTTGTGCATTTACATTTAAATTAGCAACATTCGCTGTTGTTGAATTTACCGTAACAAAAGAAGAAATACTTGCTAACGTAGCTGTTAAATTTGCAATATCAGCATGTCCGATATTTGTAACATCAACAATTAAATCTAGGGTCTCACCCGCATCTAATTTTCCATTTCCATTTCCTGCCGAATCATCAATAGTAAAAGTTGTATGATCTAAAACAGGAGCATTCAGCAATACATTTATAGTTGAACTCCAAGTATTTCCTAAGTTATCAATTAAATCTAAAGTAAATGCAACTATGTGCTGATCAGCAATATTATTAGCAACTTGAAAAGTAAATGAAGATGGTAACAGTAAAGTTTGAGCAGCATTAATAATATTTACAGAAGCAGAATTATTTATTACAGTAACTGTGGGATCAGTAGTTGATAACGTTGCGTTTACAAATGTAGCATCTACTGAACCTATATTTTCTATCTCAACATCCAAACTAATTAATTCATTGTAATCAGCTAAAGTATTGTTATTTCCCGCACTATCATCTAATGTGTTTGATGAGTAAATCACATAAGGACCAGTTGGAGAAATAATTTGAAGTGCACCTGTATAAGGAGCTCTGAATTGTTTTGTAACTACAATATCAGCAGTACCAACAGTTGCAATAGCAGGAAAAGTTAAAGTAACTACTCCAGATGCATCAGCAAGTTTTGCATCTAAAAGCACACCATTCATTGAGATAGCAACATAAGAATTTTCTTCACTATTAACTGTAAAGTTAGTTGTTCCTACAGGAGTTGCTGCACCATGAGAAACAGTTAAAGAAGTTGGTACACCAATATAAGGCATTAATGACGGATCGCCCATTAAGTGATATATCTCCCAGTAATATTGAACAAGAGATCCTCCACCCTGAGTAACAGCTAAGTTACCTGAATGAAGAATCTGTCCAGTTGTTATAAACCAATCTTGTTGCTGCTCTCCATTTTCATGCATTAAACAATCATAAACTGCTAAGCCAGTTCCAGCATATGTAGGGTTAGCTGTAAAGTTTGATGTATTACCTACACCCCACCAATAATCTTCATCCCAGTAAGTATTATTAGAACCTCCAATATAAGCAACAGCTCCTTTATTATTAGCTCTTAATAAGCCTTCACCAAAACACTCAGGAACATCAAATTTATTAGACTGACAACAATTCCCTACCATCACTCCATATGCATCAAAGTTCTGCAAACCATTAATATCTGAAGTTTCAAAAGAAGGGTCAGACCATCCAGATGGTCCGCAATGAGCAGTATAATTTGCAAAACCAGCTCCAGCACTTACATCCGCAATAATTGCTGCATCTGCAGCAGGATCATCAGAAGTAATTGGTGAACCAGAGCCATAAAGATAAGTATGTGCTGTTAATCCATGTGCTGTATTAAAATAATAATCTGTACCATAGTTAATTTGTCCGTTACCATAAGTTGGCGCCATACCTGCATCTACTCCAGCAACTAATACCACATCATCCAAAAATAAAGGGTCAGCAAAAGTATATTGCTCGTGTGTTAGTGTTTTATTAACTTGTACTTCTACTTCTTCAGGAATAGTAGCTGAAAACCTACCATAATACATCTCAGGATAAAAATCGCCTCCTCCATCAAATTCACAATAATACATATCAGCATGATGTGTACCTGTACTCCCTTGAAAAGAAGGAACTTCACCATCATCACCAACAATTAATAAATAAGTTGGAGCAGGATTAGAAGCAGTAGCATTATCATACATATCTTTGATAAATGCATGTATTGATGTTGTTGTACTCCCAACATTTGGATCGTTAGTATATGCTTCAATTACTTCAAAACCTTTTCTTGTTTTCCATTGTACTAATGGCTGTAAAGCGGATTGAAAAGCAGGATCAGCAACAATTACATATTTTACAGGGTAAGTAGTAATTACATCTTTAGCTGATGGAACATAATTAATTGCTCCTTTAAATAAATGGTCAAATTCTGATGAGTAATACCTTTCTAAATTTAACTGATGCGTAGCATAGTCAATGTTTTTAAAAATCACTTTTGCCTCTAGCTTTGTTATTACTTTTAACTGATTAGTTGCAGGATTATATTGTATAGGAGCAACTGATAATCTTGCTAATTGCTGACCTCTCATTTTACCTAAAAGCTCAGTTGTTACTGCATCAATTGCATAAAAACTATCATTAGTATAATAAGATGAATTATAATAAAAAGGAAAGCTAGTTGCACTTTTTGAAAGTGATGGCTGAGAAGGAAAAACTAAGTTTGTAATTCCATAATCAGCTAATGAGATAATTTGTTCTTCAGTATTTAAAACTTTAATAGCTATAGATGCTCCACTTGGCACAGTAATCAACTCTTCCAAAACAGGAAGTTCAGCATTACCACTAATAGCATTTTCACCATAACCTCCGACAACAATCTTTACAAACTCGCCCATATCAGTTTTTACTCTTAAAGTATTTATTTCTGATAAATGACTTACAAATGTAAACTCTGATAAAGTTTTTGATGTAATACTTAACTGATTAGATGTTTCAGTTAGTTTAATGTCTTTTGCACTTAAACTAAAAGATAAAACAGTAATAATTGCTAGTAATAAATTTGATAATTTCATAATTTTTTTGTTTGCTACAAATATATGATTTTATCTTGTAAAAATCTAAAGCACTATAAACATTCTTATACATTCAAAAAAAGACTACAATTAATGTAACCTTTTTTGATTTTATCCGTAAGTGTAATTGGCTCAAGCGCACAACTTGGGCTTTTTTTATTCTATAACTACTCTTTTATCCACAGTACCATCACTATAAATATAAAGGAAAGTAGTATTATCAATTACTGTATTTGGATTGAGCTCTCTACCCAATAAATCAGTTACTTTTAGTAACTCTTTTTCTGCAGAAAAACTCATTCTTGCACTTGAGGGCATTGTCCAAAATACTAAGTTGGTCCAAGAAGTAGAATTATAAGCCCCACCATTAGGATCACACCAAGTTCTTGCTTGCCCCCTGTAAGTTTCTCCTGGAATTAATCCATTTTTATTTTTAGTAATATCAGGATAACTCACTCCAGCCCCACCAACATTTACCCAACTAGCACTCGTATAATCTTCTCTTATTTTAATTCTTACAAAAGAGTACGTTCCATTAAGTGTCCAGTCAAATTTTACTTTAGTAGGGTTTTGAGGTGTAGCACTTAAGTTTGCAATAAGCGGACAATCATCAGTAGTATTAAAATAATACAATGCAGTCCAAGCACTACTGCCTCCACCACAATACCAAGCTTTCATTTGATATTCATATTGTGTACTTGGATTTAAATTCAACAACAATTTATCTATCCTATGGTTTCCAAAGCTACAGCTTGCTAGTGGTGCTCCCATTGTTTTTTGTATCCAAGCAGTTGTTCCTACCTCTCTGTATTTTATTCTATACTGATCGACAACACAAACTGATGAGTTCATATTATCCCAATTAATTATTGCTCTAGTACTAATAATATCAGAAACTAATAAATTAGCTGGAGCATCTTCTGAGCAACTTTGATTTGATAAATTTTCCACAACATCAATATCAACTCCTATATAACAATTATTTACATCAACAATCCAAACTGTATATGTGCCAGCAATCAAATTACTGATATCTTCTGTTATTTGTGTTGGTGAAGTAGACCAATAATACAAATAAGGTGCAACACCTCCACTAGCATTTAAGTCAATTGCTCCATCATTACCTCCTGATGTAGTAACATTTGTAACGGTGTATGTTGCTGTTATTTCAGATGGCTCTATTATTATATAAGATGATGTGAAAGATTGCCCAGCAGCATCAGTTACAGTAACAGTATATGTGCCTGCGGCTAAATTTGATAAGTCATCAGTAATGGCTCCATTACTCCATATAAATGAGTAAGGTGTAGCTCCATCACTAACTGTTAAATCAATTGAGCCATTATTATTCCCAAAACAATCTATAGCAGAAGTTACTGCATTAACTTGCAAAGGAGTTAATTGCCCCTCTCCTACCACAATTGAAAACAACTCAGAACAACCATTATCATCCATTACGTAAAAAAAATAGGTGCCTGCTATCAAATTCTGAATATCTTTAGTTGATGCGCTATAACCATTAGGTCCTTGCCAAGAGAATGAATATGGTGCTGTACCTCCACTTACAGTTGTAAAAATACTACCATCACTAAACCCAGCTTGAGAGGTAGAATTAACAGTATAAGTAATAATAATTGGAGAAGGCTCACTAATATAGAAAGTAGAAGACTCCGTTTGACCTACGGCATCAGTTACAATAACGTTATAATAACCACTCGATAAATTTGAGATATCTTGAGTTGTTGACCCGTTACTCCAAATATAAGACAAGGGAGATACACCTCCAATTGCTGACAAGTTTATACTTCCATTATTTGCTAAACTACAACTTAAGTTTGTATTAGTAGAAGATAATATTATTGGAGGATAAACCACCTGACATCCTAATGAGCTTAATAGAGAAGATCTACTGCCATTTAAAGTTGCTCTCATCCTATTTTTCTGGCCTGTACTAAACATAAACATACAAGCATCATTTGTATAATCCATATAGTTCATAAACATCTCTCCAGAACTACCAGTACCCGAACAAGAAGATGCATGGGGATAAGATGGACAACCATAATTTGATTCCTCATGTTTTGGAGTATCAGAAACATAATCATTACCACAATATGAATCGCCCCAAATATGATATAAGTTTAACCAATGACCTACTTCATGAGTAGCTGTTCTGCCTAAATCATAGGGTGATGTTGCTGTTCCTGTATTGCCAAAATAGGCATAATCACAAACAACTCCATCTGTACTTGAGTTTCCACCCGGAAAAGTAGCAAATCCTAAAAGTCCACTAGCTAAATTACATACCCAAATGTTTAAGTAGTCTGATGTGTTCCAGGCATCTTGACCACCAGTACTAGAATATTTCATGCTTGTATAACCAGAAAAACTTGAAGTAGTTGTGTAATTCCTTGTAATTCCAGTTGTAACATTTCCATTTGGATCTCTAACAGCCAAACAAAATTCAATTTCACAATCAGCAGCTACACCAGCAAAAGCTGAAGGTACAGATGAAGCATCTGAATTGTTCATTCTGAAATCTTCATTTAAAATATCAATTTGTGAAAAAATCTGTGCATCAGAAATATTCTGACTAGAATTTTTATAAATAACGTGAACCACAACTGGAATTGTAATTAGATTGGGCATAGATTTTAAACTACTCTTATTATTGCTTATCCAATTCTTAATGTCTAAATTTTCAACATCCATTCTGTTATCAACTCCAGGATCTCTTTGTCTAATTTCATCTAAATGTTGCATAGTACCACAATTTCTTTGCTGAGCATTTGCAAAAAATACATGTAAAAACACAACTATTACTAAACATAATTTTTTCATTACTTTTCTTTTTGGTTTTTACAAACTTATAAATTATCTTTTACAAACTGACTTATAATCACACCACTCGCAATTCTTAAGTTCTGATGTTTGTTCAAAATCATTATTTAAAATCTTAGTTAATACAAATTCTAATTGCTCCTCAAACTCATCTAAGACTTGAGCATCAATTTTAATCACTTCTCTTTGTTTTCCTGTTTTATTTGCAACAGTTATCAATCCTTGTTTTAAATTTTTAAAAGAGAAATTTCCTGCAACAACTTCCAATCCAATATAATTTGGATTCATTTTTAAATACAAATAAGCATACATTAAAAGCTGAAATGCTTTTGCTTTTTTTGACCTATCAACCAACTCATGGTATTCAGAAAATTCAACTTCTTTACTCTCAACTTTCCCAGTTTTATAATCAATTATTCTGAGTAAATCTCCTTCAAAATCTACTCTATCAGCATTTCCTATTAGATTAAAATCAATTCCATCAACATTAACAAAATGCTTTAACTCCTCCTCTTTTCCAACTATTTTAATTTGCTTATTTTTACTATTTGCATCTTGCAAAAGTTTAATTTCTAAATTCAAGAAGTCTTTAATTAACTTATGTGCTATTTTCAAACTGAGATAGTTTTTTCCTTCTTTCATTCCTTGCTCAGAAAGCTCTTCAATAAAATAAGCTTTAATATCATTTAATATAGCTTGTGTATGATCTTTTACATACTGTTCCGTTAAAATTCCTAAAGGGTAATTATCCTCCAAAGCTTTATGAATTGCAGAACCTAAAGTACTTGCATCTGCATATTCATCTACTTCATCATCTAGCCTAATTTTAGCTAAATAATGATAATAAAACTGCAAACTACAGTTGTTATATTTATTTATTGCTGATGGAGAGACTCCTTTCTCAGCCCAAGATTTAAGCTCTTTATCTAATCCAATATTTGGGATTACAATTTCTTTAGATTTTGGCATTTCTAGCTCAGCACCCTTAAATACTTTTTCACTAATCTGCCCTTTGTACTCAGACAAGAGTTGGGTAACAAATCTACTTTTTTCGCCACTCCCAAAATCATCAGTTTCAGAATTATAAATAAGCGTAATATTTTTAGCTCTTTGCAAGAGCCTATAAAAGTGATAAGAAAAAACAGCATCACTCTCAGCATAAGTCGGGAGTTTAAAATAGCGTTTCATATCAAAAGGAATAAAAGAATTTACGGACTTTCCTTTGGGTAATTTTCCTTCATTCACACTAAGAATTATAACATTTTTAAAATCCAAAGTTCTACTTTCCAAAATCCCCATTAGCTGAACTCCCTTTAGTGGCTCTCCTTTAAATGGTATCATTTCCTTAGATACTATTTGTTGCATTACAATCTGCAAAGTTTTCAATTCAATGTCAAAATTATTATCTGCTAATAAATTATTTAAAATAGTCCAACTTTTATAAAAAGTAGCTAAAACTTCTGATTCGATAGATGCTGAAACACCAACTAAAGGAAGTTTCAAATCTTCAATTAATTTAGAAATACATCTTAAAGCATCATCCGATTTTCTCCAAAAATCAAAAATATTACTGAGTTTGCTTTTCTTAAAAAAAGTAGCCAAATTGCTTTTACTTACAAAAACAATGTTATCCTTAATAATGAATCTTTTAAAAGTCAAAACTTCATTTACATCAGCAAGTTTGGAAAAATAAGGATGCTCAATAACCGAAATAATATCCTTATAATAAAAAGCATTATTTTGATACTTTTCAGCATTAATTTGGATTTTAAACAATGCCTCAATAAATGCAAACAAAGTTGTGTTTTTTAAGGGGCTACCCATAGTAACGTTTAACTGCTTTATTGCAGAAGGCAGATTATGTAACACAGGAAAAAGCAATGCCTCATCAGCCAAAACAATAGCTGTATTACTATTATCCAAATCATCTTTTGTGAAATCTTTTAGCACTTCTGAGGCAACCTTTGCTTGAGTGACATTTTTAGGACAAGCAATTACATTAAAACTGTCTTTAGTCTGATTAAAATAATCGCCAACACCTTTAAAATCAATTTCTGACCATTTGGCTCTTTGCTCTCTTAAAAACCCTCCTGCTTCATGCAGTTTATTATCATAATAGAATTTGTCAGCATCCCAAAATACCCTTGCAACATCTTCTTTTTTTAGATAATCAACAATTTCTTGCTCTGATTTTGTGAGTGCATTTAAACCAACAAACCATACTTTTTCCCACTTAATCTCAACATTAGATATTTGCTCAGCAGCTTTTCTATAAGCCAATCCTTGGTAGGCAGTATTATCTTGAATTAATTTCTGATTAAAATCATTATACCATTTTAACATTCCTTCAAAAAAACTAATATAATCAGTTTGCATATCAGTCAGATTTGTTTCAGAAAGACTCCAATCCTTAACATTCCAACTTTCTAATTCCTTAACATTTCTAAGGTTCGTGTAAATTGATTCTGCTTCAACTAAATTTCTATCTATCTCATTAAAATCATGCAATAAAACATTGCTCCATTTTAAGAAATCATCAAATGACTCTACCTTTTTAGGAGGATGAGTTAAATAAGTTTGATACAACTTAAACTGCAAGGAGATATTATCCAAAACATGCAATCCTGAAAGCTTCTCTGTAAACTCTTCAATTGAATAGAACTGCGGTAAAAAGATTGGTTTATCAATTTTTTGGGATAAATAATGTTTTAAAAAAACAACTGCTCTTTTTGATGGAAGAACAACTGCTACTTTTTCCATGTTTTCAGGAAACTTCTGCAATAACCTTGCTGCAATTTTATCTAGAAAAGCTATCATAATTCTTTTATTTTTATTTCATCTGAAATATAAATCAGAATCCTCTTAATATTCTTTTTTCCCATCTTAGATAGTGCATCAGCATATTCCGTAATCTGATTTTCATGAGCATCTTTTTCTAATCCAGTTTTATAATCAATTACAACTACTTCATCAGTAATCTTTGAAAAAAGCAACCTATCAGGAATATATGTTTTACCATTTTCCATCAGAATTTCTTTTTCGGTTTTCACAATCCAATTATCCGAAAAATAAGGTTTAACTTTTTCCTCATTCAATAAATTATTTACGCTTTCTGTCAATTTTTTTAAATCATCCTTATCAAATTTTCCACTTTTAAAAAGTTGAGCAATCACTTTTTCCGTTTGCTTAACATAATGAATTTCAGCCAGAGTATAATGCAATAGTTTTCCCCAATCTCTTTTTGCATTTACAGTTTCTGTATCCCAAACCTCCTCAGCAGAATGTTTTAAAGAAATCACTTCTCGCCAATCTAATTTTTTTCTTTTATCCACAGAAAAAGTATTATTAGGTTCAGCTTTTTTTTCATGCATCATTTCTGAATCTCCTTCAATAATTGGAAACGCATCATCATATTTATAAAGAAAAGAATTTAAATTTCCTTTAGTTTCATAATCTTTTAAAGTCTTTGGTAAATATTTTGATAAAATATACAAACGCTCTTTTGGGCGCGTCATTGCAACATAAAGTTTATTCAAACTATCTAGCAAAGTCATTTCTTTTTCTTTTTGATAATCTTTATTAAAATAAGAATGTTCTAACTTTTTATTTCCTCCAATAAGTGCAGAAGGAAGCTTTCTATTAAAATGAGCAGAAGAATCTACCCAAATATCATTCGTTTTAACTCTGTCCTCCCAATTGAAAGGAATCATAACTACATTAAAAGCCAATCCTTTTGACTTGTGAATTGTCATAATTTGTACAGCATCCGTACCCTCAGGAATTACAATTGCCTCCTTATTTTTTCGCTCCTCCCACCATATTAAAAACTCCGAAAGGCTACTCCCTTTTTTCTCAGTAAATGCTAAAGTTACATCTAAGAAAAAGTTCAAATAAACATCCTCATCAAAACTAAAAAGGCGAATCAATTGCTCCACCATTTCATAAAGTGGTTCTTGCAATAATTCTAATGGATTTATTAAAACATTTGCCTTTTGCAACACCTCAACAAAGCCTTCTTCTGATTTAATATTGAGATTTAAATCATGCTGATTTTCTCCAACTATAACATGGGAATATAAATAATCAGCAATTACTGTTTTAGCAATTTTATGCTTTGGATTCTGCAAATACATTAATAAAGAAATAAGCACATTTACTTTTTCAGATTTATGTAAAAGCAAGCCTTCATTTGAAATAACTGGAATTTGGTTTGCTGATAAACTTTCAGCAATAAGAGCTACACTTTTTCTGCTATTACAAAGTATTGCTACATCCTTAAAAGAGTAATTATATTTAGAAACTAACTTTTTAATTTCAGTTGCGATTTTATTTAAAATTAACTCTTTAAAATCATTGTTCTTATCTCCAAAAAGTTCAATATGAACATAGCCACCATCCTTAGAAAAAGTAGTTTCTTGCTCACACCCTTTATAAATATCAATAATATTTTGAGGCAGTAAAGTTTTTACACTTTCAAAAAATTGATTATTAAAAAAAATAATATTCTTCATACTCCTAAAATTATGAGTCAAATTTTGAACATTTTCATGCTCTTTCAGTTTTCTTTCCCAATCAACCTTAAACATCAAATCATCACCTCTATAAATTTTTGGAAGCTGAAAAAACTGCTCTACTTCTCCTCCTCTCCATCTGTAAATTGACTGCTTTCCATCTCCTACAACCATGCTTTTTCCGTAATCTAGAGATTCTGTAATTAATGGTAAAATATTTTGCCACTGCAACAGTGAAGTATCTTGAAATTCATCAATTAAATAATGATTATATCGCTCACCTAATCTTTCATAAATAAAAGAAGAGGGTTGGTTAGTTACAACTTTATGAATTTTTTTATTGAACTCTGATATCTGTTCAATATTATTTTCTTTTTTATAACTCCTAATCTCAGCTATCAACTCATTTAGAACAGCAATTGAATAGATGTTTTTAAGTATCGCATTCACTGAATTATAATCAGACATTAAATCCATCAACTCAACAAAGAAATTCTGCAACTGTGTTTTATAAGCATCCACCAAATCTTTTATATCCTGGCTTTTACTTTTAGTATACCACTCATCATTAGCCGTGTAACGAATCAAAGTATCAGTAGGCAGCCATTTGGAGTCGTTTTTTGCTAAGTTTATTGTAAAGTGATTGTAAAATGCACCTCTATTAAAATGCTCTTTTGTAAAGCCATTTTTATCAAAGAAAACACAAACTCTATCAGCTAAATCATCAATTTTTTGAGCAATATCTTTTTTAGATCCTTGCAAATCTTTTTTCACTCTCATACATTCTTTTACACTCAGCAATTTTCCATCAGTAAACTGACTCACTTCTTCTTTAAAAAGCTGTGCTGCGAAAACTTCTAAATCCTTTTCAATATTTATGCTTTTTCCGTCTTCAGCTTTTTGCATTGCAAAATTCACTAATGCATCTGATAGCTCTCCTCCACTATCAGACATTCTAGAAAGCAATAAAGCAACTATTGGTTGAATAATTTTGTAAGTATCAATCTCTAAATCAAAGTTATGAGAAAGCCCTAAATCAGATGCAAAGGTTCTGACAATTTTATATGTAAATTTATCAATGGTTGAAATTCCGAGATCAGCATAATTATGCAGAATATGTCTATGCACTACTGCAGATCGCATATAAATTTTAGATGCATCAAAACCTGTTTCTTTCATCAGCCAATCCAAAATACCCTCTTTATCTTTTTCATTTGACAAAGATTCTAGATACTCCAAAATCCTTTCTTTCATTTCTGATGCTGCCTTATTTGTAAAAGTAATTGCGAGTATTTTTCGATAATAATCTTCATACCCAAAGTGATTGCCTTTAAGGGCTAAAGCAATAAAACTCAATGACAAAGTATAGGTTTTTCCACTACCGGCAGAAGATCGATATATTTGAAAATTTTTAGTCAATTTATTTTATTTTTTTAAAACTCCAATATATAACTTTTTCTGATACAAATAAGGGGGTGTTAATAAGTCATATCAAAATAAAAGAATGTAATTATTTATGAAATTTTCTCTGTTACATAAAAAAACACTTAGTTTTGCTAAAAATTCGTTACTAAATGAAGATTATTATTGCAGGTGCAGGCGAGGTAGGTTCTTATCTAGCTCACATGCTTGCCAATGAAGCTCAAGACACATACCTAATTGATGACAATAAAAAAAGGTTAGATAAGGCAAGGCAACACAATGACATTATTGCACTTGAAGGAGATGCAAAAGATGTAGATATTCTTCTAGAAGCAGGAGTTACTAAATGTGATTTACTTATTGCTGCTACATCATCAGAAGAAACTAACTTACTTATTTGTATACTAGGAAAAAAACTAGGCGCTAAAAGAACCATTAGTCGTATAAGTAATTTTGAAGAAATTGGAGGTGATATGCGTACCCTTTACAAAGAAATTGGGGTGGATCATGTAATATCTCCTGTTGAAATTGCAGCTAAAGAAATTCATCAACTTATTAAACATGAGGCCTTTCTAGATCATTATGATTTTGAAGGTGGGAAACTTTCAGTATTTTCTATTCAGGTTATGAGCAATTCGCCAATGGTAGGGAACTGTGTTTTAAATTCTAAACATTTTCACAACAATCTATCTTTTAAGCCAATTGCAATTCTAAGGCATGCAGAAACCATAATGGTTCAAGCAACTACTGAATTTGAAGTTGATGATATAGTTTACTTCATCTCAACACCTAAAGGCTATGAAAAAATCCCACTTATTTGCGGACAAGAAGATTTTGACATAAAAGATGTAATGATTTTAGGTGCCAGTAGAATTGGTGTACTTACTGCCGAAAAACTAGATAGAAAATACAATGTAACTCTTATCGAACAAGATGAAGATAAAGCAAATTTAATGGCATTGAAACTTAAAAGGACACTCGTAATAAATGGTGATGGTACAGATGTATCACTTTTAGAAGAGCAAAACATTGAGGATATGGATGCTTTTATTGCCGTAACAGGAGATTCTGAAACAAATATTATTTCATCATTAGTTGCTAAATCTCATGGAGTTAGAAAAACAATTTCTGGGGTTGAGAATATTGACTACATCAAACTCTCGCATAACATTGGGATTGACACTTTAATCAATAAAAAAATTATTGCTGCAAATGATATTCTTAAATACATCAGAAAGGGAGAAGTTAATGCAATCGCTACACTTAGCCTAGATGCTGAAGTCATTGAATTTACTGTAAAGGCTAAAAGTAAAATCACTAAAAAGTCTCTTAAAGATTTAGATTTACCAAATATGGTAAATATAGCAGGAGTTGTAAGGAACAATAAAGGATTTATTCCATTTGGAGAATTTAAACTTGAAGAAGGAGATAAAGCAATTATCTTTACAAATGATGAAACAATACATGAAATTGAAACATTCTTTCAATAAAAAATGGCAAAAAAACTCATCAATAAATCAGTAGTACTTAATGTTGTTGGAACTCTGATAATAATAACTGGTTTTTTAATGGTACTATCTATTCCATTTAGTTTTTATTACAATGATGGGATGCAAGGAGTATTTATTCAATCTACTCTTATCACAATTTCAATAGGGCTTTTAATAAAATATCTTACCAGAAAGAAGAAAGATGATGAGGTGAAGAAAAGAGAAGGGTACCTTATTGTTGCTCTTGGCTGGACAGGAATGATTATCTGTAGTGCAATTCCCTATTTATTAAGCGGTACTTTTGATGGAGTAACAAATGCATTTTTTGAAACTATTTCAGGATTAACAACTACAGGTTCATCTATACTTAACAATATTGAGGAAATGCCAGAAAGCATCCTCTTTTGGAGGAGCATGACCCAGTGGATTGGAGGTATGGGGATTATTGTCCTTACTATTGCTATACTACCTCTTTTAGGGGTTGGAGGAATGGAATTATTTACATCAGAAGCTCCAGGGCCAACAAAGGATAAAATACACCCAAGAATTAAGGAAACTGCCAAAAGATTATGGCTTATTTATGTCTTTTTAACTGTATTAGAAACCGTATTATTGTGGTTTGCTGGCATGTCATTTTTTGACGCAATTAATCATGCATTAACAAATGTTAGTACTGGAGGATTTTCAACTAAACAAGCTAGCATTGGTCATTTTACATCTCCTCTTATTCAATATATAATTATCCTTTTTATGTTTATTGGAGGGGTAAATTTCACTTTACTTTATTTTGGTGCAAAATTAAAATTCAAAAAATTTATTGAGAATGATGAATTTAAATGGTTTGTATGTGCTATACCTTTTCTCTTATTAATTATTTTTCCTTTAGTCAATCAAGTATCTGATAATAATTTTGAAACAAGTTTCCGACATGCTTTGTTTCAAATTATGAGTATAATTACAGGAACTGGCTACTCAACTGCTGACTTCACAACTTGGGGAGCTTTTGCAACTTTCATCTTTTTCCTTCTGATGTTTAGTGGTGCTAGTGCTGGGAGTACTACCGGAGGGGTTAAAATTGTAAGAATTGGATTACTTATTAAAAATACAGTATTAGAATTTAAAAGGAGGTTGCACCCAAATGCAATTATTCCTGTACAACTAAATGGAAATGGAGTTTCCCCAAAAATTATCTTTAACCTATTGGCTTTTGTTTTCTTTTACCTTTTTGTATTTGTAACTGGAAGTATTGTTTTAACTTTTATAGGATTGGATTTTCAAAATGCAGTTGGTGCTTCAGCTACTGCAATCAGTAATGTAGGGCCTGGAATTGGAAGTGTGGGTCCCTCATCATCATTCGCTCACTTGCCTGATGCCGCTAAATGGGTACTTTCTTTCTTGATGATATTAGGAAGATTAGAGCTCTTTACAATCGCTATTTTGTTTACCCCTTATTTCTGGAGAAGAAATTAATTATTGAACAATTAATTTTCGCTCTATTCTTCCATCATTATAAATATTGATGAATGGTTTGTTGATATCAGGATTAACATCTCTACCTAATAAATCATTAGTTTTTACAACTTTTCTATTAGTTGAATTAAGTACATTTATTGACACTACAGCAGATAACTCAACAAAAACAAAATGCACTTCATACTGTGTAGATGCCGTATAAGTTATTGCAAATGTATCCCCTCCAACATAAGTAATATCTGGTTCAATTTTATGTCCAAAAATTGAGGTGTCAGAAACAACTCCAGCATTTAAGTTTACTCCATTATCATCAATAATACTATAAAAACATTCTTTTACACCATTTCTATTTTCCTCCCAAACTACAACACTCCAATTTGGACTATTTTTGAAAGATGCAATTTCTGCTTTATCCTGTAAAGGAGCATTACTAGCATCTAACTGAGTAAAGTAAGATTTTTGTAAATCATTCATATTGACATTTGATTTATAAAGCTCATTTACTCCACTACCACCATTACGCCTTACAATCATAATACTATCTTTATTTACAGCACCAACTGGTGATGATGTAGGGCAAGAACTAAACACCCAATTCACATCATCTAAATCTTCAGCAAAATTGAATGTAATTCCTCCATCAATTGATTTTGCTATATATGAATTCCTTACATTAGTATCATTATTTCTAAAAAGGAGAAAAACATCATCATTTCCATTAGTAACCATAGTTGATTGACAACAATCACAAGGCTCACCTGGAGCTAAAGAACTAACATCAGCTGCTGCACTAAAAGTTGTTCCAAAATCAAAGGAAGTCCTTACTTTTTGCTTCCAATCTGTCCAATTTGGTAAACATTCCATATAAGATATTAATGGGTTGCCATCAGAACGAACAGCAACATTTGGCATTGCAAACTTATGTGTATTTGAATTTTCTGAAACACGAATAGTATCCGAAAAAGTAATACCTCCATCAAAAGATTTTTTCAAATAAATAACATGATTTGCATGTATTAAAGATTCAAAAATTAAATAAACAGTATCCCCTTTTGCTGCAATTTCAGGACCAATAAAACCAGTAGGCATTAAATCAGAACCGACAACATCTACAGCACTATCAAATGAAGTTCCATTCCATTTTTTAGCTCTTATTGATTTAGGAGAACTGAATTTATTCCATATAATAAAAGGATTATTATTAGCTGTCACAATAACTCTTGGCCTATCATATCCTTCAGAAGAACCACTACTAACAACAGTATAATTCTGGGGAGTTAATTGTACTTGTCCAAACGTGAAAAATGGAATATAGAGGAGAAATAAGAAATTTTTCATAGAAATATAATTTACTATAAAACTACAAAAACTATCTAACTAAAATTAATTCTTTAATTTCTTGATGTTTCCAACCTTCATAATCTTGGTAGTACATTTTGTAAATATATACGCCCATTGGCAATTCATTTCCTGTTGATTGATGCTTACCATCCCATCCATTTTCACAATCTAAAT
>Ga0206129_10000065_pt1 | contig 166878 bp, 148 predicted proteins | sample Helgoland_Spring_8_FD_148616 | JGI IMG/M metagenome (GOLD analysis project Ga0206129, IMG submission 148616) | Pelagic subsurface seawater microbial communities from Kabeltonne, Helgoland, North Sea - Helgoland_Spring_Bloom_20160502_2 | ecosystem: Environmental > Aquatic > Marine > Epipelagic...
TGTAATGGTTTATCAGATGGAGGTGCAACAGCTAGTGCAGTAGGTGGAATAGCACCATATTCATTTGCATGGAGTAATTCAGCAACAACAGCAAGCATTACAGGTGTAACTGCAGGAAGCTATACAGTAACGGTATCAGATGCAAATTCTTGTACAACTACTTCAAGTGTAACAATTACTGAGCCTGCAGTGCTAGCATCATCATCAGTAGTTAACTCAAACGTAAGTTGTAGTGGGGGAAATGATGGATCAGCGACTGCTAGTGGATCAGGCGGAACAGCTCCATATACATTTGCATGGAGTAATTCAGCAACAACAGCAAGCATTACAGGTGTAACTGCAGGAAGCTATACAGTAACGGTGTCAGATGCAAATTCTTGTACAACTACTTCAAGTGTGACAATTACTGAGCCTGCAGTGCTAGCATCATCATCAGTAGTTAACTCAAACGTAAGTTGTAGTGGGGGAAATGATGGATCAGCAACAGCTAGTGCAGTAGGCGGAACAGCTCCATATACATTTGCATGGAGTAATTCAGCAACAACAGCAAGTATCACAGGAGTATCAGCAGGAAGCTATATGGTAACGGTATCGGATGCAAATTCTTGTACAACTACTTCAAGTGTAACAATTACTGAGCCTGCAGCATTAGTAGCAAGTTCAGTAGTAAATACAAACATTAGCTGCAATGGCGGAAATGATGGATCAGCGACTGCTAATGCAACCGGTGGAACAGCTCCATATACGTTTGCATGGAGTAATTCAGCAACAACAGCAAGTATCACAGGAGTATCAGCAGGAACCTACACAGTAACGGTATCGGATGCAAATTCTTGTACAACTACTTCAAGTGTAACAATTACTGAGCCTGCAGCATTAGTAGCAAGTTCAGTAGTAAATACCAATATCAGCTGTAATGGTTTATCAGATGGAGGTGCAACAGCTAGTGCAGTAGGTGGAATAGCACCATATTCATTTGCATGGAGTAATTCAGCAACAACAGCAAGCATTACAGGTGTAACTGCAGGAAGCTATACAGTAACGGTATCAGATGCAAATTCTTGTACAACTACTTCAAGTGTAACAATTACTGAGCCTGCAGTGCTATCTGCTACGGCTTCAACTACCCAAAATGTTACAATTTTTGGTAATAATGATGGAAGTGCCTCTGTAACTGTATCGGGCGGTACACCTATTTATAATTTTGCTTGGAGCAATGGTAGAACGACTTCTACCATTACAAATTTAACTTCAGGGACATATACGGTTACCATTACTGATGCGAATGGATGTACTGCAACCAGTCAAACAATAGTAAGTGAACCAAATGCTATTACATTATCAATGCGACTAGACTCCAATGTGACGTGTAACGGTCTATCAAACGGAGGAGCCGGAGTATCTATTTCAGGAGGAGCTAAACCATATACACTACTTTGGTCAAATAGCCTAACAGATTCTACCATTACAGGCTTGTCAGCAGGCACATATACGGTAACAGTAACAGATGTAAATGGAGGTACTGCTGCAAATTATAAAACGATAACAGAACCGGCTCAATTAATTGAGACAGCAAGTATTGTTAACAATGCAAGTTGTGGTGGAGTTAGTGACGGTGCAGCTCAAGTTGCTGTATCTGGAGGTACATTGCCTTATTCAATTATATGGAGTAATTCAGATACCACTGTAGGAGTTAGTAATTTACTTGCAGGATCTTATGGTGTAACAGTAACGGATGGCAATAATTGTACAGCTGTATCATCAGTAACAATACTTAATAATGATACAGTAGCTCCGGTGATATCAACAAGTCCATTAACGGTTTATTTAGATGTGAACGGATTGGCAAGTGTTACAGCAGCTGACTTGGATAATGGAACAGCTGATAACTGTCAAATTGCAAATATTGCGATTGATAGCAGCAACTTCGACTGTTCAGAAGTAGGCGCTAATACAGTGATCTTTACCGCTATCGATGCAAGCAATAATACATCAACAGCAAATGTAACAGTAACGGTATTGGATACCTTAAATCCAATCATTGCTACACAGCCATTGACTGTTTATTTAGATGCAAATGGATTAGCAACGATAACCGCAAATGATTTAGACAATGGAACAGCTGATAACTGTCAAATTGCAAATATTGCGATTGACAGTAGCAATTTCGATTGTTCAGAAGTTGGAGCGAATACAGTTGTCTTCACTGCAACCGACGTCAATAGTAATGTGTCTACAGCGAATGTAACGGTAACCGTATTAGATACAATCAAACCAACTGTTACAACGCAACCATTAACGGTTTATTTAGATGCAAATGGATCTGCAAGTATTACCACTAGTGACTTAGACAATGGAACAACGGACAATTGTCAGATCGCAACACTAGCAATCGACAGTTCCAACTTCGACTGTACAGAAGTGGGTGCAAACACAGTGGTCTTTACTGCAACTGATGTGAACAGTAATGTATCAACCGCAAATGTAACGGTAACGGTATTGGATACGTTGAACCCAATAGTTGCAACGCAACCATTAACGGTTTACTTAGATGCGAGTGGATTAGCTACTATAACTGCTAATGACTTAGACAATGGAACAGCAGATAACTGTCAGTTAGCAAGTATTGCCATCGATAGTTCTAACTTCGATTGTTCAGAGGTAGGCGCAAATACAGTTGTATTTACAGCAACCGACGCAAGCAATAATGCATCAACTACTACTGTAACCGTAACCGTAATCGACAGTCTAAAACCAGTGATTTCAACACAACAACTAACGGTTTACTTAGACGCGAACGGAACAGCAAGCATTACTGCAAGCGACTTAGACAATGGAACGGCTGATAACTGTCAGTTAGCAAGTATTGCCATCGACAGCAGTAACTTTAACTGTTCAGAAGTTGGCGCAAATACAGTTGTATTTACAGCAACAGACGTAAATAACAATGTATCTACAGCGAACGTAATTGTAACGGTAGTTGACAGCATTAAACCAATAGTTGCAACGCAACCATTAACGGTTTACTTAGACGCGAATGGATTAGCTACGATAACTGCCAATGATTTAGATAATGGAACTGCAGATAACTGTCAAGTTTCTACTATTTCTATTGACAGCACAACGTTTGATTATACAGAGCTAGGGCCAAACAATGTGTGGTTTAAAGCGATCGATGTGAATAGTAATGTAGACAGTGGAATTGTTATTGTAACCGTATTAGATACAACGCAACCAATACTAGCAACACAACCTCGAACTATTTATTTAGATGCGAATGGTCAAGCTAGCATTACTGCAGCAGATCTAGATAATGGAACAACTGACAATGGCACACTATTTACCATCGCCATCGATAGTTCTAACTTCGATTGTTCAGAGGTAGGCGCAAACACAGTTGTATTTGCAGCAACCGACGTAAGCAATAATGCATCAACTGCGAATGTAACGGTAACAGTTATAGATAGCCTTAAACCAATTATTTCAACACAACCATTAACCGTTTACTTAGGAACAAATGGATTGGCTACGATCACTGCAGCAGACTTAGATAATGGAACAACTGACAACTGTCAGATAGCTACTATTGCTATTGACAGCACAACGTTTGATTATACAGAGTTAGGACCAAACAATGTGTGGTTCAAAGCGATCGATGTGAATAGTAATGTAGACAGTGGTATTGTTATTGTAACCGTATTAGATACAACGCAACCAATACTAGCAACACAACCTCGAACTATTTATTTAGATGCGAATGGTCAAGCAAGTATTACTGCAAACGATTTAGACAATGGAACAACTGACAATGGCACACTATTTACCATCGCCATCGATAGTTCTAACTTCGATTGTTCAGAGGTAGGCGCAAACACAGTTGTATTTACAGCAACCGACGTAAGCAATAATGCATCAACTGCGAATGTAACGGTAACAGTTATAGATAGCCTTAAACCAATTATTTCAACACAACCATTAACCGTTTACTTAGGAACAAATGGATTGGCAACAATCACCGCAAATAATCTAGATAATGGAACGTCTGATAATTGTCAAGTTGCAATCATTAGCATAGATTCAACCACATTTGACGTTACCGAGTTGGGACCAAATAATGTAAGGTTTACAGCAGTAGATGTGAATGGAAATAGGGACAGTACCATAGAAGTAGTAACGGTATTAGACACGATAGCTCCAATGGTATCAGGCTGTCCTACAAACATTACCGTTTCTACAGCGATAAATAGCTGCGATGCTGTGGTAAATTGGACATTGCCAACAGCAAGTGACAACGGTCAATTAGATTCGTTAGTGAGCAATTTTCCTAATGGAAGTACCTTCCCATTAGGAACAACGACGATTACTTATGTAGCTTATGACCAATCCATGAACACCGACACCTGTAGCTTTACCATTACAGTAATAGACAGTGTTGCACCAATCATTGCAAATGCGCCAAGTAATATTAGCGTAAGCAATGATGCAGGACAGTGTGGAGCAGTAGTAGCTTGGACATTACCAACAGCAACCGATAACTGCCAGTTAGATTCGTTGATCGCAACAAACGTATCAGGAACTGTATTTACAATAGGAACAACTACAGTAACGTACATTGCTTATGATGCCGCAATGAATACCGATACGATCAGCTTTACGATAACGGTAAACGACACAGAATTGCCAACGATCAGTTGTATAGCAGACACAACCATCTGTGGCGGTGTATTTACGTATGCAGTGCCAACCGCAACAGACAACTGTGGAATTGCTACGGTAGTTAGAACAAGCGGATTAGCATCAGGAACAGTATTTCCTGTAGGAAGTACAATAGTAACCCACGTTGTTACGGATATTCATGGAAATATAGACTCTTGTAGCTTTACAGTAACAAGAGATGCATTACCAACAGTAGCTGTAGCAGGAAGCGACTACAACGTATGTGTAGATACAGTAATGCTCTCAGGAAACACAGCAGTAATCGGTACAGGGGTTTGGGGCACGACTACTACAGGTGTGTTAATCACTGACGCTGCTAATCCAACTACAACTGCAGTATTACAGCGAGGATCAAATGAGTTGATATGGACCATTAGCAATGGCGTATGTGCATCAAGCAGCGATACGATTACCATTACTTATGATAGTGAGCCAACAATTGCCGATGCGGGAGCTGATCAGATTATCTGTGAGGAGCGCGGAACTGTGATGGAAGCCAATACACCTTTAATTGGACTCGGAACATGGAGCATTATCTCAGGAACAGCCATTCCTGATGATGAGAATGATCCGAGAGCCGTTGTAACCGGATTAAGTGATGGTGAAAACACATTGGTGTGGACCATCAATAATGGTACGTGTAATGTCAGCACGGATACGGTAAACGTAAAAGGAGCAGACAACCCGGCATTAACAATAGTAGGAGACACCACTATTTATGAAGAAGATGGAGCACAACTGTATGTAACATCCGACATTCCTGCTACAAGATACCAATGGGGTCCAGTGTTCAGCTTGGACAATGGAGCCATCAGAACACCATACGCGACACCAACTGAAAATACAGTATATACCGTAAGAGTTACTACAGCTGACGAATGCTTCACTGAAGGAAGTATGGAGGTAACGGTAATCAGAGGTTTGGTGATACCGGGAGCATTTACGCCTAACGGTGATGGCATGAATGACACATGGGATATTAAGAACTTAGAGCAGTTTGACTCTTATAGCATTATCGTTTATGATGGCTTTGGAAGCGAAGTGTTCAAATCAACAAATTATTCACCATGGAACGGCACTTATGAAGGTAGAGACATAACAGTAGGGTCGTATTACTACCTTATTGACTACCAACTTAAGGGAGATAAGAAAATTAAAGCAGGAGTGATTTCTATATTAAGGTAAAAGATATGAAACGATTATTATTAATTACAGCAGGAGTGATGCTGGTATTGGGGGTTAAAGCCCAAACTGTGCAACAGTACACCATGTATAATTTAAACCATTACATCATCAATCCGGCAGCAGCAGGGTACGAAAACTTCGCCGATGTAAGAATGGGATACCGCAAGCAATGGGCGGGATTAAAGGAGGCTCCTTCGACCTACTACCTAAGTGGTCATACAGTATTGAATCGTCCTAAAACTTATCAGCGCTCAGCTGTGCGTATGAGTAATACTTGGGCTAACCGCTCTAGAAGAAAGCCTATGGTGAAACATGCGGTTGGAGGCGTTGTAAATTCAAGCGAGTTTGGCGCATTTAAGCGATTAGAAGCTACCGGATCCTATGCGCTCCACTTGCCAATCAATAGAGATATTTCATTTTCTATGGGGTTAAGTGCAGGGTTGAAAAGTTTCACTTTTGATGAGTCTAAGGGAGATGTGCTTTACGCAGGAGATCCTGTATACGATGCATATGCAACGAGTTCTCGGTCAAACAAGTTTAATGTGAATACTGGGTTCTATATGTATTCCGATCAGTTTTATTTTGGGTATTCTGCCCAGCAATTAGTTGGGAATGAAATAGGTTTATCCAACATATCAATGGAAACAGGCTCTGAGAAGTTCGATATTCATCACTTTGTTATGGGTGGTTACCATTTTGACCTTACCAATTCAATAAGACTCTCTCCGGGTTTTTTATTTAAGAAAGTAAGTAGCAACCCACTCAGCTATGATATAAACGCCATGGTAACCTATAAACAGTTCTTATCAGGAGGGTTGGCTTACAGAAGTCAAGATGCCATATCTGTATTGTTTTCATACCACATAAATGGACTGATTAAGTTGGGCTATTCCTATGACTATAATACCTCAGAAATTCGAAATGTTTCAAGTGGCAGTAATGAAATATTCATCGCCTTTACTATCTATTAATTAAGTTTTGCAACAATTATGAAAAAGTTAAATATCCCATTATTTCTTCTATTCTTAGTGCTTGTTTCAAGCTCATTGGGCGTTTTTGGTCAATTTAATCAATTGGATGTAGAACAAATAAAACCTATTGAATCCTTAAATACTAAAGCAGAAGAGAATGTTCCTGTTGTTAATAATGCAGGAGATGAGATATATTTTATGCGAACGTATGTGGGCAAAAAGAAGCTGTCAAAAGCTGGTCAACAAATATGGTCTAGCCGTTTTAATGGTGAACAATGGGAGAGCCCTACTGAAAAACAATTATCAGTAAATGATAACGCAAATAATGCAGTAATTGGAATTTCTAAAGACCATCAGCGGATATATTTATTTAATTCTTTGGATACGCGTCATAAACTTGCTAAAGGTTTAGGATATGTTGAAATGGACGAATCGGGTAAATATTCTTCACCAATTGGGATTGATATTCCTGGATTTAAAGTAGGCAATGGGTATTATTCTTTTTACGTAACTCCTGATGAGCAGCAATTTTTTATAGCTACTGCGCATGATTCAACGGGTTTTGAAGACTTATTTGTGAGTTTAAGACAAGCAGATGGAAGTTGGGGAGAAATCATTAATTTGGGAAACCGGATTAACACGCCTACTATTGAAACTACGCCATTTTTGACTGAAGATAAAAGAATACTTTATTTTTCTAGTGATGGTCATGGAGGGGCAGGTCAAGCGGATATTTTCTATACTGAACGAATTGGTGAAAGTTGGACTGAATGGAGTAAGCCGGTAAATATGGGTAGTCCAATTAACTCTGAAAAATTTGACGCCAACTTTATACTGATTGATCAAGAGCGGGCAATTTTTTCTAGTAATAGAAATACTGATTTAAGTGATTTATATGAGGTAATCTTCACAAAAAAAGAATCAGACACGCTTGTTGAAGAAAACGTTCAGCAAATAGCACAGTCAGCCGTAGTGTTTCGAGAAGAACAAGGTTTAATGGTTGGGAAGGTTGATTTAACAAGGTTCTCAAGCAGCTCTAGTGCTCCTGCTCTGTTGTTAGTAAAAGATGGAAATGGGAATGTAGTTGATACTTTATTAGTAAACGAACAAGGGGAGTTTACTTTTGAATCCTTACCAACGGATGATTATTCACTTTCTTTAATTGGGGTTGAAGACGAGGAGTTAATTGTTTTCGATATGCAAGATGCTGTAATAGAGTCTTCTCCAAGCGATTCTCCAAAGGGCATTACTGTTGTTCAGCAATCAGGAGGTTTAATGGTTGGGAAGGTTGATTTAACAAGGTTCTCAAGCAGCTCTAGTGCTCCTGCTCTGTTGTTAGTAAAAGATGGAAATGGGAATGTAGTTGATACTTTATTAGTAAACGCACAAGGGGAGTTTACTTTTGAATCCTTACCAACGGATGATTATTCACTTTCTTTAATTGGGGTTGAAGATGAGGAGTTAATTATTTTTGATATGCAAGAGGTAAAAGCTAGTTTGTTCAATTCTAAAAATGTTAATGACAGCGCACAGATAACAAGTAATCATTCTAATTCTATTAAGTCTGCTTCTATAACTTCTACCACCAATAAACTAGAAAAGATTGACGAGATTAAAGTTTATTTTGGATTTGACTCTGCACAGATACCTGATACCGCTTTGGCACGTATCAACGACTTTCTTGCTTCATTGCGCAATAAAACAATTATAAAAATCAACTTAACAGGCTACACAGACACTAGTGGAGCTAGTCTCTACAACTTACAATTGTCCGAAAGGAGAGCGAAGTCAGTAAGAGATTACTTTGTATCTCAGGGGCATGTTGAAGATAAGATTGAGTTAAGTGGAAAAGGAGAAGAGAATCCTGATTTTCCAAATGATAGTCGAGAAGGTCGCATACTCAACAGAAGAGTGAAGGTTACAGTAAGCTACAAAGACTAAATAAATTAGATGTGCTTAATCTTTAGCCTTGTTTTTAGCGATCGAGAATAGGGTGTAATATATTGATAAAGAATTACCTAATTTTTAACGAACAAGTTTTATTCCTAATGAAGCTAAATCTGGAATGTTTAGAATAGAGAAAAAAGTTAAGTTTTAACTTTAACTGACCATTATGGTATAAGATTGATAAAGTAGAATCGGTCACTTATAAAGATTCATCTCCGCAACATATTCGGAAACTTTTGAAGGCATGTAGTGTCTTAAATTTCTGCCATCTTTAATCGATTTTCGAATAAAAGAAGAAGAAACTTTCATTACGGGAGCTTCTACATAGTTTACCTTATAGTGTCGTTTTAAATCGCCTCCTTCATTGGAGTCCATTCTTGGGTAAACATAAAGCTCATGGTTTTCTAAAATAACTTCGTGGTTTTTCCACTTGTGAAAATGGTTTAGATTATCCGCTCCCATAATCAGTGCAAAGTTATTCTTGGGAAATTTTTCACGCAAATAAACCAAAGTGTCAACCGTATAATTTGGCTGTGGAAGGTCAAATTCAATATTCGAAGCCTTCAGTCTCGTGTCATCTCCAATAGCTAATTCCATTAAGTGTAATCGGTCGTAGTCTTTTAAAATGGAGTCTTTTTGTTTAAACGGGTTTTGAGGAGTAACAACCATCCACACTTCATCCATGTCGGTGTATTCCGCCATGTAGTTGGCAATTACCATGTGTCCTACGTGCACGGGGTTGTAGGTGCCAAAAAATAGACCCACTTTTTTCATGATGCAAGAAATTTTTTCACAATTAAGTTTGCCGCACCTACAGCCTTTTCTAGCTCATCGTTTAGTACCACGTAATCAAATTGGTCTGCGGTAATAAGTTCCTGTTTTGCCTTTGCCAATCTTTTTTCAATTCGCTCCGGACTGTCAGTACCTCTACCCTTAAGTCTTTCTTCTAGTGCTTTCATACTCGGTGGCATCACAAAAATAGAAACAGCGTCTTCACCAAAGTGTTTTTTTAGGTTTATTCCCCCAACAACATCTACATCAAAGATTACAGCCTTACCACTTTTCCAAACCCTTTCAATCTCAGCTTTTAATGTTCCGTAAAAATGGTCCTCGTATACTTCTTCCCACTCAATAAAAGCTTCTTGTTTGATTCTACTTTTGAACTCCTCAACGGATAAGAAATAGTAATCTTCACCATCTACTTCTGCACCTCTCTTTTCTCTGGTGGCAGCGGAAATGGAAAACTCCAAAGGAAATCCCTCTGCTAACAATCTCCTAACAATAGTCGTTTTACCTGCTCCAGATGGTGCCGAGAAAATGATGCATTTGTTCATTACAATACGTTTAGTACTTGCTCTTTAATTTTTTCTAGTTGATCTTTCATTTGAACAACCAATTTCTGCATTTGTGCGTGATTCGATTTAGATCCAAGAGTATTTACCTCTCTCCCAATTTCTTGAGAAATAAATCCAAGTTTTTTCCCTTGTCCCTCTGCTTCTGACATTGTTTTTTTGAAGTAATCACAATGGGCTTTCAAACGTACTTTCTCCTCTGAGATATCGTACTTTTCCATATAGAAAATCATTTCTTGCTCAAAACGATCCATGTCTACTTTATCTTGCTGTTGCGAATCTTCCAAGTTGGATAAAATTCTAGCTCGAACAGTCGCGGTTCGTTCATCTTCATACTTTAAAGCTTCCGTCAATAATCCATCAATTTGATTCACATGTTCGGTTAAATCAGTCTCTAGAGTTTTGCCTTCATCTGCCCGAAACGTGTTGATGTCTGAGAGTGCCTGTTGTAGCAATTCTAAAAGCGCTACATTGTCGTTTTCGTTTATTGTTTCTTCCCGTGCTTTTAAGATTTCGGGCATCTTTAAAATAGTTGCCGTTAGGTTAGAATTGTCTAGTTTGAACTTGCCGTTTAGTAGACTTAGTTGATTGTAGTATCGTTGAAAAACTTCTTCATCAACTTCATAACTATTGTCTTTTTCGTTCGATTCATAAGACAAATACATTTCTATTTTTCCACGCTGAAGTTGGTTTGCTATTTCTTTTCTAAAAACCAACTCTTGGTCTTTAAACGTAGAAGGAACTTTCACACTAACGTCAGCTTGCTTGCTATTGAGCGACCTTAATTGAATGGTAATTTTTTTATTTCCAATAATTCCTTCGGCTTTTCCGTAGCCTGTCATTGAGTGTATCATACTGTAAAGTTAGTTGCCTAAGGTTATTTGCTTTGTTTTTGTGCTAAAAAGAGTTCGTCTAATTGCTCTTTGCTCACAGGTGCTGGTGCGTCAATCATTACATCTCTTCCGCTATTGTTTTTAGGAAAAGCAATGTAATCTCGAATAGAGTCTGATCCTCCAAAAAGTGCACACATTCTGTCAAAACCAAGTGCAATCCCACCATGAGGCGGTGCGCCATACTCAAAGGCATCCATTAAGAATCCAAACTGCGCTTTGGCTTCCTCTGCGGTAAAGCCTAAAAGACTTAGCATTTTTTCTTGTGTTGCTCTGTCGTGAATTCGAATGGAACCCCCACCAACTTCAACTCCATTAATAACCATGTCGTAAGCATTTGCTCTAACCTCTCCCGGAGCCGTTTCTAACTTCTCGAAGTCTTCTTCTTTTGGAGAAGTAAAGGGGTGGTGCATGGCATGAAATCGTTTTGTTTCCTCGTCCCATTCAAGTAGTGGGAAGTCGGTTACCCAAAGTGGCGCAAATGTGTTTTTATCTCTGAGGCCAAGCTCAGTCCCTAAATGTAACCTCAGTTCGTTCATGGCAGAGCGGCTTTGATTCACATTTCCTGAGATGATTAAAATAAGATCGCCTTTTTGGGCACCAACCTTATCTGCCCAAGCTTGCTTTTGTTCATCGTTATAGAACTTATCTACAGATGACTTGATGCTTCCATCTTCATTCACTTTGGCGTAGACCAATCCTTTGGCACCAACTTGAGGTCTTTTTACGAAGTCAGTTAAGGCATCTAGTTGCTTTCTCGAGTAGCTGGCGCAACCTTTGGCACAAATACCAACTACCAGTTCCGCTTCGTCAAACACTTTGAAACCTAAGTTTTGTGTCACATCGTTTAATTCGTGAAATTCCATTCCAAATCGAATATCTGGTTTGTCAGAACCGTAAAGTCTCATGGCATCCGCATAATCCATTCTTGGAAAATCTTTTAATTCAATTCCTTTCACAGATTTGAAAAGATGGCGCATCATGTGTTCGAATGTGTTCAGAATATCCTCCTGTTCTACGAACGTCATTTCACAATCTATTTGAGTGAATTCTGGTTGACGGTCTGCTCTTAAATCCTCATCTCTAAAACATTTTACAATCTGAAAGTATCGGTCAAACCCAGATACCATTAGCAGTTGTTTGAATGTTTGTGGCGATTGTGGAAGTGCATAAAACTGCCCCTCGTTCATTCGAGAAGGAACAACAAAGTCTCGAGCCCCTTCTGGGGTAGACTTAATAAGTACAGGAGTTTCCACTTCAATGAAATCTGAATCATCTAGATAGTTCCTAACTTCTTTTGCAAGCTTACTTCTTAAAAATAATTTCTCTTGAATTGGATTTCTTCTAAGGTCTAAATAGCGGTATTTCATTCTCAACTCCTCTCCACCATCGGTTTCATTTTCAATGGTAAATGGGGGAGTCTTTGAAGCATTGAGCACAGTTAACTTAGAAACATTAATCTCTATCTCACCCGTAGGAATGTTCTTGTTTTTATTACTTCGCTCAATTACTATTCCTTCAATTTGGATGACAAACTCTCTGCCCAGCTTTCTTGCTTTTTCGCAAAGCTCAGCGTTCACCTCAAGGTTAAAAGCGAGTTGAGTTATTCCGTAACGATCTCTCAAGTCTATGAATGTCATTCCACCAAACTCTCTCGATTTTTGTACCCAACCGGAAAGTCGTACAATATTATTGAGATTTTCAATGCGCAATTCACCGCAATTGTGTGTTCTAAGCATGCTCTAAATTTTGTGCGAAATTAACAAAACTCCTTTAGAAAGAATTATGGTCTGGTAATTACAAATTATTGAAACACTGTTATTCGCTAACTCAATTAATCTCTATTGAAAGTTCAATTGATTTATCTTTCAACACCATTTAATTATTCTTTTCGAAAAGGCTATTATTTGCCAATTCATAATTCTAAATTCGTAATTCATAATTGAGTAAAATGATTCAGCCGTTTGACGATAATTACTTCATGAAACAAGCATTAAAGGAGGCCAACCTTGCTTTTGATAAAGATGAGATCCCAATTGGAGCTGTTGTTGTGCATGATTTTAAGATTATTGCCAGAGCACATAATTTAACGGAAACCTTGAATGACGTTACTGCGCATGCGGAAATGCAAGCATTTACCGCAGCGGCAGATTTTTTAGGCGGGAAGTATTTAAAAGAATGTACGTTGTATGTTACACTCGAGCCTTGCGTGATGTGTGCCGGGGCTTCTTATTGGACGCAATTGAAAAGAGTAGTTTATGGAGCAAAAGACGAAAGGCCCCGTCAACAAGCAATCTATAAAACGGCTTTATTTCACCCTAAAACTGAACTAGTCGGAGGAGTAATGGCAGAAGACTGTACAGACTTATTAAGGCTGTTTTTTGAAGAGAAGCGAAACTAGTTTATTTTTTTACGGTCGGCTCTACTTCGCATTTCACTAAGAATGCACTTGGGAAAGCCTCTTGAATTAATAAGAGTTGCTTATTTGCTTCTAACCGGTCTAAAAAATCTCCCACTCTTACTTTAAAATTAGGTGCTTGGTAAACCAAATAACTTTTAATATCTGAAAAGCTTTTAAGAAATTCAGATTTTGCCTGAATTGCATCCAGCTTATTGTTTGAGCTCGAAAAAATTTGAATGCGATAACCATTGAATTTCTTGTTTTCTAAATAGTCTTCTATTAATAAGTCAATTTTTGCGTCTTTCCTTTCTACCAGCCCACTCACTTTTGGTGCGGAATCTTTAACTGCCGCTGGACGTAAAGAATCGAATTGAACATATGCCTCCTTAATTTGCCTTGGGAAAGGCTTCAGCGTATCTTGAGCGCATAAACTTGAGAAAGCACATACAATTGAAAGGACGATAAGAAACTTCATTAAGTTTAAATTTTTAGCAAAGATAACTAAGTTCATGCCAAATGGACTTTTTGTGTTTTAACAATTGTTATGAGCAATTTAGAACAATTCTAAATTAGCAAGTGCTGCTTTAATTTTCGATGATTCACATGGCAACAATGAGACTTGTGGTTAAATTTGCAAACGGTAAAAAATGGGTTTACCTCAAAACGGTTTAATACGATAAAACCTAATTAACGAAATATGAACGTAATATCATTCAAAAAACCAACCAACATTTTTCTCGGCCTGTTTTCTTTGTTGTTAGCAATGAGTCTGTCATCAACGGCACTTCAAGCGCAAGAGGATGGAGAAAAATTATTTAAGAGCTACTGTGCTTCATGTCATAGTCCAGGTGCAAACATGCTGGTAGGGCCGGGGCTTGCAGGGGTTTACGACAAGTATGAGCGAGAGTGGTTGTACAAGTGGATTAAAAATTCAAGTGCATTAATCGCAACCGGAGATGCTCAAGCTGTTGCGGTTTACGAGCAGTACAACAAAGTGATCATGCCAGCACAACCCGTAACAGATGTTCAGATTGATGCTATTTTAAATTACATAAAGGTGTACAATGAATCTGCGCCTGTTGTTGCTGATGCAGCTGCTGCTGAAGGAACTGAAGATGTTGTTGTCGAAGATGAAGGGCTATCAGGTTATGCGATTGCTGGGATTGTAGTTTTATTTCTAATCTTAATTGTACTCTTGCGAAAGGTCCAGTATATATTTACTGCTGCCAAGGCAAGAGAGGCAGGTGAAGACATGCCTGAAGAAACTACGTTAACACAAGCGTTAGGATTGACAATTTCTCAAAACAAAACAATTTTTGCATTAATGGGAATTGTTTGTTTAGCGCTTTTTGCCAAAGGTGGATGGGATTCTGCTTTTGGAGTCGGAGTTTATCAAGGATATGAGCCGGAGCAACCCATCAAATTTTCTCATGAGTTGCATGCAGGAACAAACGGAATTGATTGTAATTACTGTCACACCAGTGCTTCTTATTCGAAATCTGCAGGAATACCTTCTCCAAACTTATGTATGAATTGTCACACTTACATTCAAGAGGGGCCACAGTATGGAAAAGAGGAGATAGGGAAAATTTATGCTGCATTGGACTTTGATCCTGTTACCAAAACATATGGTCCGAATCAAAAGCCAATTAAGTGGGTAAAAGTTCACAACTTGCCTGATCATGTTTATTTTAATCACTCTCAGCACGTTACTGTTGGTAAAATTGGTTGTGAGAAGTGTCACGGACCTGTTGAGACTTATACGGTTGGCAAGCAATATGCTGAACTGACTATGGGATGGTGTATAAATTGTCACAGAGAAACAAAAGTTCAAATGGCCGATAACGGTTATTACGATGAAATTCACGAAAGACTTCCGGAAGAGTTAAAGAAACAATATTTAGAAGACGGTACAATTACCGTTTCTGAATTGGGAGGGATTGAGTGCGCAAAATGTCATTATTAAGATTTACCAAGAAGCAGTATAAAGCTTATGTCAAATAATAAAAAATATTGGAAAGGAGTTGAGGAGTTAAATGACTCGCCAGCTTTTCAAAAGGTAAAATCACAAGAATTCAACGAGTACCTTCCTGCGGAAGATTTCCTAGGTGACGAAGGGTTGTTGGAGAATTCAAATACATCCAGAAGAGATTTCTTGAAGTATCTTGGATTTGGAGTAACAGCAGCTTCTTTAGCAGCTTGCGAAGCTCCGGTAAATAAGGTTATACCTCATGTGATAAAAGGAGATAAAACGAACCCAGGAGTTGCAAATTACTTTGCAACTAATTATTCTGATGGATTCGATTATTGCGACATTGTTGTTAAAACAAGAGAAGGTCGCCCAATTAAAATTGAGGGGAATAAAAAGTCGCCTTTAACAAATGGTGCAATTAATGCGAGAGTAAATTCTTCTGTCTTGTCACTATATGATGAGAAGAGATATAGAGCACCGCAGATTGGAGGAGAGCCGACAACTTGGTCTAAGTTTAATAGCACTGTAAAAAAAGAGCTTGCTGATGTTTTAGCTAAAGGTGGAAAGGTGCGTATTTTAACAAATACGATTACAAGCCCATCAACAAAAAAGCTAGTAGGTGAATTTGTTGCGGCAAACCCTTCAGCAGATATCAAGCATGTTTCTTATGATGCAATTTCCGCAAGTGGAATGTTAGAAGCAAATAAGGAGAGTTTCGGAGTGGCAGTGCTTCCAACATACAATCTGTCAAAAGCTAAATCAATCGTTAGTATTGGAGCAGACTTTATGAATAGCTTTCCATCGTCACTTGAATTAACTTCACAGTATGCGAAGGGTAGAAAGCCCGAGAATGGTTGGATGTCGAAGCACTTTCAATTTGAAGCCTCACTTTCTTTGAGTGGTTCAAATGCAGATGTTAGAATGCCGATGAAGCCTTCTGAATATGGGAAAACCGTAGTAGCTATTTACAATTACCTAAACGGCAATAAAGCTGACGCTGCACCAAAGGTAAAAATGGCTGCTGAGCATTTATTGGCAAACAAAGGAGCATCTATTGTACTTTGTGGGTCAAATGATAAAAATATACAGAATGTAGTGATTGCCATTAACCATATGCTAGGTAATTATGGTAAAACTATAAACATTGATAAGCCATCTTTCCAAAGGCAGGCAATTGATGCTGATGTTGCAGGTTTGGTGAATGAATTAAAGGGAGGTACGGTAGATGTGTTAATCGTAGATGGAGCAAATCCTGTCTACAACATGCCAACTAACATGGACTTTAAAGGAGCCATGAGTAAAGCAAAGACATCAATCGTTTTTGCTAGTAGACCAAACGAAACTTCAGTCGAAGCGAAGATGGTAGGTGCCGCACCACATTATTTAGAATCTTGGAATGATGCGAATGCAGTTGCAGGACATTATTCAATCACACAACCTTCAATTAGTCCACTTTTTGATACAAAACAATTTCAAGATTGTTTGATTTCTTGGATGGGGATGGATGGTAATTATTACGATTACATAAAGGCTACTTGGAGTGCGGTTACTTTCCCAATGCAATCAAAAACTTTATTATTTGAGGATTTTTGGAACACCACGTTGGAAGCAGGTTACTTTAACGGGAGTGCGGGTGAAATGGCAGCTTCAACTTTTACGGATAACGCCTCATTTGCAGTGTCTGCAATTACAAAAATAAAATCATCAGATTTAGAAATAGAATTTTATTCCAAAGTAGGAATTGGTAATGGGAACCAGTCGCACAACCCATGGTTGCAAGAATTGCCTGATCCAATTTCAAAAATTACTTGGGACAACTATATTGCAATGAACCCTGCTGAGGCAAGGGAAAATGGATTTGCAACCGAATATGGTGAGCAAAAAGATGCCGATACAATTAACATTACGATAAACGGTGTTACATTCGAAAATATTCCGGTTGTTGCACAGCCTGGACAGGCACCCGGAACACTTTCTGTAGCTGTAGGTTATGGACAAACAATTGGTAAGAGTAATGAGGTAATTGGGTTTAATGCATATTCAGCAATGAAAGGCATGCAAAATTATTCAACTGATGTTTCAATGGAAGCGGCAGGGGATAAATATCAAATTGCAACAACCCAAACTCACCAAACGGTAATGGGTAGAACTTCTGTTGTTCGTGAAACAACGTTAGATGTATATCAAACAGGAGTAAAAGATGATTTTAATCCTGCACATATGTTGGCTACTCATGAAGGTCCAATGAACATCAACGATGTTGATTTATGGGCAGCTCATCCAGTTGCTACTGCAGGCCACCATTGGGGTATGAGTATTGATTTAAACTCATGTATTGGTTGTGGATCTTGTGTTACTTCTTGTAATTCTGAGAACAACGTTCCGGTAGTAGGAAAAGATGAAATCCGTCGTGCTAGAGAAATGCACTGGATGCGAATAGATCGATATTTTAGTTCAAGTCCTGAGTCTGTTGAAGATAGGAATTATGGTGATATGGAGAGTCCAGAGGATAATCCACAGGTTGTTCACCAACCAATGATGTGTCAGCACTGTAATCATGCTCCTTGTGAAACTGTTTGTCCTGTTGCAGCGACTACTCACAGTAACGAAGGTATAAACCAAATGACCTACAACAGGTGTATTGGAACAAGATACTGTGCGAACAACTGCCCTTATAAAGTAAGACGTTTCAACTGGTTTAATTACATGGGTTATGATAAATTCGCAGACCTAAACCCATCTCAAGATGACTTAGGAAGAATGGTATTAAACCCAGATGTTACCGTTAGAGCGAGAGGTGTAATGGAGAAATGTAGTCTTTGTGTTCAACGAATTCAAACTGGAAAGTTAGACGCTAAGAAAGAATCACGACCAGTTATGGATGGTGATATTGAAACAGCTTGCTCTTCAGCTTGCCCTACCAATGCAATCACTTTCGGAGATTACAACGATAAATCAAGTAAAGTACTAGCAGCTTCGCAAAGTAACCGAGCATACAGAGTTATTGAAGAGGTTGGAACACAATCAAACGTGTATTACCAGACTAAGGTGAGAAACGTAGAACCAAATATTGCTTAAAACAAGATAGAATGCATCAAGAAGCAGCGATAAGAGAACCCTTAATACTAGGTGAGAAGTCATACAGTCAAATTACTGACGATGTGATGGCTTCTGTAGTTGGAAAAGCCAACCGTTCATGGTGGATAGCCATTGGCATTGCAGCCGTGATGGCCGCTTGGGGTATTGGCTGTATCCTATACTTAATAGGAACAGGAATCGGAACTTGGGGTTTGAATAAAACCGTAGGTTGGGCATGGGACATTACTAACTTCGTTTGGTGGGTTGGTATTGGTCATGCAGGGACATTAATATCTGCAGTTCTTCTATTGTTTAGACAGAAATGGAGAATGGCGATTAACCGTTCGGCAGAAGCAATGACCATTTTCGCGGTTATGATGGCAGCTGTGTGGCCGGGTATTCACATGGGAAGGATTTGGTTAGCTTATTTCGTTTTTCCACTACCAAATCAGTTTGGTTCGCTTTGGGTAAACTTTAACTCTCCTTTATTATGGGATGTATTCGCAATTAGTACATACTTCTCTGTTTCATTGGTCTTTTGGTATATTGGATTAATTCCTGATTTTGCAACTATTAGAGATAAAGTAACTCAGGTAGTGCCGAAAAAGGTATATAGTTTGTTGGCGTTCGGATGGACAGGAAATGCGAAAGCTTGGAATCGATTTGAAGAAATTTCATTGGTGCTTGCTGGTTTAGCAACTCCACTTGTATTCTCGGTTCACTCTATTGTATCAATGGATTTCGCTACTTCAGTTATACCAGGATGGCATACCACTATATTCCCTCCATACTTTGTTTCAGGAGCGGTATTCTCGGGTTTTGCCATGGTACAGACACTTTTAATTATAATGAGAAAGGTGATGAATTTGGAGAATTACATCACCATTAAGCACATTGAATACATGAACATTGTAATTATCGTAACTGGTTCTATAGTAGGCGTGGCTTATTTAACGGAGCTATTTATTTCATGGTACTCAGGTGTTGAATATGAGGCTTATGCATTTATCAACAGAGCAACCGGACCTTATTGGTGGTCGTATTGGGCGATGATGACTTGTAACGTGGTTTCACCTCAAGTTTTTTGGTTTAAGAAATTGAGAACCAGCATTGGGTTTACCTTCTTTATGTCAATAATTGTAAACATAGGTATGTGGTTTGAGCGTTTTGTAATTATTGTGACTTCATTGCACAGAGATTACTTACCGTCAAGTTGGACAATGTTCCACCCTACGTTTGTTGATATTGGATGTTTTATTGGTACGATTGGAATTTTCTTTGTGTTGTTTTTACTTTTCGCAAGATTTTTCCCAGTGTTACCATTGAATGAATTGAAAACAATCTTGAAATCTTCAGGAGAACAGTATAAAAATCAACCAACTACTGAGGAGCACTAAAAAAGATTTAAGATGAACGATAATAAAACGATATACGCAATGTACGACGACGACATGACTCTGCTAGCAGGAGCTAAAGAGTTGGTCGCAAAAGGTATTTACATACGAGATGTTTTCTCGCCATTTCCAATTCACGGTCTAGATCCGGTAATAGGAATCAAGCAAACTAGATTAGCCATCTGTGCTTTTATTTACGGTTTAGTAGGGCTTTCATTAGCTTTGGCAGGAATGTATTATTTCATGATTGTAGATTGGCCAATGAACATTGGAGGAAAGCCGAATGATTTTTTCTATCAGAATATACCTGCTTTCGTACCAATATCTTTCGAGTTTACAGTATTACTGGCAGCGCACGGAATGGCATTGACATATTTCATAAGAAACTGGACACTACCGGGTGTTACGGCGAGAAATCCATATCCTGAAACGACAAATGATAGATTTGTAATGGAAATTCACCCATCAGATTTTGGAATGTCAGTAGAGGACTTGACAGATGAGTTGAAGAAGACGGGAACAATTTTAATTGAAGAAAGATAAGCGGAACTATTATTTTGAATAGAGACAGAATGAAACGAATTATCAATACAATATTTATGGCAACGATTGGAACAATGTTCTTTGTTGCCTGTGAGGACCCACAAAGTCCGGGAGTAGAGTACATGCCTGACATGTATCGCTCTCCTGCAATAGAAACTTACGTAGATTACGAATTTCCGGATTCATCTACCGCTAGAAAAGCGCCAATAGGAGCTATCCCTCAGGGTTATAAGCCTTATCTGTATCCAAACACTAACGAAGGGTATGAAATAGCAGGGCAACAATTGTCAAACCCGTTGAAGTTGACTGAGAAAACGATCAAAGAAGGGCAGAAGTTGTATACTTCGTTTTGTGCTCATTGTCATGGAAAGAAAGGATTAGGTAAGGGCTCTATTCAGAATGCAATTTATGGGGCGGTTCCTTCTTATGCTGACAAAACGCCAAATAGACGTGGAAATAGGTCGATGAGTGAATTATCAGAAGGGCATATCTATCACGCTATCATGTATGGTTTGAATGCAATGGGACCACATTCTAGTTTAATTCGTGAAAGTGATAGATGGAAGATTGTTGCTTACGTGCAAACTGTGCAGGGTAAAGATCCTTTAGCCAAGAAAACGGAAGAACCAATAGCAGAAACTGCTGAATAAAAATTCAAACCAGAAAAGACGAAAAAACTAAACGATGGATTTTATTTTTACAAAACGTGCAAAACTTATATTCTCAGTATTGATGCTGATAGGAGTTATTGCTATGGTCGTAGGTTACGCAACCGACACCTCTGATCACCACAATCGCTTTTGGGCAAATATATTTGTGAATGGCTTCTTTTATTTTGCAATTAGTTTAGGCGCATTGTTCTTTTTAGCATTACAATATGCTACAGAAGCTAGTTACATGGTTGCCTTGAAAAGGGTAATAGAAGGGATTTCACAGTACATATTTGTAGGTTCAGCTATTCTTATTGTGTTCTTCGCTGCAGGGACATTCCATTTGCACCACGTATATCATTGGATGGATATTTCAGTGATGTATGAATTTGTGATGGAGGCTTCCATGGGTACTCCGCATCCTGAGTATGTTCACGAAATGGTAGATGGAGCAGTAAAAAACTCACATTATGATAAAATTATTGCAGGTAAATCAGCGTATTTGAACCAGCCTTTCTTCTGGATAAGAACTTTGATTTACATAGGTGTTTGGTGCTATTTCGCTAATCTTTTCAGAAAGCGATCATTGTTGGAAGATGCTCAAGGTGGAACGAAAATTCACTTTAAAAACATGACTTATGCGGCTATTTTCTTAGTTTTCTTCGCATTCACATCTTCTACTGCATCATGGGATTGGATTATGTCAATTGACACGCACTGGTTCTCCACACTATTTGGTTGGTATGTATTCTCAGGTATGTGGGTTAGTTTCATGATTGTATTTGTATTACTATCTATTTGGTTAAAGAACAAAGGTTATTTGCCCAATGTTAATAAGAGTCATATACACGATGCAGGTAAGTGGATGTTTGCAATCAGCTTTTTGTGGACGTATTTGTGGTTCTCACAGTTCATGTTGATTTGGTATTCTAATATCCCTGAAGAAGTAACGTACTACATTACGCGTATTAAAGATTATAACGGTTTATTTTTCGGAATCTTCTTTGTTAACTTCTTATTTCCAATGATTATGTTAATATCTAGAGATGCCAAAAGACAAATTGGATATCTTATAGTAGTAGGAGTTATCATTTTTGTAGGGCATTGGTTAGATGTTTACATGATGATTATGCCAGGAAGTATAGGACACAATCATGCGGAAGTAGGTTTTATTTTAAGTGAAATCGGAATGGCATTAGGATTTTTAGGACTGTTTTTATTTGTAGTATTTAGAGCATTCTCTAAAGCGCCAATATCGGTAGTGAACCATCCATTCTTGGATGAAAGTAATCATTTACATATCTAAAAGATTAAATAGAAGATAATGACTGATTTGTTAATTTTATTAGGAGTAGTACTTGGAATCATAGCCATTAGTAAAGTGGTTAGTGTTCTTGATATGGTTGCCACGGCCAAAGGAGAAAACTCTTACATGCCAAATGCAAGAGAGAATAGATTTCAAGCTAGATTGATGCCGGTATTTTTGATTGTGTATTTTGCTTTCATTGCTTGGCAATTGGTTGCTTGGGGCGATAGAATGTTGCCTGTAGCAGCATCTGAGCATGGTGAGATTGTGGATAATTTAATGGACATTACATGGATTGTAATTACTCCTGTATTTGTTATAACCCATATATTATTATTCTACTTTGCGTGGAAATATGCATACGATAAAAATCGAAAGGCCACTTATTTTTCGCACAGTAATAAATTGGAAATCCTCTGGACTGCAATCCCGGCAACGGTTCTTTTAGTTTTAATTTTATATGGTTTAAGTATTTGGAATGACATTACAACTCCACTTACAGCCGAGGATGATAAAATTGAAATTGAACTTTATGCAAGACAGTTTGACTGGACTGCAAGATATCCTGGAGAGGATGGAAAATTTGGAGAGGCAAGTGTAAGATTGATAGAGGGTGTAAATATGTTGGGAATTGATTCTACTGATGTAAATGCAGCAGATGATAAATATGTAAAAGCTGAATTTTATTTGCCAGTCAATAAGGATGTTCAATTCTATTTTCGTGCACAAGATGTAATACACTCAGCTTATATGCCTCACTTTAGGGCTCAAATGAACTGTGTACCTGGTATGACTACAAGATTTCAATTCAAGCCAAATAAAACTACGGCAGAGATGAAGGAAATTACAGGGGATGAAGACTTTGAGTATTACTTGCTTTGTAACAAGATTTGCGGAGCTGCACACTACAACATGAAAATGGAAATCAAAGTTGTAAGTGAAGAGGATTATAACAAATGGTTGAGTGAACAAAAGGAGTTTTTAGCAGTTGAAGAAAGTATAGAAACCAATTCGGAGGAAAGCCCTCAGATGGACACCACCCAAACCAAAGTTGGAGAAAGTACTCAACTTTCAGTGTTAAATTAATTAAGATAAATTAATAGGATATGGGAGCAACAGCACACCACGAGGACAACGATTTTTTATTCAAGTACATTTTTAGTACAGATCATAAAATGATCGCAAAACAATTCTTTTTAACAGGTTCATTAATGGGTCTGATAGGAATGGTTATGTCAATGATTTTTAGACTTCAACTTGGCTATCCAGGAGAAAGTTTTGCATTTTTAGAGCCAATTGTAGGTAGTTGGGCTCCTGAAGGTATTTTAGCACCAGATAAGTACTTAGCGCTAGTTACAATTCATGGAACAATTATGGTGTTTTTCTTACTTACTGCTGGTTTGAGTGGTACGTTTAGTAACCTGCTTATTCCACTTCAGATTGGAGCAAGAGATATGGCCTCTGGATTCATGAATATGCTTTCTTATTGGTTTTTCTTTATTTCATCTTGTGTTATGATTGCCTCGTTATTCGTAGAAGGCGGTCCTGCAGCTGGCGGTTGGACTATTTATCCTCCACTAAGTGCCTTGCCACAAGCAATGCCAGGTTCGGGAATGGGAATGACCTTATGGATTACCTCTATGTCATTGTTCATTGTATCTTCATTGATAGGTTCGCTAAACTACATTGTCACTGTTTTTAATTTAAGAACAAAAGGAATGACGATGACTCGATTGCCATTGACAATTTGGGCGTTCTTAATAACGGCAGTATTAGGAGTTTTATCTTTTCCAGTTTTGTTTTCTGCAGTATTGTTATTGTTGTTCGATAGAAGTTTTGGAACGAGTTTCTATCTTTCAGACATCTACATCTCAGGTGGAGCACTTGAAGTAGCAGGAGGCTCACCGATATTATATGAGCATTTATTCTGGTTCTTAGGTCACCCTGAGGTATACATTATTTTATTGCCTGCTTTAGGTATTACATCTGAGGTGGTAGCAACGAACTCTAGAAAACCAATTTTCGGATACAGAGCGATGATCGGATCAATCCTTGCCATTGCATTTATTTCCTTTTTGGTTTGGGGTCACCACATGTTTGTCACAGGTATGAATCCTTTCTTAGGTGCAGTATTTACATTTACGACGTTACTTGTTGCTATTCCATCCGCAGTTAAAGTGTTTAATTATTTGACCACACTATGGAAAGGGAATATTAGATTTACTCCGGCCATGCTATTTGCAATTGGTTTGGTATCGACCTTCATTACAGGTGGGTTGACAGGTATTATTTTGGGTGACTCTGCGTTAGATATTAACGTGCATGACACTTATTTTGTAGTTGGTCACTTTCATATTGTTATGGGATTGTCTGGTACTTTCGGTATGATTAGTGGAATTTATCATTGGTTTCCGAAAATGTTTGGAAGAATGTTAGATAAAAACTTAGGGTACTTGCATTTTTGGGCAACGATTGTAGCTGCATACGGTGTATTTTTTCCAATGCACTTTTTAGGACTTGCAGGAGTACCAAGAAGATATTATGCCAATACTGAATTTCCTATGTTTAATGAGATGTACGACATCAATGAACTAATTACTGTATTTGCTATGATTGCAGGGTTTGCGCAGTTGTTTTTTATCTTTAATGTGTTTTATAGCATGTTTAAAGGCCCTAAAGCTCCTCAGAATCCATGGGAATCTACTACATTGGAATGGACAGCTCCGGTTAAGCACTTGCACGGCAACTGGCCTGGAGAATTGCCTGTTGTACACAGATGGCCATATGATTATTCTAAACCTGGAATGGAAGAGGATTTTATACCTCAAACAGTTCCTTTAAGAGAAGGGGAAGAAGAAAGTCACTAGAAATAAAAGTTTAACTAATTGAAATGTCCTTACCTTCGTAAGGACATTTTTTTTATGCCAAGAATTTTTAAAATAGCGTTCATAATTTTCCTTCTTGTTTCGACTTTGGGTATTTCTGCTCAATCGTTCGAGGAAGAGTTAAAAGATGCGGTTAAAACTAAACCGAGATTAGAGTTTAAACTAGATTCTAGGCATTCTTTTATAAACCAAACAGGAGTTAAGACGATAGGAGCAAAGGTTGGTGTTCAGTTTGCTGATAAATTGAGCTTTGGAATCGGTTACAATCAGCTATGGTCTCCACTTTCTTCTACAATATCTCAAAACGGATTGGAAACTAAGGTCCGCTTAGGGTTTTATAATTTTAGTCCGTATGTGGAATATGTGTTTTTTAGAGACAGAAAGTGGGAGTTGTCCATACCGGTTCAAATTGGCTTAGGTAGCTCCTATTACGAAAATAAGAGTGGAGTTGGTGCTGAAAAATTTAGAGAGGAGTTTGTGATGAGTTATGAACCGGCAATAACATTCCAATACAGGTTACTGAAGTATTTTGGAGCAGGGTTTGGGATTGGCTATCGATTTATGTTCGTTCCAAACCAACAATTGAACGAGAAGTTCACTTCCCCTGTTTATATATTTAAAACCAGAATATATTTTCAAGATATTGTAAGAGATTTGAACATCGATTAAATGATTAGTTTTGAAAGGAAGAAGAGAGTTAAATGAACGATAATTTGAATCCCAATATAGACCTCGATAGTACCGGAGAGGTTGAGATTGAAAAGGTTTTAAGACCGCTTAGTTTTGATGATTTCACAGGTCAAGGACCGGTTGTAGAAAATTTGAAAATTTTCGTTTCAGCGGCATCACAAAGAGGTGAAGCGTTGGATCATGTTTTATTACATGGACCACCTGGATTAGGAAAGACTACCTTAGCCAATATTATTGCGAATGAGATGGACGTTTCTTTTCGTGTAACATCAGGACCTGTGTTAGAAAAGCCTGCTGATTTAGCTGGATTACTTACCAACTTAGAAGAAGGGGACGTTCTTTTTATCGACGAGATTCATCGCTTAAGTCCAGTAGTAGAAGAATACTTGTACTCAGCTATGGAGGATTACAAGATTGATATTATGATTGATTCAGGTCCAAATGCAAGAAGTGTTCAGATTAAGATCAATCCATTTACTTTAATTGGGGCAACTACCCGAGCAGGTTCGCTTACCGCGCCACTACGAGCGCGATTTGGAATTAATTCGAGATTAGAATATTACGACAGGGATTTGTTAGCAACAATAGTTAAACGGTCTTCTGGAATTTTGAATATTGAGGTTAAAAATGATGCAGCGTATGAAATTGCAGGAAGAAGTAGAGGTACGCCCAGAATTGTGAATTCATTACTGAGAAGAGTTCGTGATTTTGCACAAATAAAAGGAAATGGCATAGTAGATATCGAAATATCTTTAATGGCCTTAGAGGCACTCAATGTGGATAAATACGGCTTAGATGAAATGGATAATAGAATCTTAGTAACCATTATCGATAAATTTAAAGGAGGACCTGTAGGTTTAAGTACTATTGCCACTGCTGTTGGGGAGCAAGCAGGAACCATCGAAGAAGTATATGAGCCATTTTTAATAAAAGAAGGTTTCATAACTAGAACTCCAAGAGGGAGGGAAGTGACCGATGCATCATACAAACACCTGGGAAGAAGAAACACTCGTGATGAGGGAACGCTCTTCGAATAAATAATGGTGGAAAGTAACACTCAAATTGTAAAACGTATTGCTCGCCAGGTTGGATTTGATTACGTAGGAATTTCCAAGGCCGAGTTTTTGACTGAGGATGCAATTCGATTAGAGGATTGGTTAAATGCTAGAGGGAATGGGAAGATGTCTTACATGGAAAACCATTTTGACAAAAGAGTGGATCCTACAAAGCTTGTAGAAGGGGCAAAGTCAGTTGTATCGTTATTGTATAATTATCACACGAAACTTCAGCAGAAAGACGTTAATGCACCAAAGTTAGCCAAGTATGCGTATGGTGAAGACTACCATTTTGTAGTTCGAGATAAGTTAAATGAATTTTTCTACTTGTTACAGCAGCAAATTGGAGCTGTTGAAGGTCGATCTTTTGTTGATTCGGCGCCAATCCTAGATCGCGCTTGGGCTAGGAAAAGTGGGTTGGGTTGGATAGGTAAAAACAGCATGCTCATTAACAAGCACAGTGGTTCAGATTTTTTTATTGCGGAGCTGGTTATTGATTTAACGTTAGAGGTAGATGGGCCCTTGAAAGATTTCTGTGGAACCTGCACTAAATGCATCGACAGTTGCCCTACGGATGCAATCTTACCACATCGACAAATAGACTCTAATAAATGCATTTCTTATGCCACAATCGAGCTAAAAGACGAAAACCTGCCCAATGAGTTTAAAGGAAAAATGCAAAATTGGATGTTTGGTTGCGACATCTGTCAAGATGTTTGTCCATGGAACAGGTTTGGTAAACAGAATACCGAAGAACGCTTTCAGCCGAGATTGAATCTCCTAGATATAACAAAAGAACATTGGGAGAATCTTGGTCAAGAGGATTTTTCTAAATTATTCCGCAAATCAGCAGTTAAGCGAACAAAGTTTACCGGTTTAAAACGCAACCTAGAGTTTTTAAAATGAAAAAGCCTCGATTTTATTCGAGGCTAGATTAATATTGTGCTGAATTTAGTTGTGTTTTTTAAGAAATTGTCTCAAAGACTTCCAAAATGATGTCTTGATATACATGACCAAATGTTGCCAAGCACCATGCCTTTAACATCAATGATTCTTTTGGTTTTAGCCACTTTCTGGCTTTGTTTAATTCTTTCTTAAAAAGCGCTCTATCAAAACTTACTCTCATAAGTACTTTTTTGCTCATTTCGTACATTGTGGTAGTGGTTTATTTCTGAGTACAATTTACGCATATATTGAACAAAAATTGCCATTAGACCCTCAACATTTTTAAACAATTAACATTTGAAAAGCTGTTAATTACTCCTCTCCCCATCGATAGCTACTGTCTTCCAAGCCTAATAAGTCAATCACTCGATTTACAACCGTTCCGGCTAATTCTTCTATTGATTTGGGTTGACTGTAAAATGAAGGAATGGCTGGACAAATAATTCCTCCTGCTTGCGTAACAGTTGTCATATTCTGCAAGTGAATTAAACTTAGCGGTGTATCCCTCGCAACTAAAATTAGTTTTCTACGCTCTTTTAATATAACATCTGCCGCTCTAGTGGTAAGGTCATTTGATGTGCCTGTTGCAATTCTAGCTAATGCACCCATGGAGCAAGGAACAACAACCATTGCGTTGTATTTAGCTGAGCCGGATGCGAAAGGAGCCATAAAGTCGCCTTTAGTGTAAAAAGTGAAAGGATATTTTTCATACTCTTTATTTCCTAGTTCAAGTTCCCAATTCAATTTTGCATTGTCAGACATAACCACTCCTACAGTATCAATTTGCGAATTCAATTTGACCAATTTGTCTAGCAATAACTTAGCATAAATTGAACCTGAAGCGCCAGAAATGGCGACTACTATTTTATTTTTCATCGGTTTCCTAAAAGTTGGTATCGTAAGGTAAAAGCAATGTAATGATGATACATTCCCCTGTCGAAGGGCAATTTATCACTGCCGCTATCGTAATTTCGAAATGGCACAAATGAAGTATTAAACCTCCAATTCATTATAATGTTTTCGGTAAAATTAAAATTGATGCCTAGCAAGAATGCAAAATCATTTTCCTTAAACTGATTTAATTGTGGTTCTATCTCAAACGTACCATTCTCGTCCTCTAGGTACGAAGATAGCAAGCGGCTGTAAGACATTCCTGCCTCGTATGTAAATTTATTTTTATGGTATTGAACCATTATAGGAATCTCAATGTACGGCATCCGAAGTAAGAAAAAGTCGTTGTCTCCTTTATCCGGCCGCGGATTTTTACGACTTCCTTTTTCGCTAAAATTAATCTCGAATTGAAAGTCTAGTTGCTCTGTGAATTTTGTATTAGAGAAAACTCCTGCGTTTAATCCGGCTTTATTAAATCCTGAGTAGCCATCTCCTCCAATTTGAGAAGCATTAACTCCAATAGAAGCTCCAGCGCGAAACTGCTGAGAGTAAACAAATACAGTACAAATGGAGAAAAAGACTAGAAACCCAACGTATTTCATAATTAGATAACAGTAGTAACTATTATGGTTTTGTGGCAGAGGAATACTTTAAGCCATCTCTTCAATTTTATCAAAACCATATGCTAATTCTTGATGTTAATGATGCGTCAAAAGCACTACTGTTTTAATTCAACTGCATTGCCTTGAATAATTTCATAAGAATTAGGGTCGCTGTTAAACACAAATGCAACCACTTCCATATTCTCTGGTTTAAAGGATGGCTTAAAAGTAGTGATATATTGAATTTTTTCAACTTCTCCTACAATAACCGGTTTCAATTCTTTACCATAAGTGCCATTCACTACCTTTCTTAGCATATGATTATGGTTATAGTTCTCGACGTCAAGCGCTCCATCTTTTTGCCAATCAATAATGCCGCTTTCTAACAAGTGCAATTGAAGATTATATGTTTCAGTGGAAGCACTCAGCCATTCAACCTCAATTTGAACTCTAACCAATGTATCTGATCCACTGTAGAGGCTATTGATTTTAAGCGAAGCGATTGGACTGTCGTCTTTGATAGCTAAAAAATCAGGTTCCCACTGGTTTATTTGACTACCTCTGCGCTTAGATCTGCTTACTATTCCTTGAGGCAACGCTCCTATATTCAGTTCGATTAGGTAAATTTCTCCGTGTCCGCCTTCTACTCTATGATCACTACGGAATTTATCTCCAGATGGATAAGGTGTGGCAAACTGATTTGACGCATGAATTGCAATAGGAATTAATTGATCGCCATAGACACCAACTAACTGTTTGATTCTTCTGGCTCCGTCAGGGCAATTGTTACATGTGTGGCCGGTAAATTCTTCTAATACAGCAAAGCGCTGCAACGAATTATCAGGGCTTGTTACCGTATCCCAATCTCTTGAAGAAATAAAATCAAGAAGCTCATTCGCGTCGGCTATGTTTAAAGAAGGATCGACGATATATTCAGTATCGCCATCCAATTCAAATGTGTCGCCTGCCGTCGCAGGTATAGGATCGTCTATCTTATCGCAACTGCTAAGTGCGACAAACAATAAAAAGATGATATTTATTTTTTTCATAACGTTATGTTTTAAAAACTACTTGTAATAGATAAGTAGGCCCCTGTTGAAGCAGGCACAACTCTACAAACTCCTCCAACACAGAATATTCCTGCACGTTGACGCCCTACATTTAGCGCTACTCTGGTTCCTTTATCATTGTACCCTACAGAACCATTAAGGTAATGAATTTGTTTGTCACTATCATCATTACCAAAGTTATACTGATCAATTACAGCAATAAACCAATGAGGAGCATATGAATATTCTAGTAAAAAGGTAGCCCAATCTCCTTGATCTTGATCAGTCAGTAAAAATTGAGCTTCGGTTCTTACAGAGCTTTTTCTGTTAAACTTATAGGTAACATCTGCAATACCAACATTTGAGAATACAGTTGCTGCTCCAGGTTTACCCTCAATAATATCCTGATTGTATACTAGGTTGGCGTAAGTAAATCTTCCTTTCGTTTTGCTGCTGAATTTCTTTGTAAGAGTTACATTGAAGTCTTTAAAGTAAACTTCTCCAATTTTGAAATAATCAGATTCATAACCAAGTCTACTTCCTGTTTCGTCATTTAAAAGTTTGGTATCTATGTTATTAGCAGTAGCATAATTTACCTGGATATCCATTCCATACTTTCCTCCAAGAGCAGTTCCTTTTTTAAACTTGTAGATTAAATCAGCTTGAAAAGCTACTTCACCGTTTAATTGCACCGCATAAGGGTATAAGGTAGCTAATAAATTATAAGTATGTTGCTTTGTTAGGGCCGGTAAATAATTTATTAACAGGTTTTGCAGCCCTTCTGAACGGTCTGACCTAAAACTCATGTTGTCGTTTCTTTTAGCCGATAGCACTAATCCAAATCCTTTTTGAGAGTATGCAGTTTGTAAAAAAAGCGCTTCACCATTTTTATAAATGAAACCATTATCGGTAGAAGGGTCATTTGCTTTATATGCGTACTCTGCGTCAATGCTAAACTTTCCTCTATGAATATTAACTCGACCCCCAACTGTTGCAACGTTTTCTGGTAAGTTAAACCTTGAGTCCTGGTCAGGTTGGTATTTACTTACGACACTAGCTCCTAGTAAAACCCTTGTTTTACTTTCGTTTAATGCTTCAAAAGCACTGTTCAAGTCTAGCTCTGCATTGAACCCTCTAACAATTCCTTCACTTAATTCAAAGAATATTCTTTGTTTACCAATAAGCCCGGTAAATGTTAAGCCTTCTGCAACTTTATACTTCACTCGAATTCCATCCAACGCATTATCATAACCTAACCCCCTCTCTTCATATGTTCGAAGCACTAAGCCATTGCCGAACTGTTCGTAAAAATTACCAATTGTTACAGAAAGTTTGTCTTGCGTAAAAGAGGCGAACCGATATGCTATTCCGGTATTGTTGTTATAGCCTTCAGGATATCCAAGCAGGGCATTCAAATAACTCTCATATCGAATTCCTGCAGAAAAATCACCATTGGTATAAATTAAGTTTAAGAATGCATTTGACCTTAAGTCCTCAGGCACCTCTTCTGCGCCGGTTATTGAATCTTCAACATAATATTGTGCTTCTATTTGGAAGTTTCCTCTAATCTCTCCTTTATTTAAAACTTTATCGATAGCAGATTGAGCATGAACATGTATACTGGCGCAAAGCGAGAGCATTGAAAATAGAAATATTACTTTGAATAATTTCATATGTTATGTGTTTGTTGCTGGTTGGTTGAAACAAAAAAACCGAGATGTTAAGCTCTCGGTTAAGTATTTTGGACTAAGCACTAGTCTATTTTTTCTCCTGCATTTAATTTTTCTACAAGTTCAATTAGTTCGTACTCATCTCCTTCCGAGTATGAGTTGTGTTGCCAAACTATTTTTCCATTACCATCAACTAAAAATGTATGAGGAACGTTATTCACTCCTAAGGCTCTTTTAAAATCTCCATTTGGGTCTATGTATACGTCGTATTCCCATCCCTTGCCATTTACGTAAGGAGCAACTTTTGCCATGTTTCTAGTATCGTCAATTGAAATAGCAACTAGTTTAACACCTGTTTCTTCTACCCAATTATCATACATTTCTGCAATATTGTTCAACTCCCTTTTACATGGACTGCACCAGGTTGCCCAGAAATTAATAATAATAGGTTTACCATCATTTTTTATTTCGCCTGTATTAAATGTAGTTCCGTCTAATTTTTTTACTTCGGCTGAAGGGATTTTATTATTGCTTTGAGCAACTGAACCTAGTGAAAAGGCAACGATTACGGTGAAAAGTAAATACTTAGTTAATTTCATGATATTGAGTTAAATATTTTATAAATCAGAAACAAATGTAGTGCCAATTAATTTAGACTTTATTTTCTGTTGATTATATTTGTAAAAATTAAAATTATGAGAAAAAATTTACTTTTTATTGCTTCTTTGTTAGTATTCTCAGCGGCAGGAGCGCAATCCATTCGGCTACTGAATGATTTAGGTAATGTAGTGAATGATGATACAATTACATTTACGCATTATATGGATACAGCTATTACGCAAGCAGATTTTAAGCATGACGAATTTGTTGCGGTTGTAAATAATAGTGCTACAGATACAATGAACATTGACTTAACTCGAAACGAAATTGATTTTATTCCTAGTTCTGCAGACTATTTTTGTTGGGGGACTCAATGCTTATTAGCACGGTTGGCTGGCACAAGAACTCAATGGCAGGCATTTGATCCAGTATTAACAGATCCATTGGATAGCGCAGGCGGCTCAGCTCCTCTGCAAATTTACCTTAGTCCTAGAGGAAATGACGGTGCTTCATTGTTTAAATATACTTTTGAAGATATCGATGACTTAACTGGTAATAATGCAGCTTCAGTATATGTAAAATGGGTGATTTTGGACTCAACAGTGTATTCTGATCCAGTTATGCTCTTCAATGTAAAACCAAGAAAGTTTGTCGTATTTGGAGATTCAATTTCCAGAAAAACGGAATATAATACTGACACTATAACTATAAATAGCGTTTTGAATAGTGGTACATCTTTAACGCCACTTTTTGAAGAAGAGGTGTTTTTCAATGTTTTTAATGCTACAGGTAGCCCTATGCAACTGGATATGGTGCGAGAAGAAATCGCAACGATTCCAAGAAGCGGAGATTATTTTATGTGGAATGGAACAACTACTTCAGAAACGAAAGCAGGAGTTTCGTCAGTTGTTGCTGCCAATAATCCAGCTTCAGTCGACCCAAGGATGGTTGCGAATGAAGATTTTTCAATAAAACTTTACTTGCAGGCCGATAGTGCTGGAGGAACAGCCATCTACAGATATTCATTTACAGATGTCAATGATCCAAGTAGAACGAATTCTTTTATAGTAAAGTGGGTAGTGGATAAAGTAACTTCGTTGCAAGAAATTGAAAGAGCAAGTAACTTTTCGATTTCTCCTAATCCTGCAGAATTTTCAACTACTTTAAACTTTGAAAGTTCAATGAATTTTGACCGTCAGGAAATTCAAATGTTTAACATTCTTGGTGAGCAAGTATATTCTACTTCATTGCAAAGAGGAACTAAAAGCTTTGATTTAAATGTAGAGAGGTTTCCAAAAGGAATTTATTTTATCAACATAAACGCTAACGGCTCAAGAGTTAGCTCAAAGAAAATGATTGTAAAGTAAGCACAGTTTAAGTTACAATTGAAAAGGGGCTATCAGCCCCTTTTTTTATGGCATTATTTTTTTGAGAAGGATGGCAAGTCCTTCCACGGCTCCTGCTTTGATGATTGTAAAATTATCTGTGCTTTTCAGTTCTGGAGGATTTGGGTCAATTAAATATTTACGACAAGTAGAGCTAGTAGAAAAGGCAATGTTAGCTGCGGGGTAAACATTTAAAGAGGTCCCAATAACAATCAATATTTCTGCTTCTCGAGCTATCTTTATTGCCTTACTCATCATCGGTACTTCTTCACCAAACCAAACTACATGAGGTCTTAATTGAGTCCCTCGTTCACAGAGGTCGCCTAAAATTAAGTCAGGTTTATCCCAATCGGAAATGAGGTCCTCATACTGTTCACTTTTCACCTTTTTTAATTCCCCATGAAGGTGCAATACTTTCTTAGAACCTGCTTGCTCATGTAAATTGTCAATATTCTGAGTAATAACTGTCACGTCCTATTCTGTTTCCAATTTAGCAATTAAGTAATGTGCTTCATTTGGTTTTGACTTAAGTAATTGTCTACGTCGTAAATTGTAAAAATGCAAAACCATTTCAGGGTTGGCTTTCCAAGCTTGTGGTGTAGCGACTTCTTCAACTTTATAATTTTCCCAAAGCCCATCATTATCTCGAAATGTTTTTAGGCCACTTTCTGCACTCATTCCGGCACCACTAAATACTACTATTCGTGTCATTTTAGTTTTTTTAAATAGATGAAAATACGAACTAGGTTTTCTCTAGAAGCAATAGACAATTCGTACTTTTATCAGCCATTTAAATTAATAAATATGGCTGACTCAAGAAAGCAGATAGAAGCATTAGATTATCATTCGGATGGGAAACCGGGAAAGATTGAAGTTAGACCAACAAAGCCCTACAGTACTCAAAGAGATTTAGCTCTAGCTTATTCTCCGGGAGTTGCTGAACCTTGTAAAAAAATTGCGGAAGACAAAGACTTAGCGTACAAGTACACGGCCAAAGGAAACTTAGTAGCAGTTATTTCTAACGGAACAGCAGTTTTAGGTTTAGGGGATATTGGACCGGAAGCTTCAAAGCCTGTGATGGAGGGAAAGGGATTATTATTCAAAATTTTCGCTGACATTGATGTGTTTGACATAGAAGTTGATGCAAAAGATGTTGACCGTTTTGTTGAAACGGTTAAAGCAATAGCACCAACTTTTGGGGGAATAAACTTAGAAGATTTAAAGGCTCCAGAATGCTTTGAAATAGAAAGGCGTTTAAAGGAAGAACTCAGCATTCCTATTATGCATGATGATCAGCATGGTACGGCAATAATTTCTAGCGCAGCCTTGTTAAATGCATTAGAATTAGCAGGAAAAAATATAAAAGACGTTACTATTGTAGTGAATGGCGCAGGCGCTTCCGCCATGGCCTGCATTAAGCTCTATGTTTCTTTAGGAGCTAAGAAAAGCAATATTGTAATGTGTGATAGCAAGGGAGCTATTCGCAAGGACAGAAAAGAATTAAACAAGTATAAAGCAGAGTTTGCGACTTCTAAAGATGTAAGTACGCTGCAAGACTGTATGAAAGGTGCTGATGTGTTCTTGGGACTTTCAAAAGGAAATATTGTATCGGGAGCCATGGTTAAGTCGATGGCGGAAAATCCAATTGTTTTTGCACTTGCGAATCCTGATCCTGAAATTCCTTACAAAGAAGCTCTTGCCGCTCGAAAAGATATAATAATGGCAACTGGCCGTTCAGACCATCCTAATCAGGTAAATAATGTATTAGGTTTTCCATTCATATTCCGAGGAGCGTTGGACGTGCGAGCAACAACTATTAATGAAGAGATGAAGCTTGCAGCAGTTAAGGCAATTGCCAAAATTGCGAAGGAGCCAGTTCCAGAAGAAGTAAATGAAGCTTATGGTTCTCGAAATTTGTCGTTCGGCCGAGATTTCATCATTCCAAAGCCTATGGACCCTAGATTATTGATGACTATTGCTCCGGCAGTAGCGAAGGCAGCAATAACTTCTGGAGTGGCACAGCAGCCCATAAAAGATTGGGGAAAATACAAGTTGGAACTAAGTAGAAGATTAGGGTTAGATAATAAGCTCATCAAGAATATGACGGAACGGGCTCAAGGCAAACCACAACGTATTGTTTTTGCTGAGGCGGATAACTACAAAGTATTAAAAGCTGCTCAGATTGTTAAAGATGAGAATATCGCAATTCCAATATTACTAGGGAATCATGAGCGTATTAATCGGTTAATCAAAGAAAATAATTTGGAGCTGGAGGGGGTAGAAATTATTAACCCTAAAGACGAGGAAAGAAATGACCAGAGGTATTCTTACGGAGATGTTTTTTTTAAGAAACGTCAAAGAAGAGGCCTAACGCAATACGAAGCACGCCACAGAATGAGGGATAGAAATCACTTTGGAGCAATGATGGTGGAACAAGGTGATGCAGATGCTTTAATTAGCGGAATAACCAGAAACTTTCCTGAAACCATTCGTCCTGCATTGCAAGTAATAGGCACACAGAAAGGGGTTAATAAAATTGCAGGAATGTATATTTTAATCACTAAAAGTGGACCGGTTTTTTTCGCTGACACGACTATAAATGTCAATCCAACAGCGCAAGACTTAGCTGATATTACCCATTTAGCGGCAAAGTCCGTTGGACGTTTAAACATCAAACCAAGAATTGCAATGCTTTCTTTTGCAAACTTTGGTTCCACTGATTTTGAAGAGTCTAAAAAAGTTAGCGATGCAGTGAAAATTTTGCATAGAGACCATCCAGAATTAGTTGTTGACGGAGAGTTACAAGCTAATTTTGCGTTAAATAAAGAGGCAATGAGAGAAACATTCCCATTCTCTAAGTTGGTCAATAAGAAAGTTAATGTATTAATATTTCCAAATTTAGCTGCAGGCAATATCGCATATAAACTGGTTCAAGAAATGGGCGAAATAGAAGCAATTGGCCCCATATTGTTAGGGTTGGAAAAGCCAGTTCACGTATTGCAGTTGGGCAGTAGTGTACGAGAAATAGTAAACATGGTAACCATTGCCGCAGTAGATGCTCAAACAAGGAAAAAATGATTGCTCACATAAACGGTAGATTAGTAGAAAAGAGCCCAACCCATGTTGTAATAGATTGCGGTGGGGTGGGGTATAAATTAAATATTTCTTTAAATACTTACTCTAAATTGGGTGAAGAGGAAAGTTGTAAACTGTTTACAGAGTTTATCGTTCGAGAAGATGCTCAATTGTTATATGGGTTTAAAGAGGTTTCTGAACGCAGGTTGTTCCAATTATTAATTTCAGTCTCAGGAATAGGACCTGCAACTGCTTTGTTGGTCCTATCTTCAGCAGATGCAGAAGAAATTCAGCAAGCTATTTTAAGTGGTAACGCAGGGTGGTTTAAGGGAGTAAAAGGTATTGGCCCTAAATCAGCTCAGCGAATTATTATTGATTTAAAAGATAAAATTTCAAAAGAGAATATTTCTTCAGATAATTCTATTGGTTTGGACAATACCTTGAAGGAAGAATCGTTATCAGCGCTGGTAAACCTTGGTTTTAACAAAAATTTAGCCGAAAAAATGATTCAAAAAATAATGATGGCGAACCCAAATGCTGCTGTTGAGGATGTTATAAAACAAGCATTGAAAGGGTTATAAAAGAATAGGGTAGAATTGATTCTCAAAAAACGCTATATAAGTAGGTTTATCTTACCGATGACCTTGTTTGGGGCTTTTGTTAGCTCCCTTTTGGCATCCATGCCAATTGAGCCACCTTCACAGGGTGGCTTTGGTGTTTTATTTACCCCAGCTGATTCTACTGAAGATGATAGTAATAAAGTAAAACTTCTTTTTCCTTTCGACGACAAGAGTAATGAAGGTTACGAGAAGAATAGAAGTCCTTTATACATGAAGGATCCTAGTAATATTAAAAAGGAATTTCAGTACGACCCGGAGACTGGAGAGTATAAATATTTTCAAAAGTTAGGTGATCGTGACTTTAGAAGTCCGAACACGATGAGTTTAGACGAGTATTTAAAATACGATTTAGAAAAAAGTCAAAAGGACTTTTGGAATCAGAAACAGGATGCTCAAAGTTTAAATGAAACCGGTGGTTTTAGACCCCAAATTAATATTAAGGGAGAGTTATTTGATAGAATATTTGGGGGAAACGTAATTGACATTCGTCCACAAGGATCAGCAGAGTTATCTTTTGGCGTCAATGTTTCTAGACGTGAAAACCCTATTTTGCCTGAGCGACAAAGGCGAACAAGTACTTTTGATTTTCAGCAAAAAATTCAATTAAACGTTATTGGAAATATTGGAGAAAAGTTGAAAATCCAAACGAGTTATAACACCGAAGCAACTTTTGATTTTGAAAATCAAACGAAGTTAGATTATACCGGTTATGATGATGAAATAATTAAGAAAATAGAGGCCGGAAACGTATCATTGCCCTTGCAGAGTTCCCTAATCACAGGGAGTCAAACTTTATTTGGGTTAAAAACAGAACTTCAGTTTGGTAGGTTAAGAGTTACGACATTGTTTTCTCAGGAGAAAGGGGAGAAAAAAGAAATTGATATTGCTGGCGGAGCTCAAGTGCAAGAGTTTGAAAAGTCAGCCTCGGAGTATGAAGATAATCGACACTATTTTTTATCTCACTTATTTAGAGATGAGTATGAAAAGAATTTAGCATCACCGCCCCGTATTACATCAAGAATAAATGTTACTGCGGTTGAGGTATATATCACAAATACTCAAGGTTCATTTCAAAACACAAGAAACATTCTCGCTTTCACGGATTTGGCAAATGATCGAAGGATTAGCAATCCTGCAAGGGTTCAACCTTCTACACCAAGATTAAATGTAGCATCTAACGATGCAAACACCTTATTTGCAAACTTAACCGGGGGCTATTCAGGTTCGGCAGATATTCGAGGCTTCAATAATGCGGATCAGATTTTACAAAGAGAACAACTTAAAAGTGGAGAAGATTATGAACGACTAGAAAATGCAGTATTACTCTCTCCGAATGAATATACTTTAAACCCTCAGTTAGGTTATATTTCATTAAATAGAACGCTCAACCCACAGGATGTACTTGCTGTTTCTTATCGCTACACGTACAATGGTCAAGTTTATCAAGTAGGGGAGTTGAGCACAGATGGAATTGATGGTCAGAATGCATTGTTTTTAAAATTACTGAAGGGAACAATTATTAACCCATCGCTGCCGTCATGGGACTTAATGATGAAAAACGTGTACTCGTTGGATGCCTTTAACGTTAGTCCTGAGAATTTTACTTTTGAAATTTGGTACTTGAACGAAGAGACCGGGGTTGAGATTCCGTACTTTCCTTCTGGAAAACCAGCTAACAAACCATTGACGAATGTCTTAGCGTTGGACCGGATGACAGTTACCAATCAGTTGCAGCCTGATGGTTTGTTTGATTTTATCCAAAATGTTACCATTAATCCGCAAAACGGTAAGATTTACTTCCCGGTTTTGGAGCCCTTTGGAGACTACTTAAAATCACAGTTTGACGACCAAAATTTAGCCAATAAATTCGCATATGATTCTCTTTACACTACAACTAAAATTCTCGCTCAGCAAGATGTAGACCACAACCGATTTACCTTTCGGGGTAGATATCAATCAAGCTCTGGCTCTGAGATTTCCTTGAATTCGTTTAATATCCCTCAAGGTTCTGTAACGGTTACAGCAGGAGGAGCCCAGTTGACAGAAAATGTTGATTACACTGTTGATTACAACTTAGGCCGTGTTCGAATATTGAACGAAGGAATTTTAGCTTCTGGTCAACCGATAAAAGTTTCTTTGGGGAGTAATTCTCTGTTTAACGTTCAAACAAAAACATTAATTGGCTCTAGGTTTGATTACAGAGTTTCTGACGATATAAACCTTGGAGGAACGGTTCTTAACCTCACAGAAAGACCATTAACGAGGAAAATAAATATTGGTGACGAACCGATATCGAACACCGTAGTTGGTTTAGATGGTTCTTATACTTCAGAGGCTCCTTTTTTAACAAAGTTGGTAGATTTATTGCCTTTTTACAGTACAAAATCAAAGTCGACATTTACGGTAGCAGGTGAGGTGGCAAAGCTGTTTCCGGGAAATTCTAGAGCCATTACAAAAAGCGGAATAGCGTACATTGATGACTTTGAAGGAAGTCAGACTGTTTTAGATATTCGTTCTTTTAATGCGTGGGCACTGGCAAGTACACCTCAAGGGCAAGATGATTTATTCCCGGAGGCCAACTTACCGATGAATGACAGGTCTTATGGGTTTAATAGAGCCAAACTAGCATGGTACACAATTGATCCTTTATTTTTTAGAAACGATTCAAGAACACCAGGTCACATCCGTGATTCAGATAGCCAATCCAATAACTTCTCGAGAGAAATTCTGGAGACAGAAGTATTTCCAAACAAGGATCCGGAGCCCGGGCTAATTAACAACTTACCAACTTTGGATTTGGCATTTTATCCGCGTGAGAGAGGACCTTATAATTATGAAGTGAATCCAACTCCTTATTCGGATGGTATTAGTAGTCAAGGACTTTTAAACTCTCCGGAAACAAGATGGGGGGGAATTATGAGAGAGATAACTTCAAGTGATTTTGAGGCTTCGAATGTTGAATTTATTCAGTTTTGGATCATGGACCCATTTAATGAGCAAGATGGTAATCCAAATCACAACGGAGGTCAGCTGTATTTCAATATTGGCTCAGTTTCGGAAGATATTTTGAAGGATTCTAGAAAGAGTTTTGAAAATGGATTTGATATAAACGGAGACATTGCCAACACAGACGAAACCGTATGGGGAAGAATTCCGACAATTCAATCTGTTGTGAATGCGTTCGATAACAACCCGAACTCTAGGCGTTTTCAAGACATAGGACTAGATGGTCTGTCAGATGATGATGAAAGAGCATTTTTTCAAGCTTATTTGGATTCTTTAGCAAGCGTTATTGCAGACCAAAATGTGTTAAGCTCTTTTTTTAATGACCCTTCAAACGATAATTACCATTATTACAGGGGTAGTGACTATGATGCAGAGCAATTGTCAATTTTGGATCGATACAAAAGGTTTAACGGGCATCAAGGAAACTCACCTACAGGAGACCAATCGCCTGAAAGTTATCCTACTGCTTCAACAACTATTCCTGATGTTGAAGATGTGAACAGAAACTTTAACTTAGATAGAACGGAAAGTTACTTCCAATATAAGGTGCAATTGACACCTGATTTATTATCTCCTGATAACGTAGGAAGTAATTTTATTACGGATGTTGTTCGTGCTACAAAAAATGTAAATGGAGATGTAAAAACCGTTAATTGGTATCAATTTAAAATACCCATTCGACAACCTGAAAAAGTTATCGGTGAGATTAGAGATTTTAAGTCCATTCGCTTCATGAGAATGTTTTTAAAGGGGTTTGATGAAGAGGTAGTTGTTCGTTTTGCAAGACTCGGGTTAGTGCGAGGGGAATGGAGAAGTTTCCAAGGATCAGACTTACCCCCAGGAGATACTCATGGAGCTGAGCCTGGAGCTTCAACGTTTAATATTGGAGCTGTAAATGTTGAAGAGAATTCCAACAGAGTGCCAATTAATTATACCATTCCGCCGGATATTGACAGGGAAATTGACTTTGGAACGACTAATCAGAGGCAATTGAACGAGCAGTCTTTGGTGCTTGATGTGTGTGATTTACAAGATGGATATTCAAGATATGCATTCCGCTATTTAGATTTAGATATAAGACAGTATAAAAGATTGAAAATGTTTGCTCACGCCGAGGCCGGAAGAGAAGATGAGTTTTTAAATAATGGAGATGTTTCTGTCGTACTTCGTTTAGGTACTGATTTTACCAATAACTATTATGAATATGAGGTTCCATTAGATGTTACGCAGCCTGGAAGGAATCAGCCCGAAGAGGTATGGCCTGATAATAATGACATTGACCTAGAGTTTGACAAGTTAATAAATGCTAAACAAGCAAGAAACAGATTGACTATTGGACCCGGAAGCAGTGTTTTGATAGGGAATGATTACGAGGCAGTTGATGGGAAAAATATCATTCGTGTAAAGGGAAATCCGAATCTTGCTGAGGTTAGGGTTATCATGATTGGTGTACGAAATAGAAGGGGTGGACCAATTGAATTTTTGGATGATGGATTGGCAAAATGCGCAGAGGTTTGGGTGAATGAATTGCGACTGTCAGACTTTAATAATGATGGAGGATGGGCAGCAACGGCTAGAGCAACTGCACAAATTGCAGACCTTGGTTCGGTTAACTTATCGGGTAGCTACAGTACCCCCGGCTGGGGTAGTTTAGAGCAGAAACTGAATGAGCGTCAAAGAGAGACAAAGCAACAATACGATTTGTCTGCCAGTGTAGAGTTGGCTAAGTTTTTACCAAAGGAAGCTAATGTTAGTATTCCAATGTATTATTCCGTTTCTGAAAGCATCATTAGGCCAGAATTCAACCCCCTTGATCCTGACGTTAAGTTGAAGGACTTTTTCCGTTCTCCAGAGTTGACTGAAGAGTTTAAAGATTCTATTCGAAAGATTACAGACGATGTTACACGAAGGAGGAGTTTGAACTTCACCAATGTTCGTAAGACTCCCGGACCAAATAAGAAAAAGTCTAACTTCTACGACATTGAGAATTTCTCATTCACTTACGCCTATTCAGAGATTTTTAGAAGGAATGTAAATACTGAAAAGGATAGACAAGAAACTTACAGAGGACAGGTAAATTATACATTTTCAGGAAAAGCGAAAAACATAGAACCATTTAAGAATGTTAAAGCCTTAGACAAAAAGGTTTTTCAAATAATTAAAGATATTAACTTCAACTTTGTCCCTAGTCAAATTAGTGTACAGAACTCCTTTGATAGAAACTATCAAGAGAGGCAAGCTCGTACAATTACAAATTCTTCTGATGGAACATTTATTAATCAGTCACCAGTTTTTTACCAGAAGGCTTTTAACTGGCAGCGATTGTACACATTACGGCATAAGTTCACTCAATCTATAACATTTAACTTTTCAGCTTCTACCCGAGCATTAATTGGCGAACCAGATGGGGCAGTTGATAAGAGAGATGAAGAAACATACGAGGCATATAAAACGGAAGTATGGGAGAACATAAAGGGGTTTGGTGACAATACAAATTACACGCACAACTTTGATATCAATTATAACATTCCAATCAACAAGCTACCTGGCTTAGACTTTATCACTTCTTCTGCCAGATACGGAGCTACATATGCTTGGGATTTAGTAGGAAACCCATTGGATACAACTCCTAGCTTAGGAGCTACAATCCAGAACTCCAACACGAAGCGAATAAATGCGACCGTTAATTTTCAATCATTTTTGAATAAGTTTCAATACATAAGAGACTTAAAAGACCCTAAAATTGACAACAAGTATGTTATTTTAGATCCTGAAGAAGTAGAAGAGGAAAAGGCTAAAAAGAACAAAAAGAATAGTAAAAAAGAGGCAGTTAGTGAATCAGTTTCAAAAGAAGAAGGCCTTGAGGCGGTGAGTAAAAATCCTGCTGCTACCACTGAAGAAGAGCCAGACACGCTGAGGAAAAAGAAGTTTTTCTTGAAACGATTCGTATTCGACAATGCACTTTGGACCCTAATGAGTTTGAAAAATGTAAATGTAACATATAGCGAAACAGAGGGTACTATTTTGCCAAATTACAATCAAAGTATGAGTGTACTTGGACTAGGGCCTAATTGGAGTGCGCCTGGTTGGGACTTTGTTGCGGGCCTTCAACGACCTGGAGAATCGTTTTTAGAACGAGCCCGAAACGACGGTAATGGAGATGGCAGCCCTGATTGGTTAGTAGATGGAATTTTCGTAAGTGGGGACTTTTCTAAGACCTTTAGCAGTCAATTTAGTATTAGAGCAACTTTACAACCAATTCAGGGACTTCGAATTCAATTAGAAGCGAGCAAACGTGAATCGGAAAATACTACTCGAAATTTCTTTTTTGACGATAATCCGGACAGTATGAAATATAACTTTCGTTCTCCGGTAATTGTAAACGGAAGTTATAGTCAATCATTTTTAAGCTTTAGAACTGCTTTTGTTGAAAGTGACCCGGACAATTTTGACAATGAAACGTTTACTCAACTTAGAACAAATAGACAGTCTATTCAAGAAATTCTAATTGATAATAATCGGTTTAATGCGGAACAATTAGCTCCGGATTCAACGTTAGGCTATAGTGGAACTGCGCAGGAAGTATTATTGTACTCATTTATTTCTGCGTATTCTGGGCAAAGTCCGAATAGCACATTTTTAAAAGATTTTACCCAAATGTTACCAATGCCTAACTGGAACATAACATATGATGGTTTGTCGAAAGTACCTGCTTTGCAAAAGTTGTTTAAAACGGTTACGTTGAATCACGCTTATCGATCGACCTTTAGTGTTGGTAGTTTCACAAGGAACCAATTGTACGAAGAAGACGCAAATGGTGCACCAACGGTTTTAGATGCGAATGGTAATTTTATTACAGACAAACAGTTGAGCGTGGCCAGTATTAGCGAGCAATTTAGTCCTTTGATTAATGTTGATATGACTTGGAATAATAGTCTGTTAACTCGACTAGAAATGAGGAGAGATCGAAATGTATCATTAAGTTTTGCTAATAATCAAGTGACGGAGGTAGTTGGTAAAGAATATATTGTTGGCTTGGGCTATCGATTGACCAATGTTAAGCTCCCATTTAAGGTTGGTAAAGTTGAGAAAGCGAGCGATTTAGATTTAAGGGCTGACATCTCTATTCGAGATAATCAAACAATAATTCGAAGGGTAGTTGAGAATAGAAATGAATTAACATCTGGTCAGCGTATTTTTTCCATCAAGTTTACCGCAGATTATCGATTCAGTAGTAAGTTGAATTTAAGGCTCTTTTACGATAGAGTGGCGAATACACCTTTAATTTCATCAAGCTTTCCAACTGCCAATACAAATGCTGGAATTAGTTTGCGATTTACCCTTTCTCAGTAGTTTTCTTTCGATAAATTTGTGCCAACTAAAATTGAAAATATGAATGTTCCAGCAAATTTAAAATATACTTCTGATCACGAATGGATCAAAGTGGAAGGTGACATAGCAACTATCGGTATTACTGATTTTGCCCAGGGTGAATTAGGTGATATTGTTTATGTTGAAATTGAAACCGAAGGTGATAACTTGAGCAAAGGAGATGTTTTCGGAACTGTTGAAGCAGTTAAAACAGTATCTGATTTGTTCATGCCTCTAAAAGGTGAAGTTGTTGAAGTAAACGAAAATATTGAATCTGCTCCAGAATCAGTAAACGATAGTCCTTACGAGGCTGGTTGGATGATTAAGGTAAAGATTGAAGACATGAGTGAGCTAGATAATTTGCTTTCTGCTGATGCATATCAGGCTGAGATCAGTTAAATGAATCGCTTTCGATGGGTTCCTATTTTCACATGGGTACTTATCATCTGTTGGTTAAGCTTTTCGGCTCTTGATAAATTAGCAATAAAACCCCCATTGGGAGCCGACAAGTTGGCACACATGGCTATGTACGCCATACTTGGGAGTTTAGTAATCTGGACAACTTCTGTAAGGGAATGGCGTTATTTGTTATTTATGTTTGCCTTTGTACTAGCTGGTGCAACTGAAGTCATTCAGGATCTTTTCGTTTTAAATAGAACGGGAGACGTGTACGACTTTATAGCAAACTGCTTGGGTCTTTTTATTGTTCTATTCTTATTGAAACGATTTAAAAAAACTTAACATTACAGCAGTCACTAAATGAAGTGAAGAGATTGAAAAATTCTTATATTAGCTAATTGAAACTGAAACAACATGCAATTAAAAAAGAATCCCAAAGCTGACTTAGAAGGTAAGAAAGGTATTTTCTTCGCCTTAGGGTTGGTATTGTCATTGTCCTTTGTTCTCATCGCTTTCGAATGGAAAACATACGAAGAGAGTGCTAGCTCTTTGGGCCAATTGAAAATGGACGATATTGAAGATGAGATAATTCCTATTACTCAGCAAAATCAACCACCGCCACCGCCACCACCACCGCCACCGCCACAAGAAATTTTGGAGATTGTGGAAGATGATAAGGAAATCGAAGACGAAGCGATTATTGAAGATTCAGAAGCAGATATGGAAACCGAGATTTTTGAACAACCAGAAGAAATCATTGAGGAGCCAGAAATCTTTACTATTGTTGAAGACATGCCAGTTTTCCCGGGCTGTGAAGGAGCCGGGTCAAAAGCAGAGATGGAGCAGTGCACCAACATCGAAATACAAAAATTCATAGGTAAGAACACCAAATATCCGGCTATGGCAAGGGATGCGGGTGTTTCCGGTAGGGTTTTCGTTCGTTACATGATAGATGAGAACGGGAAAGTAAGGGACATTACTATTGTAAGAGGTGTTCCAGGAGGAAAGTCCTTGGAAAAAGAAGCAATGAGAGTAATTGGTGAACTTCCTAAAATGAAACCAGGTAAACAAAGAGGTAAAGCTGTAAGAGTTCAATACACTGTACCGGTAAACTTTAAATTACAGTAATACGTGCTGAAAAAAGCAACAAAAAAGGGAGAGTCTATGAAGATTCTCCCTTTTTTGTTACTATTAATTCACGGTAAACAACTGTTATTGGCGAGTGACTATAACTATTTGATTACCGGTCTTATAAATCGTAGATAGTCCCACTGGGTTGCTCCACTTACTATTATCTGAAGTGTATATCGTTTGAAGGGAAACTACTTGTACTCATTTCCAAATAAGCTATTAAGTAGATATAGCCTCTGGTTTCGGCAACTATTGACCACTGTGAAATGCGATGAGAAAGTTGACAAATTACTAAGCGAAGGCCTTATTTTCCTTGGCTTGGTTCTTTTCAATTAGATTTATTGCAGTTTGTGTAATTCCATTTACATCGTATCCACATTCGGCATATAGCTGGTCTTGAGACCCGTGCTCAATTATCTCATCCGGTATGCCCAAACGGGTTACTTGAGCGTTGTAGCCGTTATCAGCCATAAATTCTAAAACGGCACTTCCCATACCACCCATGATACAACCATCCTCTAGAGTGATGACCTTGTCGAACTTACTAAATACTTCATGTAAAAGCATTTCATCAATTGGTTTTGCAAAGCGCATGTCGTAAACTGCTGCTTCAATTTTATGTTCTTTTTCTAATTTTTCTGCTGCTTTAACTGCATAGTTGCCAATGTGACCTATACTCAAAATGGCAACATCAGATCCGCTAACCACTTTTCTACCTGTACCAATTTTAATTTTTTTGAAAGGAGTTTTCCACTTTGGCATTACTCCCTGACCTCTTGGGTATCGAATAACAAATGCACCATTATCCTCCGCTTGTGCAGTATACATTAAATTTCGAAGTTCCTCTTCATTCATTGGTGAAGAGACAATGAGGTTTGGAATGCAACGCATGTAAGCGATGTCATATGCGCCATGGTGAGTTGGCCCGTCTGCTCCGGCAAAACCTGCTCTGTCTAAACAGAAGACAACAGGTAATTTTTGCAGCGCTACATCATGAATTACTTGATCATAGGCACGCTGCATGAACGTACTGTAAATGTTACAAAAAGGAATAATTCCTGTGGTTGCCAATCCAGCGGAGAAGGTAACAGCATGCTGTTCCGCTATTCCCACATCAAAAGCTCTGTCAGGCATTGCTTTCATCATAATGTTCAATGAACTTCCTGAAGGCATTGCAGGAGTTACACCGACAATCTTTTCATTCTTTTCAGCTAATTCTACTATTGTGTGGCCAAAAACATCTTGGTATTTAGGGGGCTGTGGACTGTCTGGTGTAACTTTAATAATCTCTCCAGTGTCTTTATTAAACAGTCCCGGGGCATGCCATTTTGTTTGGTCTTTCTCAGCTAGCTCGTAACCTTTTCCTTTGGTTGTTAGAATGTGAAGAATTTTTGGACCGGGAATCTTTTTCAAATCATTGAAAACCTCCACCATGTGCGTTACATCATGGCCGTCAATTGGACCAAAATATCTAAAGTTTAACGACTCAAACAAATTACTCTGTTTGAGCATAGCTGATTTGATTCCACTCTCAATTTTTTGTACGATGGCTTGCGCGTTTGGACCAAATTTTGAAACCTTGCCTAATAAACTCCATACTTCATCTTTTACTTTGTTATAGGTAGGTGAAGTGGTAATATCCGTTAGGTATTCTCTCAATGCACCAACGTTTGGATCAATCGACATGCAGTTGTCGTTTAGAACCACAATCATGTTTGAGTCTTCTACACCACCGTGATTTAGACCTTCAAAAGCTAAACCGGCAGTCATGGCTCCATCGCCAATTACTGCAATGTGCTGTCTTAGGTCATTGCCCTGAAGCCTTGAGCCAACAGACATACCTAAAGCTCCAGAAATTGAAGTTGAACTGTGTCCTACTCCAAAAGTATCGTACTCACTTTCGCTTCTTTTTGGGAAACCACTAATGCCCTTGTATTTTCTGTTGGTATGGAAGATTTCTCTTCGTCCGGTTAAAATTTTGTGACCATAAGCTTGGTGTCCAACATCCCATACAATTTGATCGTCAGGTGTATTGAAAACATAATGCAGTGCAACTGTTAACTCAACAACTCCTAAACTTGCTCCAAAGTGCCCTCCTTTAACAGATACAATGTCTACGATAAAATCCCGTAATTCCTTTGACAATTGAGGTAAATCAGAGGTTTCTAATTTGTCTCTTAAGTCTTGAGGGAACTCAATTTGGGAGAGAAGTTTTCCAGCTTTAAAATCCATATTGGAGGCGTTTGAGAATGAAACAAAGATAGGTTAAATTAGTTTTTTTTAAAGAACTTTTTCTCAAACGAAAAGCAGCCCTAAAAGTATACTTTTGAGCTGCTTTTTATGATTTATTATGGAAGACCTTTTATATCATATAAATCCACGAGGTTTGTTTATTGATTAACAGCACCCAGAAGATGGTTCACAAGCATTGTTTATTTCTGAAAGTGTCACCTTCGGTTTTTCTGGTGATTTTCCTTGCTTTTCAGCATAAACGGTGATGCTAAAGATACCTGTTGCGCCTGTATTGAAGGTTTTTACTTCCTCTGTAGATAAGTATTTACTGAGAATGTCGTCCGGAATATTGATAGGCTTTTCCTTTTGGATTTGGACGTTTTGAAAACCTTGATCTGCGATTAATTTCAAGTACTCTGATTTTTGAATGGCTCCAGCTACACAACCTGCGTACATTTCAGCATCATTTTTTAAAGCATTAGGAAGGTCCCCAACTAATACGATATCAGAAATACTAAAGTGCCCCCCTGGCTTTAAAACCCGAGCTATTTCTGTAATTACCTTTTGTTTATTAGGAACTAGGTTCAGCACGCAATTACTAACCACAACGTCTGCTAGATTGTCATTCACGGGCATCGCATCAATATCCCCTTCTCTGAATTCGACATTATTATAACCCAATTTCTCCGCATTAATGCGTGCTTTCTGAACCATTATTGGTGTGAAGTCGATACCAATTACTTTCCCCTCAGGACCTGTTTCATGTCTTGCAACAAAACAGTCATTTCCGGCACCTGAGCCTAAGTCTATTACGATGTCCTTTTCCTTTATTTTTGCAAATTGAGTTGGCAAACCACATCCTAAGCCTAAATCTGCGTCTGCAACGTAGCCTTTAGTATCCGTGTAATCGTCCATCATGATGTTGTAGACTTTGTTGGTAGGAGTGGTTGCTCCGCAACAGGAAGAAGCATTATCAACTTTATCTTGCTCAGCAATTTTTGCGTAACGTTCTTTTACGATGTCTTTTAATTCTTGTTCGGTATTCATGCTTGAATATTTTATAGTATAAGTCGATTTACTTTAATTAGCAGCAATTTGTTTTTTGAGTAAGGTCTTGATCGAGAAATAATGAAAGTGTTCCTTTCATAGCATTCCAGTTCTCTTTGTTAATACAATAACAAACACTTGTGCCTTCAATCGTTCCTTGTATTAAACCTTGTTGTTTCAATTCTTTTAAATGCTGAGAAATGGTGGGTTGTGCAAGTCCTATTTCGTTCACTAAGTCCCCACAAAAGCAGGTATCTATCTTAAAAAGATGTTGTAAAATAGCTACACGAGCAGGATGAGCAAATGCTTTGGCAAAGGTAGAAATGTCATTTTGCTCTTTGGTAAATTTTTCTGTTTTCGTTAATCCCACGCTTTCTTTATTTGTTCATTGCAATATTACGATTAATATGTTATAAAACGTAAAAAGGTCGCAAAATCATTTTGCAACCTTTCTATTTAGTTGTTCTTTATAAATTAATAAGCTCTTTCGTTCCTTCCTTCAAAGTAATAAATGAAACTTTTATTGACCACCTTCATACCACCCGGGGTAGGGTAGTCTCCGGTAAAATACCAGTCTCCTTTGTGATTTGGAATAGCTTTATGCAAACCTTGAATAGTTTGATAAATGATTTGTACCTCAGCATTAATACCTTTTGGGGTCAGCATTTCAGAAATCTTAGCTGATATTTGTTCGGCAGTGAAAGGAGCATAGATTTCCTTAACGTAATTGCGAATTTCAGTTTTAGGCAAGTTCTCCTGAGCCTTACATTTTTTGTATACCTCTTTGATTATTTTTTCTTTACCGGTGTCTTTTAACAATTCTATGGTAGCGGAGAAAGCAATAAAGTCGCCTAACTTTGCCATGTCAATACCGTAGCAGTCGGGGTAACGTATTTGTGGGGCAGAAGAAGCAATAATTATCTTCTTCGGTCCTAAGCGATCCAAAATTCGCAGAATACTTTGCTTTAAAGTAGTTCCTCTAACAATGGAATCATCAATTACCACTAGGTTATCAACTCCCTTATTTACGGTGCCATAAGTAATGTCGTACACATGAGTAACTAAATCATCTCGGGCTTCATCCTGAGTAATGAAAGTTCGAAGTTTCGCATCTTTAATAGCAATTTTTTCAACCCTTGCTCGAATGTCCAAGATTTCATCAAGTTTCTCTTGAGTATTCTCTTTCAATTCTAAAATCTTCTTCTTTTTTACAACGTTCAAATAGCTTTCTATACCATTCACCATGCCATAAAATGACGTTTCAGCTGTGTTGGGAATAAAAGAAAAAACAGAATTTTTTACGTCGTTATCGATTCCCTTTAATATTTCTGGAACAATCGATCGACCTAACTCTTTTCGTTCTTCATATATGTCTTGATCACTTCCTCTAGAGAAATAAATTCTTTCAAACGAACAGGCTTTCTTTTCTAAAGGCTTCTTAATTTGCTTGAACTTAACCTCACCATTTTTCTTGATGATGATTGCTTTGCCAGGATCTAACTCGTGTACTTCTTCGGCAGAAACATTAAATGCGGTTTGAATAGCCGGACGTTCAGAAGTAACTACCACTACCTCATTACTTTCATAGTAAAATGCCGGTCTAATTCCTGATGGATCTCTCAATACAAAAGCATCTCCATGGCCAATCATACCGGCCATGGTGTAACCACCATCCCAGTCGGCTGAAGCATTGCGTAAAATTTTCTGAACTTTTAATTCTTTACCAATAAGACCTGAGATTTCTTTCTTCGCATAGCCCAGTTGCTTGTATTTTTTATACAATTTTTGGTTTTCCATATCCAGGAAGTGACCAATTTTTTCTAATACCGTAACCGTGTCCGACTGCTCTTTAGGATGCTGACCTAAGTCAACTAATAAATCAAATAACTCATCAACGTTGGTAAGGTTAAAATTTCCTGCAACCACCAAGTTTCGCGTCATCCAATTGTTTTGGCGTAAAAAGGGGTGACAACTTTCTATGCTATTTCTTCCAAATGTACCGTAACGCAGGTGACCTAATAAAACTTCTCCGGTAAAACCAACGTTCTTTTTTAAGTAGTCAACATCCTTTAGCAACTCAGGGTTTTCTTCCTGAACTTCTTGAAGTCTGCCATTTATTTTTTCAAAGATTTCTTTGATCGGCTGGTTACTGTTTGACCTCACCCTACTAATGTAACGATCACCCGGAGCCATGTCTAATTTAATGTTAGCAACTCCTGCTCCATCCTGACCTCGATTGTGTTGCTTTTCCATTAATAAATACAGCATGTTCAGTCCGTAAGCCGCCGTGCCGTATTTTTCTATGTAATATTCTAAGGGTTTCTTTAAGCGAATGAATGCGATTCCGCATTCATGTTTTATTTGATCGCTCATTTGGTTGTAGAGGATAAAAAGGTGACAAAAAATTGAAGTGCAAAGGTAAAAATACTTTTTGGTCTATTGTTGCACGGAGGTAATACTGTGAAATTATTATGGTTTTATTATCCAAATAATCTCTTTGTCCCAATTTTGCCGAATATCAATCACTTCATCGTAAATAATTACGCTTTCTGGTTGTTGTCCTTTGTAATAGTCTCCGGTATCCCACTTTTGGTTTTTATTGTCATCCGATATTAACTTCAATCCGTAATTTGCTGCATTCAGGTTTTTAAACGTGTACAGCGTATCATTGCTAAAGTATTCCTCTAGTACAAGTCCTTTTGCATCGGTGAGTTGTATAATTAGATTTTGTAATTCCATTTCTTTTACTCTTACAAATAAATTACCAAAGTCTTCTGCTGTATTGAATGAGAATAGTGCAGTTAAACTATCGGTTGTGGTGCCATAAATATCTTCAAAAGCCTTTGGTAGGATGCGCAGGGTTAATGCTCCCTCGGGAATGTCTTTTATTTTTAAAAGCGCATTTTTTACATTGCTAGTATCAGGTACGATTGAAAACTCCACACTATTAGAATCTGAATCAAACAGGCGGATAGAATCTTTATTAATCTCGCTTAACGGCCTATTGAAAAGCAGTGAAATCGGCTCGAAATAGTTCTGTACACTCTTCAACTCTTCCTTTAACTCTAGTTTTGCGCTATCATTTAAAACTGCAGTCGTGAATTTAATAGTATCCGAGAAGTTGGCTCCGTTAATACTCGCGTTAAGCTTTGTAGCAGCAGCTTTTTTATACCAAATTTTAACCTTGTTCTCTTCATATTCTACCTGCTCTACAAAGTTATTGATGGCGGTATCTATTAGGTTGAATTCAACTTTTTCAGGAGCTAGTTTGAAGGTTAATTCCAAGCTATTTGGAAAAACTTCTTGCTTTTCGATAAATTGCTTCTCATCCGGCAAAGCAAAAGTGAATAATTTGATTTCACTTGTATCGTCTTCAGTGGCTATTGTTGTTGAAAGAAAACCAAATTTTTCATCAGCTCTGTCGTATAAATAATTGTCATTTTTATCCACTAAGGCAAATAACTTATACTCGCCACTAGCTAGATTGGTTAATTTGAAATCGCCATCTTCATTCGCTCTACTTACATACGAGGGCAATGTTTTACTTACAGCGGAATCCTCCGAATTAGATGGATAGAGCAGAAGCACTGCCTCTTTTTCAGCCGTAAGTTCAAAGGCGTCTACAACTTTTCCCGAAATGGATAGAGAATCAATTACAGGTCCGGTTGAAAAAACATATTGAAAATTGCTTAATGGGTTTCCTTCATTTAAATCGACAATGGCGTTTCCAAAATTGAAAACATAGGTCGTGTTTTCTTTTAAGGTGTCCTTAATCGTGAAGATCAAACTTTTGCCTTTTATTTTATTCTCTAAGGAGTATTTTAATGGGGGAGAGACCAATAACTGCTCTTTTAAGTTTTTTAATACTACATATTCATCAAACTCGACAGCAAAACTAGAAGAACTAAAATTTAAAGATTGGTTTTTAGGAACTAGAGTCAAGATTTCGGGTGGCGTCGTATCTCTTTCACCACCTGTTGGAGCAACAACTTGGGCACATGCAGAAAGCAAGGTAATTATGAGTGCAAAAAAAATGTATTTCATTGTTTTTACCACTTCTTGGCTATTAGAATGACAAGTTGTTCCAAGTATTCCTGATCTACATCATCAAAATGATTTAGCTGATCACTATCGACATCTAAAACAGCGAGAACTTCTCCGTTTCTGATAATGGGAACTACAATTTCAGACTTTGAAGAGTTACTGCAAAAAATATGACCTGGAAATTTATCGACATCAGGAACTACAATGGTTTTCGCAATTTCGAAACTTTTACCGCATACTCCTTTCCCAGACTTTATTCTGGTACAAGCAATTGGCCCTTGAAATGGACCAAGTACCAATTCATCTGTCTTCCATTCGTAAAACCCAACCCATAACGGATTAAAAACCTCTTTTAACACCGCTGCAATATTGGCCAAGTTGGCTGTTCGGTCTGTTTCAGGTTCTATTAATGCGCTGATTTGTGGCAAAATTTGTTTGTATTTTGCTTCTTTCGTAGCATTTTGATCAATAAGAATGGATTCTGCCATAGTTTGCAAAAGTACCTAATAAGTAGCCGAAATAGTGAGTAAACTTAATTTCACTCCTTCAATTTCTTTCAGAACATTCGCGCATGCTTCCAATGTTGAACCTGTTGTTACTACATCGTCGACCAGTAAAATATGTTTACCTGTGAGATCCTCAGTATTTAATAAGGTAAAAGTATTCGACACGTTTTCAAATCGTTCAAATCTTTTTTTCCTTGTCTGACTGGCAGTATTCAATTCTTTTTTAATTGATGTTAGGTTTATAGGTAGGGTTGTTATATTCATAATACCTTCAGCAATATAATGACTCTGGTTGTATCCTCTTTTCTTTTGTTTTTTGGCATGAATAGGAACTGGAATAAGAACGTCAATACCATTAAAGAACCCAGAACTTTCAATTTCTAACGCGGCTAATTCACCTAAGGTAACTCCAACGTCTTTTACTCCTCTATACTTTAGTGAATGTAATAGTTTTTGCAATGTTCCATTCTTTTCAAATTTTGCGAAGGCGGTTGCTTTTTCAAAAGTAACCCTTCCCCAAAATAACTGTTGAATTGGATTGTTCGTAAAGTCCTTAATGTCTAAAAAGGCTAAGTTAGCTCTGCAAGAAACGCAAACGTTATTAATTTTTCCGCTAATGGCTTCTCCACAAGCATAACAAATTTTGGGATAAATAAGATTAAAGATAGCCTTGAGCATCCATTAAATTTACCATTATATTTGCATGATATGACAGAAAAAATTCCAAATCAGCAGACCGATTCATCGAACAAAGTCAATAAAGTTTTAGTGGCTCTTGTTATTCTATTGTCTTTAGCCTTAGGGTTTACACTTTGGCAATTTTTTGAATTGCGAAAAACATCGGCTCAGAAAGGCTCTGAAATTGAGATAATGGCAGACGAAAGGGGAGAGCTTCAAAATGAGCTAGAGCAAATGCTAAACGAGTTGGATACCATGGAAACTAGCAATGACTCCATGAAAGTGGAGCTTTCTAATCGTAAAAATGAGATTGAAGGTTTACTAGCGAAAGTGAAAGACAAGGATTTTGCTATTTACAAGCTGAAGAAAGAGACAAAAACATTGCGAACGATTATGCGAGGCTATGTTGTTGTAATAGACTCAATTAATACGTTGAATGTAGGCTTGCGAAATGAGAATGCCCAAGTGCGAAGTACACTAAAGGAAGAGCGTAGTAAGGCGAAGGAACTCCAGCAGAAAAATGATAATTTATCGAGTAAGGTAGCCTTAGCTAGCCGCCTTGATGTTTCAGAGATTCGTGTTTTTGGGGTTAATGTTAAAAGGGACATGACGGGAAAAGAGACTGACCGAGCTCTTAGATCGGATAAGATTAGAGCATGTTTTAAATTGAATGAAAACAAAGTAGCTAAGGCCGGTAAGAAGCCCTTGTATTTAAGAATAATTGCTCCGGATGGGACAATATTAACTGCTGAGAATGCTGACGACAGTCGATTTGAATTTAGTGGAGGAAAAGGCTATTATGCAGGTAAGGCTGAAGTGGACTATAATCAAACAGAGCAAGAGCTTTGCTTGGATTGGGAAAAGCCTAATGATGATTACGATGTGTTGCCAGGAGTTTATCAGCTCTACATTTATGCAGAAGACTATGAAATGGCAGCAGTCAGTTATGAACTGAAGTAGGAGTGCTAATCTTCGTTAGAAGATGCCCAGCCTTATTTTCATATTGGATTTTCCTTCTAATAGAATCATACCTTATCTATCCGATAAAAATCAAAATTCCCAAATAGCTATATCAGTAGGATTTGTAAAACAAAAAAGCCTTACTTCATCGAAGTAAGGCTCTTGTATGTAATGGTTAATGTTTTTTAGTCGTTCAATGCTTCAGCACCACCAACAATCTCTAATATTTCATTGGTAATAGATGCTTGTCTTGCTTTGTTATAGACTAGTTTCAAGTCATTAATAAGGTCAGAAGCATTATCGGTAGCCTTGTGCATGGCTGTCATTCTAGCTCCATGCTCAGAAGCATGTGAGTCTAATAAAGCTTTGAATAACTGCAATTTAATCGACTTTGGAATGAGTTCTTCAACAATAAATTCTTTCGAAGGCTCATAAATGTAATCCGAAACTGTCGTTGACTCTTCTCCTTCAACTTCGTTGGCAACAATAGGCATCATTTGCTCTACATTAACATTTTGAACAGCAGCATTTACAAACTCATTGTAAACAATTACTACTTTGTCAAATTGTTTGTACTCAAAAGCTCTCATGATTTTTGAAGCAATCTTTGCTACATTGTTAAAAGTAAGATCATCGTAAATAGTATCTAACTTACTAGGTAAGGTAGTTCCCTTAATGTTATAATCCGTTTTCTTAAAGAAATCATCTGCTTTTTTACCAATTGCTAATACTGTAACATCTTTGTCGGCATAGCTTTCATTGATAACTTTCGTCGTCTCTTTTATTATGTTAGCATTAAAAGCACCGGCTAAACCTCTGTTAGAGGTAATAGGAACCATTAAGACTCTTCTTACATCTCTTTGCTCAGCGTAGATACTTCCTTCGTCACTGTCTGCATTGTCGTTCAAATTACCCAACAACTCTTTCAGTTTATTGGCGTAAGGTCTCATTTGCGTAATTGCGTCTTGAGCTCTTCTCAATTTGGCAGCAGACACCATCTTCATGGCGGAAGTAATCTGCCTTGTTGATGATACCGAAGTAATCCTATTTCGTATTTCTTTTAAATTTGCCATTTTGTAAGCTAGTGTTTAGCTATTGACTATGCAGTATAATTTGCACTTAAGTCACTTGCTACTTTTTCTAAAATTGAAGTTTCTGCATCCGTATACTTTCCTGCTTTAAGAGCATCTAACGTATCTCTGTGCTTGGCATTCAAATAGTCTAAATATTCTATCTCAAATTTTCTTACTTGATTTACAGGAATACTTCTCAACAATCCTTTTACTCCTAAGTGAATAATAGCAACTTGATCTTCAACAGACATCGGAGAGTTCTGAGCTTGTTTCAAAATTTCCACGTTTCTAGATCCTTTGTCAAGTACAGATTTAGTTGCTGCATCTAAGTCAGAACCAAATTTAGAGAAGGCCTCTAATTCACGATACTGTGCTTGATCTAACTTCAACGTTCCTGCCACCTTTTTCATGGATTTAATTTGAGCAGAACCTCCAACTCTAGATACAGAGATACCTACGTTAATTGCAGGTCTCACACCAGAAAGGAATAAGTTAGACTCTAAGAAAATTTGACCATCAGTAATCGAAATTACGTTGGTTGGAATGTAAGCAGAAACATCACCTGCTTGTGTTTCAATAATAGGCAATGCTGTAATAGAACCACCACCTTTAACTTTGCCAACTAATGAAGGAGGTAAATCATTCATTTGAGAAGCAATCGTGTCATCATTAATAACCTTTGCAGCTCTCTCTAACAATCTTGAGTGAAGGTAAAATACATCACCTGGATATGCCTCACGACCTGGAGGTCTTCTTAATAGCAAAGAAACCTCACGGTAAGCAACTGCTTGTTTCGATAAATCATCAAATACAATTAATGCAGGTCTTCCTGTATCTCTAAAATACTCAGCAATAGCAGCACCGGTAAATGGAGCGTAAAATTGCATTGGAGCAGGGTCAGAAGCGTTTGCAGCAACAATGGTAGTGTAGGCCATAGCGCCTGCATCTTCAAGTGTTTTAACAATACCTGCTACAGTTGAACCTTTTTGACCAATCGCAACGTATACACAGTAAACAGGCTCGCCTCTATCGTAAAATTCTTTTTGATTGATAATTGTATCAATAGCAACAGTTGTTTTTCCTGTTTGTCTATCACCAATAATTAACTCTCTTTGTCCTCTTCCTACAGGAATCATTGAGTCAATTGACTTAATACCCGTTTGAAGTGGTTCGTTAACCGGCTGACGATAGATAACACCTGGTGCCTTTCTTTCAATTGGCATCTCAAATGTTTCGCCTTGAATTAGTCCTTTACCATCGATAGGAGTACCCAAAGTATCAACTACTCTGCCCAACATTCCTTCTCCAACATTTACAGATGCAATTCTACCTGTTCTTTTTACCGTATCACCTTCTCTAACCTTGTTAGAAGAACCTAACAATACAGCACCTACGTTATCTTCCTCTAAGTTAAGAACGATACCCATAAGTCCGTTGTCAAATTCAATCAGCTCTCCTGATTGAACTTGCGACATTCCATAGATTCTTGCAATACCATCTCCTACGTAAAGGACGGTACCTACTTCTTCTAAGTCTGCTGCGGTTTTTACACCTGCTAATTGATCTCTAAGAATTGCAGAAACTTCTGCCGGATTTACTTCAGCCATTTTTATCTGATTTTTATGCTTGTACTAATTCTTGTTTAATGTCATTTAATTGTCTACGAATACTAGCATCCAATTGGTTGTCTCCCATTCGTAAGACGATTCCACCGATTAATGATGCATCTATTGTTTCTACTAATTCTACAGCAGAGAGTGAATAATCGGCTTTGATTTTATTTACTAGTTCAGCTCTTGCCGCATCAGTCAATGCAGTTGGAGTTGTAACAGTTACTCTAGCAATATTATTTATTGTATTGTAGATTTTGATGAACTCTTCACAAATAACGCTTAACATAGATTCTCTTTTATGAGCTACTACCAGCTGAATGAATTGTAAAGATTGTTCAGTTATTTTATTGTTGAAAATTGCAGTTAATATAGAGCTCTTCTTATCTGCTTTGATAAGCGGACTTTGAAGCATTAACGCTAATTCTTTGTTTTCAGTTATGGTGTTTTGAATCAACTTTACGTCAACAATAACCGTGTCCAAAAGATTTTGCTCTTGGGCTAGTTGTTGTAATGCTTTCGCATATCTTATTGCTGCTCTAACTCCTTTCATGTCGTTATTAATTCAATTTTGCATTTTGCATCGCTGCAGAAATAATTTCTTGTTGCTTAGTATCTGAAGAGATCTCGCTTTTAAGAATTTTTTCTGCAATTTCAACAGACAGCTCAGCAACTTGACCCTTCAACTCATTTACTGCAGCATTTCTTTCTGCTTGGATCGCAGTTTTAGCAGCTTCAATCATTTTTGCACCTTCAGCTTTTGCCGTTTCCTTTGCGTCTGAAATCATTTTGTCTTTTGCTTCTCTAGCTTCTTTAACAATTTGATCTCTTTCCATTCTTGCTTCAGCTAACAGTGCTTTGTTGTCTTCTTTCAACTGACGCATTTGTTCTTTTGCTTGAGCAGCAGATTCTAAACCTTCCTTAATAGACTCTTCTCTATTAATAACAGAAGTAAGAATAGGCTTCCAAGCATATTTTCTAAGTAAGAACAACAATGCTAGGAATAAAATTAGTTGCCAAAAGAACAACCCTACTTCAAACTTGTCTAATAATTTTTCCATCTTTATTTTTTAATGTTGAAATAACCCTGTAGCCAACCGCTGCAGGGTTATTTGCTAGATTGATGATTAAACTGCGAATAAAGCAGCGAAACCAATACCTTCAATAAGTGCAGCAGCGATAAGCATTGCGGTTTGAATTTTGTTGGTAGCTTCTGGCTGTCTTGCGATAGCCTCCATTGCTGAACCTCCAATTCTACCGATACCGATGCCGGCACCAATTACAATTAAACCTGCTCCTACGATTTCTGGAATTTGCATAATATATAGTTTAAATTAAAAAATACGAATTAATGATGATCGTCATGTTCTGCAACCGCACCGCCAAAATAAAGGGCAGTTAACATCGTAAAGATGTAGGCCTGAAGAAATGCAACCAAAAGTTCTATGATTGATAAAAATAAGGTTAAACCTAAAAATGCTCCCCTAGCAAACCAGTTGGTAAAAATGTATAATAAACCGATTAAGCTCATCATTACAACATGACCTGCTGTCATGTTTGCAAATAATCGAATCATTAAGGCAAATGGTTTTATAAAAATCCCCAATAACTCTATAGGAGCTAAAATGATTTTCATTGGAGTAGGCACACCTGGCATCCAAAATATGTGACCCCAGTAACTTTTATTACCGGATATTGTTGTAATTATAAATGTGATTATGGCCAAACAGAAAGTTACAGCTAGGTTGTTGGTTACACCAATTCCTAAGGGAGTCATCCCTCCTAAATTTAGAAACCAAATAAAGAAAAATACAGTTAGTAGATAACCCATAAATCTTCTGTAGTGCTTTTCGCCAATGTTCGGAATTGCAATGTCATCTCTAACAAAAATTACTAGAGGCTCAATAAAACGTCCTAGTTTATTAGGTATTTGATCTTCTCCATAAGACTTAGCAACACTTCTGAATATGAAAAACATAAGTAGTCCAAAAATAAAAATCGACATTACATTTTTTGTAATTGAAAAATTTAGAGGTTTCGTTTGTTCAGGATGATTTGTTTTAGGATCGATGCTTATTGTGCCTTCTGCATCTGTTTTGTAAATTTTATTGTGATAGACTTTATAAAAGTTGCCGTTGTGCTCAGCTACAGTTTCACCATGATGAAATTTTGAAGAAGAGAATACTTGCAGGCCTTCGTCGATTAAGATAATTGGAAGAGGGAATTCTATTCCCGCAGCATGCCAAATCGAAAAATCGTAAGAATCTGCAAGGTGATGGTTAATATATGCTTTGATTTCGCTTTTTGTTTTATCCTTTCCCTCTAACGCATTTTCGTTGTTAGATTCGTTACTTGCTATTGAAGAAAATGGAATTGCAAAAAGTGCAATTAAAAGCGTAAAAAGTATTTTTTTCCCCATCATTTCTATAATTCAAAAAAAGGCCCTAATCCGGGCGCAAAAGTAGTGAATATTATTTAGAAAGAAAGTTAAGAAATGCACTTATTTCTTGAATTTTTTGGTTTTATTTTAAGGTCGATTTAAAAGTCTTACCAACACAAATGTCTCGAACGTTAAGCAGATTCCATAAGGTATAAAAAATGAGGTAAACTCTAAGGTTGAAATTTCTAAATCTGACTTATAAACTGGATTAAAAAAAACCATAAATACGGCCAATTTTAAAAAAAAACCGCCAAGAAATATAAACCCTAAGCTTTGACTTTTTTTGTCTTTCAAATGAACGATAATGCCATAAGTGAAAACAACTAAAAAATAGTTGGTTAAATATGACTCATTAATTAGATTAAGATTCCAACCAACATTTATAAAAGAAAGGGTTGACTGGTGTATAACAAAAACTATTAGAAGTAGGAAAAGTAAACGAAGAGAGAATGAGGTGAGGTTATTTATCATTTTCTTCTTCCTTGTTTATGCGATTCACTTGCTTGAGCAAGCTATAAAAAGAAAGAACCACACCAATTAGCGTGAGTCCAATGGTCCAATAATTATCTTCAATAGAGTAACGGTTGTCCAAGTACTTTCCAAAAAATGAAAATAAGTAAACGGTAATGCCCATTTGAAAAGCAATGCCTGTAAGGGCTAAATACCTAGGCCGTTTTTTCTTTGGATCCCTCTCTACTGTCATTCTTCATGCCTTTTATAACAGCACCCATTTTACAACTTCCAGAGAAATTTGCGCCTGGTTCAATTTGCAACTTGTTTGTTGTGATGTCTCCCACCAAATTTGCGGTTGATTTTAAGCATAAGAGTTCATTAACAGAAATGGTGCCTTTAATGTCTCCAAACATTGTAGCATGAGCACATTCAATAGTTCCGTCAATCAATCCACTTTCACCAACTACCACTTTTCCTGCAGATTTAAGATTACCGAAAAGTTTCCCATCAATTCTTATGTCTTCCTTGCAATTAATGTCACCACTAATTTCAGTTCCTGCTCTAATAATGTTGATTGCTGAAGAATCTATTTCGTTATTTCTTGCCATGGTATTTGGTTTAAGCTTAAACATATTGCGTACAAAAGTAACATTTAATTAAAAATCACTGCTGTATTTGTTTTAAAGTATATAATCTTCATCGAAAAATTTAATATACTCTCCTTCATTTTTAGTTTTAAAAAGCATTCTAAAATTCGTGTTTGAAATTAAATATTGATTTCCGTTAAACTGATTTACAATGGTACTCACTGAGGGGTTGTTTTTTAATGCTTTTAAGTACTTAATTGCATCCGCCTCATTGCTAAACCCCCTCACCAAAAACATCGTTTTATCCTCTAAAGCCGATTCAGTTATTGACAATCGAATTTCTCTAAATGAATTTTTATTAAAATCTGCTAGTTTGTTTTTCAACGTACTAAAGCCGGCATTTTTTGTCTGCTTAGCAGAAAGGATAACCATGTGTTGGTCCTTTGCATTTCTTGCATAACTCGCTTTTGGGGCGTTGTTTTGATTTACTCCTCCACTTGCTATTTGCTGATTTAAAAAACTGAGCATTTCTTGAGCTCTAGCTTGTTCGGGTGTTTTAGGATGGTCTGCTATTAGTTTTTCAAGTGCACTTTTAAATTCAGACTTGGGTTTTGACTGACCAATTGCTTGCGCCTTAAGTAGGTCGAACTTTGCCTTTAAGTGATTTTTGCCGAAAGTTTGATCTGCCTTTTCACAACTGCTAATAACATCGTTGTAAAGTCCGTACTTATAAAGTTTGTAGGTAGAAACATAAAACTCCTCTACTTTTTCTTTGGTTTCTTTAGTCTCCTTGCTGTAATTTGGATTTTTAATGAGGTAGGCATATTCGCTAAATGGATGGTTATCCAGCACCCACTTTTTCTCTATATCCGCTTTTTCTTGATACTCATTAATGGTATAAATTCTATACAATTGGTAATGTGCGGGTAAATTATATTGGGAGGTGTCGTACTCTGTAACTACTCTTTCGAATGAATTAATAGCATTAATGTAGTCCTTAAAACTCTCTTTAAAAATTGTACCAACATTAAACAAGGCTTCTGCAATTTTGCCGTGAGCTACCAATTGCTCTTTATAGTCTTTTGGAATAGCTTCTAAGTAGAAATTGGCATTGTACCGTTGTGCTTGTTCCACAGAGTCTTCTATTGCTGCCTCTTTTTCTTTGGGGTCTAGCTTTTCAGCCACTTGAGTAGAAACTTTATTCTTTCTTCTCCAATTATCGCTTAATTGAATGTCGCCCCAAATTGATTTAAAGTCATTAATTCCGAGGGCAGTTGTGGTAGGGTTGTAGAAATACCATTTTCCTTTTCGACCGCCACCTGCAACATTAATTAGACCCGGATTCGTTTGGTCCTGTGCTGAAGCTAACTTGTTAAGTTCTGCTTGTTTTTTTCTTTCGTCTTCCTCCTGTAAAGCTTTTATAATTTCTTTGACCTTTTTTTCGCGATCTCCTGTACTTAAGTTAGATAGTGCCAAAAGGCTGTCTTGCAGTTTAATTACCTTAAGATTTCGAACTAAGTCTTGTAGGTTATTGTTTTTGTCCTCTGTAGGAAAATATTCAGGGTGTTCTTCAGGTAAGTATTGGAGTGTACTGTCGTAACGCTCTTGGGCAGCTATGTAATTAGGTCTTTCAAAATATAAATCTGCCAACCTTAAATAGGAGAGGGACTTCTGCTTATTGTTTGATACACTGGTGTTAATTGATTTCTGGAGTAACTCAACCGCCAATGGTTCATCGTCTTCTTTCAATGCCAACTCTGCAAGTGCAAAGTAAATTTGATCTTTAAATTCTTCATTTTTAGTGTCTTTGAGCATTTTTTTGAGCTCTTTCTTAACTGCCTTACTATCGCTGCCTCTTACATCAAAAGCAATTACTCTGCTTATTCTGGCATTAAACCGCATTTTGTAGCCAGGGTTTAACTTTAACACTTCACCATACGCTTCAGTTGCTAGTAAAAAGTTCTTTTTTTCCTGATACAATTGTGCTAAAATATAGGCATACCTTACTTTACCATCTCTTTTCTTAGTTAACTCAACTGCTTTTTCTAAATTCTCTGTCGCTTTTTCATAATCCTGATCTCTCTTAATGTGGTAGTCTGCAGCAGTTGCATAAAATTCGCCCAAGAACTCCTCAGGATATTTTCGAATGTTATCTTCTGCTAGATCTAAAAACTCTTCGGCTCGGTCCCATTGGTTTGTTTCAATTAAGGTCTTAATAAGCCACGTTAGTCCTCTGTACCTTGCAGGGTCCTTTTTGTAATGCTGGTAAACGTATAGAAATGTTTGTTCAGCTAAGCCATACTCCTGCTTATAGAGGCGAGCTTGACCAATTAAATAATAGCTGTCATCAATCCATTTTACATATTCTACTTTTCTTTGATCAATGGAGTGACGTTCAATTACTTCTGAGCATTTTTCAATCACTTTGTCCATTTGGGCATACATTCCCTGAGACTTTTGCTCATCTGGGTAAGTAAAAATGGGCAACAGTTGAGAGTAGTCATCCTTAAAGCCGTCTTTAAGGTTTGTTTCTTCCAACTGCATGATTTCTCTGGCATTGAAATATCCGTTAAAGCGGGACGTCATGTTGTGAAAACCACGGTTTAGAGCTTTGTTCTTATCAGTAGAGCAAGAACTTAGCAAAACGGCAAGCACTAAGAAAAGGCGGAAGATGTTCTTTACCAACAAATAAATTCTTTTTCAGTTAACTGTGAAATTCACAGATTAGTATGTGAAAATTTGAATTTACAAAATTAGTTAAAGTATCACGAAAAGTGCCTTGCAGATGATTTGTGTGGTATAAATATTCGGATATTTGAAAAGACTTTGCCAAACCATGGAAAAAGAAACTACAAAAAAGCGAATCATAAAGAAACTGAAGAACAAGTATCGCCTTGTTATTCTAAATGATGCCAGTTTCGAAGAGCGGTTTTCTTATCGACTTTCGCCACTAAATTTACTAACGTTGATATTGACTTTCGTTGTGGTTCTGATTGTATTGGTTTCTGTGGTGATTATTTACACCCCGTTAAGAGAATCAATTCCCGGCTATACTGACGTTAGTTTGAGAGAAGATTTAACAACAATGGTCTTCCGAACGGATTCATTAGAAAGTGAATTGCTGAGAAACTCTGCTTACTTAAGAAATATTCAAGGTGCTTTAAAAGGGGATTTACCGCTTTCAAAAGATTCTATATACAACGCAAACCAAGAGGTAGTTTTACCAGAAAATCCTTTAGTTAAGTCGAAAGAAGATTCAATGCTGAGAGAATATGTGGAACGAGAAGACTCCTACTCATTAACGGATGAAAAAGAAAATATAGCCAAGCAGTTTTATTTTTTTACACCCCTACAAGGAACCATAACCAGTGAGTTTAATCCTGCCAAGGAACACTTTGGAATCGACATAGTAGCGCCTAAAAATGAAGCAATTAAAGCTACCTTGGAAGGAACCGTTGTTTTTGCGGAGTGGACAGTAGAAACAGGATATGTAATTCAGCTGCAGCATTCCAACAATATTATTTCCAACTACAAACACAATTCTGTTTTATTGAAAAAGGTTGGAGATCAAGTAAAGGCAGGTGATGCAATTGCAATTGTGGGTAATTCAGGAGAGTTAACAACTGGACCGCACCTGCACTTTGAACTTTGGAAAGAAGGGAAACCATTAAACCCAAAAGACTTCGTAAATTTCTAATATGGGTTTAAAAGCTAGTTTGAGTAAACCGTTTGCAAAATTGGCGGTGAAGAATGTCAGAAAATGGTCTGAAAAACCACTAGAAACTCAAGAAGCCGTTTTTCTTTCGCTCATTGCAGCAGCAAGAAAAACTGCATTTGGAAAAGACCACGATTTCGAAAATATTCACAATTACGAAGATTTTAAAAAAGCTGTTCCTATTAACGATTACGAAGGCTTACGCTCATATGCGGATCGAGTAAAAAAAGGAGAGGAAGATGTTTTGTGGCCGGGAAAGCCCATTTATTTAAGCAAGACTTCAGGTACTACCTCAGGCGCAAAGTATATTCCCATAACGAAAGAATCCATCCCTTACCACATTCAAGCAGCGAGAGATGCCATTCTGCATTACATTGCTGAAACTGGCAAAGCGGATTTTGTGAACCACAAAATGATTTTTTTACAAGGAAGTCCTGAATTAGATACAAGTGGACCTATTCCCGTTGGTCGACTGTCGGGAATTGTGGCGCACCATGTGCCAGGTTATTTGCAACGCAATCGTTTGCCATCTTTGGCAACCAACACAATTGACGATTGGGAAACCAAAGTTGATGCTGTTTGTGATGAAACGCTTAAACATCGCATGAGTTTGATTAGTGGAATTCCGCCCTGGGTGCAAATGTATTTTGAAAAACTGATTGAGAAATCAGGTAAAAAAAGCATTAAAGAAATATTTCCAGACTTTTCCCTATTTATTTATGGTGGAGTGAATTACGAGCCATATCGCCATACCATGGAAAGTTTGATTGGCAAACGAATTGATTCCATTGAATTGTATCCAGCTTCAGAAGGTTTTATCGCTTACCAAGATTCACAAAAGGAAGAAGGTATGTTGTTGCTGCTGAATTCGGGAATTTTTTATGAATTTATTTCTGCTGAAGAATTTGGAACCGAAAACCCAACGCGAGTTAGCTTGAGTGGGGTAGAGCTAAATAAAAATTACGTGCTCATTTTAAATACCAATGCAGGGTTGTGGGGCTATAATATTGGCGACACCGTTCGCTTTGTTTCACTAGCGCCCTATCGAATTGTTGTAACCGGGAGAATCAAACACTTTACTTCTGCCTTTGGGGAGCATGTAATTGCCGAGGAGGTAGAAAAGGCAATTGCTTTTGCTTCGGAAAAAACAGGAATTGAAGTAGTAGAATTTCACTTGGCACCGCAAACGGAATCTATTAATGGTGAGTTGCCTTTTCACGAGTGGGCGATAGAATTTAAAGCGCAAGGAATTGACTCTGTCGAGTTTGCTGCAGTGCTAAATAGCAAAATGACTGAACTCAATTCGTACTACAAAGATTTGTTGGAAGGTAAAATGCTGCAAGCTTTAAAAATTACGTCTATTAAAAAAGACGGTTTCCAAAACTATATGAAGTCCAAAGGGAAATTAGGTGGGCAAAATAAATTACCTAGGCTAGCCAATGACCGGAAGATTATTGATGCATTAGTTTAGTCTTTGCTATTCAGTACTTTTTTATTCGGGCTCAAGATAAGGAGCAGGTTGGTGAAAACTAAAAATCACTAACTTGAACGAGAAATCTGCTTATCAATGTCAAATTAAGCATTCTGGTAAATTAATAGTACGCTAATGAGGTTCTTTATACTTATAATTTTGTCGTTCTGTTCAACGTATGTTATGGCACAGAACTTACTGCCCAACCCCAGTTTTGAAGAAACGGTGCAATTAAGTTTTGGAAGAACTTTTGCAGTAGATTGGATTTCTCCCAATCAGAGTTCCCCTGAACACTACAACCCAAATTCAAGGTTAGATTGGAGAGTTCCAAAAAATTATGCGGGTTTTCGGTATGGTCATACGGGAGAATCTTACTTCGGAATTAAAATGTACACGCTTTTTGCATCGATACAAATAAGGAACGCAAGAGATTACATTCAATGTAAAATAAGCGGTAGCTTGGTAAGAGATTCAGTTTATTGTTTTCAAGCATATGTAACCTTAGCCGATTCATGTAATTATGCTTCTAGGAATCAACTAAGTTTAAAGTTTAGTACTGTTGCTATAAGAAGTAATACTTTTGCGAATTTGAACGAAGTACCTGATATTGTTTTTTCCCCCTCAGATTATATTGTGGATAAAACCAATTGGCTTCAATTTAATTTTGAGTACATCGCAAAAGGTGGTGAGGATTATTTAACCATTGGAAACTTTAATGATACAAATAGCATTGATACTTTGTACCTAGGGAACGGCGGTGATCGGTTAAATTTAGATTATAATAGCACTTACTACTTTATCGATGATGTGTATTTGGGTAGCTGCGATAGTTCACCTTTTGATAACTATTCTTAAACTGTCCAGTTACTTTCTCAATCACTAAATCCAACGGTTCGAATTCAAACTGTAGCTCTTTTATAATTTTTTCAGCGGAGAAACATTTCTGTTTGTAGACAGTGTTTACGCTCTGTTTGGTTAAAACAGTTTTGCTGCTAAAAATGAAATACCTTACTTCATCTAACCTTCTTAACAAGTTGGCTAACCATCGCGGTGCGGCTTTTTGCGGTGGTGTTTTGTCCAAACCTGCTGCAATAGTTGAAAACAGCTTTTGAAAGCTCCAGTTATTTGCTGACAAAATGAAGCGTTGATCAGAAATGGAAGAATTCATGAGTTGGTGCATGGCCTTAACCACATCGTTAACGCCAATAAAGGCATTACTGCCAGGTGTGTAATAATTTAAACCGTCGTTTATTTTCTTAATAATGGCAGTGCTGCTTTCTTCCCAATTGCCAAAACCGATAATGGTGGCAGGGTTCACAATAACTGTATTGAGCCCTTCTTCTGCTGCTCTCCAAACTTCGTTCTCTGCATAATATTTGGTAATGGAATAATAAGAGGTTTCGTCACTGTGCGTCCAAATGGCTTCCTCATCGGTGCAGCGGCCATCGGCATAGCTTCCTAAACTTGCTACAGAGCTCACGAAACAAAACTTTTCAATAGCAAACTCTAAGCTTAAATTGACCATGTTTTTAGTTCCCTCCACATTAATTTCATACATCTGATCGCTTTTCCTTCTATCGAAAGAAACTACCGCAGCGCAATGATAAACATGGCTTATGTCGTCAAAAATATCCTTTAAACTAAAGTAGTCAGCAACATCAGCTTGCACCCAGTTAATTTGGTCAAAAAGTTCGATGGCACTGTAACTGGCAAATACGTTTTTGGTTTTCTCAAGACTCGCAGTTGAACGGTAAGTGGCTTTCACTTTTTCGCCATTTTTCAACAACAAATGCAGTAAATGACTCCCTACTAATCCCGTTCCGCCGGTTACTAAAATCATGTTGCAAAAATACCGTATAAAGGGCAAGGTTCGGTTTAACTCCTGTCTATTTAAGTTTGAGGTAATGATTTTTGAGATTGCCACAGTCTTTCCTCCTTCGCAAAGACAAAAATCAAGACTTTTTTATCATTTTTCATTTCACATTCTACACTCCACATTCCACCATTGAATACTTATCTTTGCCGAAATTTTTTGAAAATGGATTTTGTAGCAGAGTTAGAATGGAGAGGGATGATTCACAACATCACTCCGAACACACAAGAGCAGTTGAACAAGGAAATGACAACGGGTTATGTAGGTTTCGATCCTACTGCAGATTCGTTGCACATCGGCAATTTGGTGCCTATTATGTTACTCACCCATTTTCAAAATGCAGGTCATAAACCAATCGCATTGGTTGGCGGAGCAACAGGAATGGTTGGTGATCCTTCTGGTAAATCTGAAGAGCGAAAATTTTTATCTGAAGAGTTGCTGAACCACAATTTGGAATGCCAAAAAAAGCAATTGGCAAAGTTTTTAGATTTTGACTCCAATGTGGAGAACGAAGCAGAGTTAGTAAACAACTACGATTGGTTTAAGGAATTTTCTTTTTTGGACTTTTTACGCGATGCCGGCAAGCACATTACCGTGAATTACATGATGGCAAAAGATTCGGTTAGAAAAAGATTGGAGACGGGTATCTCATTTACTGAGTTTTCTTATCAACTTATACAAGGGTATGACTTCTTTTGGTTGAACCAACATAAAAATTGCAAGTTGCAAATGGGTGGTTCCGATCAGTGGGGGAATATTGTCACAGGAACAGAGTTTATTCGAAGAAAGTCTGATAGCGAGGCGTTTGCATTGACTTGTCCGTTGATTACAAAAGCTGACGGTAGTAAGTTTGGCAAATCTGAAGGTGGAAATGTTTGGCTAGATGCTGAGAAAACTTCACCGTACAAGTTTTACCAATTTTGGTTGAACACTTCCGATGAAGATGCAGGGAAGTACATTCGAATATTTACTTTGAAGCCTCAAGAAGAAATTCTAGAATTAGAAAAGCAACATGCGGAAGCGCCTCATTTACGAGTGCTTCAAAAAGCATTGGCAGAAGACATCACCATCCGAGTGCACTCTCAAGAGGAATTGGACAACGCCATTGCAGCATCAAATATTCTTTTTGGAAATTCTACTGCGGAAAGTTTAAAAGGCCTTTCAGAAAGAGATTTATTGAGTGTTTTTGAAGGAGTTCCTCAAGCAGAAATTTCAAAAGCCATTTTGGAAGAAGGACAGGGGATTATAGACTTCACAGTTACGTCAGCAAAAGCATTTGGCTCGAATGGCGAAGCTCGTAGAATGATTCAAAACAATGGGGTAAGTGTGAACAAAGACAAAGTAGATTTAGAAAAAATAGTTACGACAGCAGACCTTATTTTGGATAAGTATGTTTTGTTGCAAAAAGGGAAGAAAAATTATTACTTGATTACTGTTGTTTAAACGTTTCACATATTTTGTTTTAACCCTTTTGGTGGTTGCTCTTGCATTTGTTTCATGCAGAAAGCAATTGTCAGATGAAGAACTCTTTGATCGCTTGCACGGCAATTGGGGAGCTACCATGAAGGTAATGGAATACGAAAGTTTTCACTATGAGGTAGATTCGACTCTTTTTCATACCGAAGGCAGGCGATTGGGAATTGTTTTTAGCTCAAAAGGGAATTTTCAAAAGACTTTTGAAGGCGAAGAAATTGGATCCTATTGGGTAGAAGAGGGCGACTTGGTACTTTCTACATCAGACACAACTTCTTTGCAAATATTGCATGTGAATGCCCGAAAATTGGTGTTGCAGGATGACTGTGTGAAGCTATATTTTGAGAAGTACGTTTATTAGGGTTGTTGTGCAACATTAGGAAAATGAAAGCAGGAATACATTGGAAAATATTAATTCCATTCGTTTAAACGCCAGTTATGGCTTTGGGTCTATTCATTCCTGTTTACTTGAAAATAAAAGCAAGTGGAGAAGTTCCAGAAAACAACATTCTGGTGCCATTAGGCATTTTCGGACTTTTAGGAGCGTGGTTGCTTTTGACAACTATACTAAGAGCAAAGACCATACGATTGACAAATAATAAGCTTACAATCTTTAGAATTTTTACATTTAAAAGACTTGAATATAAAGTGGAAGACATTGTCTCTCATTCAATTTCAGGACAAATGAATCCTTGGGACAACTATGCAATTTTGCAGTTTAAGACAAAAGACGGCAAAACACATTCTGTTGTTAGCTATGAGTTGAAACGTTTCGACAAAATTGTTGCTTGGGTTAATAAGACCAATGCCAAGTATGAGAAAATCGGAATGATGAGTTTTGTGTTGAAGGAATATGGTATTCCATTTCTAATTGGACTAATAATTATTATCGGACTTTTTATTGAACTGAAATTAAAATAAAAACGTTGAAACCGATTCATGGTCGAAACCATTGCCCTTTAATCTTATCGATTTTCTTTGTTGATTATTCTACTTTAGTGTATTAAAAAAAGTACGTTCCATTTCAATTGGCCCTTCTGCAAACGCTTTGCTAATACCGCCTTGCTCGTTAATTAAAAAGTAAGTCGGAACCGTTGTTATTTGATAGGCTTCTCTCAATTCATAATCGTCGCCGAAGTGCAGAAAGTCCCACGTGTAATTATTTGTTTGGGCTACAGACTTGTTGATGGCGGGGTCGTCATCCAAGTTGATGCTCACAAAGTGTACTTTTTCGCCATATTCTGCATGTAGTTTTTGCATCACCTTAAGCTCTCGCAAACTTGGAATGGAAGTGTTTGACCAAAAGCTGAGGTAAACCTGCTTCCCCTTATAATCTGTTAAAGAATGCTCTTGACCATTTGCGTCAAACAATGTAAAGTTTACCGCCTCCATAGACTTTCCATAACGTTCTAGTGCTTTTAGAATGTTGCCGGCTATTTCTTTGTTTCCCTGATTTTGACCCTTTTTTGCAATTTGTTGAAGTATCTTTTGGCTACTTTCTTGATTAATTACCTTTTTATGGTAGACCTCAAAAACTCCATAGAGCAGGTAAAGCTCAGTTAGTTCAGCACTTTCGAAGTTTTTCAATATGTTCAATCCCTCCAAGGTTCGATCTAGCGACTCTTCAAACATTAACGCTTTCATCATTTTTTGACTGCCGCTTTTTATCGTCAGTTGGTCAAAATCTTCTTGGTAAAACTGCGTGAAGAAATTCATGTACTCTTTATGGTGATACAGAATCGGTTGACCTTTTACAAAGGTATTTTCCAAGGTAACATTACTCCCTCCTCGAATGTCTTCCAGATTTGCCAAGGCATAAATAATGTAGTTTTTAAGAAAGGCAAGCTCCTTGCTTTCTGCTTTTTTTCTCCATGAAGTTAGAAAGGCTTCCGTTTCTTTATTGGCTCCTTTGTACATCATTTTTGCATAGTTCTGCTCGAAAAAATCTTGGTATGCTTTGTTAAAGCTTTTGATTTGCTGGTTGAGTTCCGTTGCCTTCGGAAAAGGGAAACTGAGGTTCAAAAACTTATTAAAAGCTTGGCCACGATTTGCCTCCTCGTCAAATGATAAGGTCACATTATAAACTTGACCTACTTCAGCAAACAAACTCGTTTCTTTATCTTCAATTCTAAGAATAACCTGCTTTATTTCATCTAGATTGATACTTAGTTTAAAATTTCCATCAGTTATTATTTGCTCATTTAACCATTCCTTTTCATTGGTGATGTAGTCTTTATACACGCCAATTTTTATGGTTTTAGAATCAAAACCTTTAATGCTTCCTTGAATAACAGTCTCATCAGCTACTAGCTGCAGACTGGTCAATAGCGTAAACAATAAAGCGTAGGAGTTCCGAATCATTCGATTAAATGGTTATTTCTTTGGGTAAAAATTGGTTGACATCGCCACCGTGGCGAATGATATCACGCACAGTAGTTGAATTTATTGTGGCGTACTCTAATTCTGTAAATAAAAAAACAGTTTCAATTTCGTCATTTAGCTTTCTGTTCATTTGAGCAATGGTGTGCTCGTACTCATAATCCAACTGATTCCTTAGGCCTCGTAAAATGTATTTTGCTTGTACTTTTTCACAATAATCAACGGTTAAATCTTGGTAAATGTCTACTTCTACATTAGGTTCGTTGGCAAAGCATTGCTCAATCCATTTTTTACGTTGCTGCAAGTCAAACATGTATTGCTTAGATAAGTTGGTTCCTATGGCAACTATAATTTTATCGAATAATGGAAGTGCTCTTTTTATAATAGAGGTGTGCCCCAAGGTAATTGGGTCGAAGGAACCTGGGAAAATGGCTATTTTTTTCATGTGTTTAGCTTTCTTCAAAGAAAGTAAAGTTAACATTTCCGAATTTCCTAGTGGAAATGAAGTTGGGATGTTCTTCAAATGAAGTTTCCCTTCCGTGTTCTACAACAAGTAACCCACCTTCAGCCAGCAGACCTTTTTTGAAAATGGTGCTGGGTAAATGAATTGTCTCCTCTAGTGCATATGGAGGGTCTGCGAATATGATATCATATTGCTGGCTTAGTTTGTTCACAAACTTAAAAACGTCTGCCTTAAGAGCTGTTATGCTGTTTAACTGTAATTCTAAGGCTGCTTTCTTAATGAATTTAATACATCCTACGTGTTGATCAACTGCTAGCACAGAACCTGCTCCTCTTGAAGCGAACTCGAACGTCATGTTGCCCGTTCCTGCGCATAAATCCAATACTTTGGCATCTTCAATATCCGTTCTGTTCCGCAACATATTGAATAGGCCTTCCTTTGCAAAATCAGTTGTGGGGCGAACGGGTAAGCCCTTTGGCGGAGAAAATCTTCGACCTTTGTGTGTTCCGCTAACTATCCGCATAAGTGCTGATGAAATAAACTAACGTTTGAGTAATCGTTCAATTCTCCTAATACTGCCGAGAAATGAATGTTGGCAGGTTTTTGACCAAAGCTAACCTCATTGATGTAGGTGTAAAGCAACTTATATAGCGGTGATTCTTTTTCAACCTCACCCACTAAAATGAGTTTGCTCGTATCTCTTTCTAGCTTCAGTTGTTCCATCACGTAAAGCAAAAAGTAGATAAAGTCTTCTTTGCTTTGGTATTGGAAACTATTAAAAAAGTTAAGCTTACCGTTCGGAGCATAAATTATATCAAATTGCTCTTGTTGGACATTGATTAGAAGCTCATTTTCTTTCATCTTATTTAATCCAACTGCTTCTAAAATTGGGGAAGAGAAATGCAATAACTGATACGGAGGTAGTTTTGCTTTTAGCAAGAACTCTAACCCACGAGGAATAGCAAACACCACTACAGCATCGAAACTCTCTAGTGGGGTATAATGGAAAATAAGCTGACTTTGATCCTCTAGTGTATGGTTAAAGCTCAAATAACTTTCCAACTCTTTTTCGTCAAACAATACCTTGGGCACAAGTGTATATAACGAATTTGAAAGACAAATTTGTAAACCCTTTTGCGATTGAAATGATTCGGAAGGAATGATTTTTTCGATATACCTAAGAGCTTCAACCCAGTCGTCAGATTTCTTAAAATCAAACTGCTCGTATGAAAGATAGGTTTGTGATTGGTCGTCAAAAAAAGCAGACTTCAATTGAAGCTTGCTCAATACCACAAAGTGCTTGAGTTGATTCATTTTTCCGCCATAGCGTTCGTCAAAATATCGAAGCTGTGGGGTTGGAGTAAGCGTCATGTATGAATTACCAGTTCCCGGTTGTGATTGGTTCACTCATTGAACCTACCTTGATTTCATTGGTCAATTTAACGGCTTCGTTCTTGGTTTTAAGCCCCTTGTAAACTGTTTCTAAGGTAGTTGATACTTCAAAGACATTCACGTTCACCTTGTTTTTCTCAATTACTCCAGCTTGGATTTTAAACTCTTCTCCTTCACCAAAAGGCACATACTTAAGGGAGTCGATGACTACATCATCTTCAAAAATAGAAGTTGCAGGAACTAAAGAGGTATCTCGAATAACGATTCCCAATTGCACGGCTTCCACTTCTGTTAATGAATCTGGAACATTACCAATTGCTTTAATAATTGTTAGTGAATCGTTGTTTACGAAGTTCAGTAATTCAGGAAAATTGCCTGCGTATCGACCTTTTTCTTGCTTAAACTTTTTTTGCGCGTCAGCAACGTTTACCAATCGACTTTGTACGACTTCATTTCTTAACTGTGCCGTATCTCTGAATTCAATCTTGTTTTGAACTCCGTCGTAGATGAAGTAAGCTAATATAATTGCGATTACAAATAAGGCTGCTTGAATACCGATTTTCATTGATCCTAAGTTTTTAGTTCTAAGCTCACAAATTTACCATTTTTTTGATTTTATTGGAAGGTCTTTATCTGATTCGATAAGGTTAAATTTACCAACAAACTTATTTGGTTATTCATGAGTGCTTTTCAGCAGAAATTTTATGGGTTTTTACCGGGTGTTCCAACCTCCGACCAAGTTGATTTGGTGGAGCGTATGGAACGTTTTCTGTTTCAGAACGCAGAAAGGGCTGGGTTTATTATTCGAGGGTATGCCGGTACCGGAAAAACTACTGCCATTGCTGCCATGATTAAAACGTTCCCAAGTTTTAAGTTAAAATCTGTCTTGTTGGCTCCAACTGGTCGCGCTGCAAAGGTGCTTTCTAACTTTTCGAAGAAGCCCGCATTCACTATTCATAAAAAGATTTACCAAAGCGAACGAGGAAAGGATGGACAAACTCATTTTAAGCTTGGAGCCAACCTTCACACTAACACAATTTTTATTATTGATGAAGCATCCATGATTTCTGATGGAGGCGCATACGAGCAGAGTTTGCTAGATGACTTAATTGAATACGTGTACACCGGAAAGAATTGTCGCTTGGTATTCATCGGCGATATAGCGCAATTGCCACCGGTAGGTAAATTGCTCAGTCCGGCGTTAGATCCCAAGTATTTAATGTCCAATTATTACTTGAAATTAAAAGGGGTGGAGCTGTCACAAGTAATGCGACAATCGTTAGAGTCTGGTATTTTACACAACGCAACTTTGATCCGTAACCAAACACAAGAAAAAAAACCAGTATTGAAATTTGATTTAGATGGTTTTGATGATGTGAAACGAATCGACGGGCTGGAGTTAGAAGATGAATTACATACCTGCTTTTCCAAATATGGGGCTGATGATACCATCGTAATTACCCGATCGAATAAGAGAGCCAACATTTTTAACCAGCAGATTAGAGTTCGAATTAAAGATTTGGATAATGAAATTGCTACTGGAGATTATTTGATGGTGGTAAAAAACAATTACTTCTGGTTAGATGAAAAGTCTCCGGTGAGCTTCATTGCGAATGGAGATGTTGCAGAAGTAATGAGCATGGGAAACATTGAAGAATTGTATGGCTTTCGTTTTTTAAATGCAACGGTGCGTTTAATTGATTACCCAACCTTACAGCTGATTGACGTTAAACTGTTATTGGATTCAATTAACTCCGAAGCGCCTTCCTTAACGAAAGAAGACAGTCAGCGCTTATTTGAAACGGTAATGGAAGATTATGCTGAGGTCACCAACAAACGAGTAAAAATGGAACTGCTTAAAAAGAACCCGTATTTTAATGCGTTGCAAGTGAAGTTCGGATATGCGGTTACTTGTCATAAATCGCAAGGTGGGCAATGGAAGGCTGTTTTTGTAGATCAAGGTTATTTAACAGAAGAAATGCTGGACACCGAATACGCCCGTTGGTTATATACCGCAGTTACCAGAGCAACAGAGCGGTTACATTTGGTGAACTTTAACGATATGTTTTTTGATTAAGTTGGAGACCTAACAGGTTTTTAAAACCTGTTAGGTCTGATTCTGTTTAGCAAGAAATTGGTCATATATCCTCACTAATGATCTCTTTTAGGAGTTCTTCATTGATAAACTTTTCCGAATGAACGAATTTAAAGTTCTCAAGATCTTGAAAAAGTGTAATTACTTCATTTCGTTTTAATAACGTAGGTTTTACCGAAACAATACTTTTATACGAGGAGTGCGGGTAGTTTTCAAAACTTTTGGCTATACCGTGACTTGAAGGGTTCATGTGAACATAAGCAATAACTTGCTTAAGGTAATCTTCGGTACTAATCTCTTTTCTTTTAAGGTGCTCTTGAAATAGGCTTCCCGTTCTATTATATTTTTTGTTGATTGCTTTGGTGTAGGCATTGAAAAGATTGGAAAAGGGTTGATGCAGCTTTTTTTGCCGCTCTTATGGACATGTGGAAGGTCTTCGTCTTTAATGCGAATTACAAAATGAAAGTGATTTTTCAGAAGACAATATGCAAGGACGTCAATATTGGGGTTGAGGTGCTTTTTTACTAAATCAAGGAAGTACAAATAATTTCCTTCTTCAAAAAATATATTGAGCTTGTTGTTTCCCCTGTTAAACAGATGGTAATATTTCCCTGCTTCAAAGTTGACTTGCTTCATTTTTAGTAGAACCTATTTGTAAAATAATTAAAAAACTAGTTAATCTAATTAATAAAGTTCTAGACCTAACAGGTTTTCAAAACCTGTTAGGTCTTTTGTACTATGCCAATTCCGTATTAACCTTAATCTCCGAATACAAAGTTTTATGCACCGGACATTTATCTGCGATTTCAAGTAGCTTTTGGATTTGCTCATCGCTCAGGTGGCCTTCCAGTTCAATTTTTCGACTAAAATGTTCAATTTTTGCACTGGACTTTTCACATTCGGCGCAGTCCTGACCGTAGTCTTTGTTATGGTCTACATGAACAAGAACCTCCTTTAAATCCCATTTTTTTCTTGCTGCATACATGTGTAACGTCATCGAAGTGCAGGCAGCTAAACCAGAACTAAGTAACTCATAAGGTGAAGGCCCTAAATCTGCACCACCAACATCTTCTGGCTCGTCTGCTAAAAAGTGGTGTCTCCCTGCTTTAATTTCTGTGGTGTAGCTGCCTTGTTCTGTTTTGGAAACTACCTGACTTTTACTTTTTACTGGAACACTCTTATCGTCTGGATTTAAATACTTTTCTCCCCAAGCGGCAATCATGTTACCCGCATAGACGGAGTCTGCTCTCTTGCTTAATAAATGATCTGCTCCGTCTAAAGAGATAAAACTTTTTGGATGCATTGCGGCATCATACATTTTTGCAGCATTCTCGATACCAACGGTAGTGTCTTGAGGTGAATGAAGAATTAGCAATGCTTTTCGCAACTTTTTTGCTGCTTCTTCAGGTTTATGGTTTTCTAAATCATCAATGAATCCTTTTGCAATGGTAAATGGTCTGCCACCAATATTTACAGTTGCCTTTCCTTTTTCTTCAATTTCTTCCACTTTTTCAGCCAATAGTTTCGTTACATGGTACGGATCAAATGGCGCACCGATGGTTACAACGGCTTCAATTCAGTCTAGTTGAGATCCGGCAAATAGAGCTGCAGCTCCACCCAATGAATGACCAATTATAATTTTCGGCGCCTCGTAATTTTCTGTCAAAAAGTCGGCCGCGGCAAAAACATCGTGTATGTTAGAGGTAAAGGTGGTGCTTTCAAAATCTCCCTCGCTACTGCCTAGTCCTGTAAAGTCGAACAACAAAACGGCAATGCCTTTTGATGTTAACCCGCGGCTAATGTGTTTGATGGCTAACAAGTTTTTTGAGCATGTAAAGCAGTGCGCAAAAATGGCGTAGGCCACTGGTTTTTGATCTACTGGGAAATCAATTTGTGCGCTAAGTTCGTAGCCGTTATTATTAGTAAAACTGAGTTGTTGGGATTTCATAACATTGACTTTGGTGCTAAGTTAGCTTTAAAATGATAAGTGTAAATATCTTCTAATTCACATTTGTTGTAGTAATTTTATGACAGTGAACAGTGAATCATTTTAACTGTTATAAATACTAAACAACTAAAACTATGAGTAACATAAAATTTAAGGGTGATTCGATTGAAGTAAGTGGAAAAATTCCAAATGTTGGTGATAAGGCACTAGATTTTACCTTTGTTAAGGATGATTTAAGTGAAGGGTCTTTGGCCGATTTTGATGGGAAAAAGAAAGTGCTAATTATAGTTCCAAGCTTAGATACAGGAATTTGTCAACTAGAAGCAAAGGCATTTAACCAACAAATGGCTGATAAAGACGATACCGTTGGTTTGATGATTTCTAAAGATTTGCCTTTTGCTATGAAACGTTTTTGCGCTTCTGAAGGGTTAGAGACGATTGTGAATGCTTCTGACTTTAGGTATAACGATTTTGCTAGCCAGTACAACGTAGAAATGACTACAGGGCCGTTAAAGGGGTTGTTTGCAAGAATAGTGTTGGTGTTAGATAAAGACAACAACATTACCTACAAGGAAGAAGTAGATGATATCACTCACGAGCCAAATTACGAAGCAGCAAAAGCAGCTGTTGAGGCGATCGGATAGAATATCTTCTAGAAAAATTATTGTTTTGAGGCGAGGATTTCTATTCTCGCCTCAATTCGTTTAGAAATATCATCAGCATTGTTATACAGCATATAGTGAGTAGCACCTTTTACTGTTTCTGCCTTGTCAATGTTTTTAATTGGAAAAATGAGGTCTGCAGTTCCATGTACATGGTAAAAAGGACAATTTATTTCTTCGTTGAATTTCCAGTTGGCTATTTCTTGAATTCCCCATGCTAATAATTCAACGCTTGCGCTTCGAATCATAGCGTCAAATAACTTATTCCCTGCAGCATCTGATTTGTCGTAGTGCGGTTTGAAAGCCACACTTGCATCAATGGCTAATTTAGATGCTATTTTATTTTTTGTTGGCAGGAGGTCCATGTATTTAAAAATATTAGGAACTTCAGATTTGTTTTTTACAGTAGAAATCAAGAATAAACTTTCTACCTTCTTAATCCTAGAAATTTCTACAGCTAAAATACCACCAAGGCTCATTCCCAAAATTGAAAACGTTGTGTCTTCAATTTTCTCTGATAATCTTTGAGCATATGCAGTAATCGGTTCATCACTTAGCGGTTCAATGTAGTCTATAAACTTGAGCTCAACTCCAGAAATGGATAGTTTTTCAAATAACCGGTGGTCTAACCCTAACCCTGGAATGCAATAAATGATAGGTTTGTGTGTCATGCTGTAAAAATAAAAAAGAACCGACAAGGCCGGCTCTTTTCATGGTGTTAATTCATGTTATATTCTAGAACACTTCCGATAGCTAATCGTTCGATTTCTTCGTTGCAATCTCTCCGCCGTATGAAGGATTGATTTCCTTTGTTTTGGTACTACCAATAATGAAATTTATTCCTGCTCTAACCTGAGCATGTCTAGCATGTTGAGGTCTAAATCCGCTAAGGATATTGTCGCTAACAATATAAATTTGTACCAGACCTGGGTTAACATTAATTCCGATTCCAAGATTGTTAAAAGAACGGTTAATCATGCTGTAGGAAGCTGCCAAACCAATCCACTTGGTGGCTTTATAATTGGCACTTACAGTTAACGAAGGTTTAATATTTCTTTTATAAAATTCACTTTGTATCAAACCACCAAATACAAGCCTTTCATTGTATTTGTAATTGGCACCCATATAAATTCTCCCGACAAGTGGATTGGTGTAGCTGTTATTACTTTCCTGAACGTTGAATGCCACTTCTAACGAATCTACAAGCCGATCGTAAGAGGAAGTTCCGGTCGTGTCATCTTGAGGAGAAAAGGCGTCTATTTCAATTCCATCAAAATAAGATTCGCCTTCATCTATCAGGTAATTTGTTGGATTTGAATTCCAATTAATAAAGCCCAAATCCACGACACTAGCATTAAGGCTTAGCTTTTCATTTAGTTCATAGTTCATGCCTAAATCGATACCAAAACCTCTGTTGCCACTACCAGAAAGAAATCCATCTTCTCCTGTTAGGCTCGATGAACTAAGAATATCGGTATTACCTGAAGTATTTATTAAAATGTCAGATGCAGCCGTTAAAGCATAAGTGTTGGGGTCTGTCGTTAATTTAAGATCTGACCTTTTCGTATCTAAATTTGCTATCCCATAGAGATATTTTAGTCGAGTACCTAACCTTAATTTATCGGTAAGCTGATGAGATAAGCTGACGCCATATTCTCTATAATAGTTCGCTGACAAGGCGGTTCCATTAAAGTCAGCTGTATTGTCGTCAAATCCTAAGTTTCCTTTATGAATAAAGGTTGCCAAATCTTTGGTGTAATTAAACCTCATGTTAATATTTTCTGTTGCATTGAACATGATTTGCGTTCGTTTTCCAATTTTAAAACCAAATGAAATTAAATCAATTTTAGTATTGAAGGACAAGAAGTTCTCCTCTTCCAAACCTGCAATCATCGAATTAAAATCTAGGCGCAATGAATCTCCGTCTTGTTTGATAAAATCAGAATAAGCGAAACCACTGTTGCTCAGGCTGTAATAAGAAGACAAAACGGGTAGTCCAATAAAGAATTTACCGTTAAATTGGTTGGCAGGATTCGAGTACGACGATTGCGGAATATCATCAAAGTTGAATAATGTTAAATCTTGCTGCGCTTTACTCACAAACGAGAGCAGTAAACAAAGGCTAAGAGTAAGTATTTGATTTTTCATGCTTCGTCTTTTATTTAATGCTAACTATTGAGTTTAATGAAATGATTACGTTCAGGCGGTTCGCGGAATTGAAAACAACATTGGTACCTGATCCTGCATCTTCAGTTGAAAGCTTAGCAGAAAGAGCAATCTTAGCAGTTTTGGAAATGCTTGTCAACCGATCTTCATTAATTTTTATGTCTGTTATGTTTACAGTATAGCCATCAGCTTCCAAGTCGCCATTGATTGATTTAGTTGGTGCAGAAGGTAAAACCATTCCATAACCGTTTGAGAAGATAGGATTACTAGGCAGTATTAATTTACCCAATTCAACGTTGAAGCTGTCTAAAAAAGTAATCTGCAAATCCACGTCCATAGGGAATCCATTTTCAGCATAAATTCTAAGCGTTCCATTCGTTAAGTCATTAACTTGTTCGAGTGTAACATTTATAGTGTCTTCAATAAAAAATCCATTGGCTCTTCCTTCAAACGGAATTCTAAATTCAAGGTCAAGCCCTAGATCACTTGTGTCGGTCATGAAATTTCTTCGCTGCCCGTTTCGCGGTGGTTCCCCGTTCGGATTGAACTGGGCCACTGCGTCAAAAGCAATCGATTTAGTTAGATGGGACAAAATAGTGTCAAGATTGCTATTTACATTATTGAGTTCAAAAACAGTCTCCACAAGACCGTATTTGTCAGGAAAGTTAATTGTTAAGGGTTGTAGTTCGGCAGGAATATCGAAAGATATTACGCTGGGGTTACGCTGTTGGTTTACAGCATTTAAATACGTAAATTGAAAGTTCATTGGGCAAGAGAAGCTGTTTTTTGCAGTCAAACGTAATGTCGGATTTGAAATGAAAAGATCCTCTTTTGCAAACTCTTGAAAATTCTTGAAAAAGTCAATCGCGATGCTGTCCCTTTCTAAAGGCAAAAGATTATCACCTAAAGAGCCATAAAACTCTTTAAAATCAATATTTGTGATTGAACCGGTCATTGTCAATTTATCACCTCTATTACTTGCAATCCCACTTTCTAGTTGAATGGAATATTGTAAATCAATTGGAAGGGTATTGTTTGCAGGGTTCCCATCTTCATCTTCAGAAAGATTTACTTGGTAGCCAACTAAATCAACTATTTGTGAATCCACAACAGGGGAGGAAGTGGCAGCTGGCAATACGTAATTTAATACGAGTGTATCACCCATTGCGTCCGTAAATGTTCTAAATTTAGCCGTGATAGTTAATTCATAAGGGAACGAATTTTCTAGTATAAAAGCTAGAGTGCCCGTTTTTAAGGTCATACTATCTACAATAATATCGAACCTGCTATTATCAATAATTTCTTTCTGTGTTGAGGCATTAAAATTTAAACGTTGGCCATTGTTGAATGGAGGGCCTGGAGGCATAGAATCCAAAAGGCCATTTGTCGCTTGAGAAACGGTAAACGTATCTGCGAAATTTTCTGTTGGAATATTAATTACAGTCGATGTGTCTGACGAGAGTACAGAACTTCTGTAAACAATCTCTAACCCACCGTTGGCCGTAGTAAAAATGTCTCCATTGGTGTCTTGCCTTACCACAATGTCTGCTAAGCTAAGGTTAGAACTTATTAAAGGAACAGCAAAGTTTGGATTCCAATCGTCTAAATTTATTTTTTCGAACTCGAAGTAGTCTTCCGTGCAGGCATAGAATCCACAAGCAATGGTCACGAATAATAAGGTTGTTTTGAATAGATTTTTCATCTAAGAGTGTTAGAAGTTAGTGCGATAAAATTAATATTTTAAGAATTTTTAAGACTACCTATTTTTCATCTAGTAAAAAAGGTGTTCAAAAACTCTTTGCTATCATTTACGAAATAGATTGAAACTAGTTCGGTGATGCTCACAAACTCCAAACTGTTTTAATGCATTTCGATGGTTGACGGTTCCATAACCTTGGTTATTTTGCCAGTCGTAATGTGGGTAGTCCTCAGCAATCTGCAGCATGTACTCGTCGTGGTGAGTTTTTGCTAGAATAGAAGCCGCTGCAATGTTTTTATACTTACCATCTCCTTTTATAATGCATGTATGAGGAACGAAGTTGTAAGGAGTAAAACGGTTGCCATCAATTAAAAGGTGATCAAAATTTAACCGGATCTGATCAATAGCCCGATGCATCGCTAAAAAAGATGCATTCAAAATGTTTATTTTATCAATTTCTTTAGCTGAAACAATTCCGACTGCCCAATCCAATGCATTTTTTTCAATCCACAGGCGTAATTCGTCTCTTGTTTTTTTAGTGAGTTTTTTTGAATCGTTTAATGCAGTATTTCGTTTTTTAGGGTCTAAAATTACTGCCGCAGCATAAACCGGTCCTGCATAACAACCTCTGCCAGCCTCATCGCAACCAACTTCCACTATTCCTTTGGTGTAGTAGTTTTTTAACCTCAATTCTTCACTGTCTTTTCAATGCTATTCCACAATAAGTTGGCACTATTTTTCCAAGAAAAGTCTTGTTTTCTTCGTTTGCCTTTTTCTATTAGAGAGGCTCTTTTTTCAGGCTGATTGGCAATTTCTTCCATGGCATCAGCAATTTCGCTTACACCTTTTGGATTACACAAGATTGCCGCATCCGCAGCAACCTCCGGCATTGACGTAACGTTAGACGTGATTACGGCTGTTTCAGTTTGAAAAGCTTCTAGAATTGGAATTCCAAACCCCTCGAAGTAGGGAAGGTAGGTTAGTGCTAACGCGCTAGATAATGCTACTGATAGCTCTTCATCAGAAAGTCTACCCATAAAATTAACGTCCCCTTTAAATTTCATCGATTGATAGGTCTGTTCCAACTTCGATGGCCACCATTTTTTATTACCTGCAATCAGAAGCTTCGTTTTCTTGGTTGTTCGTGTTTTAAAGTCTTCAAAGGCCAATAGCAAATGCTCTAAGTTTTTTCTTGGGTGTATGGTTCCAATAAAAATGAAAAAGTCATGTTTTGATGTATAGCGCTCCTTGAATTGTAGTTGTTTTTCAATTGAGGCTGGTTTGAAAACATCGTTCGCACCATTATATACCACGTCAATTTGAGAACTCTGAATCTTATAACTGGAAGCTATATCTTTTTTTGAATACTCTGAAACTGTAGCAATCCTTGATGCTCTTTTAGCAAACTTCGGAAAGAAATGCTGCAAGTACTTTCTGTGACTCCAAATGATATGTTCCGGATGGTGCTCAAAATTAAGATCGTGGATAACCGCCAAACTTTTACAATTCAGTTTAGGTGGCACCCATCCTTCCGGAGAAAGGAATAGGTCAAAATTATTTTGGTTGATGTAACGTTTTAAACTTACTTCAAACCACACAAACCACAAAATTGGATGGCGAGCAGGTGCACCTACCGTTACGAATCTTACATTTTTTGGAAACTCAAATACATTATCTTCTACCTTTCTGTCAAAAATAAAGGTGAACTCCACTTCAGGGTGAGCCCGTATAATAAGTTGAAGTGTTTCGAAGGTAAACCGAGCAATACCGTCCATTTTATCCGGAACTAAAAGTCTGGTGTTGACGGCAATTTTCATGGTGTGAATTTATACCTTTTCTACTAGGTAGTTAATTCCGAAGAAAAAATACTCTTTTAGAAAATTATTCTTTTTCCAAATTTGCTGCTCTTTTTCAACGCGTTCTTTCGCTTTTTTATTTGGAAAGGCAAACGGTAAATAATAGCGAATGTACTGAACTGTGTCTTGTTGAATGTTAAACCCTTCTTTTTGAAAAGCTTTTTGCCAAGTTGCCAAGCTTCGAATGTTTTCGTTACCCAGTAAAATGTTCTTCTTCAGGCTTTCGTCGTAAATCTCAATAATTCTCTTGTTTCCTCTTTGTTTAAAAAGTTTGAGGTTTTGAATAATGTTATTTCCATTTTCTTCAATAATTAGCAAGTGCCCTTTTGGACTTAGAACGTGGTGCAGAACTTGAAGCGCCTGGTCTAAAGGCTCTAAATGATGCAAAGTGTCTTGAATGATAATTAAATCATAGCTGTTTGCATCAAACTTGTGATCAAAAATATTTTCGTAAGAATAAGTGAACTTGCTTACATCGCCAAACTGACCCCAGTACTTTAACCGTTTTGGAATTTGATGAATGTAATGTTCTAAGGTTGTACCGTGAGAGGCAATACCGTTAATAGATAGAAAAATAGCAGTTGTCCCGAAGCCGCACCCACAATCCCAAATTCGTAAAGCTGGGTCGGTTATGTTGTCTGCAATATATTGCAAGCGCTGACAGAAATATGCCTTACGAAATTCGAATTTCGCGGGGTTTTCAAGATACTTGTAATAATACTGTAAGTCTTCGTTGTTTTTTAACTCTTCAACAAAAAGGTCAAAAAACTGCTCAACCGTCATCTTCATGCTTCAAAATAAGGGTCGCAAATATACGTTCCTCTATTGGAATCAAACGAATTGGATTGCTTTACTTTGTTTGCGCTACGTTTTTCGACACTTCATGCAACGGAAATTTATTAATAACCTTATTTTCATTCTTTTTCTAAACCTTCTGGTCAAGCCATTTTGGATTTTAGGAATTGATGTTGCTGTTCAAAATAGAGTTGGAGCAGAAGAATATGGCCTTTATGCACCAATTTTTTCTTTCGCTATACTGTTGAATATCATCCTCGACTTTGGGATTACCAATTACAACAATCGAAACATTGCACAGCATTCGCATATGCTTCGGCGCTACTTTTCAGGAATATTTAATGTCAAACTTATTTTAGGTGGTATTTACTTGGGAGTAACACTGCTGTTTGGACTGGCTTTTGGCTACGAGGGGCGAGCCTTTTGGTTGCTTTTTGTGTTGGGAATCAATCAAATAATGGCTTCTATGGTGCTATACTTACGCTCTAATATATCTGGGTTGCATTTATTTAAAACCGAAGGTATCCTTTCCATAATGGATCGGGTTATTATGATTGGTCTGTGTAGTATTTTATTGTGGAGCGGCTACTTTGAAGGACGTTTTGAAATTGAATGGTTCGTTTATGCGCAGTTTTGGGCGTATTTCACAACCGCGATTGTGGCTTTCGTTTTAGTGTATGCGAAAGCGAAATTTTACAAAATAAAGGTAGATGTTGTGCTATTTCGAGTAATCCTAAAACAAAGCTTACCCTTTGCCTTACTCGTGTTGCTCATGTCTTTTTACTACCGATTAGATTCTGTAATGATAGAGCGGTTACTTCCAGATGGGAGGATTCAAGCAGGGGTTTATGCTCAAGCTTACCGGTTGTTAGAAGGGTTTAATATGTTTGGCTATTTGTTTGCCGGCTTGCTGTTACCAATTTTTTCCAGAATGCTAAAGAACAAGGAATCTGTGGCCAAGTTGGTGCAAACCTCTTTTAATTTATTGTTCATTCCGGCAGTATCCATTTCGGTAGTTTCATTGCTCTATTCTGAAGAGTTGATGGAAATTTTATACTTGGAACACATCGGAGAGTCTGCTGAAATTTTTACGGTATTAATGGTTTCTTTTATCGCAATTGTCTTGACGTATATATACGGAACACTACTAACTGCAAATGGAAGTTTGAAACAGCTGAACATTATTTCTGTCATTGGTTTGGTAGTGAATTTGGTAACGAATTGGATTTTAATTCCAATTTACGGTGCGTGGGGCGCTGCTGTTGCAACCTTAGGTACTCAATTCTTCGTTATTTTGGCTCAAATAGTTATTTGTAAAAAGCTTTTTAAAATGCATTATGAAACGACTTTTATTGTGAAGCAAGTCGCCCTAGTAACAGTTGGAGTTATAGCATCAATCTATACTGTTTCTTATTTCTCAGATTTTAGAATTCATTCCATTGTAATAATTGCCTTTTTTGGCTTATTAGCATTACTACTTGGCTTGGTGAATAAAAACGATGTGTTGAAGGTTTTGAAGAAGGAATAATTCTAAACGTTAACCCACCTGTCAAACATTCCTCTAATTTGCTTTTCATCTTTTTCATTGAACGTTAGTCCAATTTGAACGCCATCGGTTAAGTTTTCAATGGTAGCATCTAGATTATTCTTATCAATAATGGGAAGAACGGTTCCCATTAACTCGAATCCAATTTTAAAAGAAAGGCTAGCTTGAGGTTCGACTTCTATAATTTCATTTTCTTTTAAGGCCAGCGCTGCTCCTAATTTGTAGGCTTGTATAAGTCCCCCAACACCCAGTTTGGTGCCGCCAAAGTATCGCACAACAGCAATGTAAGTATTCGTAATGCCTGCAGACCGTATTTGGCCCAATATAGGTGCGCCGGCTGAGTTGGCAGGTTCACCGTCATCATTGGCAATGTAATATTCCTGGTCACCAACCCCGATTAAAAACGCTGAGCAAATGTGCCGAGCTTTAGGATGTTCTTCTTGAATCTTTTCTAAACACTCCTTTACGTCTTCCTTTGAATGGATAGGGAAAGCATAGCCATAAAACTTGCTTCCTTTTTCTTTAAAGAATGAAGTGGAAGTTTTTCTTATGGTCTTAAAGGTACTCATGTAGAAAAGATTATGAGTAAAAGTGCTACAACGGAGACTAGAATTCCTATTTTATTTTTCATTGAAAACTGCTCTTTGAAAATTAGAAGTGAAGCTACGGCAGTAGTTAAAACTACTCCCATGTTGTTAATTGGAAATACAACAGAACTTTCTAAATCTGTGTGGTTAAAAATTGAAATCAGAAAAAAGATAGAGCCATAATTTATAACACCTAAAATAACTCCACCCAAGAGAGTATTTTTGCTAAAATCTCTTTTCGACTTGTCTAGGCTCATTCCAACAATTCCTATGGTAAAGGCCGTTAAAAAAGTCATTGCAGGAAATAATTTTGCGTCGAATGTAGTTGCACTTAAATAAACTTGTTGGTTGTATTTTAGAAAGGTGTCTATAAAGCCCGACCCTAAAAACAGTATAAGAGGTATTGCTAAAAGTCTTTTGTCGAATTCTTTACCATCTACTTTTTCCTTATGTGTAGAGAGGTAAACCCCAATTAACGCCAATATAATTCCTGCTATTTTGGTTGCATTTACTACATCATTGTAATAAATTATAGCAAAGCTAACAGGAATAATTAGAGCCATCTTATTAGCTATAGAAGCTACTGAAGCGCCTAATTTCTGAGCAGTTATGGCCATAATATTGAACAGAGAGATGAATACCACGCCTAAAATTAGACTGTTTATGAACCAAGGGGATGTGGTTACTTTTTCAAATGAGGGTGCTTCCCCTAAAGTTGCAAATCCAGTTACACCTGCAATAAAGTAGTTTACTACGATTGCAGTAAACGTATTTACCTTGAACCGTTCAAATGATTTGAAAATGATGAAGATAGCGGCAGAGCATAAAATGCTTAAGATTAAGTATATCATGCGTTTGGATTACTAAAAACGTGAAGCACGTCATTTTCAAGTTTCTCACTATGCTCAACGTTTCCCTTTAGTATTGGGCTGTTAACTCCCTTTTCGAGTGTTTTCCTTGTTTTAAATACTCTCGCTTCATCCCAAAGGTTGGAGTCGATAAATTGCTGTAACATTTTTGCTCCTCCTTCAATTATAATGGAGGTTACCTCTTTGTTATAGCAAATTTTACCAACTTGAGTAGGCAAATTACGATCAAAGTTTACTTTGATGTATTCAATGTTTTTTTCCTGTTTGGTTTCAATTGAGTTTAAAACAACCATATTGGACTCGTTGCTATAGATTTTAGAGTTCTTCGGTACTTCAAGGTTCTTATCGACTAAAAAACGCGTTGGATTTTTGCCGGCTACCTCACGAACCGTCAATTCAGGGTTGTCAATAACTGCAGTGTTTTTTCCTACTAAAATGGCAGATTCTTCTGCTCTCCAAAGATGAACAAGTTGTTTTGAAAGGGCACCTGTTAGCCAAACTTGCTCATTCATTTTCCCAATAAACCCGTCTGCACTTTCGGCCCATTTTAAAATAATGTACGGCCTTTTTTTCTCGTGAAAACAAAAAAATCGACGATTTAAATACTTTCCTTTTTTTTCTAAACATCCGGATTCAACTTCAATAGCTGCAGCTTGTAATTTTTTAATTCCATTTCCCGCAACCTTTTCAAAGGGATCAAGGTTGCAGATGACAACTCTTTTAAAGTTGTGCTGAACAATTAAGTCAGCACAAGGAGGTGTCTTTCCAAAATGTGAGCACGGTTCTAATGTGACGTACATCGTTGACTCTGGTAACAAGGATTGGTTTGAAACTGATTGAATCGCGTTCACTTCAGCATGAGCTTCTCCGAACGCCCTGTGATAGCCTTCTCCAATTATATTACCATTATGAACAACTACAGCTCCAACCAAGGGGTTTGGTGCTGCATTAAATTTACCCAAAGCTGCAAGCTGAAGGGCTCTTTCCATGAATATTTCGTCTTTCAGAGTCACGGTTTCAAAAGTAGATAAAATACTAACTTCGGCAACTCACTTTTAGTTCAGTAAACCAATGACATTAGCCGAGTTTTCAAAGCGTTTTAAGAAAGAGTTTAAAGATCAGTTTAATGAAAATGAGCTAAATAATCACCTTGCAATTTTATACGACTTCTATCTAGGTTATGGCAGAGCGCAAGTTGTCTTGAATTCAGTAGAGGATATTAAGCCAGAAGTGCTTAATAAGTTAAATCAAGCCATTGTAGAGTTAAAAGGCCACAAACCCATTGATTACATCATCAATCAAAGTGTTTTTTATGGCAGAGAGTTTTATGTTGACGAAAGTGTGCTGGTTCCAAGATCGGAGACAGAAGAGTTAGTTCAGTGGATTTTGGAACGAGAAGAAACCGAGGGAAAGGCCATTTTAGACATTGGAACGGGGAGCGGCTGTATTCCCATTACGCTGTTTTTAGAAGGGAAATTCTCAAAAGTTGATGCAACGGAGGTTTCTGAAAGTGCTACCAAAACAGCAATAAAAAATGCTGAATTATTGAAAGCAAAAATTGAAGTTGAGGTTCATGATATTTTAACCCAAGTTCCAAAAGAGCTGTATGATATTGTTGTCAGTAATCCTCCTTATGTAAAAAGGGAGGAGCTGGAGGCATTAGACAAAAATGTAATCGAATACGAGCCCGTTATTGCATTGGCACCTGAAAGTGATGATCCCTTATTATTTTACAAACGGATGGTTGAAATTGCATCAAAAATGATAAAGCCAAAAGGAATTCTTTACTGGGAAATTCATGAAGACTTGGGGCCTGAATGCGTGGCAATTTTAGAAGGTGGAGGCTTTGAGCAGGTTGAATTAAAAGAAGATATTTACGGCCGGAATCGCATGATTCGTGCAGTTTTAGCTTAACGACAAGTTTGCGAGTAGGCTTGTTGTGCGCTTTTATCTCCCAAGTTAGCTGCTTTCAAGAATGCGGCGCAAGCTGCCTGTCTATTTCCTAGATTTTGTTCCATTATTCCTTCTAAAAAATAGGCTCTGCCGTATTTAGGGTTTAGTTTTTGGGCTGTTTTTAGATCTTGTCTGGCCTGACTAATATTTTTTAACTTCAAATAAGTGAATGCCTTGTTCGTGTAAGAATCAACTCTCGGATCTAGTTCAATGCTCTTGGTGTAATCAGAGATGGCTTCGTTTAACCGATTTAGCTTTGAGTATTCATTTGCGCGGTTAAAATAAGCGTCAGCATGTGGTTTCAGTTGAATGGCTTTGTTAAAGTCCTTCATTGCGGCTTCCGAGTTTCCAGCTTGAGCATAGAGATTTCCTCGGTTAGAGTACGCGTCGGCATAGTTGGGCTGAATCTCAATTGCTTGATTAAAATAGTTGAACGCTTCTTTACCCTTGTTACTTTTTAAAGCAAAAGAACCAAGGTTGTTATATGCTTGGGAAACGTTGGGGTGAGTTTCAATTACAGAGGTCCATAAGGTTTCATCATTCTCCCAAATTTGTACCCGTTGAAAAGAGAGGAAACTTAGTATAATTATAGGGATGCTGAGTAATAGGGTGAGCTTGGATCTTTTAAGTTTTTGGAGAAAAAACCCAAGAATGAGTAGTAAACCAAATAAGGGTAGATAAATGTATCTGTCGGCGGTAATTTGGTTGCCGAAGGGCACGAATTGAAGCACGAGCGCAATGGTAATGACAAACCAAGCTGATCCAAAAAGTAACAACTTCCTTTTTCTAAGACTGATGAGTGCAACTACTAATCCAATAATCAGCACAGGGCTCAAATAATGAATATGAGGAAGAGCTCCATTACTTAATTCAGGATAAGGGTAAAAAGCCGAAAGATGATAGGGGAGTATGAATTTAACAGGATAAAAAAGAAAGGAATAGCTCACTAAAAATATTCTATCCAGCGAGCTAAACGTTCCGGTTAAGTCAGATAGGTGACCTGCCGTTTCCCTTCCTAAAATAGTAACTATTCCGAAGATTATAGAAACGGCTATAAATGGAATTTTCTGAAGCAGAAATTTTATGTCAATCTTGTTCAACAAATAGTAATCGTAAGCAATCAGAATTATTGGAAACACAACTGCAGCTGACTTTGAGCCACAGGATAGTAGGAATAGCACAAAACAAAGTACAATATATTTATTTTTTTTTGTAGCCCGATAGCTCAAGTAACTCCAAAATGCAGTAAGAAAAAAGAAGCTAAATAATAAATTACTAAAAGCTGAAATCCAAGCAACCGACTCTACTTGCATGGGGTGAACTAAAAATACAAGCGCCAATAAAAAACTAAGTTGTTTAGCTTTTAAAAAGTGGTGGGTTAATTTGAAAACAAGCAAACCATTGATAATATGAATCATTAATGATAGCGAGTGGAAAGCGGTTGAATTTAAGCCAAACAAGGACTGTGTTACTGCATAAAAAACGGTAGTGACCGGTTGATACATTCCAACAAAAAAAGTGGAGAAAATTCCCTTTATGGCATTAGCGTCAAGTGATTTTATATAGGGGTTTTCAACCACCTGTACATGGTCATCTAAGTAAGTAAAAGAATTGTTTATACCCGAAAAGTAAATGGTGCAAGCGAGTACTGTAATTGCAAGAGAGTAAAGTATACTTTTATCCCATTTCATGGTATAATATTACGAAATAGACTTCCATTTGATGTCGTATTTCACACCATTCTCATTAATACATTTCATTTCTGCTTCTAGCTGTTTTACCAGAGTTTCAATTAACAGGAAACCGAAAGATTCTTTTTTTGCAACACCAGTTTGCTCATTAAACCCTGAACCATTATCAGTAATTTGTAAATGTATAATACCATCTCTCTTAGCTAGCAGAACGTCAATTTGTCCATTCGTGCCATTTGAAAAAGCATGCTTCAAGGAGTTTGAAACGATTTCATTGATCAGCAAACCACATGGAATTGATTCGTCTAAATTGAGATGAATCTCTTCTAAATTCATATTGGCTTTAATTTTCGACTTGTCAACTTTATAAACTTCAATTAATTGGGGAATTAGCGTCTCAATATATTCGCTAAAAGGTGATTCAAGACCATCCGTTTTTTTGTACAAACTTTCGTGAATTAGTGACATGGAGTTAATTCTACTCTTACAGTCATCAATTACCTTTTGAACTCTATTATCGGAAATGTACTGTGTTTGCAAGCTTAGCATGCTGGAAACAACTTGAAGGTTATTTTTTACACGGTGGTGTATTTCTTTCAGTAATGATTCCTTTGTCTCTAGTTCAGACTTTAACTGATTCTTTTTTTCAGTTAGCTGTTTGGACAATATTTTATTTCGGTATAACATAATGATTGCTAAAACCAGAAGAAGAAGAGAGATGATCGCAACAACGATTGCAATTACCAATTGCTTTTGCCTTCTAATGTTAACTTGTTCCTGGATTTGGGTTCTTTCTTTTGCTAGTTGCAACTCCAGCTGTGCCTCTTCTACTTGAAGCTGATGTTTCATTGCATAGTTTTCTAAAAATTTGAAGTTAAGGTCTAAACTATCTTGTAGCTTATTGTAAATTTTTAGGTAGCGATAACTACTATCAATTTGACCTAGTGATTCATAGGTGAGAGCCAATTGTTCTGCCGCATCTTTTATGCTTTCATACTGTCGAATAGAGTCCGCAATTCTAAATGAACGTTTACCTGCCGCTAAGGCTCCCGATAGATTGTTTTCGTCTAAAAGTATTCTTGATTTAGTTAAATACGCTTGTCCTACACCAGTTGTGTGTTTTGTTAGAAGGTTAGACTCAATGCTCAAATTGTTGTAATAATTTGCACTATCATTTTTACCCAACTTCCAATAACCTTCTCCTAGTAACAAGTAAGCATTGCCTTTTTCTAACTCTCTATTGTTTACCTCAAAGTATTTAGTAGACCTTAGTTGTTGAGAAACACTAATGCGGTAATTTTTTAACAATAAGTTTATCAAGCCAATATTGGAAAGTGCTTTGTATTTTCCGTTTTCATTCTGCGTTCTCTTAAATCCTTTAAATGAAAGTTCATAATACTGCAACGATTGATTATAATCTTCTAAAAAGTATAAGATATTACCTAATTGAAGGTGAGCCATTGCAAGCTTGTCCGGGTTATCCGTTTCCTTGAAAATTTCAATTGCTTCAAAGGCGTACTTTATAGCTGCTTCGTATTCTCCCTTAGCATAATTAACAGCGGACTTATTCATGTGTAGCTCACCAATTTGCTTTTTATTGCCCACTTTCGAATAAAGTTCGATTGCTTGGTCAATATGAAAATTACTGCTATCATATTGGAAGCTATAGAAATAGTAAGGAGCTAAAATTTGATGAAATAACCCAGCGGTTTCAAAGTCGTATTGCTCAATCACATGGTTTAAGGCTCTATGTAGAAACTGTTTTCCAATGGCATATTGAAAGTTTGCTCTGAGGAAACCTGAGTGCGCCTGTCCAATTTCCCTTATTTGTTCTCCAGTAAGACCTTTCAGAGGTAATTGATCAAATTGCTGTAATGCTTTTTTGTACTGAACAGAATCCTTTTTGTCAAAATAGTATTCAACAGCTTTCTGCCAACCTTGCGCTCTTTTAAGTAGTTCGGTTGATTCAGTTAATTCAGTTATGCTGTCTGGTAAAACTTCCTGACTTAAAGAAGACTGAGAAAAGAGAATAAAAGTCAGAAAACTTAAAAGAGTTGCTTTCAAAGTTTTCATATTACGCTTTTATTTATTTGTATAAGCTTAACAATTGCTTTACCATGTTTTCCGAACCCATTATGGTTGGCACTCGTTGATGTAATTCGGTTGGTTCTATTTCCATTATTCGTTGCGTTCCCGTGCTTGCAATTCCACCTGCTTGTTCCATTAAAAATGCCATGGGGTTGCATTCGTAAAGCAAGCGCAATTTACCTTTTGGCGCTTTTGTGGTTTCGGGATAAATAAAAATACCACCTTTAATCATGTTTCGATGAAAGTCAGCAACCATAGAGCCAATGTATCTTGCCGAATATGGTCTGTTAGTTGCTTTGTCAATTTCTTTACAATAAGCAATGTAGTTCTTCACAGCATCAGAGCAATAGGCTAAATTGCCCTCATTCATGGAATAGATTTTTCCTTTTTTTGGAATCTTCAACTTAGGGTGTGACAAGCAATATTCTCCTATGGAAGGGTCCAACGTAAATCCATTTACTCCATTACCGGTAGTGTAAACAAGCATGGTTGAAGAACCATAAATAACATAACCTGCAGCTACTTGATTTTCTCCTTTTTGCAGATAGTCGGCTTCAGTGGCTAGCGCACCAACTTCAGAAACTCTTCTGTAAATGCTAAAAATAGTTCCAATTGACACGTTCACGTCAATGTTGGAAGAACCATCTAATGGGTCAAAAGCAACAATGTATTTACCATTTTTCGAGCGAGGGCTATCGAAAGACAAATATTCGTCAACTTCTTCAGAAGCTATTCCACATGCTTCGCCTCCATTCTTTAATGCAGAAATAAACTGCTGATCAGCAAATACATCTAATTTTTGTTGAGTTTCTCCTTGAATGTTTTCTTGAGTGGTAGCGCCTAAAATATCTGCGAGCCCAGCTTTATTTACCTCTCTATTTACGATTTTTGAAGCGATTACAATATCATTGAACAACCTTGTTAATTCTCCGCTAGCAAATGGAAAATCATCTTGCTTTTCAATAATAAATTCACTCAACGTTTTAACTCCCGACATAGCACCTCTGTTTAAATTGGCATAAAGTCAACAAATATCGTAAAATTCAAAGGTTTACTAAAGCCAAAAAAGTTCTATTTATTTCACCCTCGTATTCCTAAATTTGCGCTAAAAATAATGGATTTTGTCATTCGAAAAGGGGAAAAAGCAGATTGCTTGAGAACATTGGAGCTCATTCGTGAGTTGGCCGAATATGAAAAAGCACCTGAAGAGGTTGCTGTGATCCTTAAAGATTTGGAGGAAGACGGTTTTGGCGAACATAGTATTTACAAATTGTTGGTAGCTGAGCAGAACGATAACATTATTGGCGTAGCAATTTTTTACGAGAAGTACTCCACTTGGAAAGGGAAGTGCGTGTATTTGGAAGACTTAATAGTGACAGAGTCGAAAAGAGGCATAGGAGCAGGGAAAGCTCTATTTGAGGCAGTAATTAGCTACGCAAAAGAGCACAATAGCGGTCGGATGGAATGGCAAGTACTAGACTGGAATACTCCGGCAATTGATTTTTATAAATCCTATAATGCAGAGCTTGACGGTACTTGGTACAATGGACGATTTACACTAGAGCAGCTTCAAAACATGAATTTATAAAGACATGAAGGTATTTAAATTTGGAGGAGCCTCTGTAAAAGACGCAGAAGGAGTAAAAAACGCAGCGAATATTATTTCGAGTCAATCTGGGGAGAAGTTAGTTGTGGTAGTTTCTGCGATGGGAAAGACGACCAACGCCTTCGAAGAAGTATTAGAATCACATTTAAACAGAAGCAATCAAGTATTTAATCAATTAGAAGCGATAAAATCATTTCATTTTGAAGTTTGTGATGAGCTATTTGAAAATAAGACGAATCCTATTTTTCAAGAGTTACACAATACTTTTGTGGAAGCAGAATGGCAAATAGAAGATGAACCTATTGGTACTCGAGGTTTTGAGTACGATCAGCTTATTGGGCTTGGGGAGTTGTTGTCTACAAAGTTACTTGCTGCATATTTGAAGCTAATAAAAGTTGAAAATGCTTGGGTTGATGCTAGAGATATAGTTCGAACCGATAATACCTATCAAGCAGCAAAAATTGACTGGAAAGAGACTGAAAGGTTGGTTCAACAAAAAGTAAACGCTGTTGCTGAGGATATAATAGTTACCCAAGGCTTTATAGGGTCAAGTTCTGAAAACTTTACTACAACTTTAGGAAGGGAAGGCTCTGATTTTTCTGCAGCTATTTTTGCGAGTTCACTAAATGCAAAAGAAGTTGTCATTTGGAAGGACGTGGAAGGCATGCTAAATGCCGATCCGAAACATTATAAACCTACTGTAAAGTTGGAAAATATCTCCTATAAAGAGGCGGTTGAACTTGCATACTTCGGAGCGTCCGTTATTCACCCCCAAACCGTTAAACCACTTGAGAATAAAAAGATACCCCTGTACGTTAAGTCGTTTAAAAATCCTAGTGCCGATGGGAGTTTAATAGATGGGAACTCCTCAAAAGATTATGATGTGCCCTCGTACATTCACAAAGAGAAGCAAATTTTGGTATCCTTCAGTTCACGAGATTTTGATTTTATAGATGAGCGGAAACTTTCTGAGATATTTGACTTGTTTTCTACTATAGGATTGTCTGCCAATATAGTGCAGAATTCAGCCATTAGTTTTACTGTAGCCTTTGATTTTAATGAGGTTAAAATTAAAGAGCTGAGAAAGGCAGTCTCTGATAAGTATAGAGTGACCTATAATGAAGGAGCTACGTTAATAACTATTCGTCATTTTACAGAACAAACTATTTCTAATCTACTGAAGGGAAGAACAGTTTTATTAGAGCAAAGAACTAGAAGCACCGCTAGATTTGTTTTAACCTAGTTTTTTATAGGCCTCAGCAGGAAAGCTTCAAAGTTTTGATAACATCCAAACAATTGATTATAAATGCTATTTAGGAAATATAAGGTAGAATATTTGCTTTATAGACCTATCGTTGTTTTTCATTAAATTTGATAACTTTTAAAATAAGAGCCAGCCATGAACGATAAGTCTTATGACATCAATTCAAATGGGATATTCCATTTTCTCAAGAAAAAGAGAAATGTTCTTCTCATTACAAGTGCATTAGCATTTATCTCTTCAGTCATTTTTTCTCTTCTTATTGAAGACAAATATGAGTCATCAGTTATTTTATTTCCGTCAACAACGACTTCTGTTTCAAGAGCACTACTAAACGACGAAAATTATAAGGAAAAAGACTTTTTAGAATTTGGAGAGGAAGAAGAAGCGGAACAATTGATACAGTTGTTAAACTCAGATGCAATAAGAGCGCATATTATTGAGAAGTTTGATTTAATGAATCACTACGGTATTGACCCGGAAGCGAAATATCGGCAAACCAAACTGTATGAAGACTATAAATCTAACATTGATTTTTACCGAACAAAATTTATGTCAGTAAAAATTGAGGTGTTAGATACAGATAAAGATTATGCTGCAAATATTGCAAACGAAATTTCTGTAAAGGTAGAAGAAGTTCGTTCAGAAATTTTGAAGAAAGTTGCTCGTCAAGGCTTTGAAATTGTAGAAAAAGAATTTAATAGTCTTGTTGCTGAGATAAATCGAATGGAGGACACACTCAACCAAATACGAGCTAAAGGGGTGCAAGACTACGAAACTCAAGTAGAAGTGTTAAGTAACCAGTATGGGGCAGCTCTGGTAAAAGGAAATGCATCTGCTGCTAAAAAAATAGGTAATAAATTGGATACCATTTCTAAGTATGGAGGAAAGTATTTAAGCTTGGTTCAACAAATGGAATACGAACGAGAAAAGCTCAGTGATCTACGAAAAGTTTATGCCGAGGCAAGGGTGAATGCTGAATCTACTATTGACCAAACGTTCATTGTCAATCGGGCATTTCCTTCAGAAAGAGCGAGCTACCCTGTGAGATGGGTTATTGTTTTAGCATCTACAATAGCAACTTTCTTGTTTACAACGATTGTTTTAATACTATTTGACTCCAAATCATAATTACAGAAGAAACAGAAACAAAAGAACCATGAAGTCTAACATAGAAATAGTACGATTTGCTGCAAAAAAATGGAAAATCCTTGTCATTATAGGCTTAATTGCGGGTGTATTTGCAGCAGTATTTTCCATGCCTCAGTTCATTCCGCCTAAATTTCAATCTGAAGCTATAATTTATCCTGCTAATTTGGGACAATACGGAGAAGAAAATAGATTAGAGCAGATGCAGCAATACTTGGAGTCGAATGAAGTGCGGGATAAAATCATCGAAAAGTTTAATCTGTATGAAGAGTACGATATTAACCAAGATGATCCCAATAAACGTACTTATATGAATTATGAGTATACCAAGCATATTACATTTGAAGAGACAAGGTTTGAGTCCATTAGAATTACCACCTTATCTACTGACCCTTTTAAAGCAAGGGATATGGCTGCCGAAATTATTGAACAGTTAAATCAAATTATTCGAAAAACGGAGCGAGAAAAGTATAAAGAGCTTGTTATCATAGATAAGAGAATGATGGAAAACAAAAAGCATCAATTAGACAGCTTGGAGAGAAAAATTAGAAAAATTAGCACAACTTACGGAATTCTAGACTACACTACTCAGTCGGAAAGAGTAACAGAGAAATACATGGATTTTTTACTTTCTGGTAAAAAAGGTAAAGATTTTGAAGAAGCTAAGAAACTGTATGTTAACTTGCAAAATTATGGTCGTAAATATCATGATTATCACGCTCAATTGAATATTGTTAATAGGGAGTACATGGCACGTCAAATGTCTTATGAGCTTTCGATGAAGGATTATCAAAAGATTCAGACTTATTCCAATGTGGTAGTTAAGCCTCAGGTTTCGGATAAAAAAGCTTATCCCATCAGGTGGTTAATAGTTGCTGTTGCAATGATTACTTCTGTTGGTTTTACATTTGTATTAATGTTGGTTTTAGGGTATCAAAAGAAGTAAAATGTCAGAAGAAATAAGGTCAAATTGGGTGCTTATCCTGAGCTTCTTGTTTATAATGACGAACAGCGCTTTAATTGCATTAGAACAGTATTGGTTTGCTGTAATTCCTTTTGCTTTAGTTCTTTTGTTTATGGCTTTTGTAGCAACCGACAAACTAATGTGGTTTATTGTGTTTGCTACTCCGCTTTCTCTTAATATAGAGGAGCTAGAATTCGGGGGTGTAGGAATGTTTTTGCCTACGGAGCCCTTGCTTTTTGGGGTCATGGTCATCTTTATTCTAAAAATACTTTATGATCGGGAGTATGATATGACTGTATTGAAGCATCCAATAACAATTGCTATCCTAATTAATTCGACTTGGTTAATTATTACTACTTTGACTAGCACTATGCCTTTTGTTTCTTTCAAGTTTTTGCTGGCTAGAATGTGGTTTATTATCGCTTTTTATTTTATTGCGACACAGCTTTTTAAAAAATTTCAGAACATTCGATTATTTTTTTGGCTTTATCTTATTCCATTGGCGGGTGTGGCGCTTTACACCTTTTTACATCATAGTCAATATGGTTTTGCGGAAAGGCCGGCACACTGGGTAATGCAACCATTTTTTAAAGACCACACAGTTTACGGGGCTGTAGTTGCCATGATGTTTCCAATCATGATTCTACTTTTTACACTAAAGAGGTATACAAAGTATAAGGTAATTACTGGACTAATGTGTTGTATATTAGCTTTAGGAATTATTTTTTCATATGGACGTGCAGCATGGATTAGCTTGTTAGTAGCTTTTGCTGTATCCTTAATCTACTTGCTTCGTGTTAGGGGTGCATTTGTTCTTTCTGCTGCAACGCTTTTATTACTTATTGTTGGACTATTTTGGACAGATATTGTAGATAAGTTAGAAAAGAACGAGCAAGACTCTACATCAGAAAATCTCGAGGAACATGTTCAATCGATAACTAATATATCTACTGATGCGTCAAATTTAGAAAGGATTAACAGGTGGAATTCTGCGATAGAGATGTTCAAGGAAAGACCGGTTATTGGATGGGGCCCGGGGACTTATGCATTTCAGTATGCTCCATTTCAATCTGCTGAAGATATCACCATTATTAGCACGAATGCTGGAGATGGGGGAAATGCTCATTCCGAATTTTTTGGACCACTTGCTGAGGCAGGTGTGTTTGGTGCTCTAACCTTTGTATTAATTCTTGTCATGTTCTACTATAGAGCATCTTTACTTTATTATAGATTACCCAAAGGGGAGCTTCGAACGATAGTATTTTTTATTATCCTTTCTTTTACATCTTATGTCATCAATGGAACCCTAAATAACTTCTTAGACACAGATAAGGCTAGTGTTCCATTTTGGGCGTTTATTGCGATGATAGTAGCTATTGACCTTAATTCTAAGAAATTTTTGGCTAAAGAAACTGAGCAGCAAGAAATGTAATATCGTCATCCAGACCTTCCTTATTCCTATTCTCTGCAATTAGTGAGCTTAAAGATGTATTTATTTTAGCTAGAGATTTATTGTTTTTTAAAATAGCGGCAATGCCATCAGAATTTAAATGGTTTCCATGTTCGTCTGACATCTCTGTCAAACCATCGGTATAACAAATAAGAATGTCATTTTTGATTATCGGAATAGAACCTACTTCCATTGAAGGTAAATTTTCAAACATTCCTAAGACAGTAGAGCCGGTATTCAAGTAGCGTATACTTTCACTTCTTATAACAATAGGGGGTTGGTGTCCGCAATTAATATAAGAGAGTTCATTTTTTTGAGGGTCATAAATCCCAATAAAAAGAGTAATAAACTTTTCGAAATTAGCCGATTCGATTATTCGGCGGTTGCACAATTCAACCAACTCCTCTAAATCTTCAGCTATCCCAATTAATGCTCTTAAATTCGCTTGAAAATTAGCCATTAGTAGAGCAGCTGAAATCCCTTTCCCTGAAACATCGGCTATGCAGAAAGCTGTTCTGCCATTAGTCAATGGTATTACATCATAATAATCTCCACCAACTTCACTGTGTGGAAGATAAAGGGCATCTACTTTTAGGGAAGCAGTGTTTGGTAAAGTTTTTGGGAAAAGCAATGTTTGCATATCACGTGCAAGTTCGAGCTCCTTATTTACAGCTGCTTGCTTTATTTCTTGCTTATTTAATCGTTTGTTCTCAAGTGCGACGACAATGATGTTGATCAATGTCTGAATAAAACGAAGGTGTTTTATTATTGGGCTAATTTCCATTTTTTCTCCATCTGCATCCGCTAATAGAACAAATGCTAATGGTCGGTCTTCATGAAAAATTGGGATCGCGATGTCAAAATACTGTAAAGAGGAACTACTATTTTTTTTATTTACAATACCTATGTCTTGGACAGACTCAATGAGGTTGGGAATATCTATCTTTTTGCACTCATCTTTTGAAATCCCTTCACTCATGGAAACATTCCATTGTTTTGTATCAAAAGTAAAGAGTGCTAACTTGGCAATGTTTAAGCTCTCAGTGAGAATGGATTTTAAAATTGAGAAAAGTGATTCTTCGGAGGAATTATTATTGATTGCGTTAGTGATATTTAAGAGGGTATCTAACTTCGATTTTGATTGCTGAAGTTTGCCTTTTGCCCGACTTGTTTTATCATCTGTCATTCCTTGTTAAACTTACTAAAAAGTTCAGGAAGCCTTTTAACCATGGCCATCTCTTTAAATTTCAACCTGCTTTCATCTACAGGACTTCCAAAGTATGTTTTGTTTCCCTCTAAGGTCTTTCCAACCCCGCTTTGCGCATAAAGCGTCGTTTTATCCCCTATAGAAATTCCACTAGCTATACCTACTTGTCCCCAAATGGTAACTTCATTTCCAATCTCAACACAACCTGCTATTCCAACCTGCGCAGCAATCAAACACTTCTTACCAACGATGGTGTCGTGTCCTATTTGCACTAGGTTATCGATCTTGGTTCCTTCGCCAATGGTAGTTATTGCAGTAACGCCCTTGTCTATAGTGCAATTAGCTCCAATTTCGACATTCTTTTGAATCAATACTGAACCGTTGCTATTTAACCGATCAAAATGGGTGTCTCTATTTTTGTAGTAGAATCCAAACGAGCCTAGAATTGTCCCAGATTGGATAATCACATTGTCTTCAATTGTTACATCGTTTAGAATACTAACATTTGGAAAAATGAGACAGTTCTTGCCAATTTTAACGTTTTTTCCTATTGCTACTGAGGGGTGAATCTTTGTGCTGCTTCCAATTTCGGCTGCTTCCTGTTGTTTCTCAGAGAACGTAAATGGATTAAAGTAATTGAGAATGAAATTGAAGCTTCTGAAAGGATCATCACAAATTATGATTCCCTTACCCTCAGGCACTTCTACTTCTTTGTTAATTAACACTACCGAAGCACTGCAGTTAAGTGCTTTGTCATAATACTTTGGGTGGTCTACAAATACAATGTCTCCCTGCTCAACTCGATGAATCTCATTAATACCCGTGACAGAGAGATTCTTATTTCCTTTAAACGGGAAGTCCAGCAAATCGGCAATGGCTGACAGTGTATATGTTTTACCTAGTTTCATTGGTTATGATTTCAAGCGCTCACAATATGAGCCATCTCTGGTGTCTATTCTAATTCGATCTCCTTCGTTAATGAACAATGGAACTCTTACTTCTGCTCCTGTTTCAACGGTTGCTGGTTTGGTTGCATTGGTAGCTGTGTCTCCTTTAATTCCAGGCTCTGTAAACGTAATTTCTAAGTTTACAAAAGCGGGTAAATCGCACGATAGAGGCTTTTCTTCTTCCGCATGGAACATAATATCTACCATATCTCCTTCTTTTAAAAACTGAGGAGCATTTATCATCTCTTTCGGTAAAAAAGTTTGCTCGTAATCGTCAGTATTCATAAAGTGAAAACCACTATCATCGTTGAACAGGTATTGGTACTGACGGGTTTCAATTCGAACTGGATCAATTTTAACACCCGAGTTAAAGGTGTTATCGATAATTTTTCCTGAGGTTAGGCTTTGTAGTTTAGTTCTTACAAAGGCTGGTCCTTTTCCCGGTTTTACGTGTTGAAATTCAAGTATTTTGTATAAATCGTTATTCCAATTCATACATAATCCATTCTTAAAATCTGAAGTATTTGCCATAATTTAAATGTGTGGAATCAAAGATAGGGATTAGACTTCAAACCCCTATTTATAATCTGTGATTCTTAATGTTTTTTCAATTTTATAAAGTTCATCCGTTTGCTCATTCGAACCAATAACGGTAGTTCTATTTTGGTTGTACTTGTCCATCAAGTTGTGGTATAACGCTATTCCCTTAGTGTCTAGGTTAGAGCACGGTTCGTCCAAAAGTAGCAAGTGAGAATCACTGCAAATGGCTAAGCCTAGTTTTAAGCGTTGCTTCATTCCTGATGAAAAGTTCTTGATTAATTTAAGTTCGGCGTCCTTTAAATAAACTAACTCAATAAATGAATCGGCTGACAAGCCACTTTGGAAAGACTTAAATTGGAGATGAAAATCAATTAATTCTTTACAAGTGAACTCTTCAATTAAGTCGATATAGGGAGCAGTGAAGTTAATACTGCGATAAACTTCTGTAGCATCTATCTCGTTTTTACCCGTAAAGTATTTTATCTCACCTTTAGATGGAAGTTCAGCAGCTGAGAGGAGCTTAATAAAAGTTGACTTACCACTGCCGTTTGAACCAATTATTCCAATTTTTTCACCTGAAGTAATTTCGTAAGAGAGCGAATTAAAAATCCACTCTTTATTAAATCGCTTTGCAAGTGAATTAATTCGGATATTCATTGTAATTATATTCTGAAATCGCCTTAGCTTAAAGGGCCTCTAATAATTCCTTTTTGAGAACCTTCAATAAAATCTAAAATTTGTGTCTTTTCTACTGAATCCTCAATAGAAGCTTTTATTTCTTCGATTGATTTAGAAACATTTGTACCGTGGACGAAAATGTGTCGATAGATATCTTCAATTTGACTAATTGTAGCCGTTTGGTAGCCTCGTCTTCGCAAACCAATGGCGTTTATCCCAGCGTAAGTTAGTGGTTCTCTAGCTGCTTTTACGAAGGGTGGGACATCTTTTCGAACCAAAGACCCACCGGCAATAAATGAATGCTCACCAATTCTTATAAATTGCTGAACTGCAACTACACCTTCTAAAATCACGTGGTCTTCAATTGTAACGTGTCCTGCAATGTTTGCCGTATTTGCTAGAATTACATTGTTTCCTATGAATGCATCATGAGCGATGTGCACGTAAGCCATTAGCAAGCAGTCATTACCAACAACAGTTTTATTTCGATCTACTGTACCTCGGTTAATGGTAACACATTCTCTAATGGTTGTATTATTTCCAATCTCAGCTGTTGTAATCTCTCCGTGAAATTTTAAGTCTTGAGGTATGGCAGAAATCACTGCTCCAGGAAATATTCTACAGTTGTTGCCAATTCTAGCGCCGTCCATGATGGTAACATTGGGACCAACCCAAGTGTTATCTCCAATTACAACATCACCTGCAATATAAGTGAAAGGGTCTATCGTGACATTTTTACCAATTTTTGCATTGGGGTGAATATAAGCGTGCTCCATTATTTTTCTTTTACAATTTGCGCCATTAACTCTCCTTCTGCAACTACTTTTCCGTTCACATAAGCTTTGGCAGCCATTAAAACCATTCCCCTACGAATTGGTTGTAGCAAATCTAATCTAAATATTAGGACATCACCCGGTATTACTTTCTGTTTGAATTTTACTTTGTCAATTTTCACGAAATAGGTAAGGTAATTTTCAGGGTCTGGAACAGTGCTGAGGGCTAAAATTCCACCAGTTTGGGCCATGGCTTCAATCATCAAAACACCTGGCATAACCGGTGCTTCTGGAAAGTGACCTTGAAAAAACTGTTCGTTCATTGTCACATTTTTCACCCCTACTACGTGAGAGTCGCTGAGCTCAATAATTTTATCAACCAACAACATCGGGTAACGGTGAGGTAGTATTTTCTCGATGCTATTGATGTCGTGAATTGGCTCAGAAGTTAAATCAAACTTTGGACTTGCCTTTTCTCGTTTTTTAATTTCTGCTTTTATAATACGGGCAAAGTCTACATTGCCCTTGTGTCCGGGTCTTGCAGCTAAAATATGTCCTTTAATTGGCCTTCCAACTAAGGCTAAATCTCCTACAATATCCAATAATTTATGTCTAGCTGGCTCATCTTGAAAGTGCAACTTTAAATTATTAAGAACTCCTGTATCGGTTACAGCAATCTTCGGTTTACCTAGTAATTCTGCAATTTCGTCCAACTTTTCTTGTGGAGGAATGTGATCAACCAACACAATGGCATTATCCAAATCACCTCCTTTTATAAGGTTATTTTTTGCCAAAAATTCCAATTCTCGCAAGAAAACAAATGTTCTACACGTGGAAATGTTCTCTTCGAACTCCCCCAAATGATACATGTGCGCGTGTTGTGTTCCCAATGTCGGAGAATTGTAGTCGACCATTACCGTAAGGCGGAACTCATCTTGAGGCACCGCTAACATTTCTGTCATTCGATCCAAGTCCTCGTAAGTAATGTTTTCTTCAATAACGAAGTAATCCTTCTCTGCTTCTTGGTCCTCAATACCTGCGTCTTTTAATGCTTGCAAGAAAAAACGAGCACTACCATCTAAAATAGGAACTTCCGGACCATCTATCTCAATCAGTAAATTATCAATTTCTAAACCATAGGCAGCCGCTAGAAGGTGCTCAGTAGTGTGCACCCGTGCGCCATTTTGTTCTATTGTAGTTCCTCGAGAAGTATCTACAACCAAATCACAGTCTGCCTTTACCGTTGGTTTGCCGTCTAAGTCTACTCGTTGAAAAACGAATCCGTGATTTTCAGGCGCCGATTTAAAGGTAACCGTTGCTTTTTCTCCTGTATGCAGTCCAACTCCGTTTAAAGATATGGAGTTTTTGATGGTTTTTTGTTTCGTGCTCATAAACTAATTTGAGTCTGATTTTAATGCTTTCAATTGTTTTTCGAGGTCCCTAATTTGACTAGCCAAATCAGGCAACTTTCTAAACATTACGTATGATCTCTTATAATCTCCTATAGGAATTGCCGGCGAGCCTTGAACTATGGCGCCTTTTTCATCAATTGAATTTCCAATTCCACTTTGCGCAGCAATTTTTACTTCTTCAGCAATTTTTATATGGCCAACTATTCCAACTTGTCCGCCAATCATGCAATTTTTTCCAATTTTGGTAGAACCTGCAATCCCAGTTTGTGCAGCAATTACAGTATTCTCTCCAATATCTACGTTGTGTGCAATTTGAATTAAGTTATCTAATTTGACTCCTTTTCGGATGTAAGTAGACCCTAAAGTTGCTCTATCAATGCAAGTGTTTGCTCCAATTTCCACATAATCTTCAATAACTACATTGCCAATTTGTGGTACTTTCTTGTAGTTGTTTTCGCTGTTAGGCACAAAACCAAATCCATCAGCTCCTAAAATTGTTCCTGAATGAATTACGCACTCTTTACCAATCTGCGTTTCAGAATAAATTTTGGCTCCTGCAAAAACGGTCGTGTTTTCGCCAATCGAAACATTGTCTCCTATGAAAGAATTAGGAAAGACCTTAACTCCTTCAGCTATTGTCGTGTTTTCTCCAACAACTACATTTTCTCCTAAATAAACATTTTCTCCAATACTCGATGATTCTGCAACAATAGCAGATTCTGCAATGCCAACTTTGTTGTTTTTAACTTGATTGTACATTTCAAGTAGCTTGCCAAAGGCACCATATGCATCTTGGACTCTAATCAGTGTTGGGTTGTGCTTTAAGGCTTGCTCAGCTGTAAAATCATTTCCAACGATTACAATTGATGCTTGTGTATCGTAGATGTACTCTGTGTATTTTGGATTCGCCAAGAAAGACAAGGAGCCAGGTTTGCCCTCTTCAATTTTTGAGAGGGTTGAAACACTCGTTTCTCCGTTTCCTTCTACAGTGCCTTGCAGTAATTCAGAGATTTGGTTGGCTGAAAATTCCATCGTTCAAAAGTAACAAATAATTAAAGTAGGCCTTGGTTAGTTGCTTTTCAAGTTATCAACCATAACCTGTTTGGGATAACAAATGAAATGTTTTACTACTTCTTCTGTTAAAGCGTTTATGTTGAGTTGATCAGCAGCTTCAGCAATGTCCTTTATTTCTCCGTTTTTAAAGAGCAAGTTAATTTTGTCTTTTTTGGGCGAATAAGCATTGTTTTTAATGGAGTCAGTAAAAATAAAATAACGAGCTTCTTTCTCGCTAATTCCTGTTGCTGTTACAATCTCCGTCAAATGATTGTTAATCTCAGCTTTTGAAAATGCTTTTTTACGAATATCAATTTTATATAAATTTCGATTTACTAAAGATTTACACAAACTGCTCAAAACACGGTCTGAGTGGTTTTGCCACATTTTAATGGAGGCAGTAATATCGAAATCGTCTAACTCAGAGAAGCGAATTAAAGTTTCAGGATTCTTTTCAAACGATACTTTGTCGTGGTTTTGGTATAGAAAGTAACGTAATGCATCGGTGCAGAAAAGCTCTTCTCCATGAAGTGCCAGCTCTTTCGCTCGTTTTAAAATATTAACGACCAAACGTTCTGCTGAAAGTACCGTTTTATGCAAATAGACCTGCCAATACATGAGCCTTCGGGCAATAATAAATTTTTCAATAGAATAGATTCCTTTTGCTTCAATTACCAAATTGCCCTCTTTTACGTTTAGCATAGAGATAATGCGCTCAGAACTTATTACTCCTTCAGAGACACCTGTAAAAAAACTATCTCTTTTTAAGTAATCCAAACGGTCCATGTCCAATTGGGAAGAAACCAGTTGATGCAAAAATGCTTTTTGGTATTTATTTTCGAAGATTTTTATGGCCAGGGTTAATTTTCCTTCAAATTCCTCGTTCAGTTGTTTCATGAAAAAACTAGAAATGTCTTCATGGGTGACGTTTCCCACAATGCTATATTCCAGCGCATGGGAAAATGGACCATGTCCTATGTCGTGCAAGAGAATGGCAATTAAGGTCGCTTTTCGCTCTTTCTTAGTTACTTTTTGCCCTTTTGATTCAATTACATCGAGGGCTTTCATGGTAAGGTGCATGGCGCCCATGGCATGATGAAACCTGGTATGCAAAGCTCCTGGGTAAACTAAATGCGTTAAGCCCAACTGCTTTATTCTTCGCAATCTTTGGAAAAATGGGTGTTCTATGATGTCGAAAATTAAATTGAAGGGCAACGAAATAAACCCATAAACGGGGTCGTTAAAGATCTTCTTTTTATTGTATTTACTATTTCTCAAGCGATTTAGGTTTAACTAATTTTAACAAGTGTGATTTGTAGCTTCGGCCCATTTCACTTTACTTGCAATCAAAACAAAACTGAATGACGAAGATAAGAATCCTATGGGCAGATGACGAAATTGCTCTTTTAAAACCACATATCCTTTTTTTAGAAGCAAAAAATTATGAAGTAACACCCGCCACAAGTGGAGATGAAGCTCTGGATTTGATTCATGAAAATCGCTACGATTTAGTTTTCTTAGATGAAAATATGCCTGGATTATCTGGCTTAGAAACCTTGAATAAGATTAAGACAATGAGTCCTTCTTTGCCGGTGATTATGATCACAAAGAGTGAAGAAGAATCCATTATGGAAGACGCTATTGGAGCAAAAATATCAGACTACCTGATAAAACCGGTGAATCCGAATCAGATTTTACTGACCATAAAAAAACATTTAGATACTGCTCGATTGGTAAGTGAAAAGACCAACATTGGCTATCAACAAGATTTTCGAAACATTGGGATGAGTCTTCATAATAACATGGATTATGAAGATTGGGAAGAGGTATATAAAAAACTAATCTACTGGGAACATGAATTAGAGAAATCTGAGGATACAGGGATGTCTGAAATTCTGAATACGCAGAAAGAAGAAGCGGGTAATTTGTTTGCCCGTTTTGTGGAAGATAATTATTTAGATTGGATGGAGTACCCTGAAGGGGCTCCGTTAATGTCACACAATGTGTTTAAGGAAAAGGTGTCACCGCTAATTCAGAAAGAAGGGTCCACTTTTTTGATTGTGATTGATAATTTGCGGTTAGATCAATGGCAAATATTGAAGCCTCAGATTGAGGAAATGTTTTGGATAGACAAAGAGGAGACCTATATGAGTATTCTCCCTACTACAACTCAATATGCCCGAAACGCTCTGTTTGCCGGATTAATGCCCTTAGATATTGAAAGGATGTACCCAAAATTATGGTTGAATGACCAAGATGAGGGTGGTAAGAACATGAACGAGCAAGAGTTAATTGGGCATCAACTGAAACGATTAGGGAAAGATACAAGATTTGCTTACAACAAGGTGTTGAATCCGAGTTATGGAAGGAAAGTGGTGAGCGAAATTCCAAACCAAATGAATAATGCCTTCAATGTAATTGTTTACAATTTCATTGACATGTTATCTCACGCCAGAACCGATACTGATATTATAAAAGAATTAGCTGAAGATGAAGCAGCATATCGTTCATTAACCCTATCATGGTTTGACCATTCACCTTTAAAGGAAGCATTAAAAGAAATTGCATCAAGAGGAGGAAGGGTTGTGATTACAACAGATCACGGATCAATTAAAGTAAAAGAAGCTTCAAAGGTTGTCGGTGACAAAACTGTAAATACCAACTTAAGATACAAGCAAGGTAAAAACTTATCGTATGAAGCAAGTGATGTTTTGGCAATTACAAAACCTGAGTTAGCGAGGTTGCCAAAAGTAAATGTGAGTCAGTCTTTTATCTTCGCAAAAGGAGATACCTTTTTTGCTTACCCTAATAATTTTAACCATTACGTAAGTTATTACAAAAACACGTTTCAGCACGGAGGTATTTCCATGGAAGAAATGATGGTTCCAATTATTCAGCTTTCGCCTAAAAAGTAACTAAATGAGGATTTTAGCAACTGAAAGTGAGTTGGGAAAGGTTTCAAAAACCATCATTGATTTCATTAAAGAATATCAAATCATCGCCTTTCGAGGAGATTTGGGTGCGGGCAAGACTACGCTCATTAAAAATATGTGTAACTTGCTTGGAGTAATAGATAACGTAAGTTCGCCTACTTTCTCAATTGTAAATGAATATGAATCAGGTGAAGAGCTAAAAGTTTTTCATTTCGATTTTTACCGTTTAGAATCTGAAGAAGAAGCGTTTGATTTAGGTATTGAGGATTATTTTTATAGTGGAAACCTCTGCTTAATTGAGTGGCCATCAAAAATAGAAAGTTTGTTGCCCGAGAAAAGGCTTGAAATTCACATATCTATTGCAGGTGAGGGAAGAGAATTTATAATAAACAAAATGAACTAATGTCTGAAGATGTTGTAAAGTCATTGGCACAAGCTGCCACTAGAATGCTCCCTCAAGAGCAGCTCGAAGCAGTTAAAACAAAGAATAACAGCTTATTTATTGGTGTTCCGAAGGAAACTTCTTTACAAGAACGCAGAGTTCCACTTGTTCCTCAGGATGTAGAGCTTTTGGTAAACAACGGACATGAAGTGTTAATTGAATCTAAAGCAGGGGAGAAGGCGAATTTTTCTGATAATGACTACAGTGAAGCTGGGGCTCAAATTGCATACGATACCAAAGCCGTATTTAAGGCTGACATTATTCTTAAAGTGGAACCACTTTCACCTGAGGAATTAGATTTAATGCAGCAAGGTCAAACGTTAATTTCTACCCTTCAGTTACCTGTTCAGCCAAAGGATTTTCTAAAAAAATTAATTGAAAAGAAGGTTACCGCCATAGCCTATGATTATATAAAAGATAATACCGGAAGCTTTCCTGTTATTCGAGCAATGAGTGAAATTGCAGGGAATAGTTCCATTTTAATTGCGGCAGAATATTTGAGTAATGTGAACGGTGGACAAGGCCTAATGATGGGCGGAATATCCGGAGTAAAACCAACTGAGGTAGTCATCTTTGGTTCGGGTGCAGTGGCAGAATTTGCAACAAGAGCAGCGCTGGGATTAGGAGCTTCTGTAAAAGTATTTAGTAACAACACGTCTAAGTTAAGGAGACTACAAGACGCATTAGGTAGAAGGGTTTATACTTCTACACTTCAACCAAAGGTTATCGCAAATGCATTAAAGCATGCTGATGTTGCAATTGGTGCTATGCGCTCTCCTAAGAGTCGTTCGCCTATTATTGTTAGTGAAGAAATGGTGCAGAACATGCCGGAAGGTTCTGTTATTGTTGACGTTAGTATTGATCAAGGAGGTTGTTTTGAGACATCTAGAGTAACGACACACGCCAATCCAACATATAAACTTCATGATGTTATTCACTATTGCGTTCCTAACATACCTTCTAGGTCTGCAAGAACAGCTTCTTACGCCCTGAGCAATATTTTTGCCCCAGTTATTATTGAATTAGGAGATGGTGGTGGAATTGACCATTACATTCGAAAAATCTTGTCGGTGCGTTCGGGAATTTACTTGTACAAGGGGATGTTAACGAATCCGTTTTTGGCGGAAGAGTTTGGTTTGCCTTATAAAGATTTGGATTTACTTTTGGCGGCGTATTAATTTTCTAAAGCGCACGAATTGGTGTGCTTTCAACTTACTTTTGTAGTATGACATTTTGGAGAAGATTTAGAACGTATTTAATTGGAGTTGGGCTAGGCTGTTTAATCGTATACGTGATTTTCGACGATCGGGATTTAAACACTTGGACACCAGAGAAGCGGATTATGACCACAATTGATAGTTCTATTGTAAGCATTTCTTCTCGTGCGGCATGTCAATTGAAGTGCTTGGGCCTCGAAGATAAAAAGTGGGTTGAAATTCAACAAAGTTCCAATGTAAATTTTTCGGAAAGTAATACTCACAAAAAGCCTTGTCCAGTTTACCGTTTGGAGTATATATCCGATAAAGGTGACTACACGATGATGTGGGAGGTGTGTGAGAATGATGAAAGAGTCGAGATGTTGAGTGTAACTAAGGAAGGTAAATCTTGCAATTGTTAAGCTGCTAAGCAATTGTTGCACAATCCACTCACTAGTCCATTGAAGTTTTCCACACGATAGCCTTCAGGCAAAGAAATATTAACCTCACTTTTAAAACATTCCACTTGGTTGCATTTTTTGCATTGAAAGTGCAAGTGGTTGTGATGGTGATCTTCTGTTCCACAGTTTCTGCACAAAGCGAAAAATTGTTTCCCATTCTCTGCAATTACTTTATGGGCAAGTCCATCCTCACAGAATTGGTTTAGTATTCTGTAAATTGTTGCACGGTTAATATCTTCGATTTCATCTGCGATGGATTCGTGACTCATGGCAAACTTTTTTGCCCTTAGGAGACTCAAGACTCTTTCTTTAGATGCTGTTTTTCTTCTTTTCATAAATATTAATGCGACAGTGTTGCAATAATAGGATTTATTTTTATTTTTGCCCAAAACAAAACACAATACTTGAACTATGAAAACAAAATTAATGTATGCATTTATTGCTCTCGCTTTATTTGCTTGTAAAGATGATGATGAGAACGAGCCGGTAACTCCGATTATACCAAATGAAGAAGAGGTAATTACTACAGTGCGCTACACTTTAACGCCTCAAGGTGGAGGAACAGCTTCTGTATTTTCATTTCAAGATTTAGATGGTGATGGTGGTAATGCTCCTGTGATAACTGCAGATAGTCTTGATGCAAATGTAACGTACACGGGCGCTATAGAATTTATAAACGAGTTAGAGACTCCTGCTGAAGACATTACTGAAGAAGTGCTAGAAGAAGGTGACGAGCACCAAGTGTTTTTCCAAGTAACTTCAGGAGATTTTGTAATTTCTTATGCCGATGTTGATCAGAACGGTAATCCTTTAGGTTTATCTACAACTTTCGAATCTAAAACCACGGGAGGATCTTTAACCGTAATTTTACGCCACGAGCCAGACAAGACAGCAGCAGGCGTGAGTGGAGGTGACATTACAAATGCTGGTGGCGAAACAGATATAGAAGTTGTTTTCCCAGTAAATGTTAGATAAACTTTTAATTTTATTCTTTACCATTACAGTAATCAGCTCGCATGCTCAGCCATGCGAGCTTTCTGTTATAGGGCAGGTAGTTGACAAAAACACGCAACAGCCCATTGAGTTTGCTACGATATATTTAGAAGAGTTGAAAAGGGGGGCTATCTCCGACATTGATGGCAACTTTGAGATTGAAAAATTATGTGCAGGAGATTACCACATGGTGGTTAGTCATATCGGGTGTGAAACGCAAAGAATATTTTTTCAATTAAAAAGGGATACCAATTGGACCATTAAGGTAGAGCATAGCAACCAGCTTCTTAATGAAGTGACCATAGAAAACCACGTTCAAGAGTCACAGAGCCAAGAGGTTGAGGTTGTTGAAGCAAAGCAGATGAATAAACAGCTCGCTAAAAGCTTAGGTCAAACGTTAGAAAACATTACAGGCGTAGCACTTATCAAAAATGGAAATGGGATTGCCAAGCCCGTTGTTCATGGCTTATTTGGTAACCGACTAACTATATTAAATAACGGTATCGCTCAAAGTGGGCAACAGTGGGGAGCGGATCATGCTCCGGAAATTGACCCATTAATAGCGACTCGTATATCGGTTGTGAAGGGAGTTGGCGCTGTTGAGTTTTTCGGAAGTAACTTAGGTAGCTTGATTTTAGTAGAGCCCAAGTCGATTGATAAAGACCCTCACTTACACGGTGTGACACGTTATTTTTACAATTCTAGTGGAATTAATAATGGTTTAAATATTGAATTGCAGCAAAATCATAAATGGTTAGCATGGAAAATTAATGGGACATTGAAAAAAAGTGGTGATGCTAAAACTCCAGACTACTTTTTAACAAATACTGGCATAGAGGAATACAATTTTTCAGCAGAGTTAGAAAAGCAAATTACCGCTAAATGGAAAGCAAATGTATATTACAGTTCCTTTAATACGCAGATTGGAATCCTAAGAGGTTCGCACATTGGTAATTTGACAGATTTAGAATCTGCTTTTGAGGCTGAACAACCATTTTTTACCCAAGATGAGTTTTCTTACGACATTGAAAATCCCCGCCAAGAGGTAAACCATCATTTATTAAAAGCAAGTACCAAGTATATTTTTTCGGAAAGGGCTTGGGCAGAAATGGTGTATGCGAAACAAATTAACACCAGAAAAGAATTTGACGTAAGAAGAGGAGACCGAAACGATAAACCGGCCTTGAGTTTGGATCAAGAAAGCGACTTTTTTGAATCAAAGTTTCATTATTATTTTGAGAATGAATGGCATTTAAAATCGGGTATACAGTTCAATAGGATTAACAATGTTAATGTGCCTGAAACTGGAATTTTACCGCTAGTTCCAAATTACTTGAGTATCGAAAGAGGTGCGTTTATAATGGCAACTAAAGCATTTAAAAAGTTGCGAATTGAAGTTGGAGCTAGGGCAGAAGAGGAGAACAGGAAAGTAGCAAGCATATCGAATACAGTGCCGCGAGAAGTGCTAAATTTCGAAAACACTTATCTCAACTATACGGTGACAGCTGGGTTGCAATACACTTTCAGTGAGCGCTTGTCAATGAACTATAATGTGGGATTAGCTGCCAGAAATCCCGAAGTAAACGAGCTGTATAGTAATGGCCTGCATCAAGGAGTTAGCGGAATTGAAGAGGGTGATATTAACTTAAGTGCTGAGAGAGCTTTAAAAAATACTTTATCATTCGCTACCAAGAAAAAAGAGAAATTGTTTGCTGAGGTACTATTGTATCACCAATATATTCAAGACTATATTTATTTGCAGGCTCAAGACGAATTTCGACTCACCATTAGAGGAGCCTTTCCTGTGTTTAAATACGAGCAAACTGACGCTCAGATTTACGGACTAGACTTTGTAACCAAATATCAATTCAATGAAAAATGGTTGACAGATGTAAACTATAGTTTTATTAGAGGCAATGAAATAGATAATGGACTTGCATTGATTAATTTGCCGAGTACTGCAATTTGGTCAACTACCACTTATCGACTTTCATCTTTACTTGGTCTTAAGAATGTTGAGTTTCAAATGCTTCATCGCTATGTTTTTGAACAGCGAAACATTTCGGAGGAACAAGACTTTGTTGCACCTCCCGAGGGTTACTATTTATTAGGCTTCCGCGCTTCCGCTGAAAAGCAGTTAAAAGGCATTCGATTAGAGGCTCATTTGGGAGTTGAAAATGCGTTAAACGCAAGCTATCGAGATTATCTGAACCGCCAAAGGTATTTTGCTGACGAGTTAGGAAGAAATTTCACGGTTGGGTTGGTGATGAACTTTTAGGGAAGCGCTCAGTAAAATTTAATAGAGCTTACCATATATTTGATCACTCTTTACTCATTAAAATGAACCAACGGAAAAGTTTCTTCTCTTATTTGTTGATGGTTATGAAAAGTAAGTTTTAGAAATTGCATGCCGGAGAAGGTGGATGAAAAATTGGGGCTTAGGGTGAGAACGTTTTGACTATTTGGAGTAGCGAATACTTCTTCCAATAGCAAACGCCCATGAACATCATAGATTTTAGCAACTACTTTTGTTATGTTTCTTTCCTTTACTTGAAAGTGTATTTGGTCAGTATAAGGGTTGGGATAAATCTTGATTTTTTCAACAGATTTAACGTTTGCTTCCAAGTGCCCTGCAAGCGTGTTAAAACACAAGCTGTCTGAAATTCCCGATAGCATTGCCTGATTGAAAAGCTCGCGGTGACCATGATTATTTAAGTGTACGCCATCCCCTGAATTATACCTAGGAAGAATGTGTCCAGAGGTATCGGCGATTAAACTCCAAAAATCAATAGCATAGTTACCAAATTGAGCAAATATAGAATCTCTCGTGTCCAATTGAATTTGAATTTGGCTACTAGTATTGAAATTGCGCGGCTGTGTGGTGCTTACCCACAATTGCGCGCCTAAACTGTCGGCTTCTTTTTTCATTAGTCTGAAATTTCTCAATTGGTTTGGTGCAGAAAAGTTTCGTCCGGCATCGTTAGAGGGTAAGTTAACAATCACAGCTTGAGGATGAAAGCTGAGTGCTTTGGTGATGTTTCGATTTGTATCTGTTGTTATGCCTACAGCTGAAGCTCTTGCACTACTGCTGCTAGGTATTAAATGATAAGTAGTATAACCACCTCTTGCCAAATTGATTACTTGTTTCCTTGTGTCATTTTGGTACAATTCTTCTCTAAAACGATTTACCCAGGCACTATCTAACGGCGAAGCTCCTGTACCTGCCGCGGTTGAAGACCCAATTACCACTACAAAACAGCTATCTGAATTCATAGCAATTCGAAAGTTGGAAGATTGGTCTCGCAGCGTATCAGCAGTTAATCGGATTAAACTTTGAAAACTTGCTGCTGAGGGAACCACCCAATTATACTGCCCAATTAACGGAGGTAGCGAATCAATTATGTTCCAGGTCTGACCGTTATCGCTTGAGTATTCCAAAATCGTTTGAGCAGGCACAGTGGTTTCCCAACTTAGTTTTACAGTTTTTCCAACTTGCCAATATTCGCCTCCGTTTGGTTGCTGAAGAGTTAATGAAGGAGCAGGAGGAGGTACCGTGTCTGGATATTCTATTTTTAGCGCACCGATGTAATAAAATCCATAACTATTCGAGTTGTTGGGCCCGGAGCTCATCCGCATTTCAATTTTTCCGGAATCGGATGGAAAGAGACTGAATACTACTACAGAATCTGTGTTGCTCGAAACATTTAGAAGTGCAGAATCGAGTATTCTGCCTTCACAAATGTATTTTGTTTCTCGATTATCGTTCGCGATTCTTGAACCAAAGACTGTAATCGAATATACTTTTGAAGTATCTAAATTGCTGATTTCAAACGCTGCAGTCGGTTGAGCAGATCCGTTAAAGATAGAGTCTGAACCAAAAAAGCTATCTCTACTTGCAGAAGCGGGAATAGCTAGACTTGAATTTGGAGACTGAGTCCCTGAATTATTTATTCCTCTAAACGAATCAGTTATGTTAATTGCAGTACCGGTATTTCTGTTAAATCGATCTTTTAAATTACCTATGCTTCCGTTATGTGGATTGGTCAAGTTGTTCCATGGTGCAGTTGAGGTTGAATTTCCGAAATCAATAAGTATTGTGTTATTCTGGGCTGAAATTTGAATAAAAGGAAGCGAAAACAACACGAGAATGATCAGAAATTTATAATTCGCCGGAAAGCTCATGTTTTCTTTTTTTATAAGGACTGTGAAGATAAAGAATAAGAATTGTGCCCACAAATCCTCAACGTATTGCCAAATCGAATTCCTGAATATGCTTATTTTGATTTGGTGCACCAAACTCCTTCATTTTAATTTCTTGTAAAATCTATCTTATTTCTTAAAACAAAACCCCTCGCTTCATCCTTTATAGAATTACTTTTGTAGGCGTATGAAATTAGACGATTTGAAAAACCGCTATCAAGATGATAAGCGGGTTACTGCTATTGCGGAAAAATTGAGAAACAACCCACTTTCTCACGTGCAATTGTTGGGTAGTGCGGGTAGTTTGAATGCGTTTATTTCCTATGGAATCTCTAAAAACTTACCCATTCACCAATTTGTTGTGCTGCCCGATAAGGAAGAAGCAGCCTACTTTTTGAACGATTTAGAAGCCTTGGTTGGGGAACGAGCTTTGTTTTATCCTTCCTCGTATCGAAAGGCTTACGAAACTGAAAAAACCGACAACGCCAATATTCAACTTCGAGCGGAGGTGCTCAATAAAATTAGTGCCAAAGAGCAGCAATACTTCGTCGTTTCATACCCGGAAGCGCTTTCTGAATATGTAATTACTGAGAAAAATCTTCAAAAAAACATCCTAGAAATTCACTTGAACGACTCGCTGGGGATTGACTTTTTAGTGGAAACATTAAACTCTTATCATTTTGAAAGAGTGGACTTTGTTGGTGATCCTGGTCAGTTTTCGGTAAGAGGAGGAATTGTAGATATTTACTCTTTTGCGAATGAAAACCCTTATCGAATAGAGTTTTTTGGAGACGAAATTGACTCCATTCGGGTGTTTGATCCTGCTACACAGCTATCCATTAAAAAGCTGACGCGGATCGCTATTTTGCCCAACGTACAGCAAAAAATTTTAGAAGAAGCTCGAGTACCCATCTTTCAATTCATGCCAGATAACACGTTGTTTTGGTTCAAAGACTTTAGCATTTGTCGCGATAAGGTAGGTGAGCAGTTTATTAAGAACAAGGAGATATTTGAAAAACTAAGCTCTCCACTAAGTCATTTGCCGCCGGAGGAGTTATTCATTTCTAAAGATCAGTTTATTCGAGCTTCGTTGAGGTTGAATACCATAGAGTTTGGTCAGCAAACGTATTTTCAACAAGATTTAAAAGTCGTTTTTAAGAGTTCGCCGCAGCCTGCGTTTAATAAAAACTTCGAGTTGCTTAGCTCTAATTTGTCAGACAATACTGAGGCTGGGATAGACAATATTTTAGTCGCGAACAATGCCAAACAAATTGAGCGTATTTATACCATTTTTGAAGATTTAGACAAAGAACTTCAGATGGAAACCTTGTTGCTTTCTATTCACGAAGGATTCGTTGACCAAGAGCAGAAGTTGGCTATTTACACCGATCACCAATTTTTTAACCGCTATCACAGATTTAGATTAAAGGAAGGTTTTAAGCGAAAAGATCAGGCCATCACGCTGAAGGAATTGCACAACCTAACACCTGGTGATTTCATTGTGCACATTGATCACGGGGTGGGGAAATTCTCTGGTTTAGAAAAAATCACGACCAACGGAAAAACCCAAGAGACCATTCGAATTTTATATAAGAATCAAGACATTCTATACATTTCCATTCACTCGCTGCATCGAATTTCAAAGTTTGTAGGCAAAGATGGAACGCCACCAACGGTCGATAAATTAGGTTCAGACTCGTGGAAAAAGTTAAAGGCAAAAACAAAGAAAAATGTAAAAACGGTAGCGTTCGACTTAATTAAATTGTACGCAGAGCGAAAGCAGAAAAAGGGCTTCGCTTTTGCGCCTGATAATTACTTGCAAAACGAGCTAGAGGCCTCCTTTTTATATGAGGATACGCCCGACCAGTTCAAATCCACCCAAGATGTGAAAGCCGACATGGAAGCGCCAACTCCCATGGATCGTTTGGTTTGTGGAGACGTAGGCTTCGGAAAAACGGAAGTAGCGATTCGGGCAGCATTCAAAGCCGTTTGCGACAGCAAGCAGGTAGCCGTTTTGGTGCCAACGACTATCTTGGCATGGCAACATTACCAAACCTTTAAATTACGATTGAAAGATTTTCCCGTGAAGGTAGATTACATCAATCGTTTTAAAACCAATAAGGAGCAAAAAGAAACGCTTCAAAAAGTGAAAAGTGGAGAGGTAGACATACTAATTGGAACGCACCGAATTGTTGGAAAAGATGTAAAATTCAACGATTTGGGTTTAATGGTGATCGACGAAGAGCAGAAGTTTGGAGTAAGCGTAAAAGACAAGCTGAAGCTATTTAAAGTAAACGTAGATACGCTTACGTTAACCGCAACCCCAATTCCTAGAACTCTGCAATTCTCACTTATGAAAGCGAGAGACTTGTCGGTGATTAACACTCCACCGCCCAATCGTCAGCCCATTTTAACCGAAGTTAGAACTTTTGATGAGGAATTAATTCGAGATGCCATTTCATACGAGATTAGTCGAGGTGGTCAGGTATTTTTCATTCACAACCGCGTGCAAAATATTAAAGAAGTTGCAGGAATGATTCAGCGCTTGGTTCCTGATGCGAGAGTGCAAACTGGCCACGGCCAATTGAAAGGCGAAGACTTGGAAGAGCGAATGATGAGTTTCATTAATCACGAATATGACGTATTGGTGGCTACTACCATTATTGAAAGTGGTTTGGATATTCCGAATGCCAATACTATTATTATCAACAATTCCAACAATTTTGGATTGAGTGATTTGCACCAAATGCGAGGTAGAGTTGGGCGATCGAATAAAAAAGCTTTTTGTTACTTGTTAGCACCGCCTATGGTGTCGTTAACACCCGAAGCTCGTAAACGATTGCAAGCTTTGGAGCAGTTTTCTGATTTAGGAAGTGGTTTCCAAATTGCGATGAAGGATTTGGACATTCGGGGTGCAGGGAACTTGTTGGGCGCGGAGCAAAGTGGTTTTATTTCGGAGATTGGGTTTGACATGTACCAGAAAATATTAAACGAAGCCATTCAAGAATTGAAAGAAACGGAGTTCAAAGAAATGTACGACGAGCTTCAAACGGCGTTCGTGCACGATTGTCAAATTGAAACGGATCTAGAAATTCTTATTCCCGACGATTATGTCAGCAACATCGCAGAGCGAATTAACTTGTACAAGGAGTTAGACAATTACGAAACAGAAGAAGAGTTAGCCAAATTTGAAGAAGAGCTGGTTGATCGTTTTGGACCCGTGCCAGAGCCGACCAAAGAAATGATTCAAGCTTTGCGTTTAAGATGGATGGGGAAAGCCATCGGAATTGAGAAGTTAGTATTGAAGCAAAACAAACTCATTTGCTACTTTATTTCCAACCAAGACTCATTGTATTACCAATCTCCGCTGTTTACCAAGGTGCTCAACTTCGTGCAGAAAAACCCTAACCTGTGTACTTTAAAAGAGAGAAAAGGTAGATTAAGTTTAGTCTTTGAGCACGTAAAAACCATTGTGAAAGCGCTGAATTTGTTGGGTAGGGTGTAACGGTTTGGCTAAACTGCGTTTCAATGCAGTTTAGGTCTTGTTAGTGACTTTATTTGATAACTACTTTTCGAGTTTCAACTTGGCCATTAATTTCAATTGATATAAAATAAATACCAGTAGACAAATCAGAGCAGTCGATTAATGTATAATCAGTCTGTATAGATTGATTAATGAACACTTTTTGTCCAAAAATATTTATCATACTGATGTTTGCAGTTTGTAAGTTTATCCCTTCAATAGTTAATAAGTCATCAGCTGGGTTTGGAAATACATTCAATTTGCTGAAATTAGCTTCATTAATACCTACGGTAGTTGAATTACAGATGTAAAGTGAAAAAATAACTCCAGCTGGGACTCCTGAAATTACGCTATCTAAAACAGAAAGGGATGTAATTGGTCCTGATATAGTTGTATTACTCCAACCAGATGCTGAACAGCCTGAACAGCCACCAATATTACCGGAAGGAGTTAAAGTAGCCAACGAATCACATCCGTTTGGTATTCCAATATTTGGAACAGGAAAGTGAGTTCCATTTAACGTAAGAACCACGACTTCTTGAGCTCCTGTAATGTTTGATATACCACTAAAATTTAAAGTCAATGAATCTATTGGTGGCGAAAAAAGAAAAGTATAGTTACCATTACTACTTATTCCTGTAGTGTAATTGTAACCGATGAAAAAGGGTTCAGTTACACTGGGACAATAAACCGTGTTAGTGTCAACAGTACTAAGCAGTAACTGTAACGCTTATTCCGTTCACCATTTGCGTGCCTGTTACGTGAGAAACTTGATTAAAACATTGTGCATTAATTTTATTCAAGAACATCACTGTACTGAGAAAAATGCAAAATAAAATAGTTGAGAACCTTTTCATAGTATTCAATTTTTATTGTCACTAACATCTGTGTAACAGTATGACTGTTATTTCACCTATGTCATTATTGTTGATATTTTCAAATATAAGTAATCGATAACTTAATAATTACTCACGTTACTTTCTTCCTTACCAACAGAGGTCTAGTTATTTTGAGAAATGCGAAGGCAGGGAGAGTTGTTTGACTTTCTAAAAATGACAGTTAAATAAGCTCTGGACCAAGCTTACGTCAATATTTTACTTTGAAGAGGTAAGCTGGTAAAAATGATGCATGCTAAACACATGTGGCAGGCTTAAACACGAAAGAAGTATAAAGAATAGGCCAATGTAGTTCTCACCTGCAAACAATAGAAAATAGATAAGAATACCTGCTCCACCAATGGTAAACGGAAGGGCGTTTTTCCACATAACCGATGATTGTTTATTTAAACCAAGGGAAAGGTGTTTCCAACCATTCATGCTATGTTGTAACACGAAATATATTCCAAATGCCATCAATAAAGACAATTGGCTTGCCATTAAAAGATAAATTAAGGTGATTAGCAAGTTGGTAGAGCGGTTTAATCGAGCCAAAATAACACCTGAAGAAACAGTCAGTACTTGAATCAACATCAATCCATTAGAAGGTAATTGATTGAGCAGGTTTACACTGCTTAGATTAGGGATCTGTATCAAAATATTGCTTAATTCTTCTACATGGAAAAACAGAATCGCCGTTAACAAGATAACTCCCCATAAGAAAGACTGCCAACCCTGTTTTAAGTTCCATTCTTTAAAATCGGCTTGACCAAAATGCCAAGCAGAATAAAGTAAAAAAAGTACCAGAGCCACATCGGAAGAAACCCACCAGACTATTCCAAAAAGGGCACCTTTGAGCAGGTAGCTCAGTACAAAAGAGATGAGTTGTTTAGTAGATTTAATTTTTCGAGAGGTGAGATGATCTAATGCTCCATGTGCCAAGCCTACCGATAAAAATCCTACAACTAAAACACCCCAAGCAATAAACTCAAGCTGCAAGAAAGAAAGCAGGATAGCAACAGTAGTAAAAACGAATGGCAAAGTTAGAATGGGTAGTCGGGAAATTTGGTGATAAATGTCTTTTGAAGCTGCGGTTAAAAATAGTTTCAAGGGTAATTTAGAAAAAATAAATACTTCTTCTGAAGGCGTTGTTTTTTCTCTTAAAAACTTCAGTACGGTAGATACAGGAACTTTTTTAAATAGCGTTTCAAACACTCTTTTCCCTTGGAGAGGTGTATTGCTCAATATTTTCAACAGTAATCGATCGTAAAATGCAAACCTGCTTTTTTTTGTCTCTCTTAACGGTTTTTGATTGTTTTTTAATGCTTTTGTTTGCAAAATAGCATCTTCAGCCATGTTATGAAAAGCATAGCCTGTGGAGCATTTTAATAGGTTCGCTCGCGCTCCTGTGGGAATCCAATTGTCTCCATAGTCAGCAACTTCTAGGGTGCCAGAATGCATTGGAATTACGCCAACTTCTTCTTCTAATTTTTCGAAGGTGGTACCCAGCTGACCAACATGTTCTTGTAGAATCGTTTGGGCTTCCTCTTTGGTCAAAATCTCTTTGCCAAATCGGGTTAATTCAACAAGCGCTGTATCCGATTCAAATGGTAGAACATAAACAAACTGTGTGGCATCATGTTGAGGAATATTAAAATCCATCAAAACCATGGAAGAAGTATCAAATACCGGTTGATCCGTTTTAATTTTCCATCCGTAAAAGGATTGGTATAAGCTACTTTGGCTCTTCTGTAGTTTTGAAAAAGTAGGTGGACGACTGTCGAAAACTTTACGACAACGCACTACTAAGCCGCCGGTGGTAACTTCAATATAATTAGAGCTTAAAGTAGGGGTATGGTCTAAGGTGCTTTGAAAATAGTTAACCTCACACTGGCTCAAGACTTCTTTTGTTTTGTTAGTGAGGTCAGGACCTTTTACGTGATGGTAATGTAACGAATTTATGTTTTCTTTAGTGATTCCTGGAATCTCAATTAGTTTCCAACTGTTGCTCACTAACTCATCCAAATTCAGGGCGACAACCTCTTCTTTAGTGGACCAAAAGCAGAACGTTTTCTCATCGGTTAACTTTCTGCTTGGCTCAATAATGGCAATCGTTTTCCCATCGAATAATCCATTTTTATACAAACTTAAAATCAGCAAACTGTTAGCCGCACCAAGTCCTATAAATAGGAAATCGTATACTGAAGTGGAACTGGCTAAGGTGGGCTGCTTCATCTGTTCTTGAATAGATTGTGTTGTATAAAAAAAGGGATGATAATTTTAAAATTATCACCCCTTTTATTAAATGTTCTATAAATTATGCTTTTGCTGTAGCATCATCAGTTCTACTTAATGCATAAATCACTAAACCGAAACCGATTTTGTTGATTGCATCCGCAATGTTATATACGATATCCATTGCTTGAAGCGCAGCTGCCGTATCTGAAACTAATTGGATTCCAAATAATCCACCTGGAGTACCAAGAATGTAACCTAATGGATAAATAGCCCATCCAACTAAAACAAACCAACCAAGTACTTTTGTTGCTTTTGCTACTTGTGGACCTGCTTCTTGTGCAAGTTTTGAAACCTCTCCAAACCAAACTAAGTAAACAATGTAGAAGTATGCAATACCAGACAATACACCCCAAAGTACACTGCTATCTCTGGCTAACACTTCACCAACGTAACCTGTTACTAACATCACTAACGATGCAAAGATTAGTTTCCAAAGCAAACCAATTTTTGCTCCTGCTTTTTTGGTGATTAAGTAAAATTCTACACACATCAATGGAACTGTTAAAATCCAATCAACGTAGCGGAAAAATGTTGGAGAATCTCCCGTCTCTAAATTGTAGGCTCGCATATAGTAGTAGTGCACTGCTGCAATAAACGTAATTAAGCCTGAAACAAGAACTGACGTTCTCCATTGTTTGGAAGTGTTGTTCAGCTCCAAGAAGAAAAATACTGATGCGGCCATCATAGCCATGGTTCCGATAAAGAACGTAAAGGCAACATAATTGCCGGGTTCGATTGCTGTCATAATTTTTAATTTAAAAAGTTTATAAAAAAGTTTAATTGTTTAGAAAAAAACATGAAGATAACAACAAATGTTTCAAACTTCGTTAAAAAAAGTGAAAATTTTTTTAAAATAAAATCTAATACCTTCATTTTAAGTAATTTATAATGAATAAAAAAAGTGAAAAATTTATTTGAATTAAGAAAAATTTGGCTAATGGAACAGAGTTTGCCTGCAAGCTGCCCTGTTAAAAGTCAACTAAAATTGAATTTTACTTGAAGTTATAAAAAAGTTAATTGGCTCTTATAGCTTCTACAGGATCCAATCTACTCGCTTGGTAAGAAGGTACTATCCCTGCTATAATGCCAATTCCGGCAGAGAGTCCAAAACCTAGTAGAATGTTACTTAGCCCCAATGTGGTTGGAAAGTCAACCACATAGGTCATAACTAAGGTGCCAAGAAAGATGAAAAATAGTCCTACTGCGCCACCAATTAAACATAAAAACACGGACTCAAATAGAAATTGGAAGAGGATGAAGAAGTTTTTTGCTCCCAGGGACTTTTGGATACCAATTAAACTGGTTCTTTCCTTTACTGAAACGAACATAATATTTGCAATGCTAAATCCGCCGACCAGAATGGAGAAAATTCCGATAACAAACCCTGAAATGTTAATCACACCAAAGATTTGGTCAAAACCTTGAGAAATCATACTCATCTTATTCAGAGCAAAGTTATCTTTTACCTTCGGTTTTAATTTTCTAACCGACCGCATCACTCCTGTTAACTCGTCGGTTAATGCATCTAAAGCGTTTGGTTTGGCTTTTACCATAATAACGGCTCCCGAGTTCCTACTTCTTAGGTTGTAAAAATTACGGGCAAATTGCAAAGGCATAAACATCTTTCGATCATTCGACTGCCCCATCATACTTTCACCTTCTTTTTCTATAACACCAATTACTTCTACTTTGCGGCCCTTTATTTTTATCTTCTTGCCAATTGGGTTGTTGGTGCCAAATAGTGATTCGGCAATGTCTGCACCTATTACCGTAACCGGTCTTCCGGTGTTACTTTCCAACTCTGTAATGTAGCGTCCCTTTTCAATGGTTAAATTCCAAATTTGGTTGTACTCAGAGGTAACTCCACTGCCTTGAACATTTTCCATAGAATTGTTCTTGTATTTAACCGTATTGGAACCACCAACAACCATTGCCACAGATTCGGCATTTTGAAGTTGCTTTTTTAGCATCTTGAATTCATCTAAATCTGGTTGAGGCCGCCGAATGTAATCCCACCACGCTTGATTAGGGTCAAAATCCCACGGCATTTGAGCTACGTATATCACGTTGTCGCCTAAACTTGAAATACTACTGCGAATGTTGTTCTCTAAAGAATCTACCATAGTAAACACAGAAACCATGGCGAAAATTCCAATGGTAATGCCTAGTAACGAAAGAATTGTTCTCAATTTGTTGACAACGAGTGAGTCAATTGCAAAAAGTAAGCTTTCTTTTAATAACCGTAGGTAGAGCATTCCATTGTTTAAAGTGCCAAGTTAAGCGAAGTAAAATGTTTTCAATCTACCGTTCATAAAATAATAGCGAATTTGAAATATGGGGCGAGAAGGATGGTTGAATATGAAGGATGAACGAATAAAGAGAAAGGAGGAAAGAGAAGAGAGAAAAGATTACAGAGCAAAGAGATTAAGGGGGAAAGATTCACTGAGCTAATCGGGGAGCTAAAATGAATCCAAGCCAAGAATTGCTATTTTTCTAAAATCTTATTTCGAATTTTTATATTTCCTCAACTTTTCACGAATAAAAGAATCATAATTTTCCTTTTCTATTCCAAAAACCGTCCTCAACGCCGAATGAAAATCTTCTTCTGTTTTTCCGGAGTTAAGTAAAGCAAATAAGCTTTTTTTGCCTCCGTATTCATCCATGGCTATTTTGCAAAACAACCCACCTAGTGCATATTTGAAATTAATATCATCATCAAGTTTTTTGTTTTCTGGCAGATTTGAAAAGTCTAACGTATCCATTTGTGAAGCGATTTTTTTCAAATGATATTCTAGCGGATATTCAACTGAGCCACCTAAATAGGTTGCACAGCCTTCATCAAACCAATAATGAGGGTTGAAATCGGCAGTGTAGAGGTGAACTAGTTCGTGTGGATAGTAAGGAGAGTTGTTAGCAGAAAAAAGAATGTTCTCCTTGGGCATCGCAATTCCTCCAGTCTGCGCATCGTAGGTCAAAAATGGCATGTAATCAAAACCCAATACATCGCAGTAATCTTTCAAATTTTTCAGAACAATGATTTTTGGTCTTTTGGCTGGTTTTTTGGAATAAATCGGCCATTTTTTGGTTAAAATCGCCATTTTTTGCTCTAACACATCGCTTTTTGTTGCTTTTGGCGAGTATAAGAATTCTATAGCTTTAAAGCTATTAGTATCAAAGGTGGTTAGGTTTTCACCCAATTGGTCTATAAAATAGGGTCGATTTAATCCGTCAAAGGCAACGGTAAGGTTCATGATTTTGTAAACGAAACCATTTTGTTCAATGGCGAGTTTTACTTCATAATGTTGGTTTCTCGTTGCCCGAATTCCAAGAATTTGCGGGCTATTTTGGATCAAAAATCTTTTTTCAAACCCTCCCTTTAAGAAAAAATCTTGCTGGTCGGTAAGGATTTTTGAATCCCAGAGTGCATTTCTTGTTGCTACAGTTGAGTCATACATGAGATTGAGGTAATGCTCGATGAAATCCGCAACTTTTATTTTTTCTTGGGTGTAGCTTGAAAAAAGTCCTGAACGTAAGGTGTGAATTGCTTCGTTAGTCGTATCTGTTTGGACGCTTGTTTGCTTTTTGTCTTGACACGAACTATGGTTCACTGCAACTAAAAATAAAAGGGTTGTGGTAAGTTTACTTTTCATGGTTTTAAGGTTGAAGGTGAAAGTAGGTGAATTTTACAATGCGGTCTAATTATTTAAGTTTTCACAAGAATAATTAACGGTTTTTAAGGCTTTGTGAGTAGTATAAATATGGATGGTTGATAACTCATGCAAATTGTTCATTTCTTCTTTCGAAATCAGCGTTATTCCCTTTCACACTTTTGAGATAATCGTTAACCTTGTTAGGATAAGCAAACCCCTTCATGTCAGATAAAAAAAGAATAAAGAACGCTTTAATATCAGTGTTTTATAAAGATGGTTTAGATGCCATTGCTTTGCAATTGCAAAAGCTAGGAGTAAATATTTACTCAACAGGTGGAACTCAAAAGCACCTTGAGAATTTAGGTATTAACATTCATAGGGTTGAAGACCTTACTTCGTACCCTTCTATTTTGGGTGGTAGAGTAAAAACATTGCACCCAAAAGTGTTCGGAGGAATTTTGAGCAGAAGAGGTTTGAAAGAAGATGAGAAGCATTTGGCCGAATACGAAATTCCTGAGTTTGATTTGGTAGTCGTGGATCTTTATCCTTTTGAAGAAACGCTAGCAAGTGGAGGTTCAGAAGCTGAGATTATTGAAAAGATTGATATTGGCGGAATTTCATTGATTCGAGCGGCGGCAAAGAACTTTAATGATGTTTTAACCGTATCCTCAAGAGAGCAGTATTCTGAAGTGTTGAGTTTGTTGGAAGAAAAAGGCGGAGAAACGAATAAAGCGGATCGAAAAGCGATGGCAAGAAAAGCATTCGACATTTCATCCCACTACGATTCAAAGATATTTGATTACTTCAATGCTGAAGGTGAGACAGAGTCATTGAAATTAAGTGAACGAGAAGCTGCTACCTTACGTTACGGAGAAAATCCACATCAAAAGGGCACTTTTTATGGTGATTTGGATTCAATGTTTGAGAAATTGCATGGTAAGGAGCTTTCTTACAATAACTTATTAGATGTTGATGCGGCAGTCAACTTAATTGCAGAATTCAAAAATGACGATCCAACTTTCGCGGTTTTAAAACACAACAATGCCTGTGGAATTGCAACAAGAAAGAGCATGTCTAGCGCATATGCTGCTGCATTGGCAGGAGATCCTGTTTCGGCATTTGGAGGAGTTTTAATTGCAAACGATACGATTGACATAGCAACTGCTGAGCAAATTCATTCATTGTTTTGCGAGGTAGTCATTGCCCCATCGTATGAAGCTGAAGCTTTGGAGGTCTTGAAAGGCAAAAAGAATAGAATTATTCTACGGCAGAACGAGGTGGAAATGGCTAGGAAAACAGTCAGAACAGCATTGAATGGCTACTTAGTGCAGGATAAAGATTCGCAAACTGAAACAAAGGCAGATTTTACAACAGCAACGAAATTAGAGCCAACAGAAGAAGAAAAAGACGATTTAGTTTTTGCAGCTAAATTGGTAAAGAATACAAAGTCAAATGCGATTGTTTTTGTAAAACATGGTCAGCTATTGGCAAGCGGTACGGGTCAAACATCTAGAGTTGACGCGTTGCAGCAAGCAGTAGTAAAAGCCAAGCATTTTGGGTTTGACTTAACAGGTGCAGTCATGGCATCTGATGCATTTTTCCCTTTTCCCGATTGTGTGGAACTGGCAAAAAACGCAGGGATCACTGCAGTAGTTCAGCCGGGTGGGTCTATCAAAGACCAACTGTCTATCGATTACTGTAACAACAACGATTTAAAAATGGTATTTACCGGTATTCGCCACTTTAAACATTAATAACTATGGGATTTTTTGATTTTTTTACGCAAGAAATTGCAATTGACCTCGGTACTGCAAATACCTTGGTAATTCACAACGATAAAGTAGTAGTGGATGAGCCTTCTATAGTTGCTATTGAAAGAAGCACAGGGAAAGTTATTGCTGTGGGGAAAAAGGCCATGCAAATGCACGGAAAAACACACGAAGATATTAAAACCGTTCGTCCATTAAAAGATGGTGTTATTGCTGATTTTCAAGCGGCAGAATACATGATCAGGGGAATGATTAAGATGATTAATCAAAAGAAACGTTTTTTTAATCCATCCTTAAAAATGGTGATTTGTATTCCTTCTGGAATTACTGAGGTAGAAAAAAGAGCGGTAAAAGATTCTGCAGAGCATGCAGGAGGCAAAGAAGTGTACTTGATTCATGAGCCGATGGCAGCAGCAATTGGGATAGGAATTGATGTCTTGGAACCAATGGGCAACATGATTATTGATATCGGGGGAGGTACGTCAGAAATTGCCGTAATCGCGTTGGGAGGAATAGTTTGTGATAAGTCAATTCGTGTGGCAGGAGATGATTTTACGAACGACATTGTAGATTACATGCGTCGTCAGCACAACTTATTGATTGGTGAACGTTCTGCGGAGCGAATTAAAATTGAAGTTGGTTCTGCTTTACCAGAATTAGATAACCCACCAGATGATTATGCAATCCAAGGGCGTGATTTAATGACCGGAACACCTAAAGAAATTAAGGTTTCATACGTTGAAATTGCTCATGCATTAGATAAATCAATTACCAAAATTGAGGCGGCAATTCTAAATGCGCTAGAAATGACTCCTCCAGAGCTTTCAGCGGATATTTATAGAACAGGATTGTACTTAGCCGGCGGTGGATCGTTGCTAAGAGGGTTGGATAAACGAATCTCATTGAAAACAAAACTACCAGTTCATGTTGCTGAAGACCCCCTTAGAGCAGTGGCAAGAGGAACAGGGATAGCGTTAAAAAACTCAGCTAAACTGCCGTTTTTGATTAGAAATTAATAGTAATACGAGGACATGCGAAACTTAATCGCCTTCATTCGAAAGTATTCGTTTTTTTTCCTCTTTGTAGGTTTGGAAGCACTAGCTTTCTATCTTATTTTAAAGAATAATCATTTTCAAGGGTCATCTTTTTTAAATTCTACTAATAAAGTTGCAGGGGGTATTTATTCTAAATACTCTGACTTGACAGAATACGTCTATTTAAAAGAAGTTAACAATGATTTGAGCAATGAAAATAAATTGCTAAGGGAAAATCAGCTGGGTAGTTTTGTGAAAGTTTTCAGTGAAAATATAATTGTTAAAGACACCATCTATAAACGCAAGTATTTATATACCAAGGCAAAAGTGATTAATAATTCTACTAACAAACAGAACAATTATTTAACTTTAAGCATAGGGTTTAATAATGGAGTAAAGAACGGCATGGGAGTTATTGGGCCAAGTGGAATTGTAGGAGTTGTGAAAGATGTTTCAGCCAATTACTCTTCAGTAGTTTCTGTGCTGCACAGGGAATCTAAAATAAGCGTTAAGCTGAAAAAATCAGACTACTTTGGTTCTATGCAGTGGGACGGAGAGGACTATCGATTGACGGGGCTGAAAGATATACCGAATCACGTTTTGTTGACGGAAGGAGATACTGTGGTCACTAGCGGTTACTCTAGTATCTTTCCTGAAGGGTTGCCGACAGCAATTATTAAAACTTTTGAAGTGCCGGAGGGAGAAAATTTTTATGAAATTAAAATGCAATTGCTGAATGACTTCAGGCAATTAACCTACGTATATGTTGTGAAGAATAATACTTCAATGGAAGTAAAACAATTAGAATCTGGGAGGGAGAACGGCGATGATTAAAACTTTTATAACATATCCGCTTCAGTTCATTCTTTTTGTATTGTTTCAGGTGCTTATTCTAAATAATATTCAACTGGGAGGTACAATCAATCCATACCTTTATATTTTATTTATTCTTTGGTTGCCAATCGAATGGAACAAAGCTTTGGTATTGGGAATTTCTTTTTTGCTGGGCTTAAGCATAGATGTATTTACAGATACTATGGGAATGCACGCATCCGCTTGCGTTTTTCTGGGCTTCATTCGTCCGTATTTGTTAAACGTATTGGCGCCAAGAGATGGTTACGAGTTGAATGTGCCTCCTACGGCAGGCGCATTAGGGTGGGTTTGGTTTCTCCAATATGCAACGATTGGTGTACTCTTGCATCACTCGTTCCTGTTTTTTGTTGAAGTTTTTAGATTTTCTGAGTTTTTTGATACCCTAGGTAGAGCGCTGGCAAGCACAATTTTTAGTCTCATAATGATTATTTTGGTCCAAGTTTTTAGTTCAAACACTGAAGATAGAAGGTGAGACAGTACGAATCTAGACGGATCGTGATTGGAGCAATTTTCTTAATTGTGGGAATCATATTTTTAATCCGACTTTTTTACGTCCAAGTAATCGATAGCCACTATAAGTTAGATGCAACGAATAATGTTTTGCGCACCGTCGTAAAGTATCCGGCTAGAGGTTTAATATACGATAGAAATGGAACGCTGCTTGTGTACAATGAGGCTGCATACGACTTGATGGTTGTACCAAAAGCTATTGAAGAAGACTTTGATACTGCCGGGTTCTGCGCTTTATTAGAAATCACAAAAGAGGGTTTTGACCAGCGCTTTAATAGAGCCAAAAACTATTCCAGGTACAAGGCTTCCATTTTTGAGAAAGGAATTTCAGCAAGGTCTTATGCCAAAATTCAAGAACAGCTGTTTAACTACATAGGCTTTATTGTTCAAACTAGAACGCTCAGAACATATCCAAAACGAACAGCTGCTCACTTAGTAGGCTATGTCGGAGAGGCAAATCCAAAGATAATTGAAAACAATTCGTACTATAAGTCTGGGGATAATATTGGTATAAGCGGTATTGAAAAACACTATGAAAAAGTGCTTCGAGGCAAAAGAGGTCAAGAGGTTCAAATGGTCGATGTTTTTAATAGACCAAAGGGGAAGTTTCAAGATGGGGCCTTTGATGCTACCGCAGTATCGGGAAGCAACCTAAAGCTTACCATTGATGCAGACTTGCAGGCTTACGGAGAAAAATTGATGCAGAACAAAAAGGGCAGCATCGTCGCTATCGACCCTTCAACAGGAGAAATACTAGCATTGATTAGCATGCCAACTTATGATCCAAATCTATTGGTTGGAAGAGAGCGTTCAAAAAATTACGGGATGTTAAGTCAAGATACACTGAAACCGTTGTTTAATAGAGCATTAATGGCCAAATATCCTCCGGGATCAACCTTTAAAAGCATTAATGCATTAATTGGATTGCAAGAGCAAGTGCTAACGCCTTCTATGCTCTACTCATGCTACAGAGGGTATAGCTTTAGTGGCAGAAAAATGGGATGCCATGTGCATTCATCGCCGGTCAACTTAGAATTCTCCATTCAAACTTCTTGTAATGCTTATTACTGTAATGTTTTCAGAAGTATTATAGACAACTACCCTACAGCTGAGGAAGGTTATAATGTTTGGCGTAATTACGTTACCAATTTTGGTTTAGGCAAGAAAACAGGGATAGACTTACCAAATGAGTTGAGTGGTTTTGTTCCTAAAACCGATTATTACGACAGGTATTATTTGAAAGGAAAGTGGCACTCAACAACAATTTTATCTTTGGCTATTGGGCAAGGGGAGTTGGGGTTTACACCCATGCAAATGGCCAACATGGTAACTGCTATTGCAAACAGAGGTTACTATATTACACCGCACATTGCTAAGGAAATAAATGGGCAACCCATCGTTGAGTTTGATTCTACCATTATTAGAAATGAAACTGGCATAGAGGCAAAGTATTTTAATGAGGTCGTGGAAGCTATGTATAAAGTTGTGGAGAAAGGAACAGGAACTTTGGCTAAAATAGATTCCTTACAAGTTTGCGGAAAAACAGGAACCGTCCAGAACCCCCATGGAGATGACCATTCGACATTCATTGCTTTTGCTCCAAAAGATAATCCAAAAATTGCCCTATCTGTTTATGTTGAGAATGGATATTGGGGCTCTCGGTGGGCTGCACCAATAGCAGGTTTAATGATTGAACAATACTTAAGAGATACCATAACTAGACCTTATTTAGAAAAGCGAATGTTGGAGGGAAACTTAATTGGAACAGTGCCTAAAATTGCGTCAAATGAGGGGGAGTAAAAGTCTGATCGACAACATAGACTGGATTACCGTAGGGCTTTATTTACTGTTGGTTTTAGCCGGTTGGTTAAATATTTACGCTGCAGTATATAATGAAGAGTTCGAAAGTATTTTTGATACTACTCAGCGTTACGGGAAGCAGCTACTTTGGATTGGAACTGCAGGAGTAATTGCCATTGTGATTCTCCTCATAGATGAACGCTTCTTCTCGACTTTCGGCTATTTTATTTACGGTTTTATACTTTTTGCATTGGTCGCTGTACTTGTAGTTGGTGCTGCTACAAAAGGTGCAACATCTTGGTTTGTAATAGGTGGGTTTAAAATTCAACCTTCCGAGTTTTCGAAGTTTGCGACAAATTTAGCACTAGCAAAGTACTTGAGTACGCTCAACATAAGGATGACCGATTTAAAAACAAAGCTAACTGCCGCAGCAATTATTGGAGTTCCGGCCATTTTAATTTTACTGCAGAACGACACGGGTTCGGCCTTAGTTTATGGTGCATTTATTTTAGTGCTTTTTAGAGAGGGGCTTTCAGGCAACTTTTTGCTGATTGGCTTGGTATCGGCTTTCTTGTTCGTTATTACCCTTGTTTTCCAAAATGAGGTTTATCAGCTTCCGTTCGATGTTGAATTAACCGGTGGTTGGATGCTCATTCTTGCGCTTGCCGTGCTGATGAGCCTTGTATACTATTTTAATCGAAAAAAGAAACAGGTGCTGCTTTTTATTACTGTAATTTTTATCGCTTGTTCAGGATTGGTAAAGAGTGTGGATTACGTATTTAACAACATTTTAGAGCCTCATCAATCAAAAAGAATTAACGTAATGTTAGGAATCGAATCCGATCCATTTGGTGCCGGATACAATGTGAATCAATCGCTAATTGCAATCGGTTCAGGCGGCTTTTCAGGAAAAGGGTACCTAAAAGGAACACAAACCAAATATGATTTTGTGCCGGAACAAAGCACTGATTTTATATTTTGTACCATAGGAGAAGAGTGGGGATTTATTGGCAGTTTTATTGTCATTACCTTGTTTATGGCGCTGTTACTGCGCATCTTATTTCTTTGTTCGCGACAACGTTCCGCATTTGCCCGCATCTATGGTTACGGTGCTGCGGCCATTTTCTTTTTTCACTTCACCATTAACATTGGAATGACCATTGGTCTGGCGCCGGTAATTGGTATTCCATTACCATTTTTTAGCTACGGTGGTTCCTCTCTCTGGGCGTTTACCATTTTGTTATTTGTTTTCATCAAAATGGATGCAGATCGATTGGAGGTGTTGTAATAGTGTTAGCCTAAGGTAGGCATTGAAAGTTGAATATACCTAAGTTTAACCTAGCGGAATTTAGGTCAGAAGAGTGAAACTATCCGCGATTTCAGTGGTTCTATTTTCTATATCCAAATTAGGGCGAACATTATTTTTTTCTTTTCGTAAACTAGGTGTAAAAATTAAAGAATATTTCCTCATTTTTGCAAGTCAAAAGGCTATGCCTCAAAAAATTAAATAAAATTGTCTTACACGATGGAAGACCACTAAAACGAGATACAAACTATCAGAAAACGAAAAAAAGAAAGAAGTTTAGAAGACGAGCAGCGATTGAGCCGGTTATTGGTCATTTAAAAACAGACTTTAGAATGCAACTAAATTATCTTCATGGTGCTGACTCTCCACAAATTAATGCATTTTTAGCAGCAGCAGGATGGAATCTTAAGAAAATGATGACTAAATTAAAAGAAGAATTTCTTTTTTACGTTTTTGAATTATGCCAAAAGTTTAAAATCTTGTTTTACCTAAATAAAATAGCCCATTATTAAGGAGCGACTACTTAATGACAATCCATAGAAGGGATGAAACCGAGAGCTGTCTACAGGGAATAGAGATGAAATTAACCGGAATTGAAGGGTATTGAAGTTTTGGTTGTTACCAAACTGAGAGTTTGAAAAGTTAGCATTTACAGAAAAACCAAAGTTGTGTTTTTTATTCTCACTAAGTAGCAACCTAAGTCCTATATCAACTATTGGTTTGTATTGACCTTGCTCATACCCTTCATCTATCAATTGAAAATAGGCAGATTCAACGCTCAACTTACTTTGTTGAGAATAAGACCTTGTTGCTGACAACGCAAGAAATAAGAGAACTACAGTGTGAATTAAGCCTTTCAATTTCAAACAGACTTATTCTTCAACTGCCTCTACTCGAATAATCTCTGGAGCTACTTTTTTTACCGCTTCCTCGACACCGGCTTTTAACGTCATAGCCGACATGTTGCAACTGTGGCAAGCTCCTAACAGTTGCACTTTGGCAATGTTGTCCTCAATTCTCAAAAGTCGAATGTCACCACCATCTGCTTCTAAAAACGGGCGTAATTGCTCGATGGCTCCTTCTATTTTAGTGAAAAGTTCTGAATTGTTGACTGCTTCCATATTGTTCAAATAATGTTAGGTAAAATTTAGTTCTAAACTGATTTTGGTACCGTTAAACCTACTTTTTCTGCCACCTTTGTCGCTAAATCTCTAAAAGCAATGGCTTGTGGAGTCGTTTCTTGCAAAACAGCAGGTCTTCCTGCGTCACCTGCCTCTCTTATACTTTGAACGATTGGAATTTCTGCTAGATAATTTATGTCCATTCGTTCAGCTAGCTCCTTTGCACCACCTTCACCAAATATGTAATATTTGTTTTCTGGCAATTCGGGAGGAGTAAAGTAGGCCATGTTTTCAACTAGTCCTAGAACAGGTACGCTGATTTCTGGAAGACTAAACATTCCTAGTGCCTTTCTCACATCTACCAATGCAATTTCTTGAGGAGTACTTACCACAATAGCTCCTGTTAATGGAACTTGTTGCACCATGGTTAAATGAACATCACCGGTACCCGGAGGTAAGTCGATAATCATAAAATCTAATTCTCCCCAATAGGCATCTTTAAAAAGCTGTGTTAATGCCTTTGTGGCCATTGGGCCTCTCCAAACAACCGCCTGGTCGGGTGTTGAGAAAAATCCGATAGATAACATTTTTACGCCATAACTTTCTATCGGTTTAATATATTCTTTTCCATCCACTTCTATAGTAGAAGGTTTCTCCATGGCAACGTCGAACATGGACGGAACAGAAGGGCCGTAAATATCGGCATCAACCATACCAACCTTAAATCCTTGCATGGCTAACCCTGCTGCTAAATTTGATGCTACTGTAGACTTTCCAACTCCACCCTTACCTGATGCAACAGCAATAATATGCTTTACATTTGGTAAAATACTTCGATGTTCCGGCGCTCTTTCGTGAGCTTTTCCCATAGCAGAAATAGTCGCCTCCATTTTAATGTCTGGTCCAAGAAACCGCTTTAGCTGATGCTCACAGGCTTCCTCCATGCGTTTTCTATTGTGCATGGCAGGGTTTGAAATTTTTAAATCAAAAGAAATAACTCCGTTTTTAACTTCAATTTTTGAAACTAAATTTAACGCAACAATGTCTTTCTTTAAGTCTGGTTCTATGACAAAAGAAAGTGCTTCTGTGATTTTTTCTAAAGTTATTTGCATGCTGTAAAATTAAGCCTACTTGAGGAGTATTTCCTATCAAAACAAGTTCAATTTAACTTAGTTTAATCAAACTTTAGTTCTTCTGAAGGATCCCAATAAACGGCTTTAAAATTTTGAATTTTATCATCCTTTACTAGAATTTCCTCGCTTTCTAAAGCCTCTTGCATAGCGGTTGGAGAAGGGAAATGATGTTTTCCAGTCAACATTCCATTTCTATTTACAACTCGATGAGCCGGTACGTATTCTTTTTGACTGTGTGAAGCATTCATGGCCCAACCCACCATTCTCGCGCCACTTTTAGTGCCCAAGTAATTTGAAATTGCACCATATGAGGTTGCTCTTCCTTTTGGAATCAACCGAACAACTTGAAAAACTGAGTCGAAATAGTCTTTGTTTTTCTCGCTTATTTTAATTGAGTTATCGGGCATTCGGTCTAAATCTTAGATAGTGAATGTTGTGACCTTTCTCAGTGAAAATTTGCTCGTAGTGTGTTTTAATATTTAAGATTTCTTGGAAATCGGTATCAAAATTATGAATGCCTTCTTTGTATAAATTGTCTGTTTTGAAAAGCACTTCATATCCGTTTCGTTCGCATTCTTCCACACTAAATTCATAGAAAAAGTCGCTGTCCGTTTTCAGGTGAATAATTCCGTCTGGCTTTAAAAATTGCTTGTATCTATCAATGAATAAGGGTCCGGTTAGTCTTTTCTTTTCCCTTCTGTCTTTCATTTGTGGGTCTGGGAAGGTAATCCAAATTTCATCTACTTCATTTTTTGCAAAACAGCCTTCGATGAACTCAATTCTAGTTCTTAAAAAAGCGATATTTTTTAAGTTCTCCTCTTCGGCTGTTTTTGCGCCTCGCCACATTCTAGCACCTTTAATATCTACCCCAATAAAATTTTTATTCGGAAACTTCCGGCCCATACCCACACTGTACTCTCCTTTTCCGCAACCAAATTCAACTACTAAAGGATGATCATTTTTGAAGAAATCTTTTCTCCAATTACCTTTCATCTTATAATTAGTTCGAAATACTTCGTCTAGCTCTGGCTCAAAGGCATGAGGGAATAGTTTCATTTCCGCAAAATGCTCGAGTTTTTTCTTTCCAGCCATATTATTTATACCCTAATAATTTATCCATGCTTTCGCTTGAAACGGCATGGTAGTTTGGTCTTGCTTTTTCATAAATAGCCTTTGCAGCAGATAAACCACCTTCCGATTTTAACAATGCCTTGTATATAGGGGTTAAGAATTTACGTCTACCAACTTCTATCAAAAATTCTTCCACAGCGTTTTCGAGACCTGCATAGTTATTAGGTATTACTTTTTCAAACCAAGCAGCTTTAATTTCAGAGTTGCCCGATTGTGTAAATCCAAATGTGGCGTCTAATTCACTCATCTGCTCTTGACTCAACGTGTCATTAATTAAGTTAATGATATGCAACCATTGTGGGGTTACCCATTCCGAAGATTCTATTTCGCTAGCTTTTCCTCCATTGGTCCATTTGGTTAATTCACGCTCAACCGCTTCAAATTTTGTAGAGGTAATTTTAGGGCAATTCTCCGGTAAGCCTTCTTCAAAAATCCATTTGTTTGGCTGAATGGTTGTTTCCCATTCGGGTTTTTTGCTCAATAATTCTTTATCCAGATAGTCCAAAAATGAATCTGTAGTCATCACTTTGAATTTGAAAGTATCAAAATACGTCTTCAAGAAATTATCCCATTCTTCTCGACCTACCGTTTCTTCCATTAATTTCATTAGAAAGAATCCTTTATCGTAAGGGATGCCTGTTAATCCGTCATCTGGGTTTCTCCCCTCTAGATCAACTCTTAAACGTGTGTCAGCAGATCGATTTTCGCTGTTCAACCATTTAATTTCATCTTGAAGGTCCTGGTACGATAAAAGAGCGAGCATATTTGCGAAATCTGCACCAAATATTTCTTCCATTATTCGATTTTCGAAGTAAACTGTAAATCCTTCGTTCAACCAAATGTCTTCCCAAGTGGCATTTGTTACCAAATTACCTGACCATGAATGGGCCAATTCATGTGCGATTAATGCAGTAAGTGATTTATCACCCGCAATAATAGTCGGTGTGGCAAAAGTTAACCTCGGGTTTTCCATTCCACCAAAAGGAAAGGAGGGAGGTAACACTATGACATCATACATGCCCCATTGATAAGGTCCGTATAACGTTTCTGCGGTATCTACCATGTCTTGCATGTCCTCAAATTCATAAGCAGCTGATTCAATAACACAAGGCTCTGCGTAAACCCCTGTGTTTTTACCTAAAGACTTGTATTCTAAGTCACCCACCGCCAAAGCAAATAAATAGGAAGGAACAGGCTGGTCCATTGTAAAGTGATATACACCACTTTCGTTTTTCTCCGTTGGGTTCTTGGCGCTCATTAATGCCATCAACTCTTTTGGCACAGTCACTTCCGCTTCGTACGTAAATCTGATTCCCGGGCTATCTTGACACGGTAACCACGTTCGAGCTAGAATTGCTTGCGATTGAGTGAATAAGAAAGGGTGTTTTTTACCAGCCGTTTGAACTGGATTCAAAAACTGTAATGCATCAGCACCTTCAGCATTCGCCACATAATTGATGCTAATCGTTTTTGTTGCTGCTGTTATAGGTATTGCCAATTGGTCACCAAGAAATGGCTCCTTTTTGTGAACAACAATGTCTAAGTCTTTCTGAGAATCATCTCTGTTTACCTTATTTATGGCAAGGTTACGGACATCTAAATAAATAGTATCAACTCCTTTTATATTATCAATGGTGTAGGTTGCAGTGGCCGCTAATGTTTTCTGATTAAAATCTATCGTTGCTTTCCAGTTTAAGTGCTTTACAACTGCTTCCTTTGGTTTTGAGTAACTATGGTGATCGTTATAGTCTAGTCCAAGGTTGTTTCTTTCGTTCATAGCCGTTTCTTGTTCTATTTGTTCTTTTCCCTTTTCCGTTCCACAACTGATTGCTGACACGGCAGCTAAGGCAAGAATTAATAAGGTATTTCTCATAAAATGGTATCAAAAAAATGAGTCGCGAAGTTAATGATATCTAATAGTCTAATTCAGATTGTGGGTTTAAAAGAAAGAATAAAACGATTTACTTAACATTGAATTAACCAGACTTTAACGCTATGATAAGTCTATTTTAAAATTTATGCTCAAGAGTTGCCATAGCTTTGTACCAGAATTAGAGCACAATGAAAAAAGCGATTTTAAGTTTTATTTTTTCTTTAACTACTTTAATAGTATTGGCAGGTGGCAATACAAAATCTACCACTGTTCAAGGCAAAGTAATTGATGATGAAGGAAACCCGGTAACAGGAGCGAAAGTAGTATTGCTAGACTCAAAGCAAGAAGTTTATACTGACTTTGACGGGTTATTTAGTTTTGATAAAGTTACTACTGCATCTCAAAAAATTAAGGTAAGCTTCGTTTCTCACGAAGATTTAGTAGCTCAAATCGAATTAAAAAAATCAGCTCAAACTGAATTAAAGTTAGAGATTCAATCAAAGTAACAATAGAGTTAACATTATTTTAAACCCTTAAAGCGCTCGCTTTAAGGGTTTTTATTTTTTTAACATCTCCAATGTTAACTCAATGTTAATTTATTCTTACATTTGTATTATCATCAAAGAAAGAAGTGTTATGAAAAAAGTTGTTGTTTTAGGTTTAGTTGGTTTGTTTTTTGGAGCAACCCTCATAGCTCAGGAGTCATTAGTATTAGAAAATGGACAATACTACACTGCCAATAAAGAGTTGGTGAAAGGAGATTATACAACCAATTATGAAAACGGAAATAAAGAAGCGACTTATACGCTGGAGAATGGAGTATTAAATGGTCAGGCTGTTTTTTATTACAACAGTGGTGCGAAGAAAGAAGTTGGTGAATACAGAAATGGAGAGAAACATGGGAAGTGGATTAAATGGAATGAGAATGGTAATAAAGTCACAGAAGCTAATTACTACTTAGGAGATAAAGAAGGCGAATGGACCATTTGGGATGCAGAAGGAAATAAAAGGTATGAGATGTTCTACGACAAGGGCGAGAAAGTTGGCACTTGGAAAATGTGGAACGAAGAACAAGAGTTAGTTTCAGAGAGAGAATATTAGAAGTAATATTTTCTTAAGCCGATTCATTCGGTGTTAGTTTTAAAAAGGAGAGGCACTAGCTTCTCCTTTTTGTTTTATCAAAATTTACTTTTTGACTTTTAAGGTCTGGAATACAAAATATTAATTCATTCAATTACCCGAATTGAACCAACGATTTCAAATTCTGCAAAAATCAAACATTGTCTGGGAGCTTTGCAAGTTCAATAACATGAGTAGGTTGTGTGACTGTGCAGATTGGTAAATTATATAGTAAAAGTGTTTTCTTCCTTACAATAAGAAGTATTAAAACGCTCTATTGGAATGAAATGAAAAGTTCATTTAATTAAGCTATTAGCTTGTTGTACACTATGTAGATAACGCGATAAGTTTAGTTAATCTCTTGTTGAGATTTTCAGTGCCAAAGCGATTCGCTAGCGAAAGAAAAGAATTACCTTTGTAATCCTTTAAAATACAACTCAAAAAACCTACACTTTTTAAGTAGCGTAGAGAACAAAAATAAAAAGTTTACAGATGGCTCAAAAAATCATTTATACCAAGACGGACGAAGCACCAGCATTAGCAACATATTCTCTATTGCCTATTATCAAGCGATTTACAAATGCTGCTAATGTTGAAGCAGAGTCGAGAGATATTTCTTTAGCAGCAAGAGTTTTGGCGATTTTTCCGGAATACCTGGAAGAGAACCAGAAAGTAAATGATGCTTTATTTGAATTAGGTGAACTTGCTAAAACAGCTGAAGCTAACATCATTAAACTTCCTAATATTTCAGCTTCTGTGCCTCAATTATTTGCGGTAATTGAAGAATTACAAGCTCAAGGTTTTAGTATTCCTAATTATCCTGAAGCCCCAAAGACAGATGAAGAGAAATCAATAAAGCTGCGATACGATAAGGTAAAAGGAAGTGCTGTTAACCCTGTCTTAAGGGAAGGGAATTCTGATAGAAGAGCACCAAAAGCAGTAAAAGAATTTGCTCGGAGAAACCCTCACTCAATGGGCGAGTGGAAGAGTGACACAAAATCACATGTTGCAACTATGGGGGCAGATGATTTTTGCAACAATGAAAAGTCCTTAACATTTTTAAATGCTGATGATGTTAAAATTGAGCTGCACAAAAGCAACGGCGAGGTTGAAGTTTTGAAACAAAGCACACCTCTCCTCGCAGGTGAAGTAATAGATGCTACCTTTTTAAGTAAAAAGGCATTAATTACGTTTTTGAGGGAACAAAAAGAAGATGCCAAGTCCAAAAATGTATTGTTTTCATTGCACATGAAAGCAACTATGATGAAGGTTTCAGATCCTATTATTTTTGGTCATGCTATTCGTGTGTTTTTCGACGATGTTTTTGAGCAATTTGGAGATGATTTAAATCGAATTGGAGCAAACCCAAACGATGGTTTGGGCAGCGTGATTGAGCAACTAGATGAGCTGGACTCAGATAAAAAGGCAGCTATTTTAGGAGCTATTGAAAAATGTATGAACGATGGTCCGGATATGGCCATGGTTAACTCAGCTAGAGGCATTACCAACTTACACGTTCCTTCAGATGTAATTATTGACGCTTCAATGCCTGCAATGATTAGAACGTCAGGAATGATGTGGAATGCTGACGGCAGCTTACAGGAAACTAAGGCGATTATTCCTGATAGCAGCTATGCATCTATTTATGATGAAACCTTTAAGTTTTGTAAAGAGCACGGAGCATTTGACCCAACAACGATGGGTACTGTTCCCAATGTAGGCCTTATGGCTCAAAAAGCTGAAGAATACGGTTCTCACGATAAAACCTTTGAAATAAAAGCTGACGGAGTTGTCAAAGTTATCGGTCAGGATGGCAACGCAGTGCTTGAACACAATGTTGAACAAGGAGATATTTGGAGAATGTGCCAAGTAAAAGATGCACCCATTGAAAACTGGGTAGAACTGGCAGTTAATAGAGCGAGAGCAACAGGTTGGCCAACTATTTTTTGGTTAGATGAAAATAGAGCGCACGATGCTGAATTAATTAAAAAGGTCAATAAATATTTGCCAAATCATGACATTGAAGGGTTGGATATTCAAATTATGTCTCCAAAGGAGGCCACTAAATTTACTTTAGCCAGAATAAAGAAAGGAGAAAACGCAATTTCAGTGACAGGAAATGTTTTGCGTGATTACTTAACTGATTTATTTCCAATTTTAGAATTGGGTACTTCGGCAAAAATGTTGTCTATTGTTCCGCTTATGAATGGCGGTGGTTTATTTGAGACAGGAGCGGGTGGTTCAGCTCCAAAGCACGTAGAGCAGTTTACCGCTGAAAACCACTTGCGTTGGGACTCTTTAGGAGAGTTTTTGGCACTAGCAGTTTCACTAGAGCACCTAGGAGAAGAGAATAACAATCAGAACGCACAGGTATTGGCAGATTGCTTAGATCAAGCGACAGAGCAATTATTGTTGAACGGAAAGTCGCCATCCAGAAAAGTAAATGAATTGGATAACCGGGGAAGTCATTTTTATTTGGCTATGTATTGGGCGAAAGCGCTAGCAGAGCAAGATGATAACGAAGAAATGAAAGCCACCTTCATGGGATTGGCGCAAACCTTAGTAGAGAACGAAGCTACAATAGTGGAAGAGTTAAACCACGCTCAGGGCGTTTCAGTAGACATAGAAGGATATTTTCATCCGAATGAGAAGAAGGTGGAAGCAGCCATGAGACCAAGTACAACCTTGAATAAAATTATTGGGTAGAGGTTAAGCGACCGCATTAAAGGAAGTTGGTCTGCACTGAGGTATTAGAAGGGTATTCCAGACTTAGTAACCTATCTGTGATTGGGAGTTTAGCTTGGTACGTATTCTCAATATCTTCCTAATTGTCCGATGTTTTTGAAAACAATTTCTAGGTCTTTACCTACTGAATAATCACGACCATACTCGAAATTGAGTTGCTCAATGTTTTCTTGGTCCAGTGCAAATGAATCGTGTAAATCGGTAGGATTAAGAATGCCCTTTTTAACCTTTAAGTTTTTATCTGAAATTTCGTCGGAGGTGTAAAAGCCCACAAAGGTAAGCGCACCAAAAAGCACCTTAAATAGATTGCCAAAGTAATTGCCCTTATTGCTTACAAACCAAAAGAAGAGTGGGGAGAGCAGGATAAAAAAAAGTGATAAGAAAAAGTCGAGTGTTCGTTTATTTTTTTGATTGACAGGTTTTAAAATCGTGTCGGACGCCATGATGTAATACTCTCCTGAACTTTCAATGCTATTACTACCAATAATGTATAAACTCTCAGGTGGTGCAATTTTAAAATCTACATCTTCCTTTTGAATGTCGCCCATTTGCTCGATGATTTCAGCTGAACTCAAGTCTTTAGCGCAAAAAATAACTTCGTTGATGTCGTAAATCTCAATGATATTTTTTAGCTGATACAAGCGTGCAGAGAAGTTGCTTTCACTTTCTCCTTCATTTTCTGCATTTACATTGATGATTTTCTCTGGTTTTATCAATGTTTTCTTAATAAACGAACTAATCCTATTTACTTCATCAGCTTTACCGACAATGGCAATTCGTTGAGCCCTGTTACTGGCGAATTTTCTTACTTTTAAAAGGTGCAGAAAGTAACGAAAAAGTGGAATAGCAGCGGTTGCAAAAAGAACGGTAAAAAGGATAATAGCTCTAGAGAAGCGATAGTTTTCGCTGAGCAATGAATACGTCATTAGCAACAAAACGGAGCCACTTACAACTCCAGTTGCTATCTTTTTAAAAGAGGTGGGAATTGAATAAGCTCCATTAAATAATAGTGAAAAGAGGTAGATAAAAAGAATAATCGGAATGCCATACGTTTCAACTTCTTCAGGATATGCTCCTCCTGCAATAAACTTTACATTGTCTTCATAGTATTCTTTAAATAAATATATCCCAGAGCTTAAAATGACTCCATCTAGAATGGGTAGCAGAAAGTGCTTTATCGTACGTGTTAATACAGCTAAGCCTGCCCGAATATAGATAGCAAAGTTGATTAAGGTCGAAAAGAGCTGTGCATTTTTATTTGAAAAGTGTTTTTTGGCAAAAATTGCCATAGCTCGATAAAAAACAAATACATAATTAATGCTGCTTTTTTTCGTGCTCTCTCCTTTATAATGAATGATCTGTGTTTCTGAGAAATAATGATTGGTGTAGCCTGCTTGTGTAATACGATAAGAAAGGTCAATGTCCTCACCATACATAAAAAAGCTTTCGTCTAATAGTCCAATTTCATCTAAAACTGATTTACGCATCATCATGAAGGCACCACTCAGTATTTCTATTTCGTGATTCTTCTCTTTGCTCAAATGACCTAAATGGTACTGGCCAAATTTCTCTGATTTTGGGAAGAGCGCTGATAGCCCAAATATTTTATAAAAAGCAACTTCCGGAGTGGGTAGTCCTCGTTTAGATTCAGGTAAGAAATTTCCCTTTCCGTCTAACATTTTAACGCCAAGACCTCCGGATTTTGGATTTTCATCCATGAAATCACAACAAAGTTTTAATGTGTTTTCCTCAACTACCGTGTCGGGATTAAGCAATACAACATATTCTCCCTTTGCTATTTTTATTGCTTGGTTGTTTGCCTTAGAAAAGCCTTTGTTGTCCTTATTTAAAATGACGGTAGTTTGCGGAAACTTTTCTTTTAGCATTTCAAGTGAACCATCAACAGAGTTGTTGTCAACCACTATAACTTCAAATTCAATGCCCTCAGAAGAGTTGTAAACCGAATTGAGGCAATTCTCTAAAAAGTATTGAACGTTGTAGTTAACAATGATGACACTTAGCTTCATCTTATCTAGCTAAGGTATTTTCATACGGAACTCGATTCAGTAATGAGCGGCCCAAAGTTAGCTCGTCGGCATATTCTAACTCGTCGCCTACTGAAATGCCTCTAGCAATTGCCGAAATGTTGATGTTGAACTCTTTCAATCGTTTAAATATGTAGAAGTTGGTAGTATCTCCTTCCATGGTTGTGCTCAGCGCCATAATAACTTCTTTTGCTTTGCCTTCAGATACTCGATCTACTAATTCCTCAATACGAATGTCGGAAGGTCCAATTCCATCCATGGGTGAAATAATTCCACCTAAAACATGGTATTGACCTTTATATTGCCCTGTGTTTTCGATTGCCATTACATCACGAACATCCTCTACCACGCAAATTAAGCTTTCATCTCGAAGGCCATTGCAACAAATAGAGCAAACCTTTTCCTCTGATATGTTGTAACACTTTTCACAATACTTTATGTCATTTCGAAGCTTTATGAAAGCCTCTCCAAATCGATTTACTTCTTCTTTTTCTTGCTTTAGCAGAAAAAGTGCGAGACGCATAGCTGTTCTTTTTCCTACTCCCGGGAGTGAAGAAAATTGTTCAATAGCATCGGCCAAAAGTTTCGAAGGGTATTCTTCCATGAAGTCCAAAATTACGATTCTGAATAAGGAATTACGAAAAACGATTTTTTTAATTACGAACGATAAATCAAGTAATAAACAATTCTTGCGAATCTATATTATCTGTGTTTTTAAAAAGTCAATCTCCGTTTGAAAATCCAAATTGTTTGCCAATTGGAAAGCTTTAATTTTTGACTTTAAATTCAACAAGAATTTTTGATGTTTTGCACTGTCCGGTTGGAAAGCCCTGTGCTGAAGTGAAGTGTTGAGCTTTTCAATTTGCTGATTAATCAGTTGAGTACCTTTAGAAAAATAGGTCTCTGAAAAATATTCCCAAATGTATTGCACTGCTGTTTCGTTTGGGTGCAACAGGTCTTCTTTATAGAATCGATAATCGCGCAAATCGTCTTGCACTAATTCGTAGGCAGGAAAATAATGACAATTACTTTCGTTTTTACAAATTTCTTCTACTGCTAAATGTAAGGTGGATTTGCTGAGTTGATTTTCTCGAAACCCATCTTTCAAATGACGAACTGGGCTAACTGTAAAGATGTAATTTTTGTCTGGGAAGTTTTCAGCTAAATACTCCTTTGTAAATTCCCAAGAGGCAACAATCTCCGCTACCGTCAATAACCTTTTGGTGAAAAGATTGGATGGTTGCTTGTGACAATTAGTTACAATCTTGCCGGTTGCATTTTCTTCATACACCCAAGCAGTGCCGTAAGATAGAATGATGGTGCTATTGGTTTTTAAGAAGTTATTTTGAGCGTCTATTGCTTGTTGGACGTTTATTCTAAAGTTCTCTTCAGAATTAGAATTTAATTCTGAATGCAAGTCATAAGAAAAGTGGATGCCCTCATCGACTTCACTATTTATCTCCGACGCATCAATTAAGCGCAGACTTTGGTGAATCGAAATGGGGTTGTAACTAATGCCAAATGGATTGATCAACGCCGTAAACTTTAATTCACTCATTTTTTTACCAATGTTCTCCGTAAAACAAGAGCCGCTGAGGTAAATTTTGGATTCATGACTCAATTTAATTGAGGCGGCATTCGGTTCAAAAATTGTTCTAAAATCTCTTTTCATCTTCTTTTGCAAATTAACTACTTTTAGCTTTCAATTATGGCAAAAAGAGAATTCGAGAAAATAGATAAAAAGGCGGCACCTAATTGGAAAGTTAAGATGCACGAAATAATTTTCGAGGCGGATACTCCAAAGGGTAAGCTCTTTGATGTGGTTTTGCTGTGGGCAATTTTGGCCTCGGTAATTGCTGTAATGCTAGAAACAGTAGATTCCATTAAAACGGCTCACCGTGATTTCTTAATTATTTTAGAATGGGTTTTCACCATCTTATTTTCTATTGAATATTTCTTGCGGTTAATTTCTATTAACAAACCTTGGAAATATGCCACAAGTTTCATGGGCATTGTAGATCTGCTCTCCACCATACCTACCTATATCTCACTTTTTGTAGCAGGGCCGCAGTACTTATTGGTTATTCGAACGATTCGACTACTAAGAGTCTTTAGGATATTAAAGTTAACGCGTTACATTTCAGAAGCTAATGTGTTAAAAAATGCGTTAAAAGCTAGTGCAGTTAAAATCACCGTTTTTATTGGAGGCGTAATTGTGTTGGTTCTAATTATGGGAACACTAATGTACATTATTGAAGGACCGGAGCATGGATTTACAAGTATTCCAACCTCCATGTATTGGACGGTTGTAACCATTACAACTGTGGGTTATGGTGATATAGCGCCTGCAACAACTCTTGGACAAACATTAGCTTCGGTTATTATGCTATTGGGTTACGGAATAATTGCAGTTCCTACCGGGATTGTAGGAGGAGAAATAGCAAAGTCGAAAATGCCAAAAGATAAAAGTGAAGTTTCTACGCAGTCCTGTCCTCATTGCTCTGAAGAAGGACATGATTACGATGCGAAGTATTGTAAAAATTGTGGGGAGAGGCTTTAGCTCTCAGCGTGTTAGTTGTCGCTTTCATCCATTTTATCAACCACCACTAAAGCTAAATCTGCTTGCAGCGAATCTTTTTTGATTAGGAAGTCTGCTTTTATTGAAGGGGAGATTGGTTCTGCTGAGGGGAAGTCTTCCTTTAAGTGATCTACTTGCCTTCCATTTTTCCAAAAACGATAACAAACATGTGGTCCCGTTGCTAAACCGGTGCTACCAACATAACCGATAACATCTCCCTGTCGCACCTGCGTTCCAACTTTAGCATTTCGTTTGCTCATGTGCAAATACTGTGTTTCGTAAACGGAATTGTGCCGAAGTTTCACGTAGTTCCCATTTCCTCTTCCGTAGGCTGATTTAATAACAACCCCATCAGAGGTTGCCAAAATAGGCGTTCCTCTTGGAGCGGCATAATCTGTTCCTAAATGAGCTTTCCAACGCTTCTGCACCGGGTGAAATCGTCTCATGGTAAAGCGAGAGCTCAATCTGCTAAATTTCAAAGGCGACTTTAAAAAAGCTTTTCGTAAGCTGTTGGCTTCTTCGTCGTAGTATTCGGTCCTACCATCTACATCATAACCAAAAGCGAGGTAAGATCTGTCAAAGTGTTTAAACTCTACTACTTCAATTTTTCCAACTCCAATCGAATTTCCATCAACAAACTTTTCCTCGTAAATTACTTTAAACCAATCGCCTTTTTGAATGCGATAAAAATCAATAGACCATGCAAAAATATCCGCTAGTTTTACGGCTAAAAAAGGGTTAGCATTTGATTCTTGTAAAGTTTGGTAAAGGGAAGAGTTGATGATTCCCGACGCTGTCTGAATTTTTGATTCAATGGGTCTCTTCTTGCGTACGATCTCAATGGAATCTCTTAGGTCATAAACAACATAGTCAACTGCATCAATTTCATAAATAAAGTAGGCCGCTTTTTGGAGGCTATCCTTGCTAATTAAAAGAGTGTAATCCTGTCCAACAGCAATTCTTCGAACGTCAAATATAGATTTTGACTTTTTTGCAAGTGCGTCAATTATTGCATAATCAATGTTGTAGGGTAATAGAATATTTGCTAGAAACTCATTCTTTTTAATGGTCGATTGAATGACTTGAAATGAATCTACATTAATATCAAACAATTGGTTTACAGGGACAATGGTGTCTTGAATGACTACAATCGGCGCCGTTTCCTCACTGGTCTGTTCTGAATTGAGAATAAACAAAACAACAAAAAATCCCAAAAGTGCAGTCAATGCAACACTAATCCATTTTAATTTTTTCTTCAATTTCTATCTCTTTTTCAGTTGTATTCCCTTCAATTCTTATTCATTCAGCAGAGCCAAAATTACACTGATGTAATGAATGAAAAGTGACTTGAATGAATAGTTATTTACAATTGAATTTGTATAGCCTGATGAGAAAATTTGAAACCTAAATGATTTAATTCAAATTTGAAACATCTAATTAGGATGCAATATTTAAAATTAATTCTGCAGATTATACTACAAAATTCACAATTTTACCAGGAACGACAATTACCTTTTTAGGTGTTTTACCCTCTAACCATTTGGCAGCATCTTCATGGGCTAAAACCGTTTTTTCTATTTCATCTTTCGATAAATCAAGTGGCAATTCGACCATAAAACGCATCTTCCCATTAAATGAAACTGGGTATTTGTGAGCGGACTCAACTAAATGACTTTTTTCAAATATTGGAAATTCAGCCGTTGAAACCGATTCAGAATGTCCCATTTTATTCCATAACTCCTCAGCAATATGAGGCGCATACGGTTCAATTAAAATGACCAGTTGTTCTAAAACCTCTTTTTTGTGGCATTTTAGATCGGTCAACTCATTGGTGCAAATCATGAAAGCAGAAACTCCGGTGTTGAAGGAGAATCGCTCGATGTCTTCCGTAATTTTTTTGATGGTTTTGTGCAGTGCTTTCAGCTCTTCTTTCGTTGCCTTTTCATCGGAAACAATAAAGTTGTTCTCTTTGTCGTGAAAAAGTCTCCAAAACTTACGTAAGAAACGGTGAACCCCTTCAATGCCTTCCATGTCCCAAGGCTTGGCTTGTTCTAAAGGCCCTAAAAACATTTCATACAAACGCAAAGTATCCGCGCCATATTTTTCTACAATGTGATCTGGATTTACAACGTTGAATTTGGATTTTGACATTTTTTCCACTTCAGATCCGCAAATGTATTTGCCATCTTCTAAAACGAAATGTGCTGCACTTTCCATTCCGTTGTTTTCTGTTTTGAACTTATCTGTGTCTAGTTCTACTCCTTCAACAAAAGCAATATTTACATTAACCGCAGCAACTTTATGAGATAATTCAGACTCCTGCCATTTCAAATTTTCAGAAGTATAAACCGTTCTTTTTGCTTCTTCAATTGTATTTTTAAGTTCAATTAAATCATCCGGAGTAGATTCATCTCTTACAAATCGGTCAGAAATGTTCTTTGATAAATAAATTGAATGTTGTTTTTGAACTTCTTGTTCGTTCTTATCAGTCCAAGTCGTAGTAAGAATCGTGCGATACACAAACCTTGAATTCCCTAAAATCATTCCCTGATTAATCAACTTTTGAAATGGTTCGTCAACGGTTAACAAACCTTTATCTTTCAAGAATTTTGTCCAAAAACGAGAATATAATAAGTGACCTGTGCCGTGTTCAGCACCTCCAAAATATAGGTCAACGTTCTTCCAGTAGTCTAAACTTTCTTTGGCTGCAAACCCACCATCTCGTTGCTTGTCCATGTACCGGTATAAATACCATGAGCTTCCTGCCCAACCTGGCATGGTTGACGCTTCTATTGGATTTCCCTTGTAGCTCCAATCCTCAGCTCTTGCTAAGGGTGGTTCTCCATCTTCAGTCGGTAAATATTTATCAACCTCAGGTAAAGTAAGCGGTAATTCATTTTCGGGAATTGCTTTTGCGATTCCATCTTCAAAATAGACAGGAATTGGTTCTCCCCAATATCGTTGGCGACTAAATACCGCGTCTCTCAATCGGTAATTTGTTTGTCCCTTACCAATACCTTTTTCTTGAATGGCTTTAATGGCTGCACCAATTGCTTTTTTAACAGGTAGTCCATCTAGAAACTCTGAATTACAAATAATGCCGCTTTTGTTATCGTCGGCACCTTCGTCTACATTTTGACCTTCTATAACGGCTGGAATTTCTAAGTTGAAATGTTCTGCAAAGTCCCAATCTCTTTGGTCTCCTGAAGGAACTGCCATAACAGCGCCTGTTCCGTAACCTGCCAAAACATAATCGCCAATCCAAATTGGGATTTGTTTTCCGTTAAACGGATGAATGGCGTAAGAACCGGTAAATGCCCCTGTAATCTTTTTTACTTCGGTTTGTCTTTCTCTTTCGGAACGAGAAGCTGCGTATTTCACGTAAGCTTCAATTTTATCTTTGTGCTCAGTTGTTGTAAGCTCTGAAACATATTCATGCTCTGGTGCAATTACCATAAATGACACACCAAAAATCGTGTCAGGTCGAGTAGTAAATACTTCGATTTTTTTATCAGAGTTTTCTACATCAAAGGCAATTGAAGCTCCTTTCGATTTTCCAATCCAGTTTCGTTGAATTTCTTTAATGGCATCCGTCCAATCAACGGTATCCAAACCGTCTAGTAAACGCTGAGCGTAGGCTGTAATTCTCATGCTCCATTGCTGCATTTTTTTGCGTTCAACAGGAAAGCCACCACGCTCAGAAACGCCATCTTTAATTTCATCATTGGCTAAAACAGTTCCTAAACCTGGACACCAATTCACAAATGAATCTGCTAAAAAGGCCAAGCGGTAGTCCATTAAAATCGCTGCTTTCTCTTTTTCTGATTTTGCTTTCCACTCTTCAGCTGAGAATTCCAGTTCAGAATCGGTATGTGCTTTTAAATCGGCTGTGCCTTTGGTTTCAAAGTGTTGAATTAAATCTTTTAAATCTTCCGCTTTGTTGGTCACTTTGTTGTACCAAGAATTGAATAGCTGAATAAAAATCCACTGCGTCCATTTATAATATTCTGGTGAAGAAGTCCTCACCTCTCTGCTCCAGTCAAATGAAAACCCAATCTGATCTAATTGTCTTCTATAAGTAGAAATGTTTTCTTCTGTGGTAATTTTAGGATGTTGTCCCGTTTGAATCGCATATTGCTCGGCAGGCAAGCCAAACGAATCGTAACCCATTGGGTGTAAAACATTGAATCCTAAATGACGTTTGTATCTTGAATAAATGTCTGAAGCAATATAACCTAATGGGTGTCCAACGTGCAAACCTGCCCCCGAAGGATAAGGAAACATGTCCAAAACGTAATATTTTGGTTTTTCAGTATTTGACTCTGCCGCGAAGCTTTGATTTTCTTGCCAGTAAGCTTGCCATTTTTTTTCTATCTCAGAGAAATTGTAATCCATGTTTTCATCAAATTGGACTGCGAAATTACGGATTGCAAATACGAATGAAGAATCAAATAAAGAAGAAAGTTGGCGTGCTTGTATCTTAATCGACAACCATTAATCGCTTTACACCTAATTTTGATTTGCTTTTGATTTTCACAAAGTAAATACCCTCAGTTAGATTTGAAATGTTCAACACCTTGGTGTTTTTAAACTGTTGAATTAATTGACCTTGTAGATTAACAATGTCTAATTCAAAATCGAGAAGGTTTGTTTCAATTGTAATAGTTTCCTTGGCAGGATTTGGATAAACTTTAAAGTCTAGTTGGGTTCTAACTTTCTGTTCTGAAATTCCTACAAATTTTTCCCGATCATAAAAAGCTTGAACCGAATCTGCTGCAACTTGTAATGCAGCTATTGAAGCAACAACCCCGCCTGGAACTAATTACCCCACTAGCACCTTCCACGCTTCTTCAATCTTTGCATCTTTCAACATTTTTTGAGCGGCTTTCTGTTTCACTTCCCAATTTTCTAAAAAACTCGATGAATTTATTTCCGGTAACACTTCAACATTACCCAACATGCCGAGGTCATTTCCGGTTAAGATAGTGCTGTTTTTAATTGCTTCTGGCAAAGCGTCTACTCCAATTCCTTTTTGGCGAATTGGTTTTGGTACCTCAAATAAAGCAGCACCGCTTGCTCTCACGTAATAATCTCCACCCATTCTGCCTACCAAATCAATTTTATTTTGGTCAATCATGCCTTCTTCGTTTAAAATAGTATCGTCAATGTGAATTAGTTTTACCTCACAAATCACCAAATTACCGGCACCACCTTCATTGCCCAATTCAACAACTTCTTTTATAATACACTCTAGTTGAACAGGTGACTCCTTCACTCTAAAAGGGCGCACCATTTCTGATTCAATTGGTGTTAATCCCGCTTTCACAAACTCATCTACCTCAGGGCCATATGCGGTGCTTGAAAGGCTCATTTGCTGTACAATTGGGTAATTGACAATGTTTATGACACATTCAGCAACCTCTTTCACATTATGATAGGTATCCTTTTGTGTATTCGTTCGGCCACTTTTAGCAGGCGAAAAAATTGCAATAGGAGGGTTTGCACTGAATACATTAAAGAAACTAAATGGGCTTAAATTACGGTTGCCATTTTTATCAATAGTACTTGCAAAAGCTATTGGTCTAGGACCAACAGAGCCAAGTAAAGTATTGTGCAGTTTACCTAATGAGACGTCTTTCGGATTAATTTTCATGAGCTGTTTTTTAGAGATTGAAAATTACACAACCTCAATGAAATTTAAATTGTTGAAAGCAGAGTTGCTTTTTCTCATTTATTAGAAAATTTAGTACTTTTGTCCTCCCTAATTAATTGGGTTGAGTTCTTATTATATTGAAAAGCGGATGTGATGAAATTGGTAGACATGCTAGACTTAGGATCTAGTGCTTCACGGCGTGTGGGTTCGAGTCCCTCCATCCGCACCATTTGAATGGCGTAAGGCTTTTGTTTTACGCCATTTTTTTTAAACAAAATTTTACAATGGAAGTAGTTAAAAAAGACATTGATAAGCTGAACGCTGAAATTACTATCAACATTAAAGAAGCAGATTACAAAGATAAGGTAGAGTCTGCACTAAGAAGACATCGCAAGCAAACCAACTTACCTGGATTTAGAAAAGGTATGGTGCCAATGGGCATGGTTAAAAAAATGGTTGGAACCAACTTGTTGGTAGATGAAATTAACAAAACCCTTTCCGACAATTTATACAAGTTCATTAGCGAGAATAAGCTAGATGTTCTTGGGAACCCACTTCCTAAAAAGGAAGATGCAGATGCAATTGATTGGGAGAATCAAAAAGATTTTTCGTTTACCTATGAAATTGGTTTAGCACCAGAGGTAAAAGTTGAAATTACTGAGAAAGACAAGTTTGAGAAATTGAAGATTAAGGCGAATCAGAAAATGATTGACGAGCAGATTACCGAAATTGCTAAGCGATACGGTAAAATGGGAGAGGCTGATAAATCTGAGGAGGAAGATATGCTTTTCGGAAAATGGGAAGAGTTAGACGGTAAAACCGTTAAAGAGGGCGGTATTTCGAACGAAACGGTTGTTAACATCAGAACAATCAACGATAAGAAGGATCAAAAGAAATTTATTGGCAAAGTAGTGGGCGATGTGGTGAAAGTAAAACCACAAGACATTGCTGATGCTAAGTATGTAGCTGCTTGGTTAGGAATTGATGAGCAATACATAAAGGACCAGACATCAGAATTTCAGTACGCCATTTCTAAAATAAACAGAATGGAAGCTGCTGAATTAAACCAAGAGTTTTTCGATAAAATTTACGGAAAAGATAACGTGAAATCGAGAGCTGAAATGGAGGAGAAGTTGAGAGCAGAAATGGAAGCGTCTTTCGCTCAAAATGCAGAGCAATTGTTTGAAAGAGATGTTCAAGACTACTTGATTAAAAAAGCAAAATTAGATTTGCCTGACTCGTTCATGAAAAAGTGGTTAATGACTGCTAACGAAAAGCCAATTACGAAAGAGCAAATTGATTCGGAATACGAGCAATATGCAATGGGATTAAAATGGCAGTTGATTGAAAATAAGCTCATCAAAGACAACAATATTGAGGTTACGAAAGATGAAGTTGTTGCTCACACCAAAGGATTAATTGCTCAGCAATTATCTGGAATGGGAGGCAATATGATGGAAGAAGCTGAAATGGAAGAAACTGCAAATCGAGTTTTAGAGAACCAAGACGAAGCTAGACGGTTATATGAGCAATTATATGCAACTAAGCTAAGAGCGTTTTACAATGAAACAGCGAAAGTCAAAGAGAAGGAAGTTTCTTATGACGATTTCGTTAAATTAGCTGAGAAAAAGAGAACTAAATAACATACTTTATGGATTTCGGAAAAGAATTTAAAAAATACGCTACTAAGCACCAAGGGATCAATAGCATGCACGTAGAAAACTACGTTGAAGCATCAATGACTCCTTATATTATTGAGGAGCGTTCTTTGAATGTTGCTCAAATGGACGTGTTTTCACGTTTAATGATGGATCGAATCATCTTTTTAGGAACAGGGGTGAACGATCAAATGGCCAATATCATTCAAGCACAGCTGCTATTCTTGGAATCTGCAGATGCTAAGAAAGATATTCAGATTTATGTAAACTCTCCGGGAGGAGGAGTATATGCAGGGCTGGGAATTTATGATACCATGCAGTACATTGCACCCGATGTAGCAACAATTTGCACAGGTATGGCTGCTTCTATGGGAGCTGTTTTATTGTGTGCAGGAGCTGAAGGAAAAAGAACTGCGTTGCCACATTCAAGAGTAATGATTCACCAGCCATCAGCCGGAACGCAAGGTATGGCTTCAGATATGGAGATTGCTTTAAAAGAAGTACTTAAGATTAAAGATGAGTTGTATGACATTATAGCAAAGCACTCAAAGCAACCGTTTGAAAAAATTAAGAAGGATTCTGATCGAGATTATTGGATGTCTTCTGCGGAAGCGAAAGAGTACGGTATGATTGACGAAGTATTGGTTCGAAAATAAATTGCACAAAATCACGTAATTTAGCCCTGTCCCGTTTTTCGAGACGGGGCTAATTTTTTCTATAGAATTAGCTTATGAGTGAAAAGAATAAAATCCACTGTTCATTTTGTGGTCGAGATAAAAAAGACACGAATGTTTTAATTGCAGGTATTACAGGTCACATTTGTGATAATTGTATTGTACAGGCTGGTGAAATAGTGAAAGAAGAAATTAAGCCATCAGCGAAGGACTTCAATATTACTATTCACAAACCAGCTGAAATTAAGAAGCACTTAGACGAATATGTGATTGGACAAGAAGCTGCGAAGAAGGTGCTTTCAGTAGCGGTCTATAACCACTACAAAAGGGTGGTAAAGGGAGCTGCCATTAAAGACATAGAGTTAGAGAAGTCCAACATTATGTTGGTGGGAGAAACAGGAAGTGGTAAAACGTTGTTGGCTAAAACCATTGCTCGATTATTAGATGTTCCTTTCTGTATTGCAGATGCTACTGTATTGACAGAGGCCGGTTACGTTGGAGAAGATGTAGAAAGTATTTTGTCGCGTTTACTGCAAGCAGCAGATTATGATGTAGCAAAAGCTGAAAAGGGAATTGTTTTCATTGATGAGGTAGATAAAATCGCACGCAAAGGAGATAATCCTTCCATTACGAGAGACGTTTCCGGTGAAGGTGTTCAACAAGCACTGTTAAAGTTGTTGGAAGGTTCAACTGTTAGTGTTCCACCTCAAGGAGGACGTAAGCACCCAGAGCAAAAGTTAGTTTCCATAAATACCCAAAATATACTGTTCATTTGTGGCGGAGCATTCTCGGGAATTGAAAAGGTAATTGGAAAACGATTGAATTCAAACGCCTTGGGTTTTAAAGCAAAAACGGAAACTGAAGTGATTGAGAAAGAAGATTTCTTGCGTTATGTTATTCCTTCTGATATTCGTTCGTTCGGTTTAATTCCAGAGTTGATTGGTAGAATACCGGTAGTAACCTACTTAGAGCCTTTGAATGAGGAGGCGCTAAAAAGGATTTTGACTGAGCCTAAGAATGCTATTTTAAAACAGTACGTAAAGCTGTTTGAAATGGATGGATTTGAATTAAAGTTTGATAAAGGGGTGTTGGACTACATCGTTAAGAAAGCCATTGAATACAAGTTAGGTGCGAGAGGCCTGCGTTCAATTTGTGAGGCTATTTTAATTGACCATATGTTTAGTATGCCTACTGATACGGAATCAGCTGACAAGGTGATTCGAATTGATTTAAAGTATGCAAAAAATAAGTTCGATAAGTCTGCCTTTAAGCAATTGAAGGTGGCTTAAATTGATTTTTAGTTATATCAAAAGCGCCATTTCGAAGCCTCGAAATGGCGCTTTTTCCATTTAGACAATCTCTGTTCGTTCAAAGACTTGAAAGGTGAAAGCATAGTTGTGCTTTTCGTCTTTATCGTGAAATTCTTCTGACTTTAATTCCCAAACACTGGAATCTAATTCTGGGAAGTAAACATCGCCCTCAATTTTGGCGTGCACTCTAGTAAGGTAAATGCGATCTGCAAAAGGCATACACTGACGGTAAATTTCACCTCCACCAATTACCATTAACTCTTCTTCCCCTAAGTTTTTTGCGAATGCAATTGCTTTCTCTAGGTCGGAAAATATTTCAGCGCCTCCAAATTCGTAGTTCTCGTCTCTGGTGAGCAATATGTTTGTTCGGTTTGGTAATAATCTGCCGAAAGACTCTAGGTTTTTACGTCCCATCAAGATGCAATGCCCTTTGGTAGTTCGCACAAAGAACTTCATGTCGTCTGGTAACTTCCAAGGTAGGTCATTGTCTCTGCCAATTACATTGTTTTCTGATGCTGCCACAATTAATGATATTTTCATTGTTGATTTCTATTTAGTACACTAACGATTAATTTTACTACACTTTCTTTCTCTTCGGCTTTGCTGGAAGCTACGAATAAAGTAATACTAGCAAGTGCCTCATTGCTTATTAATAGGCTTTTGTCAGAATTTGTTAGAATATTGTTCTCTTTTAAGAAAAGGAGAAAACAAGCTGCTCCTATTCGTTTATTGCCATCTACAAAAGCATGGTTTTTGATAATCAGATATAGTAGGTTTGCAGCTTTTTGTTCGATTGTTGGGTAAAAGTCTGAGTTGTTGAACCCTTTTTTTATTTGTTCAATCGCACTTTTAAATCCTCCATCCTTTTCCTTTCCAAATACATCAGAATTAAACTCTTTTCTCATATGATTCACAATAGCTTCGTATTGATTCATGTCAGGATAACTCGTTTCGATTTCCGATATACCTTTTATGTCAAGTGCTTCATGGTCATAGTCATCAAGTAGTCGCAATCCTAAAGCATAAGTGTTTAACCAGTCATTGTTTTCTTGGTTTGTTTTATTTTCAATTATCCGACTGGGTATTTTTATTCCATTTTTAAGATGAATTACTTCTTGTTCTTTTTGTTCAAGTCTTTTTTGGTTGATAGCATAGCCTGTAATAAGAAGTTCCTTTAGTCTGTTTGTGGCCCAAATTCTAAACTTTGTGCCATTTTTCGACTTGACTCTATAACCTACCGAGATGATTACATCTAAATTATAGTATTTCGTATTTCTCTTAACCTGCCTGTTTCCCTCCTTTTGAACTGTCAAGGATTCCTTGACAGTTGAAGCTGTATTCAATTCTCCTTCGTTAAAGCAGTTGGATATATGAAGGCTAATGTTCTGTTTTGTTTGGTCGAATAATTCAGACATTTGAGATTGAGACAGCCAAACAGTGTCGCCTTCAAATTGCACCTCTACGTTTACTTGACTTTCTGTAGTTTCATATATTTCTACCTTGCTGACCATTTCCATTAAACCGCTACCGCTGCTTTAATGTGCGGATGTGGGTCGTAATTTTCTAAGGTAAAATCTTCAAATTTAAAATCGAAGATATTTTTCACCTCAGGATTAATTTTCATCGTTGGCAAAGGACGTAACTCTCGAGTAAGTTGCAACTTGGCCTGCTCCAAATGATTTGAATACAAATGAGCGTCTCCTAATGTGTGAACGAAGTCACCTGGTTGCAGATTGCAAACTTGGGCAACCATTATGGTTAGCAGTGCGTATGAGGCAATGTTAAAGGGAACACCTAAAAAAGTGTCTGCACTGCGCTGATAGAGTTGGCAAGAAAGCTTCCCATCTGCAACATAAAATTGGAAAAACGCATGACAAGGCGGTAGCGCCATGTTTTCTACTTCTGCCACATTCCAAGCGCTCACAATAATTCTTCTAGAATCTGGAGTGTTTTTTATTTGGTCAATGATCTTCTGAATTTGATCAATTGACCCTCCATTTGGCGTAGGCCAAGATCTCCACTGTGAGCCATAAACTGGGCCTAAGTTTCCATCTTCATCTGCCCATTCATCCCAAATGCGAACGCCATTATCTTTCAAGTATTTTATATTGGTATCCCCTGTCAAGAACCAAAGTAATTCGTGAATAATAGAGCGGAGGTGAAGCTTCTTTGTCGTAACTAATGGAAACCCCTCTTGCAGGTTATAACGCATTTGGTGGCCAAACACACTTCTGGTTCCAGTGCCGGTTCTGTCTGTTTTTACAGCTCCGTTGTCTAGAATGTGTTGTAATAAATCGTGGTATTGTTGCATTTGAATGGAATCTAAATTCTATTCAAATTTACCTTTACAGGATGAGTTTTTTTAAGGGTGCAGAAGCAATTTAGGAACAAGATATAAACAAGATAGAAGCAAAAGAAAGATTTAGAACTTACCTTTTATAGAGTAACATAAATTACTTCCAAGATGTTGGTTCAGTCAATCAACCGATCATAGGTGTTGTAAATAAACTCTGTAGAGCTTGATTCTTGAACAATATCAAAGGTTAAGTTGGTGAATTCGGCACCTCGTCTTCCTACGCCTTTCCGTTCTCTAACATCTTCTAATTTACTCCAATTTTTGACAGTTAAATGGAGAATGGCGCACAAGCCATCACCTTGTATGTTAAAGTACAGTGATTCTACTCCATTTGTAGCATCATATTTTTTGAGCCAATAGGTTAGTTCAGCATCGTCCACTATTTTTAGTTGTCGAACTAATTCATCTTTATACTCTTTTGAATCTGGAGTGTTATTCTCAAATACTGGATTGCTGTTTTCGCATTGGGGTCGATCGCAACCGATGAAACCAAGAACTGTCGTGAATAATAGTAATGCTGCTATATATTTTCCCATGCTTGTGTATTAAATCAGCTATTTGTTGCATGATAAGTTAGATAAAGTTAATATTTTGAGATTATTAAACATGATTTAAATCAATGAAATTAGATAACAGAGGTTTGAATAGATTTCTCTCGTCTCGGGGAGCAGTTTTTCCTTTCATAAATTGCAAGGTTTTAAATACAATTTAAGACTTATCTTGCAATTAAAAGAACCTAATCACTCTATTTTATCAACTTAAAATATTAATAAGTAGTCTATTACGATATAAATAAGGAGCGACTAATTATTTTTATGTTAATATATGAAATTTTTCATACTTATTGGCTACAACGTTTAGTATAAGAGCAGTAGCGTATTTATACTACTTTCCTTTCGGATTGCAAGATACTGAATTAAAACAAAAAACGGTTCAAGTTTACACCTGAACCGCTATAGCTTTTATACCTTGTTGGTGGTAGTAATTTTTACTTCTCAATAATTATTTTTCTTGATGTACTAAATCCGTTAGCAGATAATTCAATGATATAAGTTCCTGAATAAACCGTTTGAATGTCAAAATAACTAATGGTTTGTCCCTTGTTAATCTTAGATTCTCTAAGCAATTTCCCTTGAATATCAAATAATTTTATGCACAAACCTTGGTTATTTAACCCTCCAATTTGTATGGCAATAAAGTCTGATGTTGGATTAGGAAATATTTTGATATTTTTATTTTCCAAATCACTTTCTACAGTTGACAATGTTGTGTCATAAACAGTTGTATTTTCGTCCACCAAATTAACCTTTCTATCCTGATAAACACCATAAAAAGTAGGTCCTACTGCATAAGGGTAAGCTGAGTTCCAATTGGAATCTACAGTAGTAAAATAACAATAGATACCATTGGGGTACTCTGGAGTCACACAAAAACGTCCGTTATGTTCATCTAAATAATCGGATTGACCGCTATGATTTACATATTCATAATCTTCTCTAAATGTTCCAAGCGGCCAAGATGTTTCGGATGGAACATTACCTGTGCCTCTGGTTGTTTTTAACTGATAGCTCGATTTTATTCTTACAATTCCTCCTGTACCATCTGTATTTGCATAACCATAAGATCCATATATCGGGAAACCATCATAAGCAAACCCAATTAGTGGAGAATGTTGTGTACTATCTATCGCATATAAACCATCTGCATCGTAAAGATTACAGATAGTAGAAACAACATTTAAATCTAAATCAAATGCTGATGGATTCTGATGATGATGGTAATTTCCCATTGCTGGATGACCTTTAGAACAGTCGAATCCAGACATTTCAGCTAGAATAGCATCCCTATTCCAATCCATTGTTGCTCCAGGACCTCCTGGGCAACGTGGATTTCCCGGCCCTCCACACAAAGAGTTAGTAGTTGGATTCCAAGCTACACCATCTCGATAATCAAATAAAGCAACACCGTTGATAAATACTCCAATATTTCCCATTGTTGTCTCAGTTGGTGATCCAGTATTTTGAACAGGGTTTAATGGAAATTTAAAAATGGCATTTTGATCTTGTGCTTGTGATGGGTTTCCATCTAAAAATGGACCAGTTGGATAGGAAGGAATTCCTTTTGTGTGAATGAAAACGTTATTTGTTGAATATTCTACCAATTGACAATTGACCAATATATTATTAAAAATAGTTGTTGAGTTTCCAGACATATAATAAGACCCTGTTGTTGTGGTATTTTGTAACCAAGAAGTTATTGCTGGATTAGTTTGAGCAAACATACTTGTGATGCTCATCAATAATGCCCCAAAGGCTATTGTTATTTTTTTCATTTATAAATATTTATGATGACTATAAAAGGTTAGACGACAAGAAATTTTTATTCCTTCGCTTGGTCTGCTATTGTTTTGAATTGATGTTTTTTATTGAATACAAAATCTTTGTCGTTTAAGGTGAGTAAGAAGGAAATAAGGTCTACTTTTTCATTTGAGGATAGTTCTATTGACTCATTAAATTGTGACGAAAGCGTTTCCGAATGTTCAATGCCTGAAGTGTAGTGGTTTATCACTTCCTGTAATGTCATAAATCGTCCATCGTGCATATACGGATAGGTGAAGGATAAATTTCGGAGACTTGGCACTTTAAATTTTACTTTGTCATTTTCATTTTCTGTAATGACATATCTCCCCAAATCATTGAGTGTTGGGTCAATCGGTAATCCATTGTTTTCAAAATTGTAATTGGAAAAAAAAGGTTCGGAATGACAACTTGCACAATTTTTTTTAAATAGTTGATACCCATTTTTTTCTTGCTCTGTAAATACTTCTTTACCCATTTTCACCCTATCGTATTTTGCATTTGCGGAAACAAGGGTAAGCTGAAACTGTGATAAGGATTTTAAAATTTTAGATGTACTAATAGTGGAATCTTGAAAAGCATTTAAAAATAACTTTTTGTATGCTTTAGATTCATTTAACTTTTTAATCACTTCGTTTATATTGCTACCCATTTCGCTAGGATGAGAAATAGGTGCCAAGGCTTGCATATCTAAATGGTTTATTGCTCCGTCCCACATAAATGTTTTTTGCCAAGCTAAATTGAATAAGGCAAGTGCATTTCTATTGCCAATAGAATCAAAAATGCCGTGACTTAAATCGTGGTCAGTATGTGCAAAGGCGTTAAAAGGAGAATGACAAGAAGCACAGGAAATTGTATTGTCTTTCGAAAGTATAGGGTCATAAAATAATATCCTACCTAATTCTATTTTATTACTATCTAAGGGGTTTTGCTCAAAATTATAAACTGTTTTTGGAAAATAATCAGGTGGGGAGAAAAAGAGATTATCCTTTTTTAAAACAAAGGATAGTATCATAAATGCAAATAAGACAAGGATAACTTTGTTTTTCCACATTTAACGAGTTGTATTAAAAAGAAAGACAAATTTATCCGCAATCTGCACCGCATTATCATTGGGTGACATTATTTGATATTCTTCTGAAATATCTATTTCTTCAAACAACTTATCTAATTGTATAGATACCTTTCCATTAGTTTTCAAAGAAACTTGTCTTAGTGTGTTATATGGAGGGGAATACCCTCCAATGTGCCAATAAAACTTATTTTTACGTGCAGGACAAAGGCTGGATGTCCCTTCTAGTTTAAAGTTGATGTAACCACTCTGCCAAGTCCAATACATACCATTTGCAGGGTCTAGATCTCCTTCAAAAATGCCTGAAACATTAGTTAAACTATCAACCCCAATATTGAATCGTATTTTATCGAACTTGAAAAATTCATTTTCCATTATGATAAACGAACGACTATCTGTAGCATCAATCAAATGTGCTTTTTTTATTGATGAGTGTACGATAGAATCATTTTTATAGTAAGTTAAATTGCTGATGTAACATTTAAAATTACTTATGTTCAGGGTATCATTTTTAAAATAATACACTTTGTTTAATGTTAAATTCTCTCTCTCAAATTTTGGCAGAAAAGTAATTTTAACCGCATTTTGAGAATGCGTTTGAAAAGTCATAAATAACATACCAAATAATACATACTGTTTCATTTATTTGGGTTTTCTTGGATGAATATTTTTATTGAATAGAATGTCTAATTCTCCAATCAACAAATCGAAATTTGGCATTTGTTCAGTTGTACAAATAGATTTAATGTCTTTGAAATGATTAAAATGAATGCGTTCGATTTCTTGTTGCGTGTGACCAATTTCCTTAGTTAGCGAATCTGTTTCTTGGTTACTGTATCTTTTAATGAGTAGGCGATAAAGTTCCTTTTTTAGCTGAATTATCTTTTGGTCATTGGTACGAATGTCCATTCTGTGTTGGTCAATTAACTTTTCGTAGGCAACAATTTGTTCTTCGTCAAATGCCAATTTTTCTATGATTACTTTCTTCGGACCATAACCAAAAGGTTTGTGTTTTCTATTTTGCATCATAAAAAACAGGGTAGCTAAATTGGATATTATTAATAGCCCTATCAGTAGTAGATAAAATTTTCTTCTATTCATAGTATAGTGAATTATTGTTTACTTCTACCAATTCAATCTCATTATTGGATTGGTTAATCTCACTTGAAAATCCTAAAAAATAAAATTGAGCCAACATTAAACCTATCACGAAAGAAGCTGCAATGCCTACTTTTAATATCGGTATATTATTTTCTCTATTCTTTTCAAAACGACATTCTATTGTGTGATAAAGTGCGTCAGGCACTTCTATGCGTTTTATGTTTTTGAGAATATCTAGGTTATCTAGTTCCATATTTACTTAGACGATATTTTAATAGTATTCCTACGTTGTTATAGTATTTTTTTTAAAGAAGTTTTTGCTCGCTGAAACAGAGATTCAACTGCTCCTTCGGTTAGTTTCATTATTTCAGCTACTTCCCTTTGCGATAAATCTTCAATTTTCAATAAAATGATGACTGTTTTTTGATTTTTAGGAAGGCGATATATTTTTTGCATTAAAATTTTTAGACTTTCATCTTGCTCCATTAAAATGCCTGGGTGGTCAAAGTCGGGTAGGCGGTTTTCTTTATATGAACTATCGCTACTAAAAAGTGAAATGATAAAACTCCGTTTTTTACGTTGTTTATATTTTAAAAAGTCAAGCGATTGATTAATGGTAATTCGGTAAATCCAAGTTTTAAGGTCCGCATCCTTTCGGAAAGTCTGCCACTTATCAAAAATTTTCACAAAAACATCTTGTGTGATTTCTTCAGCATCTTGCCTGTTTTGACAATACTGCAATGCGAGATTAAATACCAAGTTTTTATATTGGTTATAGATGTCCTTTTGTGTCACGAAGTTTTTTTTGTTATTACCACCAACGTTTGGCTAATAACACTTGTGCTATTATCCTTTTTTATCGTTTTTATTTAAGTTATTAATATTCAGCTGATTATGATTATTTAGCCTGTCGAGTGGA